>OLPF01000425.1_pt1 | contig 45843 bp, 39 predicted proteins | sample 1673121 | NCBI WGS metagenome assembly OLPF01 (sample SAMEA3136756, study PRJEB25190) | human gut metagenome
AACCTGTGACCCTCTGTTTGTAAGACAGATGCTCTCCCAGCTGAGCTAAACTCCCGTTCTTAAACAAACCGATGTGCCCGCGATTTCGTTATCGCTTGACTATTATATCATAGGAACCGAGATTTGTCAACAGGTTTTTTTGAACTTTTTTTATTATCGGCAAATGCGGCTGTTGATTTTCACTCGGTGAGGAAACATGCTCTCCTTCTCCGGAAAACGGAGCATTTTCGCAAAAAAAACAGGCGCGGAGATAATTCTCCGCGCCGCTCTTCTGTTTTCGATCAATAATAATATCTGTAACTGGGACTGCTTGCCTCGGCAAGAAGTCCGAGAACGACCAGGCAGGATATCGAAGAAAGAACCAAGCCGACGATCGAAAGGACAAGCCCCGCAACAGAAATTCCGGCAGAAGCTCCCGCACTTTTTGATTTCTTCAATCCGATGATGGAAAGGATCATACCCGCAATGCTCATCATCAGACATATAATATTGAAATACGGGATCCAGAAGAAGCAGCAGCTGACAATTCCCATGATGAGAGCCGCGATCCCCATTCCCTTTCCGGGATTCGAACGGGGTGCGCCGTTAACGACGGGCTGATACACGGGCTGCTGATAAACCGGCTGCTGATAAACCGGCTGCTGATAAACCGGCTGCTGCGGTTCGGCAGGCTGACGATAAACAGGTTGTTGCGGTTCAGCGGGTTGCTGATAAACAGGTTCGGCGACCTCTTTCACGACCGCCGTTCCGCAATTCGGGCAAAAAGCCGCGCCTTCAGAAAGTTGTGCTCCGCAATTCTTACAAAACATGACATTTCCTCCGTTTTTTATATCCTCCCCGCAAAAACTGTCTTTTTTCACGGTCTTGCTTATTATATCATTCATAATTCCCCGTGTCAACCATTTATCCGCATTTTATTCTCATTTTTTTGTAAAAAAAATACGCGACATGAAAAAATGAAAGAAACTCTTTCGGTGTTTTTTCGCCGCTAATTGTGAATTTTTTGTTTAATCGGGAAAAACCCTTGATTTTTTCGGTTTGATTTGCTATAATGATAGTCCAGTGTAATACTTGATGGAGGTGTTTTGAACATGGCAAAGTGTGATGTTTGCGGAAAAGGCGTCAGCTTCGGGATCAAAGTTTCCCACTCCCACAGACGCTCGAATAAAATGTGGAAATCGAATGTCAGACGCATAAAGGCTGTTGTTGACGGCTCTGTCAAGCACGTTAACGTTTGCACGAAGTGTCTTCGTTCCGGCAAGGTTCAGAGAGCTGCCGACTGATTTCCGCCGGCGTAAAATGAAAACGACAGAAATGTTTTTTCTCCGACGGGAAATTGCATTTCTGTTATTTTTTCGGAGCCTGATATGAGTTTTCTGACGATCAAAAAGGATGTTAAGATCGAGTTCACCGAAAAAAAATCGGTGTTCATAGGTCACGCCTTTTTTGTCTCGGACGAAGAGCAGGCGCTCGAAAAACTCGATCTTGTCGCGCGCGAACACGGTCAGGCGACGCATAATGTTTATGCTTACAGTCTGCGCAAGCACGGCGTTCAGCGTTGCAGCGACGCGGGAGAACCGCAGGGAACGGCGGGAATGCCCGTTCTGAAAGTCATAACCCTAAACGGACTTGTGGACGTCTGCGTGGTCGTGACCCGTTACTTCGGAGGTATTTTGCTCGGAGCGGGAGGGCTTGTCAGAGCCTACACGAAAGCCGCGGCGACCGCGATCGATGAAGCGGGAAAGACCGAAATAATACTTGCAACGACGTTTTTGCTCGAATACGGATACGATCTGCACGAAAGCATTCTGCGTGTTCTCGACCGTTACGGAGCGCAGATCGAAGACAAAAGTTTCACGGACAAAGTCTGCGTTTCCGCAATTCTGCCCGCCGACGAACTCGCGAAACTCAAAGACGAGTTGAACACGCTTTACTATTCGCGCGTTACCGTGACGGATCTTGATTCGACTTTTACAAGAAAATAATTCTTCGGCGCGGACATTGCTGTCCGCGCCGTTTTTAAGCAATACTGTCAGCAAAATGCCCGAAAGCGATTTATGCACGCCCTGAATGAAAGTTCACGGTTTTTTCACATTTGGGGACTACACAAAGCGCGCGATTTCGGTTATTATAGATTTATAATAAGGAAAGGAAGTGTTGAACGGTGATATTTTGCGTGGAAGACGATAAAAGCATTCGAGATCTGGTCATATACACCCTGACCGCCGTCGGTTACGAAGCGGAGGGATTCGCGACCGGAGAAGAGATGTTCAAAGCGCTCGAAAAAACGTCGCCTCAGCTTATTATGCTCGACATAATGCTCCCCGACGAGGACGGTCTTGCGATCCTCAAAAAGCTGAAAAGCGATCCGATGACAGCGGACATTCCCGTCATAATGGCGACGGCGAAAGGGACGGAATACGACAAGGTCGTCGGGCTCGATCTCGGGGCGGACGATTATCTGGCGAAGCCGTTCGGTATGATGGAAATGATCTCGCGCGTAAAAGCCGTTCTTCGCAGATCCGCGCCGAAGGAAAAAACCGACTTACTTCGCATGGGCAAACTTGAACTTGACGAAAAAAGGCACACAGTCAGCGCTGACGGGACGCAGATTCAACTGACGCTGAAAGAATATGAACTTCTCCGCGTTTTTATGAAAAATCCGGGAATAGTCTTTTCCAGGGACAGCTTGCTTTCGATCGTCTGGGGGATAAACTTCATCGGAGAAAGCCGCACGGTCGATGTTCATATAGGAACGCTCAGAACAAAAATCGGCGAATGCGGGAATTATATCGAAACCGTTCGCGGTGTCGGATATAAAATGGAGGAGCAGAAATGACGAAAAGGATTTTTCGCTCGGTTTGCATCGTCGCGGTCGCCGTGCTTCTGGCGTCGCTGACTCTCGTTATGGGAGTGCTTTACGATTATTTCTCCGGCTCTCAGGAAGAGCAGTTAAAAAATCAGACCGTTCTTGCCGCGCAGGGCATCGAAAACGAGGGTGCCGGATATTTCGACGGACTTAAATCCGAAGATCTGCGTATAACATGGATCGACAAAGACGGAAAAGTTCTTTTCGACAACCGAACCGACGCATCCTCGATGGAAAATCATCTTGAAAGAGAAGAGGTCAGGGAGGCTGTCGAAAGCGGGTACGGAACAAGCGCGCGTTACTCGGAAACGCTGACCGAAAAAAGCCTTTATTCCGCGAAAAAACTCTCCGACGGCTCGATCGTCCGTCTTTCGGTTTCGCAATACTCTGTTATCACGCTCTTTCTCGGAATGCTCAGACCCGTGCTTTTCATCGCGTTGCTCGCGGTCATTCTTGCGCTTGTGCTGGCATACCGCCTTTCGAAAAACATAGTTACCCCGCTGAACAAACTCGATCTCGACGCGCCGCTTTCAAACGAAGTATACGAGGAACTTTCACCGCTGTTGCAACGAATGGACGCACAGCAGAAACAGTTGAAAAGTCAGGCGAAGGAACTTGAACGGAAAAGGGAAGAGTTTGAAGCGGCAACGGCAAATATGAGCGAAGGTCTTGTCGTTCTGAACGAACAGGGAGAGATCCTGAGCGTGAACCGCACCGCATCGGACATTCTCGGAACGTCCGACGCGTGTCTCGGAAAAGATATTCTTTCCGTCAACGGATCCGCCGAAATGCAGGAAATGCTCAGGCAGGCGCGAACGGGAGAAAACGCGGAGATCACCGTCTCCGTCGGCGGAAGAGATTTCAGATTTAACGCAAGCCCCGTAGTGACCGAAAAAAAGGTGGCGGGCATCGCTCTTCTCATTTTCGACATAACCGAAAAAGAAAAAGCGGAGCAGATGAGACGCGAGTTCACCGCGAACGTGTCGCACGAACTGAAAACGCCTCTCCATACGATCTCCGGATACGCCGAACTGCTTGCAAACGGCATGGTCGAAGAAAAAGACACCGCGGAGTTCAGCCAAAAGATATACGCGGAAGCGCAGAGAATGATACGGCTCGTTGAAGATATTATCAGACTTTCAAACCTCGACGAGGGAGCGACGGAGCTTGCAAGAGAAGAAGCCGATCTTTGCAAAATCGCTAAAAAAGCGGTCGAGAGCCTTGCGCCCGCCGCCGAAAAAGAAAACGTATCGGTCGAATTCAGCGGCGAAAAAGCCGAGTTGATCGGAATACCGCAACTTCTGAGCGCGATCGTTTACAATCTGACGGATAATGCGATCAAATACAATCAGAGCGGAGGAAAAGTCTTTGTCAGCGTCACAAACGTCCCCGACGGAGTGCTGCTTTCCGTAAAAGACACGGGCATAGGCATCCCGAAGGATCAGCAGGAACGGGTGTTTGAGCGTTTTTACAGAGTCGATAAAAGTCACTCGAAAGAGGTCGGCGGAACAGGTCTCGGGCTGTCGATCGTCAAACACGCCGCAAAACTGCACGGCGCGAAAATTACGCTCGAAAGCGAGCCGGGAAAAGGAACCGAAATAGCCGTTTTATTCCCGAAAAGCGCGTGCGATAACTCATAAAATCCGACCCGATCTTCGGAATAAGGAGATCGGGTTTTCTTTGCAGATTTTCCGAACAAAGGAAAACGGCGCACACTTTACACGGATTTTACAAAACCCGTATATTGGATTTGACATTTCTGCTTTACAATATAATATGAAGAATAAGAGAAAGGTTTCGTAATATGGATTTTTTCAATTCGGGGTCGCCGTTCAGCCTTTTTGATCTGCTGACCCTTCTCGGGGGTCTCTGTCTTTTCCTTTTCGGAATGAACGTTATGGGACAGGCTCTCGAACGCAGGGCGGGAAACAGTCTTCGCCCGCTGCTCGCGAAAATGACGGACAACAAGTTCAAGGGCTTTCTGACCGGTCTCGGAATCACGGCGATCATTCAGAGTTCGTCGGCGACGACGGTCATGGTCGTCGGCTTTGTCAACTCGGGGATAATGACGTTGAAGCAAGCGACGAATGTCATTATCGGCGCAAATATAGGAACGACCGTCACGGGCTGGATCCTGAGCCTGACGGGAATAAGCGGCGACAATATCTGGATAAGCCTGCTCAAGCCCTCATCCTTCGTTCCCGTACTCGCGCTTTTGGGCGTCATCCTTCTCATGTCGTCGAAAAAGACAAAAACAAAGGACACGGGAACGATCTTTCTCGGGTTTGCAACGCTCATGTTCGGCATGGAAACGATGTCGGGAGCCGTCGAAGGCCTTTCCGAACTCGAAGGTTTCCGTTCACTTTTCACGGCGTTTGAAAATCCGTTTCTCGGGATCCTCGTCGGAGCGGCGCTGACCTGCATCATTCAATCGAGTTCCGCATCGGTCGGAATATTGCAGGCATTGGCGACAACGGGGCAAGTCTCGGTCGGTGCTTCCATTCCTATCATCATGGGCGACGGGATAGGAACGTGCATCACCGCGCTCATCTCCTCTTTCGGCGCAAAGAGAGAAGCGAAAAGAGCCGCAGTCATCCACCTTACCTTCAACGTGATAGGAACGGCATTCTGCATGACGCTTTTCTGCATCGCGAAATACGCGTTCCTCGATCCGTTGGGATCGACTCTGCTTTCATCCGAGGCGTCGGAACTTTCGATCGCAATCGCCAACACGGCTTTCAAACTTCTCAGCACAATGCTCATTCTTCCGTTTTCGGGAATGCTTGAAAAAATTGCGAGAAAGATACTTCCCGCGACAAAAGAAGAGAAGCCCGAAGAATTGGATAAAAGGCTTTTCATCACTCCCGCGCTCGCGATCGAGCATTGCCGCATGACCGCGGCGAAAATGGCTTCTCTTGCCGTTGAAGCGATGAAAGACAGCATGACGTGCCTGAGCGGATATTCACCCAAACTTGCGGAGAAAATACGTAAAAACGAAGAAAAAACAGACCGTTACGAAGATATGCTCAGTGAATATCTCGTGGAACTGAGCGCCGCGCAGACGGGCGACGGGTCAACGATCGAATCCGCGAAATTGCTCAAAGATATCGGCGATCTCGAAAGAATAGCGGATCACGCGGTCAATATTCTCGAAGCCGCGGAGGAAATGAGAGACAAGCAGGCGGAATTTTCCGATGAGGCGAAAAACGAGCTGAAAGTGCTGTTGAATGCGGTCACCGAGGTGCTTGAAAGAATGTATTCCGCGTTTATCAAAGACGATCCTGCGGCGGCGGAGCACATCGAACCGCTCGAACAGATCATCGACGGGCTGAAAGAAAAACTCAGAACGAACCATATCCTCCGCATACAAAAAGGAAATTGCAATACGACCGTGGGCTTTGTCTGGGCGGATATACTTACGGATCTTGAAAGGGTTTCCGATCACTGTTCAAACATCGCCGACGGCATCATAAACGCGGCTAACCACAGCATGAATATGCATGAAACGCAAAGAGCCGAAATGCAGAACAGCCCGGGATACATATCGGATTACGAGGCGTTTCGCAAAAAATATTCGCTCCCCGAAGAGGTTCGGTAAAGCCGTTGACAAAAACCGCGCATTTTGATATAATATCCGACGGAGACAGCAAGTGTCTTCGTCGGATATTTTCCTTTTCGAAAGGCTTTGATATGCAAAACGAAACGATCCTTGAAGGCGCGATCAGCGTCAAAGCGGCGACGGAAGCGGGCAACCGCGATGTTTTCCGCATTTATACGGATGAAAAAAAGGTCTCCCGCGATTTCGGATACATTTGCCGAAAGGCGAGAGAAAAAGGCATAGAATGCGTTCGAACAACAGCAGAAAAGATCTCGGAAATGACGAGAGGCTCAACTCACGGAGGGATATGCGCCGTTGTCGGAGAAAGAAGATATGCCGAACCCGAAACACTGTTTGAATGCGAAGATCCGTTCATAGTCCTGCTTGAAGGGATCGAAGACCCGTATAATTTCGGAGACATAATCAGGAGCGTTTACGCGGCGGGAGCAACGGGGCTGATCGTTCCGAGACGGAATTGGATGAGTGCGGACACGGTCGTCGCAAGAGCCTCCGCGGGCGCGTCGGAATTTATCAATGCGGCGGCGACGGATGATTTTGTTCCTTTTCTGAAAGAAGCGAAAAGTCGAGGGCTTTCGGTCGTTGCGGCTGACAGAAAAGACGCGGTGAATATGTATTCCGCAGATCTGAGAGGGCCTCTCGTTCTTGCGATCGGAGGCTCTTACAGAGGGCTCTCAAAGCCCGTTTACGACGAGGCTGACAAAAAGATATTCATCCCTTACGGAAACGCTTTCCGCAACTCTCTTTCCGCGGCGGGCGCGGCGGCGGCGATCTCTTTCGAAATCCTTCGCCGCCGTTCGGAAAACAAAGAATAACAAAAATACATTTTAACAAATCCCGACAAATCGGATGTTTTCTTCCGATTTGTCGGGATTTTTATTATTCGCAGGCTTTCTGCAAACCGAAAAACGGAAGCCCTCTTTCGCGGGAAAACAGCGGGACGGTTACAGTTCGCGCGCTCTGTTTCTTTCCTTTTCGGCTCTGCGGCGGGCGTCCCTGCGGTTTCTCGCGATCAGGAAAGAACAGGAAACGACCGTTGTCACGCAGTTGATCAGACACATCCATTTGAAAACATCCGTGTTGATAAAGCCCATCGCGTCGTTTATAAACATATCGATGACAAGTATCACGATGAAGGCGACCGAAAAGCCGATCGAAATATGAGGAGCGACCGCTTTGATATATCTTACGATATTTTTCATGACCCTTCACCTCAATCTTTCGGGATATAAATGATGTCGCTGACAGCGCGCCCGCCGTCATACGGAGTGTTTATGTCTTTGCTTCCGAGATCCCAAACCATGACGGACGACTTTCCGCCGTCGAGATTGTATGCGACTGTACAGCCGAGATCTTCAAAAAGTTTTGAAAAATCAGCCATTTTTATGCCGGCGCTGTTCTCCTCGCCTCTGCCGTTGACTGCAACGAAGCAATAATGCCCGGGCTCGTAATAACCGATCGCCGAGCGCGGGTTCGCGGGAGTTACGGAACTGTCAAACTCGGTTTTTGCCTTTCCTTCGCCGTCAAGCAATGCGGGACCGAAAGACCATATGTCGAGAACGGATGTTCCTCCGCTTTCGGCGGCGGAGATCACGCTTTCGAGATCAAACTCGGAGTTTGAATACGTCTTCATAACGCCGTTTTTGAAAAGGACAAGCACGTCTTTGAAATCGCTTTCGCGTATCAGTTGACCATCCCTGACGACCGTGCCCTGACTTCTTGCTCCGAAATAGTCGCCGTTTATCGCGATGATCGCGTTGTTTTCCTTCGCCATATTCTCAACGTAATCGGAAAATCCCGCAGATCTGGCGGTTTTCAGGTAATCGGTGCTTCTGACATATATGTCGGCGACATAGTAAACGACGAAATTTCCCGTTGACTTGTCCTCATAGCGTTGCCATGTTACGCTGACATTTTTTCCCATATACGAATTTTCCGTCTGAACGGGTTCTCCGTCGGTGAATTTGTCATTGAAAATGACGCTGAAATCGCCGTCAACAGTCGTTGTTTTGTCCCCGTTGTTGTTGACGATCTTCATTGTCGGCGCTTTTCCGTCATCTTTCAGCGTTGCACCATCCGTGACATCGATCGTGACGGGGGTTACGCCCTGAAGCGGTGCCCTGACTTTGAAATTCATCGTGAAAACGGTTCCTTTATACGCAAAAACGGAACCGGAAGCGCCCGCTTCCGCGACAAGCGTCACGGTTTTCATTCCATCCTCGTCCTCGGAGTCGATGAACTCGAAAACGGCGTCGGAAGCAAGTCCGTCACCGGGAGCGTAAGAGCCGTCGGGGCTGAGTTTTTGAGAGTCGTAAGAGAAAACAACCGTCGTTTTCTGTATTTTTCCGGGCGCGACAACGGAAAGTTCGGCTTTGACCGTTTCGCCGACATTCGCGGCGGGTGCTGTCAGCGTCAGTTGCAATTCCTTCGGCTTTTCCGAAATGTCGATGATCTGCGAACCGCCGCCCACTTTTTCGTCATTCAGATAAGCCCTTCCGTGATGTATATACGCAAAAAGAAGGAGGACAAAGCAGGCAAGAAGAACATCCGCGATCACCGTCAGGTAAACGGGGCACGGATATTTACTCCGATGGGAGCCTTCTCTCCTTTTTGAGCCCGGATTTCTCCCTTCTTTTTTGTTTGAATTATCCAAAATATTCCACCGCTTTCAAATAAATTGCCCATTTTGGATTTATTGTAGCACACAAATTCGGACATTTCAATACAATAAGCGATTTTTTTCCAAACTGCCTTGATTTTTTCGGATATATATACTATAATGAATACATATAGAAGAAAGCCGCAGGCTTATACGGAGGATGGTATTTTTTATGGAGTCAAAAGCCGCAACAATGCTGAAACTGAAGGACGACGAATTTCCGATAGGGATAGTTCCCACGGCGGGAACCGTCGAACTCAGCAACAAGATCAACGATTATCTGATGAAATGGTATTACGAGGCAAATCCCGGCATCGAGGACGAGCCCGACGCGAAAAGATCGCTTCTGATCTCCGCGAAATGTCCGCGTTTCGCATCGGGTGACGGAAAAGGCACTCTTTCCGAAACGGTCAGGGGAGACGATCTTTTCATCGTGACGGATGTCGGCAATTACAGTTGCGAATACAATATGTTCGGCAGAAGCGTTCCGATGTCTCCGGACGATCACTTTCAGGATCTTAAACGCATAATTTCCGCAGTCGGCGGCAAAGCCTCCCGTATAAACGTCATCATGCCCATCCTCTACGGCGGAAGACAGCACAAACGCTCTTCCCGCGAATCTCTTGACTGCGCGATAGCGCTTCAGGAACTCGAAGCGATGGGGGTCGAGAACATCATCACTTTCGACGCGCATGACCCGCGCGTTCAGAACGCGGTTCCCCTTATGGGCTTCGACAATGTCATGCCGTATTATCAGGTTCTCAAAGCGCTTTTGAGAAAAGTCAAAGATCTGCGGATCGACAAAGATCATCTCATGGTCGTCAGCCCCGACGAGGGAGCGATCAACAGAAATATGTACTACGCTTCCGTTATGGGCGTGGATCTCGGAATGTTCTACAAGAGAAGAGACTTTTCCGTTATCGTGAACGGAAGAAATCCGATCGTCGCGCACGAATATCTCGGCGCGTCGGTAAAAGGCAAGGATATTCTCGTTGCGGACGACATCATCGCCTCGGGAGATTCGATGCTCCGCCTTGCGGAAGACCTGAAAAACGAAGGTGCGAACAGAATATTTATGTTCGCGACTTACGGTCTTTTCACCGAAGGATTGGACAAGTTCCAGAAAGCGGTGGACAGCGGGCTCATAACAGGCGTTCTGTCGACAAATCTGACTTACAGAATGCCCGAATTGCTTGAAAAAGACTGGTATATTCAGGTCGAGATGGCGAAATATATCGCGTATTTCGTGCTTGCGCTCCACAGAAATCAGTCGATAACCACGCTTCTCGATCCTCACAAAAAGATCGCGGATCTTCTTGAAAGATATAAAAAAGGAAACATATAAAAATAAAATGTATCATTTTTACGCCGTTATCAACAGAATGAAGTATATCAACCGCTGGGGGCTGATGCGGAACACGGAAAGAGAAAACCTGCAGGAGCATTCTTTTCAGGTCGCGGTTCTCGCTCACGCGCTCGCGCTGATCGAAAAAGAACGGTTCGGCGCGGATGTCGATCCGGACAGAGCGGCTGTCATCGCCCTTTTCCACGACGCGTCCGAGATCATAACGGGAGATATGCCGACGCCGGTCAAATATTACAATGACGGGATCCGAAGCGTCTACAAAGAGATCGAAAAAGACGCGAACGCGCTTCTGGTCGAAAAACTTCCGGAGGATCTGCGGAGGGAATACTCGGATCTTCTTTCGGGAGAGGACCGACCCGAATACAAATTCGTAAAAGCGGCGGATACGATAAGCGCGTATATCAAATGCGTCGAAGAACTGAAAGCGGGCAACCGTGAATTTGAAGGCGCGGCAAAGTCAATTCGGGAAAAACTCGATAACATACAACTTAAAAGCGTTCGGGTGTTCACAGACGAATTTCTCGGGAGTTTTTCGCTGACGCTCGATGAGCAATCATGATTTGAAACAGGATTTCCGGGAGGGTCCAAATGAAGAGAACAGCGTTGCTTTTACTTCTCATTTTCGCCGTTGCAGTCTCCGTTGTTTCGGGTTGCACGGTCAACAACCACAACACAACTGTCGTCGAGAAATATAACGGACCTTACGCCGAAGTCGACGGACTTTATGCAGGAACCGACGATCTCGGCAGAGTTCTGACGGAAAACGCGGTCGCGACGGCTGACGACAAAAGCGTCGGGATCTTCTACTTCCTTTGGGCGGGAACGGATCCTGCGGGCAACAACGGAGCGAACACTTACGGCCCGTATGACAATTCCGTCACCATTCAGAAATTTAGGGAACAGTATCCCGAAGGAACCTTCCTGACATCGGAGATCTGGGAATCGCTCGGAGGAGCGCAGGTCGGCAGACAGGCGTATTGGGGCAAGCCCCTTTTCGATTACTATATTTCGACAGACGAATGGGTATATCGGAAACATTGCCAGATGCTGACCGACGCGGGAGTGGATTACATAGTTTTCGACACTACGAACGGCTCGATATTCAGACAGAACGTGACGACGCTCATCTCTGTCTGGTACGAATATCTCGAACAGGGATATGACGTTCCGAAACTCGCGTTCTACACGCATTCGGACTGCTCGAACACCATGTATCAGATATATACGGCGTTCTATAACAACTCCACGCTTAAAGCACGTTTTCCGAGACTGGACGAGCTTTGGTACAAATGGCCTTACGACGGGAACAACAAGCCTCTCATCATAGGTTCTTCGGTATGTGAGGCGGGCGCATCTGCCGCGACAAAAAAGAATTGGAGCACGATCACAGATTATTTCACGATCAGAACCTATGTCTGGCCGAACGATGTCGGAAATCCCGATCTGAAAAACGGATTTCCGTGGATGGAATTTTCGCGCCTTTATTCCTATTCCGCGATCTGCGGAAAACGGGGGCAGGGTGTTGTCAGCGTTTCTGCGGCGCAGCACTATCCTTCCGTCTGCTTCTCCGCAAGCTGGTATAATGATCCCGATCTCGTGAACAGGACACGCTCTTTCAAATGCGACGACATATTCGATCTGTTCGAACCCCTGAAAGGGCACAATGTTACTGACGATGACGCATATCTTTACGGCTACAACTTTGCCGATCAGTGGGCATTCGCGCTTGCGGAAGAGAACATCGACAGCATTCAGTCTGTTTTCGTAACAGGCTGGAATGAATGGGTCGCGTTCAGGCAGAATCCGAGCCAGAGCTGCCCCGTCTCGTTCGTTGACATGGCGGACGTCAACAACAGCCGCGATGTCGAACCGATGGAAGGCGGCTTCGGCGACAATTATTACATGCAGCTGATAGACAACATCCGTAAATTCAAGGGGACCGCGAACAGAGTATATGTCGGAGACATGACGACCGTCGACATCAACGGCAGTTTTTCGCAGTGGAACAGCGACGGAATAACCGCCGTATATACGGATTATCAGAATGACACGGCGATCAGGTCCAACGAAGGCTGGGGGACGGGAAATTACCTCGAAAACTATACCGGCAGAAACGATTTCGTCTCTTTGAAAACGTGCCGCGACGAGAACAATGTGTATTTTTACGCAAAGACCGCAGAGGATATAACGTTTGACGGCGGAAACCCGATGATGCTGTTCCTCGACAGCGGAAACGGCTCGAAACTGAATTGGGAAGGATACGATTTCGCGATCGAGATCACTTCGGAAAACAAGGCGGTTTTGAAGGCGGCGGACGGTCTCGGCGAATGGAAATGGAGAGAGATCGGAGACTGCGAGATCAAATGCGAAGGAAACGAGATCATGATCTCCGTTTCGAGAGAAGCGATCAATTCTCCCGAATATTACGGCAGACAACTCGTCGATCTCCGCTTCAAATGGACGGACAACTGCAACGATCCCGAAACCGGAACGCTGAGCATCTCTGATTTTTATAAGAACGGAGACGCCGCGCCGATGGGAAGACTCAATTACGTTTTCTCTGAAGCGCCGGCAGTTACGGAAAACGAATAAACTTTCAAAAAGCCGAGGGAAGGGAACTTCTCTCGGCTCTGAAAAAGAGGAACGGAAATATGGAATACTTTCAGGTCCTTTTGCCGCTGGCGGCGATCCTTGTCATATCAAAGATTTTCGGAAAGATATGCGTGCGGCTCGGGATCCCGCAGGTCATCGGGCTTATAGTGGCGGGAATACTCGTCAGCGTCGTTGAATATATCCCGGGGCAGACTTTTCTCACGGACGGAAGCCCCGCGATGGTCGGCCTCGGATTTTTTGCGAAGATAGGCGTCGTTCTGATAATGTTCAACGCAGGGCTTGACATAAACATCAGACAGATCAGATCAGTCGGACTTCCCGCAACGGCAATAACACTCGCGGGAGTTTTTGTTCCGATGATCATGGGCTTTGTCACGGCGTGTCTGATAAGAAACGGCGCGCTGACAGGGTTATCCCACGATCAGTACTTCACAAATCTTTTTTACGGCGTCATAATGACCGCGACATCCGTCAGCGTGACCGTCGCGACCTTGCAGGAACTCGGAAAACTGAACTCAAAGATCGGTTCGACCGTCGTAACCGCGGCGATCCTCGACGACATTGTCGGGATCATTGTTCTTTCCGTCGTTATCGGCATGAGCGGCAAGGAAGGCGGACAGACGGAAAATCCGTGGATAGTTTTGATGAAAACCGTTCTTTTCTTCGTCGCCGCGGTACTCGTCGGTTGGGCGGCGCGCAAACTTTTCGCAATAGTTGAAAGAAAATATCCGCACCACCGTCTGCTTCCCGTTATGAGCGTCGCGCTCTGCTTCTTTTTCGCATACGCGGCGGAAGCGTTTTTCGGGGTCGCGGATATAACGGGAGCCTTTGTCGCGGGCATGGTGCTTTCCTCAAATCCCGAAGCGAACTACATCGAACGCCGCTCCGAGATCATGGGATATATGATGTTCACGCCCGTTTTCTTCGCAAATATCGCGATCGCAAACAAGTTCCGCCTTCCCGACATGAACATGCTCATCTTCGGGCTCGCGTTCGTGGTCATCGCCATGCTCGGAAAAGTCATCGGATGCGGAGGCACGGCGTTGCTCTGCAAATATGACAAAAAAGACGCTTTCCGTGTCGGCATCGGAATGATGGCGCGCGCCGAGGTCGCGCTCGTATGCGCGCAAAAGGGTGTTGATTCCGGGCTTATTCATTCGGATATAATGCCGTTTATACTTCTTCTGATCGTCGTTTCAAGTTTGCTTACGCCTCTTTTCCTCAAAATTTCTTACAAAGAGGATAAGAAAAAAATCGATATGGCGGCGGCAACCGTGCTTGCCGAAAACACGGCAAAGAAAAAGAAATAACAGTTTATCTGAAAAAAAGCCTCCTTGCATGACGAAAACGCGGTTTCCAAGCCGTATTTTCCGTGCAGGGAGGTTTTTTGAATTCTTGTCGCTCCGGATAACATATCGACGTCTTCTTCCCGTCACTTAATTAATTCCGATAATATGTTTTTAACTCAAATCAAACACAAAAAAGCTCTGAGCGATGACCTCGCAAAGAGCTGTTTTTAATGTACATTTTATTCGCCGCTCTCTTCGATCAGAACGGAAGCGAACGCCTTAACGCCTTCGACGCGGCCGACAAAGCCCAGTCCTTCGTCGGTCTTGCCTTTGACGCAGACCCGAGAACTTTCTATCCCGAGAGCAGAGGCGATATTTTCCGCCATCTGCGGAGTGAATTTTCCTATCCTCGGTTCCTGCATAACGACGACCGAATCGACATTGACGACGCGGTAGCCCTTCAAATCAAGCATTTCCGCGGTTCTTTTCAGGAGCAGAAGACTTGATATATCCTTAAATCTTCCGTCGTTGTCCGGAAAGACTTTTCCTATATCGCCGAGGTTTGCCGCCCCCATAAGAGCGTCAATGACGGCATGGACGAGGACGTCCGCATCGGAATGACCGGCAAGCCCTTTCTCATAAGGAACGGTAACGCCCCCGATGACGAGCCCTCTGTTTTCCGCAAAGCGGTGAGAATCGTAGCCGATACCCGTTCTCATATCACGCATTTCCTCTCTTTTTCTCTTTCTTTTCGCGTCCGAAAACACGGTCTACGCTCCACCAGCCGTAGCCGCCCTTTATATCGGAGCAATAATACATTCCCCGGAACTCTCCGCGAACGGTCTGTTCAAGTTCGCTGCCGACCCATGTTTTTTCGTCTGTCGGGCTTTTTGCGGGGGAAGGGATGACCTCGATAAAATCGGGAATGAATTTTTCGGCGAGCAGAAGCGCACGCGGCATATGAAAATCCGCCGTCACGATAATAACGGAATGAATATCTTTGAGCCCGACCGTGCGTGAAAGTTCAAGCAGAGAGCCGAGCATATTGTCTGCGGTCGTCAGAGAGAGCCTGTCAAGCAAAATCGCGTCCTCGGGAACTCCGAGAAGAAGAGCCTGTTCTTTCATTCTGTCCGCTTCGCATTCTCCGTCGCGGAAAACACCGCCCGACATAACGATCCTCTCGGCCCGTCCGTCAAAAAACAGTTTGACCGCATGGGGAACTCTGACCTTGTTCGCGCAGGGACATCCGAGACAAATGATCGCGTCGGCTTTCTTTCCGTTATCTTTTATCCCGGGGAAAACCGCTTTTCCTATATCGTCGTCGGTGATCTCGGGAGGAATGCTTTCGGGATAAAAGGACTTGTCAAGCACCGTATCGGGAATGCATCTGTCTTTCCCCATCAGAATTTTTCCTCGCCGTATTTTTTCGTTATAAGTTCAGCCGCCTTGTATATATCTCCGCATCCGAGAGTTATGAAAAGATCTCCCGGCTGAGCGAGTTCCTTTACGCGATCCGCAATTGCGTTGAAATCGGGCATATATTCCGCGTTTTTCAGACGTGCGACGACATCCTCCGCATAGATATGATAATCGTCGTTTGTCTCCCTCGCGGCGTATATGGGAGGGATAAGAACCTTGTCAACGGTCGAAAGCACATCGACAAAATCGTCCATCAGCATTTTGGTTCTCGAATAAGTATGCGGCTGATGAATGGCGATTATACGCTTGAACCCGAGATCGCGTGCCGTCGCAAAAGTCACGCGGTATGCGTCGGGATGATGAGCGTAATCGTCGGCGATTATCGCTCCGTTGATCTTGCAATGATACTCAAATCGCCTTCCCGTTCCGTTATAGTCGTGAAGCCCGCGAGCGATCCCGTCCGCGTCTATACCCGCGGTGTAACAGGCCGCGGCGGCGGCAAGCGCGTTGTAAACATTGTGTCTGCCGGGAACGGACAGATCTATATGCGCGAAAAACTCGCCGCGGTAAATCATATCAAACGAAGGCAGTCCGTGCGTAAGCGTTATGTTCTTTGCCGTAAAGTCGCCCTTTTCCAAACCGAAATAAACGACATTTCCCGAATATCCTTCGAGCATGACACGGCTGTTTTCGTCCTCCGCATTGGCAACGACCGTTCCGCCCTCACGGGTGTTGAGAAGATATTTTTTGAAAGTATTTATCAGATTTTCAAGCGTCTTGAAATACTCCATGTGGTCTTCTTTTATATTGAGAATGACGGATATTCTCGGACGGAAATGGAGGAAAGAACTTTTGAACTCGCAACTCTCGAAAATGCACATTTCTTTCGTCTTGCCGACCAGGTAAGAACTGTCTATGCGCTTCATGTGACCGCCGATGATCGAAGAAGCGTCTCTTTCCGAGGAAAGAAAGATCGACGTTATCATCGAAGTGGTCGTCGTTTTTCCGTGCGTTCCCGCAACGCCTATGGCGTCCTCGTATCCGTCGATTATGTATCCGAGAAGTTCCGCGCGGCGGTATACGGGGATATTATGCTCCTTTGAATAAATAAGTTCGGGATTTGTGTCCATTATTGCGTCGGTCTTTATGACCGCGTCGGGAGCGAACCTCTCGACATTCTCCGCTTTCTGTCCGACCGTCACGTCCGCGCCGAAAGAGCGCAGATGATCGACGGTTGCGGATTCCTGCATATCCGAACCTGCGACCGTATATCCTCTTCCGATGAGTATTTCCGCAAGGCTCGACATCGAGGAGCCTCCTATACCGATGAAATAAACCCTCTTTATTCCCGTAAGATCCATTGTTAAAACATCTCCGATCAAATTTATCAAACCATTCCGAAATAAATCAGAAGAACAGAAATATCGGCAGGATTAACTCCCGAAAGACGGCTCGCCTGACCGATCGATGACGGACGCGCCTCCGAAAGTTTCTGTGCCGCCTCGATGCGCAGTCCTTTTATAAGCGAATAATCCGCATCGTCTGGGATCTTTTTTCTTTCAAGCCGCGCATACTGTTCCGCCTGAGCCTTTTCGCGGCGAATATATCCGTCGTATTTTATTTTTATCTCAACTTCCTGCTTTTCCCTTCGGGAAAGAGCGGGTCTTTCTCTGTCAACGGGTTCCAGACAGGCATAATCGAGTTCGGGTCTTTTTATCAGTTCCGCAAGCGTTATTCCGGTCGCGGGAAGCGGCGTTCCGCGCTCCTCGACTATCTTTTTAAGCGCATCGTTCGGCGGGATAAATGTTTTTTCGCAACGCGCGATCTCTTTTTCGATACGCTCTTCTTTTTCGAGAAAAGCCGCATATCTTTCTTCCGAGATCAATCCGACGCGGTATCCGATCGGTGTCAGGCGCTCATCGGCGTTGTCTTGCCTGAGAAGAAGCCTGTATTCCGAACGCGATGTCATTATTCGATAAGGCTCTTCCGTTCCCTTTGTAACAAGGTCGTCGATCATAACGCCGATATAAGAATTTGCGCGGTCGAAAACGATCTGTTCCTGCCCGAGCAGTTTCATCGACGCATTTATGCCCGCGACAAGCCCCTGAGCGGCGGCTTCCTCGTAACCCGACGTTCCGTTGAACTGTCCCGCGCCGTAAAGCCCTCCGACCTTTTTCGTTTCGAGCGTCGGCAGAAGTTCCGTCGGATCGACGCAGTCGTATTCGATCGCATACGCCGTCCGCATTATTTTCGCGTTTTCAAGCCCCTTTACGGAGTGTATCATCTCTGTCTGAACATCCTCGGGAAGAGATGAAGACATTCCTCCGAGATACATTTCGTCGGTGTCCGTCCCCATCGGCTCAACAAAAAGCTGATGGCGGGTTTTGTCCGCAAAACGGACGATCTTTGTTTCGATCGACGGACAGTAACGCGGACCGACGCCGACAATGTCGCCCGAATACATCGGGGACCGTTCGAGATTTTTTCTGATTATATCGTGCGTTTTTTCATTCGTATAAGCGATCCAGCAATCCGCCGTATTCCCGCCGACGTCCTCGTTTTCAAAACTCATCGGTTCTACGGGCTCGTCGCCGTGCTGAACTTCAAGGCTTTCGAAATCTATGCTTTTTTTATGTATTCTCGCGGGTGTGCCCGTCTTAAATCGGCGAAGAGAAAGACCGAGATCGCGCAGACTTTTCTGAAGTTCCGTCGCGGCGTGCATCCCGTCGGGTCCCCCGTCATAATTTATGTCTCCGATAAAGATCCTGCCTCCGAGAAAAGTCCCTGTCGCAACGATCGCCGCGCCGACTTTATATACGGCGCCCAGACGTGTCTCGACCTCCGAAACCTTTCCGTTTTCCGTCCCGATACGGACTATCTCATCCTGTTTAATATCAAGATTTTCCTGCTCTTCAAGCGTTTTTTTCATTAAAACGCGATAACGCGCCCTGTCCGCCTGTACCCGCAGAGAATGAACGGCGGGACCCTTGCCGCGGTTCAGCATACGGCTTTGGAGAAAAACCCGATCCGCCGCTTTCGCCATCTGACCGCCGAGCGCGTCTATTTCGCGGACAAGATGTCCTTTCGCCGTTCCTCCGATCGACGGATTGCACGGCATATTACCGACGGCGTCGAGATTGATCGTGAACATGACGGTTTTAAGCCCGAGCCTCGCGCAGGCGAGAGACGCCTCGATCCCCGCGTGTCCGCCGCCGATAACGGCGCAGTCGTAAATTCCGCCGAGATATTTCTCCATTGTTTTTCCTCTGTCTTTTCTATTTGCGAAAACCGCTGTATTCAAACTTTTTTGTTCTCCGTAACGGTTTCTCTTATACGCATATTATCCTATAAAATATTATAGCACAAATATATAAAAAAGAAAAGGGTTTAACGATTTTTTTCAATTAAAATATAAAAACGGAAAAAAGCGCTCCTCTTCCGAAGAAAAGGAACGCTTTCGGTTATATGTGCCATTATTTTATTCGACGGCGGAAACCGTCTCTTTTTCCGTTTTTTCGGATTTGTTTTTCAGAGCCTTTCCGGGCTTTCGCGACTCCTTTGCGACATAAGACGAAAGGGCTATCAGCGCAATTACGTTCGGAAGAACCATGAGATAGTTGAAGAAATCCGTCAGTTCCCAAACGAGATCGTTCGACAGACACGAGCCGACGACGATGAACGCCATTGCGAGGATCGAATATATAAGGTTGGATTTCTTTCCGAACAGATAAGTCATATTTATTCTTCCGAAAAGGTTCCAACTCAGAATTGTCGAAAACGCAAAGAAGAAAAGGCATATCGCAACGAAAATCTGACCTATATCGCGGCCGAAGATCTCACCGAACGCGATCTGCGCCATATTGGTCTTGTCAATTCCCGCGGGCGCGATCTCGCTCGAAAGAATACCGTTTCCGGTGTAAAGAGTCGTGATAACGACAAGCGCGGTCATCGTCAGAACAACGAAGGTGTCGATAAACACGCCGATCATCGCAACAACGCCCTGTTCGTGCGGTCTCTTGACCTGAGCAAGCGCGTGTGCGTGAGGTGTCGAACCCATACCCGCTTCATTCGAGAAGAGTCCGCGCTTCGCGCCCTGGCTGACAGCCTTTTTGATCGCCGCGCCGACAGCACCGCCTATCGCGGCCTTCGGAACGAACGCTTCCTTAAAGATCAGCGCAAAGGTGTCGGGGATGAATTTGATCCTCGAGCAAAGAACAACGATTCCTCCGAGAAGAAAGAGAACCGCCATGAGCGGGATCATTTTCTCGACAACGACCGCGATTCTTTTTGCCCCGCCGATAAATATGATCCCCGCAAGCGCGGCGACAGCGATACCGACGATCCACGACGGGACTCCGAACGCAGTCCGGAACGTGCTTCCTATCGAGTTGGACTGAACCATCGTTCCCATAAAGCCGAGCGCAAGAACGACCGCAACCGCAAAAAATCCCGCGAGGAATTTCCCGAATTTGTTGTTGAACGCCTTTTTAATATAATAAACGGGGCCGCCGATAACTTTTCCGTCCTCTCCGACGACTTTCGTCTCCTGCGCGAGCACCGCTTCCGCATAAATCGTCGCCATTCCGAAGAATGCGATTATCCACATCCAGAAGATCGCGCCGGGGCCGCCGATTAAGATCGCGCCGCACGCGCCGATGATGTTTCCCGTTCCGACCTGCGCGGCTACCGCCGTCGCAAGCGCCTGAAACGACGTCAGACCTCCGCCGCTGTTCTTTCCGTGCAGAGAGATCTTTCCGAAAACGCTTTTCATACCTTCGCCGAAACAGCGGATCTGGACAAATCGCGTCCTGACCGTGAAAAATATGCCTGTTCCGACAAGCAGGAAAATCAGCACATAATCCGTCAGATAAGTGTTGACCGTTGAAACGATCTTATAAAGAGTATCCATATTATTTCTTTCCTTTCTTTCCGAAAGTCTGAGGTTTATAAATTAGATTTTTGCGGGCTGAAACCGCGGCGGGAGAAAGTCTGATTTCCCTCGCCGCGCGTCCCACTCTTTCACTTCGGCTGCTCCTAACCGAAATAAAAAGATCGGTCTGCAAAAAAACAGACCGCTTCGAATTCATTCGGGATTCTGTCCTTTTGCCTGAGAGATTCACGTTTTTCAACGTTTTCACCTTCGGCACCCGCTCGGAGCGGGATTCTCCAGATCGCCATCAATCCACGGTCCTTTCCCTTTTCGGAAACCTGAGAGTGTTACTCCTTCGGTGGCGTGAGCCGTTTCCCGCAGACATCTTTTGGCTTTTAAGTTTTAACGGACATTGTCCGAACAGCAAAATCGGAACACCACTTCCTCTTTTACTTGTTTAAGTATATCACAATCGCGTCAAAAATCAATACAGTTCAATAAAAATTCAAAAATCTGTATATTTATCTGTCCAAACGGGCAATTTCGTATGTCTTGTTCCCGTATGCCGAAAAGAAAGAAATCTTTTCGGTTTGCGAAAACCCTTTCGCGATCAGATGATCCCGTGTTTTTCCGTCATTTATAACAAAAACCGAGCCTTCGCAACCGACGATCTCGGGAATATCAAGGCTTTCGATAACACAAGCGTTCTCCCCGAAAGCGGCGTAAGCCTCTTTTATGTTCCATTTTCCTTTATTATAAAAATAAAATTTGCCGTTCGGCCGAAAAACGGAAAAACAGTATATATCGGTCGAAGAGGAGACGACGATATCGTCTCCTCCGATCTTTTCCTTAAAAAGCGTCTCGGCGCGCTCCTTCGTTTCGACGAAACATTTTCCGCTGAAGCGATATGTCTGAACCGCAAAAATGCAGACAGCAAGAACCGCGGCGATAATGCGCGTCGGTTTTTTCATATCCGAAACGGCGCGGGCAAAAGCAAAAAACAGAAATCCGTAAAGCACGACAGTATAGCGCTCGTAATATATCGGTCTAAAAAGCGATACGATCAGAGAAAACGCGATAACTCCGAAAAAAATTTCAAGCGCCCATCGAAACGCGTCTTCCTTCAAAAGATGCCGTTTTCTGCAAAAAAGAAGAACGCAAGCCGAGGCAAAAAGCACGACGAGCCCGATCCCGACCGCGAAAAACGCGACCCTGTTCCCGATAACCTCCGAGAGCAATTCCCCAAAAAAAGGATATGCGAGAGTGTTGAAAATATTATCGGGGAATGAAAGTTTTATCCACGACGCGCCGCCGGAAACCGCCTGCTTGAAAAACACAGCCGCTCCGGGTATATACGCAAAGATCTGAACGGAAGCCCTCGCGAGCCACGCGCCGAGTTTTTTCTTTTCCCGAACGGCGAGGATAAGCATAACAAGATTTATCGCCGCGACGGCAAAAAGCGCATAATAATGCGTATACGCCGCGCAGACGGAGAAAAGAACGAACAGGATCGAGTTTTGTTTTCCGTCTTTTTTACCGACACGGTAAGCGTAAATTCCGGCGAGAGCGACAAAAAGCATTGCCCATGAATACATTCTTATCTGCTCCGCGTAAAGAAGAACGGAAGCGGAGAAAACGGCAAAGAAAGAGAAGAAAAATCCGACTTTTTCACCGTGATCGCGGCGGATATGGGTCAATCCGAGAGACGAAAAAAGCACCGCTCCGACAACGGAAAACATCCTGAGAGAAAGCAAAGACGATCCGAAAACGAGTGTGAAAGTTTTCAACAGGACATAGTACAGGAGAGGGTGAACGTCCGCGGTATGTATTTTTAATATTTCCGAAAAACCGTGACTTACAAGACCTATCGTATACGCCTCGTCGAACCAAATGTTCTTATGAAAAGCAAACGCGGTGAAAACTGCCGCGCCGACGGCTATCAGCGCGATATGCGCCGACAGAAGAAAACGGGATCTCCCTTTTTGCGTAAAACTCATTCTTTTTCACCGTCCCTTTCGGTTTCCGAAATAATATATAACGGTCTTTGTTTGACCTCACGGAAAGTCTGTTCAAGATATTTGCCGTTTACGCTCTGCGACACAAGCACCGTTCCCCCGACAAGAAAACCGACGCCGAGAACCGCGAGAGCCGAGTTTTTCAGAATAACGGAGGATATTGCGAGCGCAAAAAAGAAAATGAAAAAGAGAGCGCATAAAAAGCGTGAAAATTTAAGAAACAGATCGGAAAAAGAGATCAGCCCGTCGGTTGCGTAGCGAAAAAGTTTTCGGAAAGACCACTTCGTTTTTCCCGCGGCGCGTTCAACGTTTTCATAAGGGATCCATTTTGTTCTGAATCCCACAAAACTGAAAATTCCTTTGGAATACCGACTTTTTTCGGGAAGAGAAAGTATAGCGTCAACGACTTTTCTCGTCATCAGCCGATAATCGCGCGCGCCGTCGGTCATCTCAAAATCGGACGCGGAGTTTATCAGTTTATAAAACATTCTCGCGCAAAACGAGCGGAGAGGAGGCTCTCCTTTGCGCGTCACGCGGCGGGTTGCGACCTGTTCGTATCCTTCATTCACGATCGCGTCGTACATCGTTTTCAGAAGAGACGGCGGATCCTGCAGGTCGGCGTCCATGAGCGTCACAAGATCCCCTTTTGCGGCTTGCAATCCCGCAGAGATCGCCGCTTCTTTCCCGAAATTCCGTGAAAAAGAGATAAAACGCACTCTTTTGTCCGAGCGGCGAAGTTCCTTTATAAAACCGACCGTCCCGTCCGAAGACCCGTCATCGACAAAAATATACTCAAATTCGGCGACGCCGCAAAAATCCTCTTTGCGGACTCTTTCGAGTTCCGCATACATGGCGGGCAAAACTTCTCTTTCGTTAAAGCAGGGGACTATCACGGAGATCATTCTCATTTTCTCACCTTTTTCGGATTTTTCGGAGCGCAAAAAAAGACCGCGGATCCGCAGTTTCTCGTGGCTTCCTTTATCGGTATTATACCACAAAAAACCGCAAAATCTACGGTCTTAATTAAATGTTAATCCGTGTTAATCAAAATTCAAGGGCTTTTTCAATGTATGCTTTAAGTTCGGTCACGGGAATACGAACCTGTTCCATCGTATCTCTGTCGCGAACCGTCACACAGCCGTCCTCGACCGAATCAAAGTCGTATGTGATGCACATCGGCGTACCGATCTCATCCTGACGGCGGTAACGCTTGCCGACAGAGCCCGCGTCGTCGTATTCGACATTGAAATACTTTGAAAGTTCTCTGTAGATCCCGATCGCGTTCTCTCCGAGCTTCTTTGAAAGCGGAAGGATCGCGGCTTTGACGGGAGCGATCGCGGGGTGGAAGTGCATAACTGTTCTGATGTCGGGCTTTTCGGGATCTTTTGAAATATTTTCCTCGTCATACGCGTCGCAGAGAAGTGCCAGCGTCATTCTGTCCGCGCCGAGCGACGGCTCGATAACGTACGGAATATATTTTTCGTTCGTTTCGGGATCGAAGTAATCGAGAGGCTGACCGCTGTGCTCGGAATGCTGCGTCAGATCGTAATCCGTTCTGTCCGCAACGCCCCAGAGTTCGCCCCACCCGAACGGGAAGAGATACTCAAAGTCGGTCGTCGCCTTTGAATAGAAGCAAAGTTCTTCCGCGTCATGGTCGCGCAGACGGAGATTTTCTTTCTTTATGCCGAGCGAGTACAGAAAATCGCGGCAGTAAGAACGCCAATAGTCGAACCATTCAAGATCCGTTCCGGGCTTGCAGAAAAATTCAAGTTCCATCTGCTCGAACTCTCTTATTCTGAAAATGAAGTTACCCGGCGTTATTTCGTTCCTGAAAGATTTGCCGACCTGACATACGCCGAACGGGATCTTTTTTCTCGTCGTTCTCTGAATGTTCTTGAAGTTGACGAAAATGCCCTGCGCGGTCTCGGGACGGAGATAAAGAGTCGAAGCCGAATCCTCGGTAACACCCTGGAACGTTTTGAACATGAGATTGAATTTTCTGATATCCGTGAAATCGGATGAACCGCAGGAAGGACAGGTTATACGATGCTCTTTGATATACGCGAGCATTTCCTCGTCCGTCCAGCCCGCCGGGTTGTCGTCAAGCCCGTTCTGTGCGACATAATCCTCTATGAGTTTGTCGGCTCTGTGTCTGGTCTTGCAGACCTTACAGTCCATCAGAGGATCGGAAAAGCCGCCGAGATGGCCCGACGCCACCCACGTTTCCGGATTCATGAGTATCGCGCTGTCAAGCCCGACATTGTACGGGCTCTCCTGAACGAATTTTTTCCACCAAGCCCTCTTCACATTGTTTTTCATCTCAACGCCGAGCGGACCGTAATCCCACGAGTTTGCGAGACCGCCGTATATCTCCGAACCGGGGTATACAAAACCTCTGCTTTTGCAAAGTGCGACTATTTTATCCATAGTCTTTTCTTTGTTGTCCATATTCTCACCTTTTCTGTCATATTTACCGGTGCGACGGCTTTTTACCGCCGCACCCGTCTGTGTTTATTCTTCGTTTTCGCTTTGTGCGGGTTCGCCGCCTGTCGGAATATCCGTTTCTGCGGAAAGATCTTCTCCGATCTCGGTGTCTTCCTCTTCATCGGGTTCGGCTTCGACCGCGACTATTCCGATGACCTTGTTGCCCTCTTCGAGATTCATGACACGAACGCCCTGGCTGGATCTTCCGTAAGTCGAAATATTCGCAACTCCCGTTCTTATCAGAATTCCGTCGGAGGAAACGGCGATGACGTCTTCGCTGTCGTCAACCGCTTTAATTCCGCAGAGCGCGCCCGTTTTCTCCGTCAGTTTGTGACAGATAACTCCGAGACCGCCTCTGTGCTGCGTGTTGAACTCGCTGAACTCCGTGCGTTTTCCATAGCCGTTTTCGGTAACGGTCAAAAGGTTCTTCGCGTCGTCCACAATGACGGAGCCGACAACTTCGTGATCGGGATCGACCTTCATCGCGCGAACGCCTCTTGCGGTCCTTCCGACAACGGAGACCTCGGTCTCGTCGTAACGGATAGCCTGTCCTTCCGACGTCGCAACAAGAATATTTTTCGTTCCGTCGGTCAGATGAACGCTGATCAACTCGTCGCCCTCGTCAAGCGAAAGGGCTATCAACCCGCCCGCCTTGCGCATATTTTTGAACGCCGAAACGGGACAGCGCTTCGTGACTCCGCGCTTGGTTATCATGTTGAAGAACAGATCTTCCTCGTCGAGCGACGGAACGGCGATCATCGCGGTCACCTTTTCGTCGGGGCTCTTGAATTGAAGCAGATTGACTATGTTCATACCCTTCGACGTTCTCGACGCTTCGGGAATGCGATAACCCTTCATTTTATAGGCGAGTCCTTCATTGGTGAAGAAAACGATAAGGCTGTGGCTCGAAGAAACAAACAGCGTTTCCGCATAATCTTCTTCTTTCTTCGTCATCGCCTTTTTGCCTTTTCCGCCTCTGTTCTGCGCCTCATAAACATCGACCGGCTGGCGTTTGATATATCCGCAATGCGTCAGCGTGTAAACGCAGTTCTTTTCCTCGATAAGATCTTCGATGTCTATATCGTCCTCGGACTCGCAGATCTCGGTCAGACGGTCGTTTCCGTACTTATCGCGAATTTGCGTCAACTCTTCTTTAAGAACCTGTATCAAAAGTTCTTCGTCGGAAAGAAGACGGTTATAATACGCGATCTTTTCCTCGATCTCCTTATACTCCGCGCGCAGTTTGTCCTCTTCAAGTCCCTGCAACGCCTTCAAACGCATTTCAAGTATCGCGGAAGCCTGAATTTCGGAAAGTCCGAAACGCGCCATAAGATTTTCTTTCGCGTTGTCGTAGGAATTGCGTATTATTTTTATAACTTCGTCGATATTTTCCTGAGCGATAAGAAGTCCTTCGAGAAGATGAGCGCGCTCCATGGCTTTTTTGAGATCAAAGCGCGTTCGACGGATGATTATATCCTTCTGGAAAGCGATATACTCTTCAAGTATCTTTTTCAGAGAAAGGATCCTCGGCTGAGTCTGATCGTCAACGAGCGCAAGCATCGTGATCGCAAACGTCGTCTGCATCTGCGTCTGGTTGAACAGTTTGTTCAGAACGACCTGCGCGTTCGCTCCGCGTTTCAGTTCGATGACGATCCTCATTCCCGTGCGGTCGGTCTCGTCGCGGATGTCAACTATATCTTCAAGTTTCTTATCATGGAACTGCTGTGCCATATTGGCGATCAGCATACGCTTGTTGACCTGATACGGAAGTTCGTGAACAACGATCCTCGTGCGGTCTCCGGCATACTCTTCGAACTCGGTTCTTGCGCGGACGGTTATATGCCCTTTTCCTGTCTCATACGCGCTTCTTATTCCGCTTCTTCCCATAATAATTCCTTTTGTCGGGAAGTCGGGACCCGGAATGATCGGAAGAAGATCGTCGATCGTCGCGTCCGGATGGTCGATGACGTAGATCGTTGCGTTTATGACTTCTTTTAAGTTATGCGGCGGAATATTCGTCGCCATTCCGACGGCGATACCCGAAGAACCGTTGACAAGAAGATTGGGAAATCTCGAAGGAAGAACCTTCGGTTCTTTTCTTGTTTCATCGAAGTTGGGAACCCAGTCAACGGTATCTTTCTCTATGTCGCGGAGCATTTCGTCGGCGATCTTTGACATTCTCGCCTCGGTATAACGGTAAGCCGCCGGAGGGTCTCCGTCGATCGAACCGAAGTTTCCGTGACCGTCGATGAGCGGATACCTCATCGAAAAATCCTGAGCCAGACGCACAAGCGCATCGTAAACGGAAGCGTCGCCGTGGGGATGATAACGACCGAGAACGTCGCCGACTGCCGTCGCGCACTTACGGTAAGGTTTATCCCTTGTAAGTCCGTCCTCGTACATCGCGTAAAGTATTCTTCTGTGAACGGGTTTCAGACCGTCGCGGACGTCGGGCAAGGCTCTGCCGACGATGACGGACATAGCATATTCGATATAACTCGTCTTCATTTCATGGACGAGTTCCGAAGAAGTTATGATCTGCTCGGGAAACATAATGTCTTCCGGTTTGTAATCGCTTCTCTTTTTAGCCATTTTCCGTCACCTCCTAAAAATCGAGATTGACCGCGTAACGCGCGTTCAGTTCAATATATTCTTTTCTCGGCTCAACGTCTTCTCCCATAAGTATGCTGAATATCTTGTCGGCGGCGACGGCGTCTTCGAGTTCAATTCTTCTCAAAGTTCTTTTTTCCGGATCCATCGTCGTTTCCCAAAGTTCATCGGGGTTCATTTCGCCGAGACCTTTATAACGCGAGATGTCGATCTTTACGTTCGGGTTTCCGTCTCGCATTTCGGCGCTGATGCGGTCTCTTTCCTCATCGCTGTATGCGACCCTGACGGTTTTTCCTCTTGACAGTTTATAAAGAGGAGGAACGGCGGAATAAACATATCCCTGTTCGATCAAAGGTCTCATAAAACGGAAGAAAAATGTCAAGAGAAGCGTTCTGATATGCGCTCCGTCAACATCGGCATCCGCCATGATGATAATTTTATGATAACGGAGTTTTTCAATGTTGAATTCCGTTCCGATACCCGCTCCGAGCGCGGTGATAACGGGAGAAAGTTTATCGTTTCCGTATATCTTGTCCGCTCTCGCTTTTTCGACATTCAGCATTTTTCCCCAAAGCGGAAGTATCGCCTGGAAACGTGAATCTCTTCCCTGAGTTGCGGAACCGCCCGCGGAATCTCCCTCGACGATATATATTTCGGTCAGGGACGCGTCTCTTTCGTTGCAGTCGCGCAGTTTATCCGGCATCTGTCCCGAATCGAGACCGGATTTTCTTCTCGTTTGTTCTCTTGCTTTTCTCGCCGCTTCTCTCGCGCGCTGGGCGTTGATCGCCTTTTCCATGATAACGCGCACGATCGTCGGATTTTCCTCAAAGAAATCGGCGAGTTTTTCGGAAATGAGTTTATTGACAAATCCGCGCATCTCGGAGTTTCCGAGTTTCGTTTTCGTCTGTCCCTCGAACTGAGCCTCCGTCAGTTTGACGCTGATAACGGCGGTCAGCCCTTCGCGAACGTCCTCTCCCGAAAGATCGGAATCCTTTTCTTTAAGATACTTATACTTTCGCGCGTATTCGTTTACGACCTTGGTCAGCGCCGCTTTGAATCCCTGCTCGTGAGTTCCTCCCTCGGCGGTATGAATATCGTTCGCGAAAGAAAGAATATTTTCGTCATAATTTGTGGTATACTGCATCGCGATCTCGGCGGAAAAAGTTCCGTTGTCGTTCGCAACGTATATAACCTCGTGCAAAGGTTTCTTGTTGTCGTTTATATACTCGACAAAACTTTTTATACCGCCCTCGTAGCACATATCGTTGACTACGGGCTCCTCGCCTCTTTCGTCTGTAAACGTTATGCGCACTCCGGCATTGAGAAACGCCTGTTCGCGAAGCCTTTTCAGAAGAGTATCGTATTCAAATTCAAGAGTTTCGAATATCTCCGCGTCGGGGAAGAAAGTGACTTTCGTTCCCGTTTTATCCGTGCTTTCAAGTTCTTTTACGGGCGCATCGGCTTTTCCGCGCTTATATTCCTGGAAAAAATGTTTATGGCTTCTCGAATCGTAAACATCGACCGTCAGCCACTCGGAAAGAGCGTTAACGACGGAGGCTCCGACTCCGTGAAGTCCTCCGGAAACCTTATATCCGCCGCCGCCGAATTTGCCGCCGGCGTGAAGGATCGTGAAAACGACTTCAAGCGTTGAAACTCCCATTTTCGGATGTTTTCCCGTCGGAATTCCTCTTCCGTCATCCGTAACTTCAACGATATTTCCCTTCTTGATCGTTACCGTTATATTCTTACAGTAACCGGCAAGAGCCTCGTCTATCGCATTGTCAACGATTTCGTATACAAGATGGTTAAGCCCGCGCACCGATGTTGATCCGATATACATACCGGGTCTTTTTCTTACGGCTTCGAGCCCCTCCAGGACCTGTATCTGGCTTTCGTCATACCTTTCGATTTTTTCAGACATATATTTTATCCTTTCATCTCAGTTCCGCTTCACCGTTTTGCATAAATCTCTTTTTCAGAGTAGATACCGAAAACTGTGTCAGAAACAGAGTTGTCTTACCTTTTTCACAGTAAATTATATACGATTTCGGAAGTTCCGCCGTGACTGAAACGACACGGTGCTTTTCTTCTTCCGCACGGAACATCGCGCGGGTCAAAGCGGATACAGACGTATTTTCCATATCGAATATTCCGACTATATATTTCGTTTTTATCAGATAATTCAATCCGATATGCAAATACATTCAGATCTGCTCCACTCTTCCGTCGGTCACGGAAAAAATTCTTGCGTCTCCCATTCCTCGGGGGTCTTCGCAGGCGGTTATAATGACTTGCTTGTCCTTTATCTTGCTGACGATATACGATTTTCTCAGACTGTCAAGTTCCGAAAAAACATCGTCGAAAAGCATGATCGGATATTCGTTGTAAACGCTGTTCAGAATATCGGCTTCCGCCATTTTCAGAGCCATCACGCAACTTCTTTGCTGTCCCTGTGACCCGAACGCTTTCGCGCTCATTCCGTTCAGGGTTATCTCAATATCGTCTCTGTGAACTCCGACATTTGTAAACCCGCACTTAATGTCTTTTTCTCTGCTGTTCAGCATCCGTCCTATCAGAAGTTCTTCCGCTTCGGCAAGTCTTTCGCATCCGTCGCATTCGCTTTGATAAAAAAGTCCGAGTTTTTCTCTTCCGCCGCTCATTTCCTCTATTACCGCTTCCGCGAAACGTGAAAGCAATTCAATATAATTTCTTCGCGTCAGATAAATAAACGCTCCGAGTTTTGAAAGTTTCACGTCCCATGCTTCAAGCGTTTCAAGTTCGGAAGGATTTTCGCTTTTCAGGACATTGTTGCGCTGAAAAAGAGTTTTGTTATATTCGGAAATATAGGCGTAATACTTCGGCTTGACCTGACAAACGGCAAGATCAACAAATTTTCGCCGCACTTCGGGACCCGCTTTCAGCAGATCGAGATGTTCGGGAAAGAAAAGTACGGAAGTAAAATTTCCGATCATTTCGGAAGGTTTGACTTTTATCTCATTAAGATAAAGTTCTCTTCTTTTCGCCGTATGAAATCTCATTTGCCCCGAATGAGTTCTTCCTCCCTTTTCAAAAAGAATATCGGTCTGAGAAAAAACTTTTTCGTGATTTATGAAATCCTTTTCGTTGGACGTCCGAAACGATTTGCAGGAAGAATAAAGCCATAATGCTTCGATTATATTTGTCTTTCCCTGCGCGTTCATTCCGGTGAAGATATTAACGCCTTTGTCGAAAACTATCTCCTGCGAAAGGAGATTTCTGAAATTTTCGGTCGATAACGATCTTATATGCATATTTATCAGTCGTTGTTTATGTTCATCGGAGAGATCAGATAAATATATCTGTCGCTTCCGTCGGTCGGAACAAGACAGGCGGGAGTTCTCGCGGAATCTATTTTTATCTTTATTTCTTTATCTCCGCATCCGTTGAGAACATCGAGAAGATATTTTCCCTTAAATCCTATCTCCATATTCTCTCCGGTCTTTTTGCACGGTATTTCATCCGTAAGGCTGTGCCCCTCGGAGGTTCTGCAATAAATAACTATCGAATCGTATTCGAAATTCACTCTTATGCAACTGTTGGACTTGTCGTTTACTATAAGAGCGCGTTCGAGCGCTTTTCTCAGATCGTCGCAGTTTACCGTAACTTCGTTTTTGAACTCTCTTTTGAGAAGAGACTTATATTTGATATATTCTCCGCTTATAAGACGCGAAGTAACTTTTGTTTCGTCAAATTCGAACACTATATGAGTGCTTGCTATTCCGATTATAACTTCCGAATCGCCGTTTATAATCTTTGAAAGTTCGGCTGCGGTCTTGGCGGGAACTATGAAAGAAAAATCTTCTCCGTTGGTGTTGAGAAATTCTTCTTTTCTCATAGCCATTCTTCTCATATCAGAGCCGACGACCGTCAGAAATCCGTCTTCAACACAGAAATAAAGACCTCTCAGCGTCGCTTTTGCTTCAAATTCCGAAACGGAAAAGAGAGTTTGCTTTATCATGTTAAGAAGCAGATCCTGTTTTATCACGATCGATTTTGATTTTTCCACGAGAGGCATCTGAGGATAAAATTCCGCATCCTGAGTGGAAATATCGAATTTTATGAGTCCGCTCACGATATGAAGCATTTTGTTCGTATCGAGAGAGAAGTCTATGTTTCCGCTGTCAAGTTTGGAGATCATATCGAAGAATTTTTTCGCGGGAACAACAAAAGACCCTTTTTCATCCGTTTCTATATGAATGACCGTCTCAATGCTCATTTCCACGTCGGAACCGGTCAAACGGCAGGTTCCGTCGGCTTCGATCTCAAAACATATTCCTTCAAGTACGGGTATGCTCGCTTTCTGAGGAACGGGTTTTATAACTGTGTTCAAAGCCTCAAATAAAAGATTTCTGTCGCAACTGAAATTCAAAGCGATGACCTCCTTAAGATAAAAGAAAGAAAATAATTATTTTTAATAGTAGTAGAGGGTGTTGAAACTGTTAATATTTCCTTTTTTCGGCGAAAAACGGGGAAAAATTCAAATGAAAAGTTTGTTGATAATTTATGAGTTGTCAAAAGCGGTTTCCGTGCGTGTGCTGTTGAAAATTTGATAAGCGGTTGAAAGTGGAAAAAGCGTTTTATAATTCTTTTCAGAATTCTTTTTTCTTTTGAAAACCCTGTTGATTTTTCTGTCAAATCAGTAGGATTTGATCTTTTTGATAATATCGTTTATTTCGTTATTCAGAGAAGTGTTGGTCTCAAGCGTTTTTTCAATTTTTTCGATCGCGTAGTATACGGTCGAATGATCTTTGTTTCCGAAAGGCTTTCCTATGTCTTCCAAAGACATATCCGTGACGGTCTTTAATATGTACATGGCGATCTGTCTTGCCAGGACTATATTCTTTTTTCTGCTGTTTCCTTTTATTTCTTCTGCCGAAACGTCGTATGCGGATGAAACCTCGATTATAACTTTATCGACAATAACGGAAACAGGCATATTTTCATGCGTTATGTCTTTGATCGCGCTTTGTGCTATCGCTATGTTCGGAGGCATATCGGAAATGTCCTGAAATGCCATAAGTTTTTTTATAACGCCTTCAAGCTGACGTATATTGTTTTTTATACGCTGGGCGATGAAATCGATAACCTCATCAGTCATTTTGATATTGTACATCAAGGCTTTTTGTCTGATAAAAGCCACTTTCAATTCGTATTCGGGCATATAGATATCTGTTGTCAATCCCTGCTCGAAGCGGCTCTTCAATCTTTCATCCAAAAGAAGCATATCTTTCGGAGGACGGTCGGAAACGAGAATTATCTGTTTGTTTGCCTGATAAAGCGCGTCGAAAGTGTGGAAAAATTCATTTTGAGACGTCTCTTTGCCGGCGATGAACTGAATGTCATCGACGAGAAGAACATCGACGCCTCTGTATTTTTCCTTGAATTCTATCATGTTTTTCGGACTGTTTGCATTATCCGAAAGCGCTTTTCCCTGAGAAGTCAGAGCGACGAGTTCATTGACAAAATGCTCGCTTTTTACGTAAAGAGTTTTTAATTCGGGATGAAGAGCATTTATTTCGTTTTTTATTGCAAAAAGAAGATGAGTTTTTCCGAGTCCGGTGTTTCCGTATATGAAAAGAGGGTTATACGCGCCGGCGGGATGATTTGCAACGGCTTTGCAGGCCGCGAAAGCATGTTTGTTCGAGTCCGCAACAATAAAGTTTGAAAAAGTGTATTCGGAACTCTTATCTTCGGCGGCGGCAACGGCTTCTTCGGTCACGGAAGAAACGGGATCGCTTTTGGCGACCTCTTCGGAAGCGGAAGACTCGTCCGTTATGACTTTTATGTTCATTTCAAAGCCGACAACATCTTCAAGCGCTTTTATAATAACGCTCTTATAGCGCGTCATTATAACGTCTCTCTGAAAATCGGACTCGACTTTCAGTATAGCGTAATCGGATTCGTATTTAACGGGAGTTATCGTCTTTATCCAAAGATTCATTGCGGTTTCGTTGATAGAATTTTGGAGAAGATCGACTGCGGCCGCCCAAACGCTTTTGAAATTCTGCATTTTATTCTCCTGCCCTTCGGCAAATATACTTTATATAACTATAATATATATGTGATTATATCATATTCTATATATTTTGTAAATATATTTCAAAAAAAAATTACAATTCGCGTTTTTTCGGAGTTGCCGCCGGAATAACGGGAAAAGCCGAAATTTCTGTATATTTCGAAAAATTTTTAATTTTTGGTATTGACATTTATATGCGCGTGTTATATAATGGTATATGCGAATTACTGAATTGAGGAGGGTTAAAAATGCGCAGAACATACCAGCCGAAAAAAAGACAGCGTTCAAAAGAGCATGGCTTCCGCAAGAGAATGAGAACCGCCAACGGCAGAAAAGTATTGGCGAGAAGACGTGCAAAGGGAAGAAAACAGCTTTCTCTGTAATTTAAGAAACGTTAGGGCGGCAAAAACCTGCCGCCCGTTCTTGTCTTTTTTTTATTAAAAATCGTTTGACGGGAAGATCCGCGGAAAAAGAGCGGGCAATATGAAAAAAACTGTTGCGTTGAAAGAAAACAGAATATTCCGAAGTTTGTACGGCGGACGAAGCAGGGTGACGCCGGAATTTATCATGTATTACAGAAAAAACAGGCTTGATACGAACAGACTCGGTATAACCGTCAGCAAAAAGATCGGACACGCAGTCGAGAGAAACAGAGCGAAAAGAGTTATCCGCGAGGCGTACAGGCTTTGCGAGGACAGAATTAAAAACGGATACGATTTTGTGTTCGTCGCAAGAAGCAGAACAACAAAAATCCCGATGACGGCGGTCAAGACACGCATGGAAGATATCTTCGGAGAAGAAAAAATATTTGCGGAGTCCGAATTATGAAAAAGGCGGCAATAAAACTGATAAAATTTTATCAGAAACATATTTCGCCGTGCAAAAGTCCGTGTTGCAGGTTTTATCCGACCTGTTCGTCTTATTCGATAGAGGCGTTTGAAACTCACGGTTTTTTTAAGGGATTGTTGCTGAGCGTTTGGAGAATATTGAGATGCAATCCTTTTTGTAAGGGCGGGTACGATCCCGTTCCCGAGAAAAAGAAGAAACGATCCGATCAATTTTAATTAAGGAGCCGATCAATGTCAACATTAACAACACTCGGAATACTTGACATAATTTACTGGCCTTTCGGAATGCTGATGAAGGGAATATATTCGCTCGTCGGCAACTACGGCGTTGCGATTATTATATTCGGTATAATCGTCAAACTCATCCTTCTTCCTTTTGCTTTTTCAAATGAAAAAACAAGGCTGAGGAATATGCGGATCCAGCCGAAGATGAGGGAGATCCAGCAAAGGTACAAAGGAGATACAAGAAATCCGAAATATCAGGAAGAAATGCAAAAACTTTATTCGGAAGAGAATTACAATCCGATGAAGGGATGTCTTCCCCAGCTGATACAGTTCCCGATCATATTCGCCGTCTTCAACGCGATCAGGCGTCCGATGCTTTATATCTACGGTTTCAGCAGCACGACGATAATGGTCATTGCGCAAAAACTGTTTGAAATAGACGAAAGCGTCAGAAATGTTTTCGGAAACGCCATCGAGAAAATAACGGAAACGACTGCCGGATATCATGAAGTTCTTCTTTCCGGCGCAATGAAAAATCATTTTTCCGAGATAATCCCGAAACTTCAGGAAAGCACGAATTTCGTCTCCGCATATCCCGAGTACGCGGCGGATACTTCCAAATTCATAGAAACCAATTTCCTCGGAATGGATCTTTCCGTAACTCCGACATGGGGTTGGAACTGGACTATAATAATTCCCATTCTTTCCGCATTGACATCGCTTCTGATCAGCATTATTTCCATGAGGCTCAACCGTGACCCGAGCGGAGAAAAGCAGCCGGGTATGGGAATGATGAAAGGTCTTATGCTCTTCATGCCGCTGTTCTCTCTTTGGGTAGGTTTCCAATATACCACCGGCGTCGGTATGTACTGGATCATTTCAAACCTTCTTGCGGGAATCCAGCAGGTAGCGCTCTTCTATCTTTTCAAACACAGGAGAGAAAAGGCTGAAGCCAAACTTAAAGCACAAACGGGCACAAAAGAAAAGAAACTGAATTATAATCAGATAGAAAAGATGCAGCGGGAGCAGGCGGAAGCCGAAAGACTCGCCGCCGAGCAGGCAAAGAAAGAACAGAAAAACAAATAAAGGAGAAAAAGTCTTTTATGGAAAGAAATTTTACCGGAAAGACCGTTGACGACGCAATAAAAGCGGCTTCCGAAGAACTCGGACTTTCGAGAGAAGATTTTACTGTTGAAGTGCTTGAAAACCCCAAAAGCGGCTTTTTGGGGCTCGGAGCAAAGCCTGCTGTCATAAAGGTCGTATACAAGAACGAAGTAAACGCCGTTGAGTTTGTTGAAGACTTTTTGAACGGGCTTATGGAAAAAATTGGTATCATGGAATATGAACTCAAAGTTACCGAGCCTGAGGAAAAGAGCATAAGAGCGGAACTTAACGGTTCGGAACTTGCCGCTTTGATAAGAAAGCGCAGCGAGGTCATAGACGCCGTTCAGTCGATGACCGCCCTTGCCATGAACAGGCATATCGAAGAATATTATAAGATATCCGTCGATATAAATTCCGGAAGAGAAAGAAACACCGCGCGTCTTGAAAACCTTGCCGTCAAAGTGGCGAAACAGGTGCAGAAGACAAAACGCAAGGTAACTCTCAGTTCGATGAATTCGGCGAAAAGAAGAGTTATTCATTCAAAACTTCAGGATTTTGAAAATATAACGACGTATTCGGTCGGAGAAGAACCCAACAGAAGAGTTGTTATCGCTTATAAATGGCCCGAAGGGCAGGAGCCTCCCGCGGAGCCCGAGCGCAGACCTTATCCTCCGAAAAACGGAGGAGGCAAAAAGCCTTACGGAAAAGGCGGCTACGGGAACAAGAACGGTTACAGAAAGCCGCGCAGAGATAACGGAGGAAATACCGCGCGCCGCGAGGAAAGCCCCGTTGCAAAAGAAACAGAAGAATAAAAATAAGGGCGACTTTTATGTCGCCCTTTTTAACAGAAGAGGCAATCGTGATGAAAACTATAGTTGCCGTATCGACCGCTCCCGTTACCGCGGCGATAGGCGTTGTTCGTATCAGCGGGGAAAAAGCGTTTGAAATAACCGAAAAAATTTTCTCGAAAAAACTTTCGGACATCGAGGGGTACCGCGTCGTTTACGGAAAGATCCTTGACGGGGAAAAGACCGTCGATACCGTTCTGGCAACGGTTTTTCACGCGCCGAACAGTTATACGGGCGAAGACACGGTCGAACTCTCATGCCACGGAAGCCCGTATATACTGAACAGAGTCGTCGATCTTCTTGTCGAAAACGGCGCGGAGAGAGCAGGGCGCGGAGAATTTTCAAAAAGAGCGTATATTAACGGAAAAATGGATGCGGTTCAGGCTGAGGGGATAATCGATCTGATCGAAGCGCAGACCGAAGGAGAGGCGGATGTGGCACGCGGCGAGATCGACGGAAAACTTTCGGGAAAGATCGACCGCGTCAGACAAAAACTCGTATCCCTGTCCGCCGATATACTTGCATACATTGATTATCCCGATGAAGATATATCGGATGTTCCGTCGAAAAAGATAGAAAAGACGGTTTCGGAATGCTATGAGGAGATAAATCTTCTTTCAGATACATACGCCAAGGGAAGAAGAATAAAAAACGGCGTAAAGACGGTTATTTGCGGAAAGCCGAATGTCGGAAAATCAATGCTGATGAACGGTATTTTGGGCTGTGAAAGAAGCATTGTGACCGCGACCGAGGGCACCACGCGGGATGTTGTGGGCGAAAGCGCGGTATTCGGCGGTATCAAACTCGAAGTCAGGGATACGGCGGGAATAAGAAACGCATCCGACAATGTCGAGAAGATCGGCGTCGAACGCGCTGAGAAAGAACTTGCCGGCGCTGATCTGATCCTTTTTGTCTTTGATCTGAGCAGGGAAAAGGATGAAAACGACGCGAGAGTTTTAGAGGAGATCAAAAAGGCAAACGCAAAGAAGATCGCGGTTTTGAACAAGGCGGATATATCCGAAAAAACCGTTGAAACCGATATTTTTGAAGGGTTTGACAAAACCGTTTGCATAAGCGCGAAGACGGGGGACGGAATGAAAGATCTTGAAAGCGCGGTCTCAGGTCTCATGTCGGATCGCAATGCGCCGAGAGAAGTTGTTATGAACGCGCGTCAGTTTGAGTGTCTTTGCGGGTGCGCCGCCGCGCTGAAAAACGCGCTTGACAATATCTCGATGACTCCCGATGTCCTTCTCGACGATGTGAACGAAGCGATATACTGTCTCGGTTCGGTCACGGGAAAAAATGTCTCGGATCAGATAATCGAAGATATATTTTCGCGGTTTTGCGTAGGAAAATAATATATTTGCCGAAAAAGCCCGAAACCTGAAAGTCGGACGCAAGCGATCGCACTTGACAAAGTATGGGCAATGTGATAAAATATTATATATTTAACTTATATGGGAAAGATTTCTTATGATAATTATTGATGAGTACAAGGTAAAACTGAAACAGATCAAGGCGGAGATAGACGATCTTTACGGCGCTATGGGCATAGAAAACGCGCGTAAGCGTCTTTCCGAGATCGAAGAGATAACGGCCGCTCCCGGATTCTGGGACGATGCCGCGAACAGCCATCACATTCTGAAGGAGCAGAAGGCGGTAAAAGCCAAAATTACCGCTTATGAGGGGCTTTATTCGCTCTATGAAGACGCGGGAACATATCTCGAACTTGCCGCAGACGAAGACGACGGTTCACTCGATGACGAAATCGGAGAAACATTCAGAAATCTTGAAAAAACAGTCGAAAAACTGCGTCTGGAAACACTTTTGAGCGGTGAATACGACATGAACAACGCGATCCTGACTTTTCATGCCGGCGCGGGCGGAACCGAAGCGCAGGACTGGGCGTTGATGCTTTACCGTATGTATACGCGCTTTGCCGAAAAACACGGGTACAAAGTTAAGGTCCTTGATATGCTTGACGGAGACGAGGCGGGAATAAAGAGCGCGTCTATAATGGTTGAAGGCCCGAACGCTTACGGTTATCTGAAAAGCGAAACAGGCATACACCGTCTTGTCCGCGTGTCTCCGTTTGATGCGGCGGGAAAGAGACATACGTCTTTTGCGTCCGTCGAAGTAATGCCCGACATAGATGACGAGTCGAACAATATTGAGATCAGAGACGAAGATATAAAGGTCGAAGCGCACAGAGCAAGCGGCGCGGGCGGACAGCATATCAACAAGACCGACTCCGCTATCCGAATTATCCATATACCGACCGGAATCGTTGTCGGATGTCAGAACGAAAGATCTCAGAAACAGAATAAAGAGATGGCTCTGCGCATGCTGAAAGCGAAACTTGTCGAGATCAAGGAACGCGAGCATCTTGAAAAGATCGAAGATATAAAAGGCGATCAGAAAGAGATCGCTTGGGGTTCGCAGATACGTTCTTACGTGTTCATGCCGTATACGCTTGTCAAAGATCACAGAACCAACTATGAGATGGGCAATGTCAATGCTGTTATGGACGGAGATCTTGACGGGTTTATCGACGCTTATCTGAAATCCCTTACACAGAAGTAAAATAAAAAGTACCGCTCTGCACGGAGCGGTATTTTTATAAAACGAGCGGCGGATCAAAAACCGCCGCTCGTTTGTTTTTTTGAGTTGTATATCGGATCCGTTTTTCCGATCCGCATGATCTTTCCCGTTGTTTCACGTGAAACATTCGGAAAGAAAGAGAAGAAAAAGACAGAGAATTCTTTTGCTTTTATCTCTTGAGTTTTTCTTCTCCGCCCATATACGGACGAAGCGCAACGGGAATATTGACCGTTCCGTCGGCTTGGAGATTGTTTTCAAGGAAAGCAATAAGCATTCTCGGAGGAGCGACAACGGTGTTGTTAAGCGTGTGCGCGAGATACTTTGTTCCGTCTTCGCCGGCAACCCTAATTTTCAGGCGCCTTGCCTGTGCGTCTCCGAGGTTGGAGCAGGAGCCGACTTCAAAATACTTTTTCTGACGGGGCGACCATGCCTCAACGTCGAGCGATTTGACTTTGAGATCCGCAAGATCTCCGGAACAGCATTCAAGTGTTCTGACCGGAATGTCGAGACTTCTGAACAGATCGACGGTGTTTTGCCAGAGTTTGTCGAACCACATCATGCTGTCTTCGGGTTTGCAGATAACGATCATTTCCTGCTTTTCAAACTGATGGATTCTGTAAACGCCTCTTTCTTCTATTCCGTGCGCGCCTTTTTCTTTACGGAAGCAGGGAGAATACGATGTCAGAGTTTGCGGAAGTTTTTCTTCGGGAATGATCTGATCGATAAATTTGCCGATCATAGAGTGCTCCGATGTTCCGATGAGGTAAAGATCTTCTCCTTCGATCTTGTACATCATTGATTCCATTTCCGCGAAAGACATAACGCCGGTAACGACGTCGGAACGAATCATGAACGGAGGAACGCAATAGGTAAACCCTCTGTTTATCATGAAATCTCTTGCGTAAGCGATGACTGCGGAATGAAGTCTCGCAATATCTCCCATAAGATAGTAGAAACCGTTTCCGGCAACGCGTCTTGCGGCGTCAAGGTCTATTCCGTTGAAGGCTTCCATGATCTCGGTGTGATACGGGATCTCAAAATCGGGAACAACAGGTTCGCCGTATCTTGTTATTTCAACGTTTTCGCTGTCATCTTTGCCTATAGGAACGGAAGAATCGATCATCTGAGGAATGACCATCATGATCTTTTTGATCTTTTCTTCGAGAACGTTTTCCTTTGCGGTCAACTCGTCGATCCTGTCGCCTTCTTTTGCGATTTCGGTTTTGATTTCTTCCGCTTCGGCTTTTTTGCCCTGAGCCATGAGACCTCCTATGAGTTTGGAAGCCTTGTTTCTTTTGGAACGAAGCGTTTCGACTTCGTTCTTTGTTGCGCGGAGTTCTGCGTCGAGAGCTATGACTTCATCGACCATCGGAAGTTTCTGATCCTGGAACTTCTTCTTTATGTTTTCCTTCACCGCATCGGGATTTTCTCTCAAAAATTTTATGTCGAGCATTTTATTCCTCTCCTTTTTTCAACATATCTATCAGTGTGTTCAGATCGTCGTCCGAATAATATTCGAGAACGATCGTGCCTTTAACTTTGCTTTTTGCTTTCCCCGCGGGAACGACTTTTACTTTTCTTCCGTAATCGGACGAAAGAGATGTGGAAAGTTCTCTGTAATAGATCTCATGCGGGTCTTCTTTTTTTGTCCTCGTCAAAGGTCTTTTTTTCTTTGCGAGATTTTCGACGTCGCGGACTGTCAGACCTTTGTCTATGATCATTTTTACAAGTTCCGAGAACTTCTTTTTGCTTTCGGCTCTTTCCGCCAACGGTAAAAGCGCTCTTGCATGACCCGATGAAAGTTTGCCTTCGAGAACGAGGTCGAGAGTTTCTTCGGGAAGCGCGAGAATTCTCATCGCGTTTGCTATCGCAGGCCTTGATTTACCGACTTTTTCCGCAACCTGTTCCTGCGTGAGCGAAAACTCATCTATAAGAGCCTTGTATCCTTTCGCTTCTTCAACGATGTTCAGGTTTTCTCTTTGCAAGTTCTCGATAAGTCCTATTTCAAGGGCTTCTTTGTCGCTGAGCTCCTTTATGATCACGGGAACTTCGGTCAATCCCGCGATCCTTGCGGCGCGCCACCGACGTTCTCCGGAAACAATACGGTATCTGTCCCCGTCCGCGCGTCTGACGATTATCGGTTGCAGCAATCCCCTGTCCGCGATCGAAGATGCGAGTTCTTCAAGCGTCTGCCTGTCAAACGATTTACGGGGCTGATCCCTGCTCGGTTCAACATCGGAGATCTTGACGAAAACAAGGTTTTTCCCGTCTGCTTCATCCGTGAGCGGCGCATTGTCTTCAAAAAGACCTTCAAGGCCTCTTCCGAGTCCTTTTGCCATGTTTTCTACCTCCCGTTATTTTTCAGTATCTCGTCCGCCAGATCGGAATAGGCTTTTGCGCCTTTCGAGCCGCGGTCGTAATAGTTTATCGGCTTTCCGTGGCTCGGAGCCTCGGATATTCTGACATTTCGCGGGATCACCGATTTGAAGGTTTTTGAAGCGAAATACTTCTTGACCTCGGCGAGCACCTGCATCGTCAGGTTGAGCCTGCCGTCAAACATCGTTATGAGAACGCCTTCGATATCAAGTTTGGGATTGTAGACTTTTTTGACTTGCTTTACGGTGTTTGTCAGCTGTGAGAGCCCCTCGAGAGCGAAAAATTCGCACTGTATCGGAATAAGCACCGTATCTGCGGCGGTGAGCGCGTTGATTGTCACGAGCCCCAGCGACGGAGGACAGTCTATCAGAACAAAGTCAAAGTTCTTTGCGGTGTCTGCGTCTCCGAGCGCTTTTGCAAGCCTTTTTGCTCTTCCCTGCGTTTCGGCGAGTTCGATTTCGGCTCCCGCCAGATCCATTGTGGACGGTATGACCCAAAGATTGTGGTACGGCGTTTTGATTATCAGATCGGAAAGATTGACGTTCCCGTCCGTCAGCAGATCGTACGAGGATTTTTGAAGATCCTTTTTTCTGATTCCGCATCCGGTCGTCGCATTTCCCTGCGCGTCAAGATCGACAAGAAGTACCCTTGCTCCTTTTTCCGCCATGCACGAAGCGAGATTTACGACTGTTGTCGTCTTTCCGACGCCGCCCTTTTGGTTTGCAACGGCTATCGTTTTGATCTTTCTTCATCCTTTCTATTTCAGTCTCTGACCGCAGAGATCCGTGTCGTTTCTCTGCATTCTGTCTCCGAAAATCATAAAAACCGACAGTCGGACGATCATATGCGATAATTATATCACATCGGAATGAATAAATCAATACCTTTTAATTATCTTTCGGCAAAACTCAATAATTTATACCGAGTCTCGCCGAAACGGATCATGTGCGGTGTTTTTTCTCTTCTCTTTGCGACGTTTCACGTGAAACATCTGCTGTTTAACACTCGAATTTTGCTGTTTTATCAATGTTTCTGTCGAATTTAAGTGATCGTCGCTTTTACGGAAATTTCGCTTTTCCCCGATATCGGAAAATGCAAAAAACATATTGATTTTTTCATAAATTGGTGTTATAGTATATATGTGGAAATAATTCCTTATGAAAGGCTTTATATGGAACGTTCATATTATATTCTCTCTCTGCTCGCCTATGCGGCGTTGATGGGAGGCTTTAATTATATATACAAAAAGCGAACGGAACTTTCGGGCATACTCCCCGCAGACCGCCAACTCGGAGTTTCCGTCTCCGCCCTGTCCCTGCAGATTAACGATATAGGGATCTGGGTGGTTGCGATCATCCCCTGCATCGCGTTCAGTTCGATCGCCGGGGTCAAGGCCTCCTTTTATATTTCGGTCGGGCTGATCTTCGGCTATTACCTGAGCTGTTCGCTCCTGTCCGAGCGAATGAAGATCTATTCGGAGGTCGGAAAGGTTACAACCATTCCTTCGTTTCTGTCTCACCGATACGGCGACAAACGCGGATTTATCGGAGTCATAAGCGCTGTTATCGGAGTTTTGCTCACTCTGTCGTTCACTTCGTTCGCTTTCTCGTTTTCTGCTTCGCTTCTTGCCCGTGTCTTTTCTCTTTCTCATACGACTGCCGTTACGGTTTGCGTGATCGCGGTTCTGGTGCTGATCGTTCTCGGAGGCTTTATGTCTTCCCCTCACAGCGATGCCGTTCAATGTCTGCTCATCGGCGGCGCGACCGTTATTCTCTGCATAAGTCTTACGGGTTCTCTCGATCTTGAACAGTCTGCTGTTTTCGGTTATGTTCTTCCGAGAGCGCTGAACCTTCTTCCTTCCGTTTTCGGTGACAGCGAAAATATATCTTTCTTCACGCTTTTCCTTTGCCTCGGATGGTTTGTGTGCTGTCTCGGCTCGCCTCAGTTGCTGACGAATTTCCTCCGCATGAAAACGAGCAGGATCGCTCCTCGGGCGAAAGCGGTTTCGACACTTTGGAGCGCGATAACCCTTTTCGGCGCGGGGTTTATAGGCCTGATGTGGCTTATCATGTTCCCGACCGAACCTTCTGCCGGCGCGATGATAGGATCCATTCAAACTCCGGGATCGCTCTTTGTTCGCTGTCTTCTTCTCGTTTCGGTTTTCGGTGTTCTTTCGGCTGTTACGAAAGCGAATATACTGATGGCTTCGGGATTTTTCGCAGAGGATATTTATCCTCTCGTCCGCTCCGGCGTTGATAAGAAGGAGATAGGATATGTCAAATTTTTCAGCGTTCTTATTTTTTCTCTGATCTCGGGGGCGCTCGCTTCCGATCTCAGTTCGCGGGCTTTCAATGTTCTCGCGTTCTCCATATCGGGACTTTGTTCGGCGTTCGGACCTGTCGTTCTGTTTTCTCTCCGTTCAAAAAAAGTGACGCTCCTCGGCGGTATCTGCTCTATTCTCGCGGGAACGGCAAGTTCGTTTTTTATAACTATTTTCTTTGTTTCCAAGATCGGCGAAGGATTTAATATTTATTCCGTTTTCCCCTCTTTCGCCGTGTCTGCCGCCGTTCTTTTCCTTGTCTCCTTCCTTGACAGGAGGAAGCCTTCCGCGGAAGTTCTGAAAGAATTCGACCGTGTTCAGTCGATCGTCCGTTGCAAGGGCAATTATCTGATGAAATAAGCGAAGAGATCTTTTATCCGTCAATAATCCTTCTTTTATCCCGCGCGGAAAGTACCGCGCGGGTTTTCTTTGCAAAAAAGGAGTTACCGTTAAATGTGGAAATTCTGCAAAACCGAAGCAAAATTTGTATAAACCTATTGATTTTCAGGAAATATTATGATAATATTATCACGCAAACTATCGAAAGTAGTTTTCAAAACTATTTCATATTGTCAGATTAAATCTCGCTTTACTGTGCGAAAAATTCGGAGGCGTTATGGCTGATTTTATTCTTTCGTGTGAATCTACGGTCGATCTTCCGTATTCCTATGTCAGCGGAAGAAATATACCCGTTATTTTTTATTCATACATTGTTGACGGAGTTTCGTATGTCGACGATATGGGCAGAAACGAAGACGCGTTGCCGCTTTTTTACGATTTTATAAAACAGGGAAAACTTCCCACGACTTCTCAGCTCAATGAGTTTTTGTATTATGATTTTTTCAAGGATCTTCTTCAAAAGGGAGATGTTCTGCACATTGCGTTCGGCTCGGGAATGACCCCTTCCGTCGGAAACGCATACAAAGCCGCGGAAAAACTTCGCGAGGAGTTTCCCGATCGTAAATTGGTTATAATCGATTCGCTGTGCAGCTGTTCCGGTTACGGGCTTCTTGTCGACATTGCCGCCGATCTCCGCGACGAGGGGAAGAGCCTGGAACAGATCAAAGAGTATATACTCGGGATCAGAGGCAAAGTACAGCATCAGTTCTTCTCGACCGATATGACGATGTTCAGACGGAGCGGCAGAGTTTCCGGCGCCGCCGCAATGGTCTCCACGCTTCTCGGAATTTGCCCCGTCATGTGCCTTGACGATTGCGGAAAGATCGTGGCTTACGACAAGGTCAGAGGCAAGAAAAACGCTATTAAAAAACTTGTTTCCGAAGCGGCAAAGCATATTCGGGACGGCGAGGATTATGACGGAAAATTCTTCCTCAGCAACTCAAATTGCCCCGAACTTGCCGAAGAAACGAAGCAGGCGCTCGAAGAACAGTTCCCCAAACTCAAAGGCAAGATAAAAATGCTCAATATCGGCACGATTATTGCCTCGCACTGCGGACCGGGAACAGTCGCCGCCTTCTTCCTCGGAGACGAGAGAAAATCGTTCAAATAAAAAGCAAACGCTCCAAGCGAGAGAAAAAGACTTATACTTTTTCCGTGTTGCTTTTTCCCCTGTAAAGGCTTACCAGAGACAGCTTGTTTCCTTTCCTTTATCATACCAAATCCCGACGGGCGGAGACTGAAAAAAAAGCTCCGCCC
>OLPF01000430.1_pt1 | contig 45665 bp, 45 predicted proteins | sample 1673121 | NCBI WGS metagenome assembly OLPF01 (sample SAMEA3136756, study PRJEB25190) | human gut metagenome
GTGGCTCTAGTCTTTTTTCAGGATTTTTGACCCCAACTATTGACATTGAACCTAATTTTGTTATTACATTTAGATTACATTTTATGCTTTTATAATTTTATTTTTGTACAACATTTTTTTCTACTTTTTCTTTCGCTTTTTTTTCCATTTTTTCTAAGAAATATCTTCTAATACTTGAAAAGTTATTCAAAAGTCTAGAACTAAATACAATTACAGCTGCAAGAAAAATATCTACATTTAACTTTTCTCCTATAAAAACAAGCAAAATTGCTACAAGTGCATTACCTATGAAACCAGATATAAATACACTCATACTAAACTTCTTTTCTACATTCGCTGAAAAGGCTCCAAATACTGAATCTAGACAAGCAAGTATGGCAACTGCAATATAGTTAGAATAAGAAAGTGGTATTGCTACATTCATTCCTGTAAGTACTCCAGCTATTATAAAAACTATTAATATTATTATACCTATCATTATTGCACCACCTTCTAATTTATATTTGTATTCTCAGAACTAAATGTACCTGTAAATTTAGGTATTTGTAAATTTTTAGTTCTTTCAAGTGTAACACCTATTCCAAGTTTTTTTAGCACATCAACTACTCCATTTTTTATAGTCATGGCACTTTCTAAATATTGTGCATTTCCTATAGCTTTAATTTCAAATGGCGCAGCAACTTTTTGATAATTAATTTGAATTACAGGTCCAACACAACGTATCGCAGTGGTTGCAATTATTCTTTGATCATTTACACTAATTGCTTCTGCGCCTGCTGCTTTTAGTTCATTTACAACAGTTAATACATCACTATCATGTACCAAAACATCTGAACCATCAGATACACTATCACCATCTTTTAGAGTAAGAATTATCCCCTCACCAGTTACATCAGTTGCCCCAGCAAGTATACTATATGTTTCTATAGCAGATTTCATAGAAGAAATAAGTTCATTATTGGATGATGAATTTGTTTTATACTCTTCTACTATCTTTTCACTTTCTTCATATTTAGCATTTAATTTCTTATATTCATCTTGTAGTTTTATAAGTTCTTCTGAAAGTTCAGTTTCCCTTTTCCCTTGCAACACTTCCTCTGTATTACTTACAGTTTTTATTTGAGCTACAAGCATCATAGCAAGCATAAAAAGTGCAATACCGATTATAGTATAAGGTATTATAGCATGCTTATTCAAAAAGACTACTACTTTATTTTCTTTTTTTACTTTTTCTTCTTTTTCATTTGAAATTTCTTTATTTATATTTTTAGTATCTTTTGTAGATTTTTTTTGCTTTTTTTCCACTTTTCTCACCCCTTAAAAATTAGAAAATGTAGGATTTTCCTTATTTAAATCAATTACACCAACTGAATCTTCTCCTATATTTTTGATTATTCCACCTAAAAATGCTATATTATATTTTAAATTATTAAGTTCAGGAAATATCACGGTTAGTTTATCATTTAAGGTAATACTTGTCAAGGAATTTTCAAAGCTTACCTTAGTTATAGGTAAAGATATATTACTTTTTTCATATTCTTTCTTTATTTCTTCATATATTCTTAATTTTGCAAGGTATATTTCACTTATTTTTTCACCAAACTTAACCTCACTGTCAAAGGCTACTCCATTTAAAATTATTTCGCCCTCATTTCTACTTTTTGCCTCTTCTAGTATAATTCCTTCACTGGTTAATCTATAATAAATGTTCTTTTCTTTATCATAGGCATAATAGGTAGACTCTCTCTCTTTTATTACTATTTTTATTTTGTTTGGAATACCTAATTTAATTTTGGCACTTTCAACATACGGAAGATTTAATACTCCTTTAGATCCCTTAAACAGTGCTTGTCCAAACATATTCTCTCCAACAGTAATTTTGGATGACTCCACTACTTCATCTGGTGTATAATGGTTATTTCCAATTACTAATATTTCTGTAACATTAAAATAAGAAAGGTTAAAAATGACATAGAGTCCAAGGCATATGGCTACCACACATAAGAAAAACAATACGCCTCTTACAGCTTTACTTTTCTTTTTTACATTTTTATTTTCAAACTTTCTTATCTTTTTATTATTATACTCTGCCATAAAACTATCCCTTACTTTTTAATTACTTCTAAAATATTTTTATAAATAATATCTTGTACATCTTCTTTAAATATTCTCGTTGCCTGCCTCATACATTCTTCACTATCTTTTTTTAGTAATTTTTTAACAGATGCTTCTAGATTTTTACTTGATACTTCACTTTCATTAATTATTATTCCAAGTCCTGCATCTTCCAGAACTTTAGCATTATAAAACTGATGATTTTCAGCAGCATAAGGAAATGGAATTAATATTGAAGGCTTGCCGACTAAGCTAAGTTCTGTAATGGTAAGTGCTCCACTTCTACACATACATATATCAGCTACCCTATACATTTTTTCCATTTCATATACAAATTTAATTATTTTTATTTTATTATCTAAGCTCTTTCCTATTTTCTCTTCTAGAATTTTTTTCTTGCTTATTACATCATCGTAATTTTTATTTCCTGTTATAAGTACAACATACAAATCGTCAATTTTAGTACATGCTACAAAATTTAATACAATATCTGAAAATACTCTTGCTCCTTGACTGCCACCTGTAACAAGCATTACCTTTTTATTTGTATTTATATCAAGTTCCTTTTTACACTCATCTACATCTAGCTTTAGATAGTCTTGTTTTGTAAATTTAGTTGGCGTTCCTGAAAGTACGATATTATCCCTATTTTTAAGTCTTCTTCTTGCATCTTCAAAAGCTATAAATACTCTTGACGCATTTTTACTTAAAAGTTTAACTGAAACTCCAGGAAATGCATTTGATTCATGTAACATATATGGAATATTTAGAGCTTTGGCTGCATTCATTACCGGAATACATATATATCCACCTGTTCCAATTACAACATCTGGCTTAAATTCTTTCAATATATTTTTTGCATCACTTATTCCTCTAAATGCTCTATACATTTCACAAATATTTTTTGGACTTAAACTTCTTCTTAGCTTTCCAGTTCTTATAGGTTTTATATTAAATCCTGCCTCTTTTACTAAAGTATTCTCAAGCCCATCAAAAGTTCCAATAAATAATATTTCAGAATCTTTTTCCTCTTTTACTATTTTTCTTGCTATTGCTATTGCAGGATTAATATGTCCACCTGTACCAGCACACGCAAATACTACTTTCATACGTACTACTCCATTCTTATATATCAAAATTATATGGTAATAATTCTTCTAGTGTGTGTTCTACAATAACGTCTTTTTCCTCGTCATAACCTAATATTATAAAATCTTTTTTACAAAATTCAGACATAAACTGTCTGCAATATCCACATGGTGTTGTTAAGATGTATTTTCCATTTTCTCTTTTTGCAACTACTGCAATCTTCTTAAAATTTTTCTTTCCTTCAGATAGTGCTTTTATAAAGGCTGTTCTTTCAGCACAACATGATTGAATTCCTTGATTTTCAATGTTACATCCACCAACAATACTTCCATCTTCAAGTAACAGTGCAGCTCCTACCTTAAAATTAGAGTAAGGACTATAAGAATTTTTTAAATACTCTTTTGCCACGTCAATAAGTTTTCCATTTTTCATTTTTCATTTTTCCTCTCCTATTTACAATTTCTAGATATATTAAGTAAAATTCCCATTGTACAAAGATTTATGAACAGTGCCGTTCCTCCATAACTAAAAAATGGAAGTGGCATACCTGTAACAGGCATTGATGATGTTACAACCGCTATATTTACAAATATTTGCAGTGCAAATACACTAACTATTCCTGCAGCAAGCATTGAACCATATAATTCTTTACATGTAATTGCAATTCTAAAACCTCTATATATGAAAAACAAAAATATTAATATTACACTTACAGATCCTATAAGCCCAAATTCCTCTCCTAGTACAGAAAATATAAAGTCATTTTGAGCTTCTGGAAGCCATAGATATTTTTGTCTACTCTGCCCTAGACCAAGTCCAAAGATCTCTCCAGAACCCAGTGCATAAAGGCTTTGCGCTGCTTGCCAGTTTGTTCCTCTTATATCTTCTTCTGGATGTAGAAATGCTGTTACCCTTGAAAGTCTATATTCATCTGAAAATAAAAATACTCCAACTAGTGCAATTCCAACTATCATGATTGGAATTATAACCTTCCATTTTAGTTTTATTCCGCTGCTAAATATTATTGAGACACTAGCTACGATCATTACTATCATTCCACTTAAATGGTCCTGTAAATACATAACTACACCAACTGCAAGTAAAAATATAGCAGGAACTATATATCCTTTCCATGAATTTAGCTTTTTATAATTACAGCTAACATAAGTAGCAGTAGCAAGCACTAGTGCTATTTTCATTATCTCAGATGGTTGAAATCTAAAAAAGTCTCCTATTCCAAGCCATCTTTTAGCACCATTTACAGAAACACCAAGCGGTGTTAGTACAAGTATCATCAAAATTAAAGTTAACCCGTAAAACAGATAACTAACTTTTTTATATTTTTTATAATCTATAGTAGATATAACAATCATTGCAATAAAACCAACAATAGCAAATCCCAATTGCTTTACCAAAAAGAAGTTACTATCATCATATTTACTAAGAGCAGAATATGAACTTGCTGAAGAAACCATTATAATCCCTATACATAAAAGTAATATGATAGAAACTAGAAGAGGAAAATCCATTTTTCCTCTATTTTCTTTATCGATACCTAAAAATTCTTTAAAATTAACCTTTTTCATTTATAACCCCTATATAAAATAAGCAATTAAACATGCTATTACAGTTACACTCCAAAATATCCATACAACAGTTATTTCTTTAATTCCACATAGCTCCAAATGATGATGAAATGGTGCCATTTTAAATATTCTTTTTCCTTTAGTTAGTTTAAAATATACTACTTGTAAAGCTGAAGAAAGAGTATCTACTACACAAACTATTGCAACTATTGCAAGGTAAAGTGGCATTTTTAATATAATAGCAATTGAAGCTATTGCTCCACCAAGTGCAAGAGACCCAGTATCCCCCATAAACACTTTGGCAGGTTTATAATTAAATAGTAAAAATCCAAGACAAGTTCCAACAGTTGCTACACCAACTATTGCCATCTCTACATTTCCATTTTTTAATGACACTGCTGTAAAAAATGTCATTATTATGGCTGTAACCCCACTTGCAAGGCCATCAAGCCCATCAGTTAAATTTACTGCATTGCTTGTTCCAAGTAATATAAAATAAGTAAATACAACAAAAGCTCCAATTGAAAGTGCGATTGGTTGATCTAAGAATGGTACTATTATGTCTGTTCCAAGATTAAATACCTTCAAATAAAAAATTATAAAAATTGTTGAAATAATAAATAATCCTGTCATTTTTAAGATTGGTGATAATCCTTTTGTATCCTTTTTTACAAGTTTTTTATAGTCATCTATAAAACCTATAATTCCAAATCCTAAAATTGCTATTATTGGTAATAACAATATGTGATATGTAATAGCCTTAATAGCAAGTAAAACTGTAACTACAATTATCATTATTATACCACCCATTACAGGTGTACCACCTTTAGATAGATGTGATTTTGGTCCATCTAGTCTTTCTACTTGTTCAATTTTTAATTTCTTAAGTTTTGGAACTATAACAAATCCTAAAATAGTTGTTGCTACAAAAGAAATTATAAGTATTGACATTTGTGTATTCATAATTCTCTCCTTTACATGTAATTTAATTATTCCATATTCTTTCCTTCAATTTTTGAAGCAATTTCTGCTACTACTTCACGTTCATCAAAATGTACTTTCCTTCCGCCTTTAACTTCTATATATGTTTCATGTCCTTTTCCAAGTAAAAGTACTATGTCATTTTTCCATGCAATTCTCATTGCAAACTTTATTGCTTCTTTTCTATCTTCTATAACCTTATAAAGTTTTTTAGTAGTTTTTATTCCATCTTCTATTTGTGTCAATATTTTTTTAGGATCTTCATCTCTTGGATTGTCATTTGTTATAACAGTAAAATCTGAATACTTTCCAGAAATCTTACCCATTTCTTCACGTTTAGATGTATCTCTATTTCCGCCACATCCAAAGACAGTTATTATTCTACCTTTTGCAAATTTCTTAATTGATGTTAATATTGCTTCCATACTAGATGGATTATGTGCATAATCAATTATTACACTAAAATTCTTACCAGTTTCCACAGTTTCACATCTTCCAGGCACTACAACATTTGCGAGTGCTAGTATTATTGCATCCATTTGACAATTTAAAAAGCTTGTTATTCCTATTGCAGCTAGTGCATTGTATACAGTAAATTTGCCTGGAATCTTTACAAGAAGTGTTTCAAGCATTTTATTTACGTACATCTTAAATTGAACATTAGATGAATTTACCCTAATATCGGTTGCAGTTATATTTACAGCATTATCAAGGCCATATGTAGCATACTTTGTCTTTAATCTTTTTATTATTTTAGGAGCATAAATATCATCTCCATTTATTAGAGCATATTCAGACATATCAAATAGTTTCATTTTTGCATCTAAGTAATTTTCCATAGTCTTATGAAAATCTAAATGTTCTGGAGCTAAATTTGTAAAAACACCTATTTTGAAAGTTATGCCATAAACTCTATAAAGTTCTAATGCATGTGAAGAAACTTCCATAACTACATACTCTATTCCAGCATCTACCATGTCTCTTAACAGCTTTTGAAGATCTAATGATTCTGGTGAAGTTCTAGAAGATTCAATTGATACGTCACCATATGTATTGTATATTGTTCCAATCATACCTGTTTTTTTACCAGATGCAAGTAATATATCTCTTGTCATATAAGCTGTTGTAGTTTTTCCCTTTGTTCCTGTAATTCCTATCATATTAAGTTTACTTGCTGGGTTATCATAATATGCTATTGCCATTATTGCAAGTGCTTTTCTTATATTTTCAACTCTAATTATGGTTATACTACTACTTACAAAGCTAGATATATCTTCATCCCTCTGTGCTACTATTGCAACTGCTCCTTTTTCTATTGCTTCGGATATGTATTCTGTTCCATTCTCCTTGTAACCATTAATGGCTACAAAAACATCATTTTTGACTATCTTTTTTGAGTCATATTCTATTTTATTTATTTCAACATCTGTATTTCCTGTTATTTCTTTTTCATCTATTTTTTCAATTAAATATTGTAAAAGCATTTTTGCTCCACCTTTCTTTACATAGAATATTTATTCTAAATCTTAAAAATATATTTTTCTTATGTTGGCATATCAGTCATATCAACACACTTAATAGTAACAATTGAACCTTTTTCTATCACTTCATTTGGAGAAGGATCTTGAGTAAGTACAGTTCCTTTTCCTATTACTCTTACGTTTAGTCCTGCATTTCTTAGTAATTTTATTGCATTTGCAGAAGATTTATTTCTCACATCAGGCACACTAACTGTTTGTTTATTTTCATTTGCTGAAGTATAAACTCTAACAGTTGAACCATCCATAAGTGAAGCTCCTGCTTTTGGAATTTGTTCTGTTATTATTTCATTTTGAGATATCTCGTTATCTGATGCTATTTTAAATCCTTCCTGTTCTAATTTTTCTTTTGCTTCTTTATATGAAATACCAGTAACATCAGGTATTAGTTTTTCTGTTATATCATTATCTACAACAGTATAGTCAGTTGGTATATTAAGATATCTTAGAGTTTCATCTATTATTGATCCTACCACTGGTGCACATATTGTACTTCCTTGATGTCCAGATGGACCTTTTGGATCATATATACAAAGTACAACAACTACTTCTGGGGAATTTACTGGTGCAATTCCAGCAAAACTTGCCATATAAGTTGCATTTGCTCCTCTTCCTTCTTCACCTGTACCTGTCTTTCCAGCTACTCTATACCCAGAAACTTTTCCAGCTTTACCAGTTCCTTCGGTTACAGTTGATTCAAGCGCTGAGAGTATATCATTTGCTGTTGAAGTAGAAACAATTTGTTTTAAAACCTTTGATTCTGTCTTTTTATCAAAGTTATCTGTACCACTCTTTACTTCTTTTACTACATAAGGATTAACAAGATAACCACCATTTGCAATTGCAGCATAATTTACAGCTGTCCTTAGGGTAGTTACTTGTATTGTTTGACCAAATGAAGTAGTAGCAGCATCAACCTCTGACATAGTTGATTCATTATGCATAATTCCTGCTTGTTCTCCCGGAAGATCTATTCCTGTAGTTTTAGCAAGGTTAAATGCTCTTAGATATTCATTGTATGTAGCAATTCCCAATCTTTGAGATATTTGCATAAATACAGGGTTACATGAATTCATTATTCCCTGTCTTAAAGACTCAGAGCCATGAGTTCTTGGATATCTCCAACAACGTATATTCCATCCTCCAATTGACATACTACCGTTACAATTAAATTGGTTTGGAGTATCAATTCCAACAATCCCTTCTTCTAAGGCTGCAGATGCTGTTACAATTTTAAATGTAGATCCTGGTTCTGCAGTATCAGAAATGCACTTGTTTCTCCACATTGCATTTAGTGCCTCTGATTTTTCTTTTGAAGTTAGTGTATCCCATTTATTTTTTAATTCATCCGTATTAGGTGTAAATGGATCATTTGAATCAAAAGTAGGCATGTTTGCCATAGCAAGTACCTCACCAGTACTTGGCCTTAGAACAACCGCCGTAGCATATTCTGCTACATTTTCTACATATGCTTTGTATAAATATTTTTCAACGATTGATTGTATAGTTGCATCTATAGTAAGCACAATATCTTTTCCATCTTCTGGTTCTATGTATTGTTCATTAGTAAATGGTGTTTCTCTACCATTTAAATCTGTACTTCCAACTATTTTTCCAGGAACTCCTGACAAAACATTGTCATAATATGCCTCTACTCCTAGAAGACCTTGGTTGTCTGTTCCAACGAATCCTAGTACATGTGACATTAGAGTTCCATAAGGATAAATTCTTTTTGTATCCTCATCAACACTTATCCCCTCAATTTTGTTTTGACTTATATACTTTAATAATTTTGTTGCCTTTTCATCGTCAACTTTAGACGCTACAGTTACACTAGCAACATTTTTAGAAAGTTTTGATACAACATCATCTGCATTTATTTCCAAAATTTCAGCTATATCTTTTGCAATAGCTTCCCTCTTTTGACTATCTGATCCTACATTTTTAGGAATAGCAGTAACAACATTTACTGATATACTCTGAGCAAGTACCTTCTCACCTGTAGAGTCATATATCGTTCCTCTTTTTGCCTCTACTTTTCTCTCTCTGGTTTGTTGGTCATATGCTAGCTCTTGATAATAATTTGACTTAATAACTTGAATATATACAAGTCTTATAATTAAGGTAAACGCAATGATCACACAACCTATTAATAATACAAGTATTCTTTTTTGATTTTTAAGAGCTGTATATGCCAAATACTCTCCCCCCTATTTAAAAAACATTATACTATAAATTTCAGAATATGACAAGAAAATAAGAAAAAAACTAAGATAATCTCGCATAGTACATAATACTGAGAAACTATCTTAGTTATTCCTAGGATGGATTAAAAAATATTATTTATAAAATTTAATATATTTGATTTAACACCTTCAAAAATACTTTTATCTTTTGCCATTTCAACTACGCTTGTATTTTCGGATGTATCAACATATATTATCTGATTCTTGGTTGGCTTTTGCATTCCTAATTTTTGCTTTGCATAAGCCTCTATTTTAGTTAAGTCAGTATTCTGTTCAACAGCTATTTTAGAAGAAAATAAATTAGATTCTACTTTCTCTAAATCTGACTTTAGACTTATCGTTTGTAAATTTTTTTCATTTATAATTGTATATCTAATAGTTATGACAAGCATCATAACAAATATTGCAAGTATAGAAGGTACAACATAAGAAGCAGACTTTGCTACTGAAGTTTTTTTGCTTTTTCTTGTATTCTTATATACATTATTATTCTGTGAAGTTTTTATTTTTCTTGCTGTACTATCACTTTGATAATAATCTTCATATAGTTTAGCTGCCGCCACTGTTTTCCCCCCTCTTTTTAAATTTTTCTTTCAAATATTCTAAGTTTTGCACTCCTTGCTCTAGGATTTTCTTGCAATTCTTCCTCATTTGAAACTATCGGTTTTTTATTTATTATCTTTCCGTAAGACTTGTACCCACAAACACATATTGGAAAAGATTTAGGACAAGTACATCTTCCTTCCATTTCCTCATAGGTATGTTTTACAATTTTATCCTCTAAAGAATGAAAAGTTATAATAAGAAGTCTTCCCCCATCATTTAAAGACAAAATACTATCTTTTACAGTTTGCTTTAATGGTTCAAGCTCACAGTTTACTTCAATTCTAATTGCTTGGAAAACTCTTTTTGCTGGATGTTGCTTTTCAAGTAATGCTTTTTTTGGCATATTACTTTTTATTACTTCAACAAGTTGTAACGTAGTTTCTATCTTTTTTTCTTTTCTTGCCTCAACTATGCCACTGGCAATTCTTGATGAATATCTTTCCTCGCCATAATTTCTAAATATACTCTCAAGCTTTTCCTTGCTATACGAATTTACAACATCATATGCTGTAAGACTGTCTTCCCTGTTCATTCGCATATCAAGTGGAGCGTCTGACATATAGCTAAATCCCCTTGAGGCCTCATCAAGTTGAAAGGAAGAAACACCAAGATCAAGTAGTATTCCATCAACGCCATCTATATTTAATTCTGAAAGTATGTTTTTTATATTATCATGATTATCATGAACATATGTAACATTTTTAAATTCAGAAAGTCTTTTACCTGCTGCCTTAAGCGCGTCACTATCTCTGTCAATTCCTATAAGTTTTCCATTTTTTCCTAATTTTTTTAAAATATAATAAGAATGTCCTGCTCCACCAAGAGTGCCATCTACATAGATTCCATCTTCTTTTATATTTAAATTTTCTATACACTCTTCTAAGAGAACTGACTTGTGTTTAAATTCCATGTTAACTCCAAAAATAAATATTAAAAATTTTATCTTTTGTTTATTATATTTTTTATCTTTTGTTTATTTTTTTTCTTTTGTATATAACTTTACCTCATGTGTTAATTGTTAAAATCTTTTGTTGTATCTAAATGCCAAGATCTGACATTTGTTTTGCTATTTCATCTACATCCATATTTTCAGGACTAGTATAATTATTCCATTTTTCTCTATTCCATATTTCAACTCTTGTAGAAACACCTATTATTGCTACTTCTCTTCCAAGTTCTGCATATTCCCTTAAACTTTGAGGAATATTAATTCTTCCTTGTTTGTCTATTTCACATTCTGTAGCTCCAGAGAAAAAGAATCTAATAAAGTTACGAGCGTTAGGATTTGTAAGAGGTAATGATTTTAGTTTTTCTTCAAATTTTGTCCATTCTTCTTTTGAGTAAGCAAATAAACAGTTATCTAGGCCTTTTGTCACAATAAAACTGATTCCAAGATCTTCTCTAAACTTAGCTGGAACGCTAACTCTTCCCTTATCATCAATATTATGATTATATTCACCAAGTAACATTTATTTTTCACCGCCTATCATTCCACTTTATACCACTTCTTACCACTCTGTTACCATTTTAGTATATATTTTTTTAAAAATCAAGCATTTTACGAAAAAAATTAAATATTTTTTAACATTTATTTTTTTATATTCACAGGTAAAATTACAAACTAATGATAAAACTTGACTTCTTCTTATTAATATGGTATTATTATGTTAACAATTATTTTTATTTCTTATCTTATTATGAAAGGAGTGTCATATATGTTTGACATATTTGATCTTATTTTAGGTCCATTCAATCCTTTTTCAAGCGATGAAAAAAATGACCAAAAAGAAGAAAAATCGGATTCAAATTCTTTTGATTTCTATCCAAAAGATGATGATGACGATGATTACTAGGAAAATAAGCCGTATCAGTGGTACGGCTTATTTTCTTAATTTTATTACAATTTCTTTTAATTTTTCTACTATATAATCAACATCCTCTTTAGTGTTTTCCTCTCCAAGACTAAATCTTAGACTTCCATATTCTCTGCAAAGATTTAAATCTTTAGATATAGCCAAAAGAACATGAGATGTTCCTCCACCACTATTACATGCACTTCCACTAGAGGCACATATGTTATTCATATTAAGTATTACTAATGCATTTTCTGCATTTATTCCCTTTATTGAAACATTAACATTTCCTGGCAATCTTTTTTCTCTATCTCCATTTATCTTTACTCCACTTATATTATTTAAAATTTTTTCAATCATATATTCTCGGGTTTCTATCATCCCTTTAATTTTTTCTTCTAAGTTACTAGTTGATATTTCAATTGCCTTCCCCATTCCTACAATAGCAGCTACATTTTCGGTTCCTGCTCTTTTTAAGAATTCTTGATGTCCACCTTCTATTAATGGTATAAAATTTATTTTACTATTTATATATGCAGCGCCTATCCCTTTTGGGCCATAAAATTTATGAGCAGACATTGAAAGTGCATCTATACACATTTTTTCAACATCTATTTTCACATTCCCCACAGCCTGTACTGCATCAGTATGAAATATTATCCCTTTAAATCTAGCCAGTTTTGCAATTTGTTCTATCGGTTCTATAGTTCCTATCTCATTATTTGCAAACATAACTGATATTAATATTGTATCGGGTCTTATAACATTTTGAACATCATTTATATTTATAAGTCCACTGCTATCTACATCTAAGTATGTAACTTCAAATCCTTCTTGTTCTAATCTTTTACAAGTATTTATAACAGCCATATGTTCAATTTTAGTTGTTATTATATGTTTTCCTTTGTCCTTATTTGCATATGCAATTCCCTTTATTATCATGTTATCTGCTTCACTACCACCTGAGGTAAAATATATATTTTCCTCTTCTTTTACTCCAATAGCGCTTGCAACCTTTTTCCTTGCTTCTGTTATTGCCATCTTCGATTTTATTCCTAGTGAATACGTAGAAGAAGCATTTCCATAATTTTCTATAAGGTATGGCATCATCTCATCTAATACATCTTTTTTTATAAATGTTGTTGCACTATGATCTGCATAAATTAAATCTTGCATATTCTTTCTCCTTTATTATAATTATAATATTTTATGCATATCTGCTTAATTAGTTAATATTTTGTTGAAATATATCAATTTTTATAGTATAATATATATTATGAAAGCAAAATTAATCTTTACTCACTATGTAAGGAGGTACTTATGAAAGACTTACAAATTTTACAAAATCTTTTCAAGGAGGCAATCGAAAAATTAAATTCATTTGTATCTTCTTATGAAAATAAGATAGCTACAAATGAAGCAAGAGTATACAAAATAAATGATGGTGTAGAAGATATAAATGAAGTAGAAAAATTTAAACTTACTTCTACTCTTTGGTTCTTAAGTGATTATTGCTATAACAATAGCTCAATAGTAGTAAACGAGAAAGCTTACATAGCATACTGCCAAATAATGGTTATCTGTAATACAGATTTTCCAGTATGTCAAAAAGTACTTTCTGCTTTAAATGAAATTCTGTACCTTTCCAAAAATATTTTGAATTCTCTTAATTATAACCACGGTTAATAAAGTGATAATATGAAAGTAGACTAAAAAGTCTGCTTTCTTTTTTTGTGTTAAAAAATTTTAAATTAAATGTTAAGCTTTAAATAACATGGGATTTTGCATCTAATTGTGGTTAAAACTTCATTAACCGTGCTTTATTTTTATTTAAAAATAAAATCGGCTCAATTAAGAACCGATTTTTATAAATCATATGATATGTAAAACTACACAGCAAAGCAATTATTTATATATTGCTCGAGTAACAGTTTTACTACATCTCTATGGTCTCCTTGGGCTGCAATTATCAAAGCCTCGTCGTTTCTAGAACGTACATTAGCCCCATATGCAAGTAGTACTTTTACTACTTCGATATGCCCATTTTCAGATGCTTTTTGTAATGCTAAGTCATTTTCAGCATGCACGTTTGCCCCATATTTAAGCAGCACTTCAACCACTTCAACAAGACCTTTTTCAGATGCTTGTCTTAGTGGATAGTCATTATAAACATGTACATCTGCTCCATTCTCAAGAAGAATCTTAACTATTTAAGCATGGCTAGTTTCAGATGCTTGCCGTAATGCCTCATCATTTCCAGCATGAACATCTGCTCCATATTTGAGCAGTATTTTAACTACTTCAGCATGTCCATTTTTAGACGCTTGCCGTAATGCTTCGTCATTTCTAGCATGTACGTCTGCCCCATGTTTAAGCAGCACTTCAACAACTTCAACATAACTATTAGAAGATGCTTCTATTAGTGCCGCGTCATTATCAGCGTTGACATTAACTCCCTTTTTTATTAGTATTTCTACTAATTCATTTTCTCTATACTTACATGCATATAAAAGTATGAATTTAGCTTCTTCAGTCTTGTTAAAATTTCTCATTTAATTTTCCTCCATAATCTAAATTGCAATTTTTATTGCTTTTTCATAAAATTAAAATTGCTACAATTATAACATAATTCTAAAATTATGTAAAATTAAATCATTTTAATTATACTTATAATGCAAATTAAAACTACCCGTTTTACGGGTAGCCCTATTTATTTTTTTAGCACTATAGCAAACAAATACCACAATAGATAACAAACAGCTGCAAGCAGTATAACAACTATTATTACAAAATGTGTACGAGAAAAAATACTGTAATCCACATCTTCTGTAACAACGGAAAACTTTTTTATTTTATAATTCGAATCTATTCTAAGTTCAGAATATAAATTAATCCAGTTTTCTTTTTTGCTGATAACTCTATCTTTTACTCTCACAACTTTTTCATTATTGTCAGTACCGTCTATTGTTGCACTAATTCTAAAAGAAAGTCTTGCACTTTGCATTTCAGATGGAAGTCCAGCTACTATGAGATTACCTGTATATGGATCAAAAGAATAACTTACATCAATATTCTTCCATTCTTTTTTTACACTAAAAGTACAAAAAAATATTATGGCAATAATTACTAGTACCATAAAATTAGCTAAATATCCTAGCTTTCTTGAATAAATACTAACTCTTTTCATATGTATCTCCTTTATTCGTTACATTTTATATATTTAAATTCTCTATAAGAGAAATTTATACTAACGAGTTTTCTCATTGTAAAAAAATATTAGATAGATAAAATATACCGTTATATTCACTATAGCTACAATAAATATAATGGTTATAGTTAAGGATGCTTCACTTGGAATGTCATTTCCTGTCATTTTTACTATTTCCATATTTGTCTCCTTGATAGCATACTTATCGTTTATTGAAAGTACCTGATATAAATTAATTTTATCATTTACTTTAACTTTTTGATTAAATACCGCTCCTTTTATTACACTATCCATATCATCTACACTAACATTCACTTTAAATGTTACATCTGCTTCTTTAATACCTTTTGGCAATTCTAAAACTGTAACATTTCCTGCTGTACTATCTAATAAATACTTAACTTGACTTTCATCAGTTATGCAAAAATTAAATGCGTATATTGTAATAAATGATACAATCATAACAGCCATTGAAGATATTGCTAAAATCTCCAAAATATTTTTTATAATACTTTTTTTCATAAAAAGCTCCTTTAATTAAATTGCTTTATATTTAAACTCACATTTATGAGGCTATCTAAATTCATTTATGTTAAATAATTATACCACTATAGTTTAAAAAGTCAATATTTTATAAAAAAAGATATAAGTAAATTTTACTTATATCTAAAAAATATTATATATTACATATTTTTATAACACTTCATACAAATTCCTGAATCGTCAAATTCATTAGCATAAGTCCAACATCTAGGGCATTTTACACCTGTTGATTTTGAAACTTCAACTTTTCTTTCATTTGATTTTTCTATTTCAAATTCTGATACTATAGAAACAAGTTTAATTTCTTCTTTATTATTGCATGCAAACTCATACTCTTTTCCATCAGTGTAAAGCGTAACTTTACTATCTAGTGAACTTCCAATTTCTCTTTTTGCCCTTGCCTCTTCTACTGATTTTGCAAAACTGTCTTTAATTTCAAAAATTTCATTCCACTTAGCAATTAAAGTATTATCTTCATATTCATTAGTGTATATAGGGAAATCTTCTAATAAAATACTTTCTTTTTTCTCATTCATAGGTTTTATATAAGAATAAATTTCCTCTGATGTATAAACAAGTATTGGAGATAAAAGACGAGTAAGTATGTTTAATATATCATACATAGTAGATTGACAACTTCTTCTTAATTTATGATCTACTCTGTAAGTATATAGTCTGTCTTTAATAACATCCAAATATTTAGCAGATAATTCTAAGTTACAAAATCTGTGAATTTCGCTATAAACCAAATGATACTCATAACTTGAATATGCATCATTTATATACTCTACTAATTTTTCTACTTTATACATCATATATCTGTCTAGTTCATCTCTATCTTTATATTCTACATAATCAGACTTTGGATCAAAATCTGATGTATTGCCAAGTAAAAATCTTATAGTATTTCTTATTTTCTTATATACTTCTGCAATTTGTTTTAATATATCTTTTGAAAGCCTAATTTCTGCATGATAATCTGATGAAGTAGCCCAAAGTCTTAAAATATCTGCGCCATATTCATTTACAATATCAATAGGGTCTATACCATTTCCAAGAGATTTTGACATCTTTCTTCCTTCGCCGTCAACTACCATACCATGTGTTACAACTTCTTTGTATGGAGCTTCTCCTTTTGTTGCTACAGCGGTTAAAAGTGATGATTGGAACCATCCTCTATACTGATCGTTTCCTTCAATGTACATATCTGCTTTTCCTTCAGGGAGACCATATGCCTCATTTAAAACGGCAGTATGAGAAGAACCTGAATCAAACCATACATCCATTATGTCTTTTTCTTTTTCTAGTTTAGTGCAACCACATTCACATACAAAATTATTTCCTATAATTTCTTCTGGAGTTTTTGAAAACCAAGCAGATGAACCTTCATTTGCAAATAATTCTTGAACTTTCTTTAAAGTTTCATGAGTTACATACTCTTTTCCACAATCTGCACAGTAGAATATAGGAATTGGCACTCCCCAACATCTCTGACGTGAAATACACCAATCTGTTCTATCTTTGATCATGTTTTTCATACGTTCTGCTCCCCAACTTGGGTACCATTTAACATTATCAATTTCTGAAAGTGCTTTTTCTCTAAAGCCATCTATTGAAGCAAACCATTGAGTAGTTGCCCTATATATTACAGGCTTTTTGCATCTCCAACAGTGTGGATATTGGTGGGTAATCTCTTGAGATGCAAATAACATACCACTTTCTTTTAGATCTTCAATTATTGCATCATTTGCTTTCGTATAATACATTCCATTGTATTTGCCCGCAAGTTCATTCATCTTACCATGTTTATCTACAGGAACAATTATATCAATATCTTTGTATCTTTTACAACATAAGTAATCTTCGTGTCCGTGACCAGGTGCAGTATGTACACAACCTGTTCCAGCATCAAGTGTAACGAGTAAATCTTTATCTGATCCTAGTATAACACGTGAAGTTTTATCATCAATTACAGGATTTAAACAAACTATATTTTCAAGCTTGCTTCCCTTTAATTCTCCAAGTATTTTATACTCTTCAAATTTTCCTACACTCATTACTTTTTCTACTAACTCTTTGGCCATTATATATTTCTTATCATATGCTTCCACTACAGCATAATCAAAATCTTTATTTAATGTTATAGCCATATTTCCTGGAAGAGTCCATGGTGTTGTAGTCCAAATTACTATGTATAAATTTTCAGTTCCATACTGTGATAATATTCCTTTATCATCAATAACTTTAAATTTAACATATATTGATGTAGAAGTATCATCCTTATATTCGATCTCAGCCTCTGCAAGCGCAGTTTCACAGTCACTACACCAATATACAGGCTTTAAATCACGATAAATGTAACCCTTCTCATACATTTTTCCAAACACTTCTATTTGCTTTGCTTCAAATTTTTTATCAAGTGTTAGATATCTTTTTGTTTCATCACGATAATCTCCAAGTCCTCCTAAACGTTCAAATTGAGTTGCAGTTTTCTTTACAGCCTCAAGAGCAAATTCTTTACATATTTTTCTAAATTCAGTTACCCCAACATCATCTTTTGTAATTTTCTTTTCTTGTTGAACTTTCTTTTCTATTGGAAGGCCATGTGTATCCCAACCTGGAACGTATGGAGCATAGTATCCATTCATTGTTTTATATCTTATAATTATATCCTTTAAGATTTTATCGATTGCATGTCCTGTATGGATACTTCCATTAGCATAAGGTGGTCCATCATGAAGTACAAATCTTTTTCCAGTATTTTTGTTTTTTTCCAATGCTAAATAATAAACTTTTTTTGAAATAAAATCCTCCAAAATTTTAGGCTCTTTTGCTGGTAAATTTCCTCTCATTTCAAATTCGGTTTTTGGTAAGTTTAGTGTTGAAGAATAATCTTTTTTTTCTTCCATAAAAAATCCCCCTTTTAATTTTAAGTATGAAAAAATCGCACATGCCTGTATAAAAAGGCCACATGCGATCATATTGCACAATTATATTCTACCTTTATTATACACCATACTAACATATGTGTCCTTTATAACGTAAGGATTACGGCTACACTTAATTAGATTTCTCTGTTCAGCTTGCAACTCGAGGATGATTTTCATAGTATACTACTCTAATTAGGCTTTCACCACCCCTAACTCGCTACATATTTTATAATACTATTACTCGTTCCTGTCATAGTTTTTAACTACGAATCATTATACCACAACATTTTTTTAATGTAAATACTATAAGTATCTATATTTTAATTTTTATTTTGACTGTATATATCTATTTTTTCTTCATCATCTTTTTTTGTTATTTCATCTTTTTTCTTTTTTTCTTCTTGTTTTTTTAATTCTTCTTGTCTTTTTTTCTCCTCTTCTTGTTTTTTTAATTCTTCTTGCCTCTTTTTCTCCTCTTCTTGTTTTTTTAATTCTTCTTGCTGTTTTTTATCATTATAGCTTTTCCATGGATTGTTATTTGAAGGATCAGTAGGATCATAATTTCTGCATTCTTCGTTTTGAGAAATTTTCATTGATGTAGGTTTACCAAGAGGACCAGGATTAGCATCCGAATAAAACTCAACAACAGTTCCTCTATCTACATTTTCAAATATCCATTTAGCATCTGATATTTGAAGTCTAACACACCCCATAGAAGCTTTTGTACCAAGTTTATCATATTCCCACCATTCAAGTGTTCCATTATCTCCCCAAGCAGTATATGGAACTGAATGGAATAATATATTTCCTGTTATCTGTGTAACATAATGTCCAAAAACATTTCCAAAAAGTCCTAGCCATTCCCATCTACTTCCTATAGTGTATTTTCCAGAAGTTGGCGTATACGTTCCAACAGAACATACCATTGCTTTTAGTGGTTCATAATCTCCATTTTGATTTTTACTATATACAGTAACTGTATTTGTTTGATTATTTACTTTTATATAAAATCTCTTATTGGAAACCATTTTTTTATCGTCGGTATTATTTGCAGTTTGAGAATTTTCCTCTTCTTTTTTCTCTTCTTCTACTACTTCTTCTTTTACTTCTTCTTTTACTTCTTCCAATTCATCAATGCTTTTAATATCTTGGTTTTCTAAATCATCTTCTAACTTTACTTCATCAAAATTTTCTTCATACACATCTACATCACTCATAGTTTCTATAGGCTTATTTTTGTTTACTAATACTACGCCTAATATTAGAAGTAATATTATTAATACTGACATAGTACCAATAGCTAAAACCCTCTTCTTATTTTTCCAAAAAGATTTAATTTTCATGTTATACCTTCCTTATAAATTTCTTTAATAATTCTATTTGCTTACTCTCATCTATTACAGCAATTTTGCTAGCTTCAATTATTTTATCATAATCTATTAAAAAGAAATCAATTTCATATCCTAGATATTCTAATAGTTCTCTTATAAATTCTCTCGTAGCCCTTCCATTTCCTTCTCGGAATGGATGTAACACATTAAGATCAGTCATAATTGAAGAAATAAAACTAACTAGTTCATTTTCGTTTAAATTGGTTAACTTATCAAGGTTTATTTTTTCTATAATTATTTTTATATTATCCTTTATATACCTATAATCTGAAAATTTAAAATTATCTTTAGTAATATTCTCTTCTCTATATTCTCCAGCAAAATCATAAATTTCAGAGAAAAAATATTTATGAATAAACTTAAGTCTTTCTTCATTAAAATTATTTTCAAATTTTTCATAAACTGCTTTCCTAATAGAAAGCAACTTCAATGCCACAACTTTTTTTTCATATTCTTTTAATTCTTCTTCATTTCTTATATTAAGTTTATTTTTTAACACATCTGCCATGTCATATGTGTATTTGGAATTTATTGAATCGTACATTTAAATTATAACTCCCTTTTTAACTTATCTTTGTTACATACCCTAAATCACAACAAACGGAACTGTTATTTCTTCTTTTGTAAGTCCTGAATGATTACCTTTTGTTAAAATATAATCTTCTAGCATCAATTTATCACAAACTAAAAATTTATTATTTACTACTACTGCTATATACTCCCCAAGAGATTTATCTGCATGTTCTGAGTAACTACTGCTTCCAAACAAATTTATCTTTTTTGCTTGTTCTTTTGTAAGCAATATTACATCTTGACTAAATTCTTCCATAAATTTCTCTTCAAATTCTTTAGCGCATTCATTTTTGACAAAAAAGCTTATCATTCTAGTATCTATTGATGGTAGCGCATAAAAGTATTTTGTATAATCTGTTTTTTGATTTAAATACATCATACTTGTCATATCTACTTGCCCATGATCGGCTATTAAAATTACAGACGTTTCTTCATTTGCCACATTTTTTATTCCATTTTCAACTGCATTTATAATGTCTGATACTTCTTTGCTATCAACGCCATTTGAGTGTGATGCTTCATCAAGTCCATTTATATATATATAATTAAAAGTAGCTGTTTCTCGTTCTAATATATTTTTTTTAACTTTTTCAAAACAATCTTTTATAGAATAAAATCCATATTTACTAGCCTTTTTAGAAAACATATTTGTATATTCAGAGTTTATTAAATCTCTTCTTTCATATATATTTACTTTGGTTTTAAACTGATTAAATATACTTTCAAACTTATATATTTCTTTGTTTGATATCCCCTTATCCTTTAATTTTTCTCCTGTTTTTCTCTCTTCTAATAATAAGGGGTAATAACTTAAATCGTAATCTTTATTATAGTCCCACCATCCATAAATTCCATGTTGGCTTGGATATGATGCTGACATAAGACTAGTTAAAACACATGCTGTAGAAGTCGGATTTACAGTTTTTATTTTCATTTTATTATTTTGTTTTAAAATAGAATCCTCTCCAAGTCTTTTTAATTTATAATACCCAAATCCATCAAGTAAAATAAAGACCATATGCTTTTTACTTGGTATTATTTTATCTATTTGCTTCATTCCCTCTGTTTTTTTAAATTTTACTCCATTAAGTGATGCAACAGTTTTCATAACGTCAAGTACATCTACTTTTATATCATCTCTATATTTTATATACTCTTCTAATTTTCTTATATTTTCTTCTGTGTTTTGCATTATAATCCTCTACTTTCAACATTCATTTTATCATATCCATCTCCATATTTAAAGATATAATCTAATAATAATGAATTAAATTACATTAAATAACAAAATTAAACATATTTATTACTTTTTAACATAAAAACCTTTTTATAACAAACTTAATTGCCATAAAAAGGTTTAATTTAAATTCTTCTACCTAGCCTTTTTATTACCTCATCGCTTCCTAAAATTTGCATTATTTGGTAAATATCTGGACTATTTTTTCTATTTGTAATTGCAGCCCTTATAATATAAGAAAAATCAGCTGTACTTCCTACATATTTTTCTTTTGATTGCTTGTATTCTTTCATATCAGTACAGAATCCTAAATCTGAGGCACATGTTTTAAGGTTCTCAAACCATTCATCCTTAGTATGATTTGAGTTATATACTTTAGAATAGCTTTCTAATACTTTATTTATAAGTCCACTGCTTATTTTTGGATTTTCTGTTAAGATATTTTTCAATTCAACTCCATTTTTTTCTATATCTTTTTCAAATAAATCATCAAAGAAATAGAAAAATGTTGGTATGATATCTTCCCATTTATAAATATCTTTACGAACTTTCTTTGCTCCATCTCTTTCCATTTTAAATATTTCTCTAGTATATGATAAATTTCTATTTAATATATCATATGCTTCCTTATCATATTCCTTAGCCCATTTTAATACTTTCTCCATAATCGTTTGACTATCCATTTTTGCAATAACTTCTTTTGAAATATCATTCAACTTTGGAATATCTAAAAGAGAACCAGAAGAACTCATTTTATTTATTTTAAACTTAAAATCAAAAATATCAGCATCTTTATTTTTAGATCTCCATGATTCAAAATCTGAATTTACAAGAGTCATTAAATATTCTAACATTGCCTCTTTTTCATATCCTGCTTTAATAAAATATGATACTGCAGCTTCTCTGTCTTTTCTTTTACTTAGCTTTCTTCTGCTTTCTCCATCCTTTACCATTATAAGTGGTACATGAACATATACTGGTGGCTCAAATCCCATTGCTGATGCAAGTTCTAAATGTATTGGCGTTGATGGGATCCATTCTTCTCCTCTTACAACATGTGTAGTATGCATAAAGTGATCATCTACAACATGAGCAAAGTGATATGTTGGAAGTCCATCTTTTTTTATCAATACAACATCTTGATCATTTTGAGCGAGTTCAATTTTTCCTCTTCCACCATCTATAAAAGATGTTTTATTAAGATGTGAACCATTACTTCTAAAACGTAATATGTAAGCCTCTCCATTTTTTACTCTTTCTAATGCTTCATCTATAGATATATTTCTACATTTTGCATATATTCCATAATATCCTGGTACAACTTTATTTGCTTCTTGTGATTTTCTTGTTGTATCTAACATTTCAGGAGTGCAAAAACAAGGATATGCAAGTCCTTTTTCTACTAAATGTTTTGCGCAAATCCTATATATTTCTTTTCTCTTGCTTTGTCTGTATGGACCATAGTCTCCCTTTTCCTCCGTCTCAGAAATTACTCCCTCATCTGGCATAAGCCCAAATTTTGATAGTTCTTCTGTAAATAGTTTTACGCTACCTTCTACTTCTCTTTTTGTATCTGTGTCTTCAATTCTAAGATAATATGCACCTTCACTTTGAGTAGCCAGTAACTTATTTACCAAAGTCGTAAATAAAGCCCCTGTATGTAAAAATCCAGTTGGTGATGGAGCAAATCTTGTTACACAAGCTCCGCTTTTTAAATTTCTTTCCTTGTATTTTATTTCTAACTCATCTACTGTCTCATCTACATCTGGAAAAATGTAGTGAGCAAGTTCATAACATTTTCTCTCATATTCTTTATCCATGATAAAATCTCCCTTATAACAACATACATTTTACTATATAAGTGGTAAAAAATCAACCAATATATTACTGATTGATTCTTTTTTTAGTATTTTTTAAACAAAAAAATCAACCAGACTTTTTCTGATTGATTTTCATATCTCACCTGCTCAATAAAGTTCAAACAGATTTTTCTTGGAGGCGCCACCCGGATTTGAACCGGGGATCAGGCTTTTGCAGAGCCGTGCCTTACCACTTGGCTATAGCGCCATTAATACATTATATTAAATGCTTTAAAAATTATTACACTTAATTACAAATGGAGCGGGAGACGGGGCTCAAACCCGCGACCTCCGCCTTGGCAAGGCGGCGCTCTATCAACTGAGCTACTCCCGCATATTTGGTGGTCAGAGACAGAATCGAACTGCCGACACGGGGATTTTCAGTCCCCTGCTCTACCGACTGAGCTATCTGACCAGCTTAAAAAATATAAAAAAAAATTGGCGACCTGAATGGGGCTCGAACCCACGACCTCTAGCGTGACAGGCTAGCGTTCTAACCAGCTGAACTACCAGGCCAAAAAATAAGTGGTGGGCACTATAGGGCTCGAACCTATGACCTCCTGCTTGTAAGGCAGATGCTCTCCCAGCTGAGCTAAGCGCCCACTTATCTGTTGACAGATATTATTATAACTTATAATATTTAGTTTGTCAACAGTTTTTTTGCTTTTTTTTATTTTTTTAAAATAGTTGTTATTTTAAACTAAAAATTTTGTTATCAAAAGCTTTTCTTTCTGTTTTATAATTATTTAAAAATTCATAAACGTCTTTTCTTTTTATAACTTTGCAAATTAAATTTCCTTGAACAAAGTCAACTCCATTTCTTATGGCATATTCAAGTTCTCCATCTTCATCAACACAAATCACAATAACTTTATACTCCAAGTCTTTTGCTAATACTATTATATCTTTTAATATTTCCTTACCTATTTGACTATCTTTTGAAACATATTTTGAAACTAATTTTATTTTATCTATAGGTAAAGTTTTAATAAGAGTTATTGCTTCGTGTTTTACTTGAAGATTATTTATAATAATATTTGCTCCGGAATTTTTTAAAGATTCAAACATATACTTATACTCTGTTATATTTTTGATATCTATATCATCTGTAAGTTCAATTTCTATTTCTCCATTTGATATATTATACTTTTCTAATATATCACACAAATTTTTTACGAAATTTTTCCTTTTCATATGAGAATTTGATATATTAACTGCAATAGACAGACCATCTATTAACTTTGCTTCTTTAATTTCATTTAGCTTCTCACAAGCCATTTTTAGGACATATTCATCAAGTTTAATCATAAGTGACATTTCTTCTGCTTGTTTTATAAAGTACTCTGATGGAATTTCCCCAAGTACAGGATGATTCCAATATAAAAGTGCTTCAAGAGACATTTTATTTTTTTCCTTTAAAGATATTCTAGGTTGAAAATTTATACCAAATTGCTTGTTTTCAAAAGCTATCTTTAATTCTCTCTCCATTTTTGTTCTATTTTCTAGTTTAGCTTTTAAAACTTTATTATGGAAATAGTAATCATTTTTTCCATGCTCTTTTATATAATACATTGCATCGTCTGCATATGTTATAAGATCTTTTTTGGAAGTAGAATCTTCAGGAAATACTGAAACCCCAAGGCTATATTCAAGAGATATATTAGCATTATCAATCACAAATGGCACATTCAATTCTTCTCTTAGGTGATCTAATATATTTGTAATATCTTCTGTTGTTTTTATATCAGTAATAACAATACTAAATTCATCTCCGCCAAGTCTGTATGAACATGCATTTTTAGGCAGTTTTTGCAAAAATGTATCACTTAATTTTATCAAAAGTTCGTCCCCAGCATCATGTCCCATAGTATCATTAATTTGTTTGAATCCATCTAAATCTAAAAAGCATATTGCAAATTTTTTTCCTTTTTTTATTAGCTTATCTAAGTCTAACATAAAAAGATGTCTATTTTTACCACCTGTAAGTGGATCCGTATAAGCCTGTTTTTCAATACTTTTTTTATTGGATTTTCCTTGATTTATAACATTATTTACTACTATACCACCAATTATTAGTCCTAAAACAAAAAGTAGTAACGCTATAAGTATATTCATACTTTCACCTCTTAATTTATCATTTGTTTATAAAAACATTTTTAATGCTTTTTTACAGCAAGTAACTTCAAGTGGAAATTTAAGTCCAGATTCACCATCAACATCTGGATTATCGCACTTTCCCTTTACTTTATATATTTTTATACTTTTTTCTTTCAAATATATAACATTCTTATCTTCAAGATATGTTCTAGATAATATTTTACCTGCAAGTAGACTGGCTTCTGAAAACTTGCATTTTTTTATTATTACAATATCGAACTTTCCATCTTGAATACTAGCTTTACTCTCTGTTAGGTCAAATCCACCTACTCCACTGCCATTAAATATCAGAAATAGGGTTATAGGCTCTATTATACTTTGAGTTTCAGTTTCTATTCTTACACTAAATGGTCTAAAAGAAAATGCTTGCTTTGCACCAGTAACAAAATATGATAACTTTCCTATCACATTTTTAAGTTTAGCATCCGTTTTTTGCGGAGCATTAGTAAATAGCCCTGCGGAACAGATATTTACAAAGTACTTATCATTTGCCTTACCTACGTCAACTGATTGAATATTACCAGCAAGAATTTTTTCAATACACTCTGAAAAATTATTTGGCATTTTAAGATGTCTTGCAAAATCGTTAGAAGTACCTGCTGGAATTACACCAAGTGGCACATTGATGTTATTTTTCATAATAACATTAACTACCCTATTTACAGTTCCATCTCCACCTGCAACTACAATTCCATATACCCCTTCTTTTTCAGAATCTTTTAAATACTCATATAAATTTGTATTCTTATCAATTCTAAATACGGATACATCGCAATTGTTTTCCATAAATTTTTCAATTATAACATCTAAAAAATATTTAAATTTACTTTGACCTGCTCCAGAATTATATATAAGTTTTATCTTTTTCATTATCTTCTCCTAATGCTACATACATATTAAATTATATTACAATAATCAAAATAATACAATATTTACGTCCCATTTTTTTACAATAGAGCCTATTTAGATCAAAAAAGAAAGGATTAGTATCCACTCCCCCTTTCTTTTTATATTAAATTATTTTTCACTAACAAATGTATTTACTAAATCATAATAATCATTTTCTTTGTCTGGCCCTTCTATAGATATATAATGTACTTTTCCACTATCATCTTTAAATATCCAACATTTTAGCCATTTATTTTCATTTTTATAAAACCCTTCCACATAATTTGCAAGATATTTATTACTTGTTACAGATTCATAAGATCTATTAATTTGTTCTACTCCTTTTTCTTTCATCAAGCTTACTACATTTCTACTATAAATATAAGGTGTAATAGATGTATCAGAAGGTGAATAAATAGTTACAATCCAAGACGTATTACTATACTGTATTGTAGAATTTCCATCTACATCTACAAATTTAGCAAAATCATTTGGAACTTTTATATATCCATATGAATCACTTCCTACATATTTATAACCCGTACTATATTTTGAGTTTATTTCATTATTTAAATTATTATTATAGTAATTATTTTTGTCATTTTCTAATGAATTAGTTAAATCTTCATTTATTTTATTAATAGATTTATCTAAAGGAAAAGACTCTACTGCAAAGTAATGTGCCGAAAGAACCATTAAAAAAATTATTAAAATAGATATCAAAATTGACACTATGCTAAGTATTATTCCAGCACATATTCTTTTTTTCTTTACAGAGTATATTATACCTAAAGTAAGTGAAATAATCGCAAAAGGCAAAATAAATAAATTAATCAAAAAACTAAATACTACTGCTATAATACCAAGTACCAGTGATGCTACTTTAAATCCTTTCATATCATCTTTTTTATTTTCTTGTGTACTATTATTAACATTATAAGTTTGAGATTTTGGTTCATTTATAGGATTATTATTTGTATTTTCGATATTTCCTACACTTTGATTCTCAAGTACTGTTTTTGTTCCACAATTTCCACAAAAGGCTTCATTTCCACTCAATTCTTTTCCACATTTTTTACAAAATATAATATCCCCTCCACAAAAATTTTAGCATATTTTGTAATACTATTCAATTACTGATGGTAAACTTTTTAAACTTTCTTTTACATAATAAACATCTGATAAATATTTTTCTTTTTTATTACCACATTTTTGAAGGGTTTCTGCACCTTTTCCAAGTACTAATACAATAGAATCTTTGCCAGCTTCTTCTATTGCTTTTTTGATTGCTTCTCCTCTATCTTCTATAATCTCATAAGGGGTATTTTTTATATTATAAGACATACTCTTGCAAATATCTTCCACCCTTTCATTTCCAGGGTCATCAGCTGTTAAATATATTTTATCACTATAACTATCTGCTACAGTTGGTAGATCCACTCTTCTATTTAACGCTTTATTTCCAGGACATCCAAATACTGATACAATTTTCCTACTTTTATATTCCTGTTTTACTGACTCAAATACTTTCTCAAAACTTAGCTTATTATGCGCATAGTCAACAAGTGCTATAACGCTATCATCTTTGGAACTATATATTTCCATTCTTCCCTCTGCTTTTGCCATTTTAAGTCCTGAATATATAAATCTCTCATCAACGTTTAGAGAATACGCAACTGATATAGCTGCAAGAGCATTTTCAACATTGAATATTCCCGGCATATTTAAAATATACTCTCTTTGTCTACCAGCTATAACAACTTCAAATTTGGTTGAGTTTCCAACTTTAATTATATTTTTAGCATATACTGTAGCATTGCCATTTTTAGTTGAAAATGTAATAACTTTTTTACAATATTGTTCTGCAGTGCTAAGTATTCTATCACTAAAATCAGCATCAAGATTTATGCAAGCTATTTTAGTGTTCTTAAATATTTTCAATTTTGATGAAAAATAATCCTCAAAATCCGAATGTTCTACACTACTTATGTGGTCCTCAGATATATTTAAAAATACTCCAACATTAAAATCAATTCCATATGTTCTATCATATTTTAATGCTTGAGAGGATACTTCCATAACGACATTTTTTATTCCACTGTTAACCATATTGTAAAATCTTTCATTAATTTCTATAGATTCTGGTGTTGTAAGAAGTGAATATTCATTACTTTTACCGTCATATGTTTTTATAGAAGAAAGTATCCCTGTATCTTTTTGTACATTTTCCCTTGCCATTTCGTCCAAAATGTACTTAATATAATATGCTGTTGTGGATTTTCCCTTAGTACCAGTAATACCAATTATATTTAACTTTTCTCTTGAATCACTATAATATAAATTAGAAACTACAGCCATTGCACGTCTTATATTGCTTACCAAAATGCAGGGTACATTTTCATTATATTTTTTCTCGCTCATATATAAAATAGCACCTTTTGCTATTGCAGAATTTAAATATTCTTCTTTAAATGAATTTCCTTTACATATGAATAAAGATTCTTTTTTTACATCTTGAGAATTGCAAGATAGTCCATATATTTTTTTATTAACTATTTCCAAAAGTTCATTTTCATTTAAAACTAAATTTTCTTCTTTTAATCTACTTATATAATCACCTATTTTAAATTTCATATTCTTCTCCCTTATAAATATATATTTATTTCAATGAAAATTATACAATATTATTAAAGTAAATTCAAGCAAAAAAAAGACAAGATATAGTTTAAAACTATACCTTATACTTTTCATTAATCAACCTTCATACTCAGAGTCACCAAACGCAAGTATCAAGGTGAATATAAAATTAAAGAATATCAAACCTAAAGTAAACCCTACTCCCTTACCAAATTTCCCTGCAAGTTTTGCATTCATTACTATTGAAAGTATTGGTGCTGACACAAAATTTACAAATGGTATAAGATTGAGTAAAATAAGCCATGGACTCATATCACAAATCTGGAACATTACTACCAAATTATAGATTGGAATTATTGAAGCCCAACCTGGCTTTCCGGCTTTTTTAAATATTCTCCGAAGTGCTACAATTGATACAATTGTAATACAAAGAGAAACTATCATATACATCACCATAGAAATAGCAATTGTACCTGTATCCCCTGTAACAGACGCCGTTACGTAAAAAGATTCTGTACCATAATCGTACTATGATCCTCCTTTAATTATAATAGGGAACAAATTTATTGTTTAAAGTGAATTATAGCACATTATATAATTATTTTCAACAAAAAAAGATAAGATACATTTTGATTCTAATCTAAATGTTCCTATCTTTTTAATTATTTAACCTTGATACTCTGAGTCTCCAAATGCAAGGACTAATGTAAATATGAAGTTTAAGAATATTAAACCTACAGCAAATCCTCCACCCTTGCCAAATTTTTTAGCTAAATTTACATTTATTAATATTGCAAGTATTGGTGCTGTAACAAAATTTACAAATGGTATAATAGCAAGTAAAAGTAGCCATGGGTTCATTCCACAAATTTGAAACATTACTACTGAGTTGTAAATTGGAATTATTGAAGCCCAACCTGGCTTGCCAGCTTTCTTAAAAATTTTCCACATTGCTACAATAGCTATAATTCCCAAAATTAAAGATATTATTGTAGAAACCATAATAGGAACTGTAGACATAGTTGACACATCTGCAGTTGATGGTGACATATCATAAAGTTCTATCATATCATCATAACTGTACATAACAAACCTCCTATAAAATTAGAGAATCCTTAATTCCCTTAACTAAAAGTATATTATATTACTTTTTATTTTTCAATATTTTTCCACATTCTTTTCACAATTCTATCAAAAAAGAAGAAGAGTCACCGAATCTTCTCCTTTTTATACTAATATTAATGATATTACTTTACAATTTTATCAACATCTATGTCCATAAGTATTGGTAATATCATTGGTTGACGTTTTGTTTTAGAGTAAACATAATGAGATATTTGTTCTCTAACATTGTTTTTTATAGATGACCATTCTCTTATATTTTCTCTATCACATTTTTCTAGTTCTTCTTTTGCTACTTCTTTTATTTCATCCATAAGAAGTTCATTTTCTCTAACATATACAAATCCACGAGTAACTATATCAGGACCAGATACTACTTTTGCTGTCCTTCTATCAAGTGCTATTACAACTATAATCATTCCATTTTCAGAAAGTGATTGTCTATCACGTAAAACTATATTTCCTACGTCACCAACACCTAGACCATCTACAAGAACAATACCAGATGGAACTTGTGTTGTCATTTTAGCAGAGTCATTACTTAATTCAAGAGTTCTGCCATTTTCCATTATAAAGACATTTTCTTTAGGTGTACCTACAGATACAGCAAGTTCGCCATGTTGTTTTAAAAATCTATATTCACCATGAACTGGCATGAAAAATTTTGGTTTAACTAAAGATAACATTAATTTTAATTCTTCTTGACAAGCATGACCTGATACGTGTACATCTGCAAGTTGATTATATATTACTTCTGCTCCAAGTTTCTCAAGTTCATCTATAACACGGCCAACTGATTTTTCATTTCCTGGAATTGGAGAACTTGAAAGTATAATAAGATCATCTGCAGTTACTGTTACTTTTTTATGCTCTCCCATTGACATACGAGAAAGTGCAGCCATAGGTTCACCTTGAGATCCTGTAGTTATTATAACTATTTGTTCAGGATTATATATACCAATTTTATCAATGTCTATTAAAGTTCCCTCTGGTGCATCTATATACCCAAGCTCTGTTCCAACACTTATTACATTTAACATACTACGTCCTACAACAGCAACCTTCCTACCATATTTAACAGCAGAATTTATTATTTGTTGCATTCTGTGAATATTAGATGCAAATGTTGCAACTATTATTCTTTTGTTACAATTCATAAATATTTTATCAAATTCACGTCCAACACTACGTTCTGACATCGTGTGTCCAGGTCTTTGAACATTGGTACTATCTGACATAAGTAAAAGTACACCCTTATTACCAATTTCAGCAATTCTTTGTAAATCCATTGGTTTACCGTCAATTGGTGTATAATCCACTTTAAAGTCTCCAGTATGGAATACTGTTCCAACTGGTGTAGTTATAGCCATAGCTACAGAATCAGCTATAGAATGTGTTACTCTTATAAATTCAACTTTAAAGTTCTTTCCTACTTGTATTTTATCCCCTGGCTCTATACATTTTAACTTAGTTGATTCAACTAAATTATGTTCAACCAATTTATTTTTTATTAAACCTAAAGTTAACTTTGTTCCATATACAGGAACGTTAATTTTCTTCAAAAAGTAAGGAACACTTCCTATATGATCTTCATGTCCGTGTGTTATAAGTAATGCTTTTACTTTTTCTTTATTTTTTTCTAAATATGTAATGTCCGGTATTACAAGGTCTACTCCTAGCATGTCATCTTCAGGAAACGCAAGACCTGAATCGACAACAACTATTTCATTTTCATATTCAAAAGCTGTTATATTCTTTCCTATCTCGTTCATTCCACCAAGAGGAATAACTTTTAATTTAGATTTTGCAAAAGTTCCGAATTTATTAGAAACCTTTGCCTTAGATTTTAACTTATTCTTTTTTGAGTCATTTTCTGATTCAACATTTAAGATTTCTATTTTTTCTTTAGTTTTATCATTCATTTTTTTTCTTACATCTTTTTTAAGATTATTTTTTCTCCCAAAAACTCTTTTAGTATTGGATTTTAATTTATTTTCATTTATTTCTTTTTTCTCCATAATTTCCTTCTTTCTTAAAATTTTGCGTTTATAACTATTATTAAATTTTCAATCTACTAATTCCGAACATACTATATATTATAAAAATAAAAAACCGAACAAATAAACAGAACTTTTCTCTGTTAAAATCAACATTGTAATTATACTATATTTACGCAATAAAGTCAATGTTTGTTTTTTGTAGAAAAATGTGTTATAATGTAAAAAAAAGAATTTTTGTCTATTCAAAATTTAGAAAGGCGGTAAATCATGAAACTTAAATTTCGGGTGCTGACTAAAGAACAAAATTGGGCATTAGTGCGCAAATATGCCGATACAAGCGCTTCTATGGAGCTTGTTGCAAAACTTTTTAGCATCTCTCCTTCACAAGTTAGAAAGACACTTCACATTGCAATTTTAGAAAACAAAGTTGATGATTCACTTGCTCTAAAAATTGCAAAAAAGGCATCAAAAAAGAGTTCTAAGGTTAGTTTCTTGCTTAATGGAAAAGGAGTTAGGATTTCACGGTATTATAAGACACTCCTCTTAGACAGAGTCTTATACAAGAAGATTTCTGAAGAAATATCTAATTTGCAGGTAGCCATTTTAGATACCTTATGGAATAGAATTTTACAGGCAAATTTTGCATATGGTACCTATGATGATTTTATCTCATCATCTGATGAAGAAGATTATCAACTTCCTGAAATTGATGAACTCACAGCTGAGTTCAAAAAACTCAAGAAAAATGATTTTTCCTCAAATATCGACCTTATGCTCCTGGCAGAAGAAATAGCTGGACTCAGAAAAAAGTACGCATAACGTATGAAATGGAACTAAATTATTAATTTAGTTCCATTTTTGTTGATTTCAATAGTAATCTGTAGTATAATTAACGAAAACATTTTTTTATTTCACATAATTATTGTGAATTATTTTCTTATTTTGAAAGGAGTTTTTTATATGGAAAGAAAATACAGTACAAACTGTATAGCGCCTTATCGCTACTTACGTACAAAACTGGAAATTAATGTAATTAACCAGTACTCAACTGCTATGACAATGGATGACATTGCAAAAAAGCACAAAATTACTACAAGTGATGTTCGGCATATTCTTTACAGAGCAATTTTAACTGTCAAATCATCCTCATGGGCAAAAAACATTTGGAGCAAATTATCAAAAGAAGAGAGTCTGCACTCATGTACTGACGAGCAGGTTGAGTATCCTTACTATTTATTAACTCAAGTAAGACCTGAATATATTAAGGCCTGCAGGAATTTTGACAGAGAAAAGTTACACACTCTTGAAGATGCGAAAAAACATTATGCTCGTTATAGTAAAGAATTATCTGGCCTTGAGAGTTATTGCAAAACAAATGATGCTACTAAGTGTCCTCAAAAATTTTCATTCTTAGTTGATGATTTCCAAAAAATAAAGGAAATGGAAAACAATTTTATTTTCTGATATTAGGCCCCTAGTGGGCCTAATTATTCACACAATTTTAGATTTTGGACACAAAAATAACGACAATAGGAGGAAAAATGACACCAAATACTAATTCGGAGTTTATTATACCTAGTGCCTGGAAACCATGCCGACACGAATTAACAGATAAGGAAAAGCAAATAATATCACTGCTTGAAAATGATACTATAAGTGATATTGCTACAAATCTTAACATTTCACTAAAAGAAGTACTACATGCAATATTTATTGCCATAATATCGGTTGATAATTACAATGAGGCTGCCAAAATAGCCAAATTGGCTCAAGAGTCTTACCCTCTAAAATATAAAAAGAATGTAGACTACTATTCTTATGTGTTGTTTCACAAACGCGTACAATACATCGGCATGTGCAATCAATTTGAAAAGAACAAGTTAGATGAATTATACATCTTAAGAGATTCCTCAAGAATAAGATTTTTAATATTCGTACATGCTTTTACAAATAATGACTTTTCATCCTGTGAAGATAAACTCAAATATCTTGACTTTGAATTTAAAAAAATAAGATCTTTTGAAAATACATTTAAGTATATATAAAAAATAACCTACGCCAAATTAGCGTAGGTTATTTTTTTTAAAACTTTCTTTATAACATTTTCTACACAATGATATATAAGATTCATTTCCACCTATCAATATTTTTTCTCCTTTATTTACAGGCTTTCCATCTACTAGTCTCATATTGTAAGTTGCTTTTTTGCCACATTTACATATAGTTTTTATTTCTTCTATTTTATCCGCAATAGCTAGTAATTCTTTTGATCCTTCAAATAATTCTCCTCTAAAATCAGTTCTTAGTCCATAACATATAACTGGAACATTTAGATAATCTACTATGTCTCCAATTTGTGATACTTGTTCTTTTGTTAAAAACTGTGATTCATCTATTAATATACAATCTGGTTTATATTCCAATGCTTTTACACTATCTAAAATATTCGTATCCTTAGAAAACACTATTGCTTCCTTATTTATACCAATTCTTGTAGTTATTATACCTGTTCCATACCTTGTATCTATCGCTGCTGTGTATAAAACTACTTTACCATCTCTTTCTTCATAATTATAAGCAACTTTCAATAGGTCAATACTTTTTCCAGAGCCCATTGCACCATATCTAAAATATAACTTTGCCATATTTCCTCCTTTGAGCACTACTTTTTAAGATAAACTGTTTGTGTTGGATATGCTAATTCTATCTTTTCTTTATTTACTACATTTAAAACTGTATAATTTATTTTTTCTTTCATATCCAGAAATTCTTCATAATTTTTGGCTTTAACAAATGTATAACAATATAGATTTATACAATCCCCTTTTAATTGCTCTACATGTATACTAACATCTTCTTCCCTTCCACTTATCGCAGTTGTAATTTCAAATTTTAGAGTTTCAACAAATTTATTTAATTTTATAAGTGGTGTTTCTAGTGTAACCCCAATGTCAAATTCATATCTTCTTACTCCACCTGTTCTTGCCCAATTTAAAATATATGATTCAGCAGCCTTTGAACTTGGTATTGATACTACCGACTTATCATTTGTCCTTATAACTACACTTCTAAATGTAACATCTTCAACAGTTCCTTTAAAATTATCTATTTCAATAAAATCCCCTATTTCAAAAGGCTTTTCTGTTATTATTACAAAGCTACCAATCAAACTTTTTACAACATCTTGTGCAGCGAGAGCAATTACAGCACTTCCAATTCCAAGTCCTGCAACAAGACCATTCAAGTCATACCCTAACTCATAAATTATCAAAAATCCTGCTATTACATAAGTTATGCACGCAATTATTTTTTCAAAAAAACCTGCAAAACTTTTTCCGTTACCATATTTAACAGTTTTTAAGTATTTAAATTTTTGCCTTGATGTCAAAATTTTAACCAACACTTTAGCAACAAACAATATGCAAATAATTTTAAATATTTTGGCTATTATCAGATGTACTTCAGTAGAAAAATTTAATAAAAAAGTCGACAAAAATACTCCTAAAATATAAAAGAATGCATTAAGAGTTTTATACATTAAATTCTTACTAGCTTTTTGATTTTCCTTTGTTATACTTTGTATAATCTTTATTATAATTTTCGAAAATATTGGAGATAATATTAAAAATACTAATATTACAGTAAAAAAACTGATTAATACAGTTACATCATAATTAAATAATAATTTTATACTCTCTATGATATTTCCTACAAATTCCATAACATCACCTCTTTTTTTATATATTTTATCATTTATATTTATTTATATCAAGAAAGAAAAAGAATTGTAATAAAATATTTTTTTAAAATTAGAATTTATTGTGGGTATGCAAAATGAATTATGGCAATTTAATTTATTATTTTAACATCAATCATAACCACAGGTATAACCCGTGGTTTTCTTTGACATCAAAAAAGAAAGAGCCACTAGCGACTCTTTCAAAATAAAAATATTATTTAATTCACAATTATTTTAAATTAAAGAAAACATCTTTTCCATTAAATTCAGAAACTGAACCAAGTTCTTCTTCAATTCTTAATAATTGATTATATTTACATACTCTATCTGTTCTTGATGGAGCACCTGTTTTAATTTGTCCAGCATTTAGACCAACAACAAGATCTGCTATTGTTGTATCTTCTGTCTCACCAGAACGATGTGAAACAATTGCTGTATAACCAGCTCTATTAGCCATCTTGATAGCATCTAGAGTTTCAGTTAATGTACCGATTTGGTTAACTTTTATAAGTATTGCATTTGCAACTCCCATATCAATACCTTTTTTAAGTCTCTTTGTATTTGTAACAAATAGATCATCACCAACAAGTTGAATTTTATTACCAAGTCTTTCAGTAAGTTTTTTCCAACCTTCCCAGTCTTCTTCAGCAAGACCATCTTCAAGTGATATAATTGGATATTTAGAAACTAAATCTTCCCAATATGCAATCATTTCATCACAAGTAAACATCTTATCTGATTTCCAGAAGTAATAGCATCCTTCTCTTCCTTTTTTCTTTGCTTCATCATACATTTCTGTTGCAGCAGCATCAATTGCTATTTTAAAATCTTCTCCTGGTTTAAATCCAGCTTTTTTAATTGCTTCAACAATAACTTGAAGTGCTTCTTCGTCTTCTTTTAAGTTTGGAGCAAATCCGCCTTCATCACCAACAGATGTTGCAAGACCTTTTTCTTTTAAAACAGATTTTAAGTTATGGAAAACTTCAGCACACATTCTTAAGCATTCTCTAAAACTTGTAGCACCAACTGGCATGATCATAAATTCTTGAATATTTACACTATTATCTGCGTGTTTTCCTCCATTTAATATATTCATCATTGGAACAGGAAGCTCTTTTGCATTAATTCCGCCAAAGTAATTGTATAGACTTACACCTAAAGCTTCAGCAGCAGCACGAGCTACAGCCATAGAAACGCCAAGTATTGCATTTGCTCCTAATTTTCCTTTATTTTCAGTACCATCAAGAGCTATCATAGCTTCATCTATTGCAACTTGATCTAAAGCATTCATTCCTTCAATTTCTGGTGCTATAATATCGTTTACATTATTTACTGCATTTAGAGTTCCTTTTCCAAGGTATCTAGATTTATCACCATCACGAAGTTCAACAGCTTCAAAAGCACCTGTTGATGCTCCAGAAGGTACAGCTGCACGTCCAACAAATCCTCCTTCTACTTCTGCTTCAACTTCAACAGTTGGATTTCCACGAGAATCTAATATTTCTCTTGCATAAATAGATAAAATTTCTAAATATTGTTTCATAATAATTCCTCCTATACTTTAAAAATTTTAAATCTTATATTAACTACTAGCATAAAATATATGTTGTAGAAAATAGCTATTGTTTTTTTATATCTTTTTTTAATTGATCTTTAAAAGTTTTAAATATTCTGTTTTGTTCTTCTTCATTTATTCTCTCAATTGCTCTTTTTTCTCTTTCATTTGACTTTTCTTGTAATGTCATAAGAACATCTTGTTTTGCCTCAATACTTTTTTTCTTTCTTTTTAGCTCTTCTAATCTATCACTATCTTGTTCTACTTCCATAGAACCGCTTAACAATATATTATATTCTTCAAGATAAATAGAATCTTTTTCTTCATTATAAGTATTTGCAATTGAATCTAATTTTTCATCTAGTATTTCACAATCATATTTTTTTTCTAAATTAGCTTTTGCAGTACTTAATGAATAATCTCTAAACTTCTTCCAATCAAATTTTTTACCTATATCAGAAGAATAATAGTCAAATTGATTTCCTATTAATTTTATCATTAAAATTATATAACGTTCATCTGATATCTTACCATCATTTAAATAATCTGTAAGATCACTGTTTACCTTATTTAAATCTATTTCTATTCTAGATAATATCTTTTTTATTTGATAGTCAGTAAGCTTACTATTACCATTTCTTTCTTTTCTCTTTTTCTCTTTTTCTAGTTCTTTTTTTCTTTCTTCTGTAATTGCCCTAAATTTAAATTTTCCACATTTACATTTTACACGTAAATTATATGGAAGTGTAATATCTGGTTTAGTAATATTCTCATCAATTATTTGTCCACAATTCATACATTGCAAAATAAGATAAGGATACTCTTTTTTTTCTTCCCTTTCTTCTTCTAATCTATCAAACTCCTCTTTATGTATAATCCTATAAGTCCAATAATCGGATTCTGTTTTACCTTCCGAAAGAAAATCTTGCAAAGTTTTTAATTTTTCTTGTTCCATATATTTACTCCTTTAGCTACTTTTTATAGTTCAATTACACTTTCTCCCGTCATTTCTTTTGGTTTTTCTATTCCCATTAAATGACACATTGTTGGGGCAAGATCACATAGTCTACCTGGATGTATATTTTTTACTCTATTTGATACAACAATAATTGGTACATCAAATGTAGAGTGAGATGTTATTGGTTCTCCAGTTTTTAAATCAAGCATATATTCACAATTACCATGATCTGCTGTTATTATTCCTTCTCCGCCTTTTTCTTCAAGTAAACCAATTACCTTTCCAACGCACGTATCTACAGCTTCTACAGCCTCAATAGCTTTTTCTATATTTCCTGTATGGCCTACCATATCACCGTTTGCATAATTTACTATTATTACATCGTATTTTTCTTCTTTTATTGCTTCAAGTAGTTTGTCTGTAACTTCATATGCCGACATTTCAGGTTTTAAATCATATGTTGCCACCTTAGGAGATGGAACTAATATTCTTTCTTCACCATTATATACCTCTTCACGTCCTCCATTAAAGAAGAATGTTACATGAGCATATTTTTCCGTTTCAGCTATACGTAATTGCTTCATACCTAATTTACTAATATATTCACCAAATGTATTTACTAAAACTTGAGGCTTGTAAGCAATAAGTACATTTTTTAGTGATTCATCATATTTTGTCATTGTAACGAATACCAAATTTTCATACTTTTTAGTTTCAAATTCATTAAATTCTTTATCAGTAAATATTCTTGCAAGTTGTCTTGCTCTATCTGGTCTAAAGTTAAAGAATATAACAGAGTCATTATCTTCAACTTTTGATGCGGGCTCTCCATTATCATCAACTATTACAATAGGCTTTACAAATTCATCAAATTCCTCTGCTTCATATGAATTTTCAATTGCTTTTTCAGCATTCTTAAATTTATTTCCAATCCCATAAGCAATTGCATCATATGCAAGTTTTTCTCTTTCCCATCTTGAATCTCTATCCATTGCATAGTATCTTCCAGAAAGGGTAGATATTTTTCCTACACCAATTTCTCTTATTTTTTGATTTAGTTCCTTTATATACTCTGTTCCAGATGTTGGAGGTGTATCTCTTCCATCTAAAAATGCATGTATATATACTTTTTCTATTCCATTTTGTTTGGCAAGTTTTAGTAGTGCATATAAATGAGAATTATGTGAATGAACTCCACCATCTGACAAAAGTCCCATTAGATGTAAAGAAGAGTTATTCTCTTTTACATTTTTTATTGCTTTTACTAATTCTTCATTTTTGAAAAATTCTCCCTCTTCAATTTCTTTTGAAATTCTTGTTAATTCTTGATAACAAATTCTTCCAGCTCCAATATTAGTATGTCCTACTTCAGAATTTCCCATTTGTCCTTCTGGTAAACCTACTGCAAGTCCACTTGTTGCTATATGAGAATTTGCATATTTTGATATATATTTATCTATATTTGGAGTTGATGCAAGTTTAAAAGCATTTCCCTTTTCTTCATCTGAAAGTCCAACCCCATCTAATATCATTAAAATGTATTGTTTTTTTGCCATAATAATCATCCTTTTCTTTTGTTACAGTCCTTTGTAACTTTATCATTATATCACTATTTCTAGTAATTTACAATAGCTACAAAGTCTTCTGTTAAACTCGCTCCACCTACTAAGGCACCATCTATATTTTCCATTGATAATATTTCTCTTGCATTTTTTGGTTTTACACTACCACCATATAGTATCCTAATAGTATTTGATACACTTTGACCATATTTTTCATTTATAATATCACGTATATACTTGCAAATTTCTTCGGCTTGTTCACTTGTAGCAGTTTTACCAGTACCTATAGCCCAAATTGGTTCATATGCAATAGTAATATTTCTTGCTACTTGTGAGCCGTCTATATTGCTTAAGGCTAAATCAATTTGATTTTTAATATGTTCCTTATAAACATTACCCTCTCTTTGCTTTAATGTTTCTCCAACGCAAAGTATTGGATATAAGTCTTTTTGCAATAGTGCCTTTAGCTTCAAATTTACAATCTCGTCTGTTTCAGAAAAAATTTCACGACGTTCACTATGTCCTACTATACAATATTTCACACCTGCTGCTACAAGCATATCTACAGATGTTTCGCCAGTGTATGCACCTTTTTCCTCATAATAAACATTTTGTGCTCCAAGGGATATGTTAGTATCTTCTATTATGTTTTGAACTCTATCTAGTGCTACAAAATTAGGACATATTGCAACATCCACCTCATTTGTATTTATTCTATCTTTGATACTCTCCACAAAATTCTCTGCTTGCATTAATGTATAATTCATCTTATAATTTCCTACTATAAGTTTTTTTCTCATAAATTCACCTCTAATTTAAATCAATTTTTTCTAATACGTCACTATCTTTTACCCAACTAGGCTCGATATCTTTATTAGAGAAAGAAAATTTTAGTATTCCTTCTTCTGTTACAAACCATTTGCCATTCCAAGAAGTCGGCTTGTTTTGTATTTCTCCAAGATTCCATGTATCTTTCTTTAATTCTTTATTTATATTTGCTATCAAACTTGAAAAGGAGTCACTATCCATTGTTGAATTATTCATAATATATATTCCAATATTATTTTGTAAAACAGTGTAATCACTCAAAAACAATTTTTTCATTTCAACTGTATCATATTTTTTTTGTAATTGGCTAGAATTTTTTTTAGGATTTATTTTAGAAAGGTTACTATCACTATCTGCTCCTATATTAACACATAGAATAATAACAATTAATATAAAAAAAGATATAATTAGCATTGATGTAATGAATCTCTTTTTATCTTTTATAACTAACTTTGTTTTTCTTACTTTTTTTTGTTTTTCCATCTAACTTTCCTTCATGACTTATTCTTTATCTTCAAGTGCCTCAATTCCAGGAAGTTTTTTTCCTTCCATAAGTTCAAGTGATGCTCCTCCACCTGTAGAAACATGTGACATTTGTTTTTCAAGTCCAAATTTTTCTACGGCTGCTGCACTATCACCACCGCCAATAATAGTTATAGCATCAGACTCTGCCATTGCTTGTGCTATTTTTTTAGTTCCTTCTGCAAATTTTTCTATTTCAAACATTCCAACTGGTCCATTCCAAACCACAGTACCTGCTTGTTTTATTTCTTTTACAAACATTGCTATAGTCTTAGGTCCAATATCTAGTCCCATATATTCGTCTTCAATTTCAGATATGCTAACAACCTTAGAATCAGAATTTTCGTCCGGTTCTTTTGCAACTACAGTATCTACTGGAAGTATAAAGTTAACATTTTTTTCTTCAGCAAGTTTTAATATTTGCTTTGCAACATCTATTTTATCATCTTCTACTAAAGATCTTCCTACGTTTCCACCTTGTGCTTTTATAAATGTATATGTCATAGCGCCACCTATTAAAAGTGTGTCAACTTTTTCCATAAGTTTAGTTAAAACTCCTATTTTACTAGAAACTTTAGCTCCGCCTATTATAGCTACAAGTGGTCTTTTAGGGTCATTAATTCCTCTGTCTAGTGCATCTAGTTCTTTTTCAATTAAGAATCCTGCAACAGATGGCAAGTACTTAGTAACGCCCACTGTAGAGCTATGTGCTCTATGTGCAGTTCCAAAAGCATCATTTACAAAGATTTCTCCAAATGATGCAAGTCTTTTTGAAAGCTCATCATCATTTTTTTCTTCCCCTTCATACATTCTAGTATTTTCTAGTAAAACTACATCTGAATCATTCATCTTAGATACTATTTCATATGCTTCCTTAGAATATATATCTTTTATTAATGGCACTTCTACCTCAAGTAACTCAGATAGTCTTTTTGCAACTGGTGCAAGGCTTAAATTCTGCCCTGTTTTTCCTAAATGAGAACAAATAACAACTTTTGCTCCTGCATTCATAAGATATTTTATTGTTTTTAATGACTCTACTATTCTCTTATCACTAGTTATTACATTTTTATCATCTTTAGAAAGTGGTACATTTAGATCACACCTTAGTAACACTCTCTTTGAGGACACTGAAACATCCCTTACTGTCTTTTTATTTAACATACTGTATACCTCCATATTTGAATAATAGCAGATTATATATGACTTATATGATCTGCTATTTCTATCTCTATTTAAAAAGTGAAGCTAGGTCAACTTTTTTATTTCTTCTTTGTAATTACTTATTTATTATCTACTTCGTACATATGGCGTATTAAATCAACTACTTTATTAGAGTAACCCCATTCATTATCATACCAAGATACAAGTTTTACAAAATTATCATTTAATGCAATTCCTGCTTTTACATCAAATATTGATGTATGTGGGTCGTGTATGAAGTCTGTAGAAACTAGTGCTTCATCAGTCCATGACATTATTCCTTTAAGTTCATTTTCACAAGCATCTTTTACAGCTTCTACTATTTCTTCATAACTTGCGCCTTTTTCTAATCTACAAGTAAGATCAACTACAGAAACATCAAGAGTTGGTACTCTAAAGCTCATTCCTGTTAATTTTCCATCTAGAGATGGTATAACTTTACCTACTGCCTTTGCAGCACCAGTTGAAGATGGAATTATATTTCCAGATGCAGCTCTTCCACCTCTCCAGTCTTTTTTAGATGGTCCATCAACTGTTTTTTGAGTTGCAGTTGTAGAGTGAACTGTAGTCATAAGACCTTCTATAATACCAAATTTATCATTTATTACTTTTGCAAGTGGTGCTAAACAGTTTGTAGTACATGATGCGTTTGAAACTATTTGCATATCTTTTGTATATTCATCTTGGTTTACACCCATAACAAACATTTTTGCGTCTTTTGAAGGTGCAGAAATTACAACTTTCTTTGCTCCTCCTTTAATATGTGCCATTGCAGTTTCAGTTGTAGTGAAAACTCCTGAAGATTCAACAACGTATTCAGCTCCTACTTTTCCCCATGGGATTTCTACTGGATCTTTAAAATTGTATACAACAATTTCTTTTCCATTTACAATTAAATTATTTCCTTCAATTTTTATATCTGCGTTTAATTTTCCATGAATTGAATCATATGTTAACATATATTTCATATATTCTATATCTATGAATGGGTCATTAACCGCAACAACATCTACGTCTTCTCTTTCTAAAGTAGCTCTAAAAACTAATCTACCTATTCTTCCAAATCCATTTATTCCTATTTTTATACTCATATTTCTTACCTCCTAAATACAGTATTATTTTATATCATATATTTTTATTTATCAAGTAATTTATGCTTTTTTTCCTTTTTTTAGAAAAAAATTAAAGATGTGACAAAATATCACATCTTTTAATAATATTATTCAACTATCATATTTGGATTAAATTTAACTTCTGTTTTTAGTTCTTCTACTTCATCTTTCTTTCCAGGTTTTAATATATCAAGTTCTTTTGTTACTATTTTATATTTTTTACTTTCACCTTCAAGTTCAAAAACACTTATTGATTTTGTAAGTTCTTCTTCTAAATGTTTAAGTTCTGTAGTCCAATACATTTTACTATCTTCTAGAACTGTAGAAACTTTTTTAACAATTCTAAACATTTCAGCTATATGATTTATATCTTCACCAACAAATACTATTTGTGGTGGTTCTCTAAATCCAGCATCTCCTGTCATAAAATTTTCATAAAAATCAGAATATAATTGAACTTTTTCTGCAAACATATTTTTCCAATCTTCATTTCTTCTTACAACTTCAAATATAAAGTTTACATCTTCTGCTTCATTTTTTAAAACTATAAGTCCACCTGTTGGCTTGAATTTAACATTGTATTTTTTAGAATATAACAATACATTTGGATTCGTTTCAACAAATGCAGCTACTTTTTGCATATATGCTATTATAATTTGATTTCCAGCAAGTTTCCTTTTTACAGCATATGCTGGTTTAGTATTATCTGTTGGTTGCCATGATGTTGGTATATTTCTTTGTTTCAATATATATGTAGCTATTTTATCCATTGCATAAACTCTATAAGAGCTTTTTCCGGCTTCGCTTTGAAAATAATATCTAGAAATTACCTTAGATTTTGTTAAATCTTCTAACCATTTAGCAACTTTAGTTTGCTTTTTATCTGGTTCTATATCTGAAAGTTTTCCCCTAAAGTCCAATATCTGCGTAACTTGTCTTGATGTTACGTAAGAAAACTCGTTTACTACTTCTAAAGCTTTTATATGTGATTCATTTATGTACCCCATATCCATTTTAAATACTACTTGGTTTATAGATGCAAATCCATCTTTTCCATCAAAAACTTTTACTTCATTTTCTCTAACTGCGAAAGGTGATACTACAGTTTTTACTTCATTATCTCCTACCATACTTTCTTCACTCCTTAAATTTTAATTTTGAAATTTAACTCTTATGAGAGAGATTTCTCCCCCATATTTACAATTATATTATATTAAGTATATTTATTCAATACTTAATATTATTTTTTTATAAATTATAATTTTTTTATCTGACTGATACTAAGTCCAGTTGAATTTAATATTAACATTGTATCTATTTTTAGTTCTTTCATCCTTTTGGCTATTCTTTTTTGACTTCAATCTGTTCTAACTTTCTTCCTTCAATTACTCCTTTTTTAATACCAATTTTTATACCTCGTTCTTCGCCAATTTTTATTGCATATTTCTCTATAGCCATTCTATCTTTTACTTCTTTTTCTCTTAACTCTTCAAGACGTGCTATTTTTTCATCTCACGTTAGATAGTCTAGTTCTTCTTGTGCTTCTTTTATTACAGCATTTTTGACATTGCAACTTCCTCCCCCTTTTTATCTTCTCCATCTATAAATGTCAACCATTGATCGAGTT
>OLPF01000432.1_pt1 | contig 45612 bp, 46 predicted proteins | sample 1673121 | NCBI WGS metagenome assembly OLPF01 (sample SAMEA3136756, study PRJEB25190) | human gut metagenome
CGGTCCCTTCCACTGCACTCACAGCCTCCGTCCCCGCATCCGTCACGGCCTTCACCGCCGTTCCCTTCTCTTCCCTCACACTCTGCACGGCCTGATCCTTCGCCGCCTTCACGGCCTCCGTGGCAACCGTTCCGGTCCCTTCCACTGCACTCACAGCCTCCGTCCCCGCATCCGTCACGGCCTTCACTGCCGCATCCGCCACACTGCCAAACCCCTCCACCTTCTCACCAATCCACCTCTTCAACTCCTCAATAGACTTCAGGGCCGCCTCCGCGCCATCAGCAAAAGCTCCGGCCCTCCGGCTCAACAAATCCACCAAACCGGCTTCAGACAACTCTACCCTGATAACCCCGTCCACCGTATCGGGCAAAACCAAAGTAGCGGCATCATTCACAACTACACCACCCTCTCCCAGAGGCGGAACCACACGCCCGGCAACCACCATCGTCCCGCGTACCAAAGCCCGTTCAGTCGCGCCAATCACTACAAACAAATCAAAACTATGCCGTCCAGCAGGCAGGCAGGACCAGCCGAACAAAAGCTTACCGCCCTCTACGGCACAAACAAACTCTTGAAGGGGAGCCGTATTCACGGCCCCCCTGAAGCTCACGCCGCTCAAATCCGCCTCACTGCCGGCGGAATCCGTAAGCGTCAGCTCAAACACCTGAGCCAAGCCGCTCACCGTCTTAACATCCAGTATGGCAGGTTCCAGCCCCGCCCATGCACTCAACTCAAGCATAAACTATCCTCGTTAACCCTTGAAAAACTCATCAATGGCACGGGCAATCGCCACGCACAACGGCTCAATCCGTTCTTCCAATCTGTCACAATCCGTCACATGACTGGAAGCAAAAGAAGGCTCCAACAGTAAAGCAGGCATATTCGTTTTCTTGAAATACATATACGCCTTATCAGTTTTATAACGAACAAACTTCAAACCGCGATCGGGAAGCTTCAACACATCGCACATCGCCGCTTGAATTAACTTGGCTGCCCTCTTTCCCCCTTCGGAATTATACCAGCACCACGTTTCCGTGCCACCAATGCCAGTATCTGCCTCATTAAAATGAAACTCCACGGCTAAATCCGCCCCCGTCGCATTGCACGCTCTCGCGGCATAAGTAGGCGTAATCCCGCCCACTTCGGACCTATTACACACCACAGCCTTATATCCCAGACGTTCCAACTCATCCTTCACCCTGCCAATATTAGCTTTCCAAAAACTGAACTCGCTCCACTTCCTATCTGCACTCACTGATCCCCCGTCCTGTGGACTGTGCCCTATGCTCAACGCTACAATCTTCATTTGCCGCATCCTTTCCCTTTTTTGCCTTTTCTCTTAGCCATAACTAATTCCTGTCTATCTTCTTTCTTATTATCTTCTATGTACTCTTATTTAAAATCCGGAACGGACCGTCATCGCTATCCAGTCTTTTAGTTACCCATAACTCCCAAGATCACCTCCAATAACGACAACGACCCGTTCCGGAAACTCTACTGTGTTCTATGCTCCAAATTGGACAACCGCACATCTATCGTCCTCAAAACTTCTGTTTGAATAGCGTAATTTTCAGTTTGTTCCTTCAAGAAACTCTTGAAATCACCGTAAATACACGCCATGCCGATAAACCCGCCACTCAATACGATAATTAGCAACGTCAACACACCGTTCTTCCCATCCAAGGCCGCGCGTAAAGTATTGACAATACGCAAAACCCAATCTATCGGCTGACACATGATCTTGTCCAATCTATCAACTCAGTCCACTACGTCCATCACTTCGTCATCCGCTGTTCCACCGCAGGAACCTCTTCCTGCGGCTTCACTACGGAAACAACCACGGCCCCCGTCTTACCGTCACGGGAAACCGCCAGCATCCCCTGATCGGAAGACAGGCTCATCCCGGCAGACGCCCCGCACCCGGAACACACGGCGGAAACAGCGGCGGCCAGACCGGCCAGCACCAGCCACAACAGCCGTTCCCACCACTTCAGAGCCTTCCCTTTCGTCTTCTCGTAGGCATCCTTCACGCCCTGCTTCCCGGCCTCCACAGCCGCCTTCTTCTCTTCATCCGTCAACTTGCTCATGGCTATCAACTTCTTTCTCTTGATTCTCCTATTCACTAAACTAACTACTAACTCTTAACTATTAACTAAAAAAGACCGTCCCGGAGGCATGAACCCCCAGGACAACCCCGTTACGCCACATCCGGCTCCTCGTAGCACTCCACGGCCACTACGCCCTTATCCTCGGACCGCACGCCGCCCAAACCGATCACGGTATAAATCTGCGTACAATTCTTCTTATCCGTACGAATCGTAATCTCTGTCCGGGAATCTTCCCAGAACGCAAAATCAACCGCCTCCCTCACGTAAGCAACGCACGTACGCATCTTTTTATCAGGATCATACGGCAAATGTTCCGTTTGCACCCATTCAAAGCCCATGAAAGACGTCTTCAAATCACCGTCCATCAGAGCCTTCACGGCAGCATACTGAGCATTCGTTGCTTTCTCGTCACCCAGCAATTCCATAAGTTGAGCAACGGAAACAAGAAAAATCGCCTTGTCACCGCGCTTCATGGCCTCGCTCTTCACTAGCTTGGCTCGGGCCAGCCTGATCTTGTCAAATGTCAACCCGGTATCTGCCGGAACATCCGGAGCCTTCCCGTAAACGGCATTCATGGCAATCTTCTGTGAAGCGGGCAGGACAACCTTCCCCGTTCCGTTTTCTCCATCCAGAGCATCACCAAGACAAGCCTCAATAATGCGTTCGTCAATCGTGCGTTCACAAGCCGCTAACTGTGCTTCCTGTGTCTTCGTGACAATCTGGTCTCCAAACTGGGTTTCCAGATTAATCTGACGATCGTGTAAATAACCATCTTCCCACCACTCAGGAGCCATCCAGCGTTTGGAAAACGTATTCGCATTATCCGGCGTATCTGTTTTCCCTCCCGTGGACTTGGACAGGGACCGTTTCCCTATCTTCGGAATCTCAAACAGCTTGTCCCTGATCCCCGTGTGTACCGTCACCAATCCCCTCAGTCTGGAAGCCGTCTGTTGCAGAGCCGACTGCAACTTACGACTATACTGAATCGTCTTTGTTTTTTCTATGCTTAACTCAGCCATGCCAGCACCATCCCACGCCGCCATAAAAAAAGAGTGGGTGCAAATGTCACACCCACTCCAAACAGCACGCCTTGTTAAACTCCCCCTACTCTCCCAACCACTTCTCCGCCATCCCGGACAAATGCTTCAGGTAATTTGCCAACGCCGCCACCCCCAGACTCACGGACGTAATCGCCCCGCCCTTCGGACTCCGCCACGCGCCCAGCATGGCCGTCAGGCTTGCCAGCGTCGCCACGCTCCGGCTCTGTTGCCTCACATCCTTCCAGCTATCGGCATCAAAAATATTCGCCAGCCGTTCCAAATCCTTCAGTGTCAAATCCACTTGGGACCCCATCACCGCCGTCTGAGTCTGCATCTTCAGACCCAGCCAATCACAAACCCGATTCACGGCGGAATCCGTCAAATTGCCGAGAAACGGCACACCGTTCAACGGCCCCAGAACAATCCCCGGCAAATAATTCAGCGGATTGCGCCTCTCGTCGTCATCCCCGCCCGGCCTCATCAAGTTATTAATAAGATACCCCAGCGCCTGCATCGCCACGCCCTGAATCAGCCAGCTCCGCACCGCCAGCCTCACCTTCCCGCGCGTCAAATAATGCATCACCGTCGCACTCCGTTGCAACGTCTCGGACATCAAAAACCATTCTGCAGAAAAAATCCCCTTCGTCTTCTCCAGCATCTTCGGCATCTGAGTCCAATTAATCGGCTGAGCCGTGGAAAGCCCCTCCTCAATCACATCCCGCGCAAACTCCATCGCCTCCGGCTTCGTCATCCCCTGCTCAATCCCCTGCCGGAAATAATGGTCAAACGCCGCCGCAAAACTCACCGCGTTACTGCCGGAATCCAGCAACCCGAAAACCTTCCCGGACTGATTCACCACCTCTTCCATCATCCCAACCCGGCCACCAAGCTGCTTCTTGTAACCCAGCAACACGGAATACATAAACCCGTCCTTCCGCGCCTGAAACAAATCGGACTCAAAAAGCTCCTTCACACTCATCACGGACTTGCCGCCGGCCACCCGCGCCAGACCATGAACCCACTCGCCAATGCTCAAATCACACCCGTGCAGGGCATTAAACACCGCCGTCGTCTGTTTCAAATAACTCGTCACCTGCCCTAAAATCACGGACAGGGCGCGGGCATTCATCACCTCATTCTTCACCTTCTCCGCCGCGTCCAACTCAGCCACGGCATCCGCGCCTCCATGTTCTAGCCGGTTAATCAGCACCTGAAAACCCCGGTAATCCAGACCGCCCAAATTCGCCATCAGCTTCTGAGCCGTCGCCGGATCGCTTAAAATCCCCTTGTACCGCTCCACAACCTCCTGAGAACACACCCAATTAATCGCATTCGCATGATGCTTCCAAAACAAGGCCAACGCGCCCTGCGTCGTATCAAGATACCGTTTGTGCGCAAAATCACGCACGGAAAGGAACCCGTCCGTCCTACCCACGGCAACCGTCCCGTCATCCCCCAGAATCGCCGCCAGCTCGCCATCCTCCCGCGTCTCGGCCACCATCCAGCGGAGCGGAGAATAATCCCGCCGCTTGCTGAAAGGCACTCCATACCTCTCCTCATAAAGCGGCCTGATCCTGTCTCCGGTCAGTGCATACTCCTCAAACAACACCTTCTTCAGTGCCATCCCCATATCCCCTACAAACTCTTCCAGCTTCTCCCTGTGGGAATCATTCCAGCCGCGCCGCCGCATGGGAGTCACAAAATCCGCAACCCCTGAATTAAACACATTCGGCTGGTCCATGCACATCAGCACAAACAACGCCTGATCCCGGCTCAGCTTCGGCATCGGTTCTGCCTCCATATCATACCACTCCTCCACCTCAAACCACTTCCGCGCCCGGTTCTCTCCCCGGCCCCAGGACTCATACTCCTCCTTCAGCAAATCAATCGTCTTCTGGGAATACAAATCCACCCCCCACCACGGATTCTTCTCGCGCTTCTCCAAAAGCTTCGCCGCCTGGTCAATCGTCAGCCTCGTCTTCCTCACCCCCTTCTCAGCCAGACTCAGCCCCAAATCCTCCGCAGTCCCCCACATCTGAAGAAACTCATTCACCTTCCTGTCGGACTTCGTATTCAACAGCCTCTTCAGTACGCCGTTCATCTTGTCCACCTCTTCCGCCCTCAAGGACTGGGCCTTATCCGTAGCATTCAAAAAATCCTTCTTGAACCCCTTGAAAAACGACTGCCCCGGCCCGTCACAAAGCCGTTGCAAAAACCTCACCGGATTATCCAGCCAGCCCATCATCACGCCCCGCTTCGCCCGGCCCGTCTCACTATCCACGCCCAAATCGCTCACCTCCATCTGGGCCTGATGCACGCTCCTCTGGCTTACCCTCTTCGGCAGCTCATTCCTCAACGCCGTCCCGGCCTCCTTCCAGCCGTCCACCTTCTCCTGAAGATGTGCCTGCCATGCCTCCGCGCTTCGGTCGATAAACACGCTCACCGCCTCATGAATATCCAGCATCCGGTTCACATCCGCGGAACCGGCGGCGGAAAACTTCATCCACCAATTCAACTCCGTACAAAGCCGTTGCTTCTCAGCCAACAGCCCGCCGTCTGCCACCGGACTCTCCGTTCCCAACTCCCCGGACCAAAACTTATCCGTCCTCAACTTCTCTTCCACCGCCGCAACCCTCGCACTCAACTCCTCAACATGCACTTCCACCTCTCTCCCCGTCGCATACACCGCAGGCTTCACCACCCTCCGTAAAAACTCCGTGGGCCTCGCCCCCAACCGGCTCACCTTAAACTTGCGCGTCTTCTCGTCAATCACGGCCTCATGCTCTGAAATCAACCTCTTCACCTCGCCAAAAAGCTCATCCCGGACATGCAAATCAATCACCTCTCCACACCGCTTGTAAACCTTCATCAGCAAATCATCCACCGTCTTCCCGATCAACTCGTCAAAAAACTCCGGATGAAAATCCATCTTCCGGTTCGCCGCCGCAAGCTGACTCTTCGTCAAAGCATCCGTAGGAGAAAAACGCCCGTCCTCCAGCGCCCCCATCAGAAAATCCAAAAGCCTCTCCTGCCCGGCCAGCTTCCCGCGCACCCTCTCCGGCAGCGTGGCAATAGCCACCTTCATAATGCTCCTCGCCTCCGCGATCCGCACCCGCACATCATCCGCACTCGCTCCCCGGCTCCGGAACAGGGCGTCCAGCGCACGCCCCTCCTTCTCCACACGCTCAACCACATGCCCCCAATACCCGCGCACCGCCTCGCTCCGGCTCCGCTCCATCTGCCGCCTCATCTCCCCAAGCAAATCCTCCCGCACGGAAAAACTCACTCCCTGTCCACTCCCTCCATCCTGTCCATCCTTGACAACTCCCCCCTCATCTGCCACACTACCCTTGCGGCGTTGAGGACCATAAACCTCCGGCGTGCCGGTCCCGTCACCGGTGGACGCCGCCTTCACCCAGGCTGTCCGGAACGTCAGTCTGGGCTTTTTGCTTCTCCGGCCAGCCGTCTCAATCACCTGCTCTACGGAAAACACCTCTCCGTGAGGATAAACCTTCACGTACGCCACGGAAGACCTGTTACTCCCGCCCTTGCGGAACTCCATCCGGTCATACCCGTCCAGCACGTCCAGCACCAGCTTCACGTCATCCTTCGTCAAATCAAGCTGCCCCTTCCCTTGTTTGGAATCGTACCCGTGCTTCTTCAGTGCATGAACGATACCCTCTGCGGTAAACTCATGCACCATTCCGCGTACATCAATCCCCAGTCCGGCCTTAATATCGGCAATCTCCCTCTCTGACGCCTCCCGGAACTCCACGGCCCCCAGCTTCGTCTTATCCGCCTCTCCGCTATTCACCACCAAATCCACAAAATCCATCACTCTCCGTTTCCCGGCATCCTTCCCCATCTCGTCCAGCTTCTCCTTCACGGAAAAAGACACGCGGCGTTTAACCCGGCCCCCGCCATCCTTGGCAGGATCCTTCCCCCTTGCCACATCCAGCACAAACTGGGCCTCCTCCAGCGTTGCCCCTCTCATCATCTGGAAAAAATCAATCCCGGACTGTGCAAACTCCCGCTCCACATCCTCCTTCCCCTTATCCAGCACATCCTTCATCAACCCCTCCCGGTACGCGTCCGCCCCATACCGTTTTGCATACATCAAATGAAAATCATAATCCGTCAAAAGCTTCTCCGGCCTGCCCTTCAACTCCGCAAGCTGACGCTCAAACTTCCTCTTCGTTAAATCCGCCCGGCTCTGGGCAAAATCCGCTCCCACGGCATCATACACGAAAGAAGCGAAATCTCCTTTCACGGCTCCTGAATCCACCGCCTTCCGGAACGCCCCGGCCAAACCGGCCATCTCCGCTATCTTCCGGCCCAACGCCTCCATCACCTCCAAAAACCGCCTCACGGGCGCAGGCAAATCCTTCTTGCGGTACTCGCCGGCAAACACCGCCTGCATCAACTTGCTCATCCCCTCCACAACGGCCAGCTCGCTCCTCCCGGCATCCGTGCCCTTCGCCAGAAAACTCTCGTCCACCAGCTTCCAGCCTTTCACCCCCTGTTCCTTCAGGGCACTCTGAGTCTCCGCAAGATTGCGGGCAAACCACGCCAACTCCCTTCCGGCGGCCAGCTCGCCCTTCACATACAACTCAGCCATCTCCTCCACCAAATCCAAAAACGTCGTCTCCCCCTCATAAAACCGGATCACCCTCTTCCCGCACTCCAACTCATAATTAAACGCCGGAGCATGAACCCCGTCCCGCTCCATCACCCTCTCCACCTCCGCATCCGTCACCTCCCCGGAAAACCCCTCCCCGCGCGCCAGCTCGCCGCGCTTCAGGGCCACCTCCACGCGGTCCCGGAAATTATTCGGCAGTACGGCCATAAACACATCCTCTTCCTCCGCGCTCAAATCCTCCTTGCTCCACTCCCGCTTCCTGTCCTCCGCCTGCTTCCTGTTCCGTTCCGCCACGCGCATCAGGGCATCATCCGCCATCCTCCGCAGGGCCTTGTAACTCATTACCGTTCCCGTCCGCTTGAAATCCACGTTGCACCGTTCGGCAAAATAACCCACGGACGCACTCTCCATCACCGCATTCCTCAGCGTAAAATCCTGATTCAAGGCCCACTCCTGCACCTTCGCTGTCAGGAACCGGTTCCCCGTCTCCAAATCCATCTCCACAAACCCCTTCCCCTTCTTGGCATCGCTCACGCTCTCTCCACCCTCTCCCTTCTCTCCGCTCTCCCAGCCGCTAAACTCCACGGCCTCCGCATCATACACATGCAACTTCCCGTTCATGACCTCCGCGCGCGGAATTGCCCTCTGCTCCATCAAAGACTGAACCAGCGGCACATCTGGAGTCATCAGCACGCCGATAGGCTCGCCAAGCCTCTCCGCCGTCCTCTCCCGGCAATTCTTCTCAAGCACAATATCAAACAACCTCAGCTTGTCCCCGTCGTTCTCCGCATTCAGGACGGCCTTAATCTCCTCATCCGTAAACTTCAGCCCCTTCATGGCCTCCGGACTCTCCGCGCACTCCATCTTCACCCCCCTGATCCTCTCGTCCGCCACAGCCGCCGCGCGGAACGGACTATTCTTCGCGTAACGTCCGTAACCCAGCAACAGGGACATAGGCAGGGCCACCAGAAAATTCCTCCACGTCATCGCCTCGCGGGCCTCCGCATCCGCTTCATCCCAGCTCTTCCCGTTCCCCCCTGTGAACATATTGGACGCCACGGAACGCACATAAGGCTCAATCACCGTCTGAGTATGCAGAACCCCATTCTCCAGCCCCACAAACAGCGGTCCGCGCCCCCAGAAACGGTCTGTCTCCAAGGCACGGCCCAAAAGCCCCCGCATCCCTGTCTTCCGCCCTGCCCAATTCATCAGCCTGTCATAAGCCTTCCCCACCAGCTTCCCGCCTTTCCCAAGCCCCCAAATATTGGTTGCCCACATCCCCACGCCTTCGCCATAGGCCGCATTTCTGGCCGTCAAATTATCCGCGCCCTTAGCCAAATAAGATGTCTCAGCCGTATCCTGAACTTCTAACAATGAAGACACTCCATAAGTAGTTGCAAAAGGAACCATCCCACCAAAACAACCGGAAACATCCTCCATCAAACTCACAAACTCATTCTCAGAACGGGCCTTGTACTGACCCATACGTATCTGTTGAACATCCTGAGCCACCTTATTCACGCGGGCGGTCCAGTGCGGATCAGAAAACTTCTCCTCCCCCTTCTTTGTTAAACCCACGCTCTCCAAAAACTCTGCCAAACCAGACTCTACCCAACGAGAAGCCCCATGCACCAACCCTTCATTCGCCATCCCGGCAAAACTATTCAACATTCTCCCTGCCGCGTTCTCCTGCCCCTTCTGTAAATCCACCAGCCCGGCAATCGCCCCAAGAGCCAGCTCATACGCCTGCGGATCATCCCGGTGAAGCTTCGCCAGCTCCACCACCCAGCGGCCCTCCTCATACTTGGAATACCCATACGTTCTCAGCCCGTCAATGCCTGTCTGCATCCCCTGAGCCTTCGGGCTATGGCCGTCATCGCCGTAAGCCATCTCCTTCACAAACGCCGCCGCCCGTCTCTGGCTCTCTGCCAGCCGTCCCGCCGCCGCCAGAAACTCCGGACTCCTGCCCGCGTGATCTCGCGGATCAAGGGAAAACTCCTTCCCGCTCCCCGTTGCGGTCATCATCTCGCCCCACACATCGGCCAAATCCCTCTTCACCTGTTCCCGCCTGGTACGTCCCGCCCCGGCCTGCCGGCGCAACTCCGCCGCCATCACATGGGCTTCATCCGTGTCCAGTCCCAGCCTCTCCGCCAGAAACACCCGGCTCAACGCGGGCGCACCGCCCACAAACGCCTGAACATACCCGTCAACCAGCACCTCATCCTTCTCCTCCTGACTCAGCCCCTTGTAAAAACTCACAACACCCTTCCCAAGCGTACCCTCCACATCCTTCACCTGATCCGCGTCCAGCTCCACACCCTCGCCAATCTCCGCCATAAGCTGATAAGCCCGGCCCCGCTTCACATCAGCCGCCGCCGCCACGCTTCCCCGGCCCAGCCCCCTCTTCTCCCAATACTCCTCCAAAGACTGTTTCACGGTCCCGTACTCCGGACTATCCACACTCATCAAACTAAAATCCGCCATCACGGACCGGTACTGCCTGTCACTCGTAATCACCTGTCCCGGCACCCATCGCCTTCCCTCATCCTCCACAACGGCGGCCACCTCCTCAACCTGATCCCCGCCCATCACATTCAGACCGCCATCCGGCCCCACCTGCGGCCTATTCACAATCCCCGGCCTCAAATCCACATGCCCCGCTTCATCCTGTCCATTCAATCCGGCCATGCCACTCTGCTTCTTCATTTCCAAAACGTCATTCATAAAATATTTAATCTTTAATCACTAATAATTAGTCTTTATTAAAAAGCTTCCCCCGCCCTTCCTTCTCCGCCTTCTCCTTATCCGGAAAATCAAACCTCACCGCCGCCTTGAACTTGCTCCCCGGCACCAGCCGCAGAGCAATAGCTGCCTTGCGGGAAAACCCGAACGCATTCCCAGGTACCACGGCCACCCGCTGGGGCCTGTACACCCGGCCATCGGAAAGCTCAAAACTCACATCCGGCACAAACTGTCCCTTCAACTGCGGAAACCGTGCCAAATGATCCTCTCCGACAACAAAACACTCCTCATCCCACACCGCCTTCACATGCGGATCACGCGCATCCGCCACCGGCACACTCATCGTCTTCGTCCGCACACTCAGCCTCTCATCCGGCTGAGGAAGTGCAAGAGCCTTCTTCTTCAACTCGCTCAAAGCCCCCTGAGCCTTCATGCGCTGGACAAAATCGGCGTCATCATCCTTCGCGGCATCCGCTTCGGAACCATTCTGCAGAAGCAGAAAATCCAGCGTGGAAGCATGCCGCCCCGTCAGCCTGTACGCCTTCTCCCTCATCGCAGTAACAAACCTCACGGAACTCTTCTCGCCCGGATGCGCCGCCTGCCACTCCACAGCCCACCTCTTCATCTCCATGACATTCCGCTTGCTCTGAATCTCCGCCTCCTTCTTCCACCGCTCCACATTCAACTCCAACCCGCTCCCGCGCCGCGCCATCTCCCCCTTTTTCTCGCCATTCACATTGACAACAGATGCCTTCTCAACCTCAAACTCCCTCAACGCCTCACTGTGCCACGCTAAATTCCGGAGAGCATCAGCAGAAACAAACTCGCCCGTACTCTCCATTGTCTTCAGCACTTCATCCACATCAAACCCGATCCTGTCCGTCTTCTTCCCCTGCATCGCAAGCACCCGGTTCTCAAGAGTGGACTCCATCACATCCTGAAAAACATTGCTCACGCCATGTTCCTTCCACCGCCGCTTCAGCTCGCCCAGAAACATCATGTAGGACGGAGACCCCACGCCCCCATCCTTCAGCAACCCACTCACATCAGCCGCCAGCACCTCATTCATGCTCGTCACGCCAATTTCCTCCGTTGTCGGCATCCGCCCCTCCGCCGCCCTCACCCGGATCAAATCAACCACCGGATCGGCCACACCGCTCTTAAACTCTACCTTCTTCCTCCCCGCAACCCGGGAAACACCCTGTCCACCTTGTCCATTAAATCCATCCACGCCATCACCCACAGGCCCGCCCTCTTCCCCGTCCTCGTCATACGGCTCCTCTAAAAGCACCTGCTCATACAGCCTCTTCCCGCCTTCCCCCAGCGGCATCCCCGTAACATCGTACAGGCTCACCGTTGTCGGCACCCCGGCCTGATCCTGCAACAGCCGGCCATAAGTGGCAATCGCCGTTCGGGAAAGCATCCCGTTATACTTCCCGTCAATCAAATCCGCCGCTAACTGGTCGGGACGCTCATCAAAATCCCGTGCCGCCCTCAGCGTACCAATCTGCTTCTTGGCGGAATCAAACATCCGTGCCGCCCTCATCGCGTCCACATGCACGCCCACGCCGGAACGTAACACATCCTGAACGCGATCCAAATCCCCGCTCTCCACGGCGGACGCCCAATCAGCCGCAAAAGCCGCCTTCGCCCTCTTTGCCACCAGCCTCCGGTGCCTGTCCTCCAACGCCTCCCCGCCCCGCTGAAACAGATCTTCCACGGAAGAGGAATACCGGCTTGCCGCCTCCGGCGTCATAAACTCCGGCTCCTTCACCAGCTCCCTCCGCTTGTCCAGGGCCTCCCGCCAATCCATCCCGTTATCTACATCACCCTCCGCTTCCTGCAACCGCCTGCGTGCATCCGTCAGCCCCAGACGGAAACTCTCGTCATCCTTCAGGGCATTCTCCCTGCGTATCAAATCCTGTCCCAAATCATCCACAGCCTGCCCTGCACGGGCCACCTGCCCGAACACGCCGGCCGCCGCCTGAGCCGCCGCCCCCGCCGCTTCCGGACTCACTGCCCCGGCCCTGAACCCGTTATCCCCAATCAATCCGACCTTCATAAACCCTTCCAACTATTGCCTGTTAAATCTTAACTATTACCTGCTCAACACCCTTCCCGCCGTCACCGCCGGAACAGCCGCCATCCCGAACCCGGTCAAAGAAAGGGCACTCCCGGCCACGGCCCCCAGAACCGTCCCCAAAGCCCCCATCTTGGAAGCCCGCGCCGCCTGCCTCGCCTGCCACTCCTGCAAATCCGCCTGATAAAGCGCGCTCCTCCGCTGATTCTCCCGCTGAGTAGCGGCCTGAGCTATCCCAAGCTCATACTGCTTCATCAGCGTCATCTCCCCCACACTCCCCGTCCCTGTGGACAAAAACCCGGAAACCGCCTGAGCCGCCCGCGCACTGCTCGCATCCGCATTCTGATTCATGCGCTGAAGATACTCATCCGCCAGAGCGGAATCATAAGCCCCCTGCGCCTCCCTACGCAAATTCCCCGCACTTGCCAGCCCTGCCGCCTTCTGGGCCTTTCCTGCCTGATACTGGTTCAGAGCGGACAGGGCCCCTCCGGCCAAACTCACACCATTCCCAAACAGAGAAAACTCCCCTGCATGGTCACGCATAAACCCTTGAAACCCTGTCGCACTCGTCGCCATAACAACAATTACCTATTAACCTTAACTATTACCTATTAACTATTACCTGTTAACTCTCACCTACTCTCTCAACCCAGCGTCATCTTGGTAAGCTCATTCACTCTGTCTTGAGCCCGTTGCCAATTAGGATCGCTGCTATCGAAAAACGCCTTGCTCAACTCGTGGCTCCCGCTGTAAATGGAATCAAGCTCCTGTTCGGCAGTGGCTACGGACGCCATCCGGTTCACATTCGCAAACCCGGCCTCCTTCATCCGCTCGGAAAGTCCATAAAAAAACTTCACCACCTCCGGATTATTCCGCAACTCCGGCATATTAAACACACTGGCATCGACGCCGAACTCTGCCGCCAAATTGCACAGCGTATTATTACAGGCTTCCATCACGGCCTTGAACTTATTCCCGTAAGTCTGTTGTAACGTCTTTAACTGATCATTGCTGGAATCTACCCGTGCCTGTTCTATCTGGGCTTCCGTCTCATTAATAAAAGACTGGACATCTCCCATCACGGCAGACAAAGCCTCAGCCTGAATTCCCGCCTTGTGCGCCGCCGTGCGGGCGCGCTCAAAAAGCTGGTAATCCAGACTCTCAGGCTCCACCCCTTCAAACAGGTTTGTCGCATACTCCGCCAAATCCGGCAAAGCCGCAGGACTGGAATCACCGTTGCCCGGAACCGGAGGAACCGAACCTGTAGGAGCTGTCCCGCCATTGCCCGAAACCGGAGGAACCGAACCTGTAGGACCTGTCCCGCCATTGCCCGGTGCCGGAGGAACCGGACCCGTAGGACCTGTCCCGCCATTACCTGGTGCCGGAGTCCCCGTACCATTCTGTCCAAACACTACCGGCTGAGTAGCCCCAGCCCCGCCATTGTTGTTTTGTTCTACTTCGCTCATAACAAAAAACTATTAACTATTCACCATTAACTTTTAACTGCAACTCACTCCCGGCTTCTCTCCCAGGCAAGCCTGAACGTCATCCACACCAGCCGGAAAGCATCCTGCCTCATGGCGTCCAATGGATTCCACTCGCCATTAAAAAAACGAAAAGCCGCCTGATTAACCTCGAACTCCCGCTCAAACCACTCCTGCATGGCCTTCATGCTTGCTTCATCCAGCCTCCCGAAAGCATCCGTCAGCAACTGCTTGACCCTCTTCTCTTCGTCCTCTTCATTAAAATCCAGTAAATCCATAATCCTTTCCTTCCATTAAAAATCACTGGACCATTTCTTCAGGTGCGCCGCCCTGCTTCATCTGCTGGACATACGCCATCACCTCCTTCATGCGTTCTTCCTTCTTCTCGTCATCCTGAATAAACTTCTCAGGAACGCCGCCGTTCCTCACTACCTCCTGAGCTGCAAAATTCCAATCAAACCGATGCACGACCGTCGGATCAAACTGCGCCATCCTTGCCACAACCTCCGTTGCGGACATAATCCCCCCGCTATGCACCTGCTTCATCAACTGAATAAACTTGGAATTATAAACCACCTGCGGCAGGGCTTCAGGATTGAAAATCTCTCCGCCGTCAGAATCTATCAATAACAATTCCTTCGGCACATTCTCCCTGTCCAGCAACCGGGCGCGGAACATCAGCGCAAACACCCTCAGCATCACCGGACGGGAATCATTCAAATGCTGGAAAAACGTAGGACTGAAAGCCCGCAACTGCTCATCAAGCCGCGCATTCACCTCTGTTGCCGTCATTTCTCCCTTATGTGCGCCGAACAAATCCAGCACATCCAGATAAAAAGCGGACCTCACCACCTGCCGGTCCTGCTCCATCTCCGCCATCAACTCACTATACTGCCCCACCGTCGCCCACTCCTGAGGCAACTGATCCGTCCCCTTCACTGGCGTTTGGCCGCCCGGCCTCAAATTCACGCGCCCCACAAGGTCCGCTGAAGTCTTCACGCGCGGAAAAGCCTTCAGCTCGCCCAACAGACGGATCACCCGCTTATTATACTGCAAATGTAAAATCTCCGGCCAGCACAACCGCGCCGGAGCAATCCCAAACTGATTTCCCCACTTCAAAAACCGGGAAACCATATACGGAAACTCTTCAAACCCGCCTTCCTCAAGAACATGCTTATCCGTTTTCTCCACATACATGGAAAAACACTCCATTTCCGTCAAGGGATCATAACGATCCTTCTTCCCGACCGCATGTAAAATTGTAAACTTCTTCTTGTGCCGCTCTACCTCATCCCCGTAGGCTTCCTTCATCCCTTTGCTCAGTCGATCCGCTCCGCCGAAAAACTTGACAGCCTGAGCCGCCGTCCACTCAAAACTGCGAATAAACATGCACGGCATCCCTAAATCGTCTTCGGCAAAAACAAATGAATCGAACGGAACATAGCTGAACACCAACTTGTTACTATTCGTCATCCCGCAATAAAAAGCTCCGGTTCCCAACCCGCACCTGTCAAGAAGAGCCTGCTGATTAACCGTATAAAAATTACTCTCGGTCAAAGCCTGATAAACCCGCTCCGCGCAATCCCCCAGCCACTTCTTCACGCGGGAAGAAGCCTTGTTGTCCAGACCAAGCGTGGAAGACGGCTCATAGGAAAACCAAATCTTTCCGGGGTCGAAAAGAAAACTCTGATGCGCCGCCGCCAGACGTTCATTCGCCCGGACAGCCGTGGAATCATGTAAATTCTTCAGGTCCACCCCCATCCATGAAAACTTGCTCTCCAACTCCGTAGGAGAAAAAGGCAAAACAAACTTCCTCAGCTGGTCAGCCCAGCTCTTGGCATCCTGCTTCTCGGACTTCAGCCCTTCATAAAGATCAACAACCCCTTCAGCATCCATAAACCCCATTCCCTACTAACTATTCCCTCTTAACTATTACCTGCTACCTATCCGCCATCAGCCCAGCGTCTTCCGGTAACTCGCTCCTGCCGCCTGACCAAACACGGAACCGCCGTTACCCTTGGCCGTAAACGTCTTATCCATCCCATAACGTTTCTTGGCACGCGCCTTGACGGTATTCTCTCCTGTCTCAGACGTATCAATCACCTCCGGAGCCTTAACTACTTCCTGTTGTTTTGGCATTGGAGCCGCTTTCGGACTAATAAACTTTCCCATGCGCGCACCATCCCACGCCTCCGAAAAAAAAGAGTGGGTGCAAATGTCACACCCATTCCAAACAGCACGCCTCTCGCAACCGTCAGGGCATCTCCGCAACGCCCAAATCCCGGCTCCGCCAATCATCCCCCCTCAACTGCTCCATGCCCACAATCGAACTCGCAAACCCCTCAATCAACCCATGACAGGCAGCTTCGATAAACATCCGGAACGCATCCGCAAAATGGGAACAATCGTCATGATCAATCCTCCCGTTCTCGTCCGTCCGGTAAGACTCCATACAATCCAGCAGTCCCGGCAAACCATCCTCGCTCCCGTCCTCTATCCGGTCCCCGCACCGTTCATGCCAGACGGTAGTGGGCAAAAACGCCCTCACCTCGCTGATGGACAGCCACACGCTCCCAGTCTTCGGCACCACCTTCACATTCTGCCTTCCGTTCTCCTCCAAAGTATCCTTGGCCGTCTTCCGGTCATTCGTTGTTGCGTGCCCTCCGTCGTGCGGTAAAAGATCACAATAAGTCTTAAACCCGACCACCTTCTCAAACGACCTCACCTTGATCAGCATATCCAGCACACAGGACTTCTTCGCCTGAATCCCGCCGACAACGCGCGTTTCACCGCCCACCTTCTGGAAAAACACCACTGCCATATGGTCCGCCACGCCAATATCCCAGGTGCAATAAACCGGCGCATACGGATGCACCACAAACCGGCTCCCGATGCGCCCTTGCCTTCTCAACTCCCGGAACTGGACGCAATAAATGGCATCATCCCCAATCGCGTCAAAAGCCTCATCCGGAACGCTTGGATACTCTTCATTAATATTGAAATCAGACTGTCCGTTCTTCCACTCCCACCACAGCCGCGCAGACTCCGGCACATCCACGCCATGAATCTCCTTCAATCTCGTAAAATACTCGACCGTCTCATCCTTGAAAACATGCCCTTCCGGCACCTCCAACTGATAACGGCTCTCCTCATACCACGGGAAAAAATGAAACCGCCAGTCCACAGGCAGAAGAGGCTTCCCCACCTTCCTCATGGCATCCCGCATCAAATTGTAATTCACGCCGCTCCTGCCGCCTTCGTGCGTACTCTCCACGACGATCCTCCCGCTTGTCGGCACCGCCTCAAACCCGCCGTTCACTACTTCCTTTGCCCGGTCCGGAAACCTCTTTGCCATCTTCGCCAACTCGGAAACGTGCATAAACTGCAACGTCCCTCCACGAAACGTATTATCTGTATAAACAGCAGACCCATTCCTGAAGGCCAGCTTATTGGATGTCGCCGTTGCCGGAACAAGGGAACCGTCCTTCTTCTCCACGCCGATCCGCCGTTTTTTCTGGTACATCAAACCAGCAATCACACGCCGTTCCCTGTCTGCCCCTTCTGGTACGTAATCCAGATGATCCCACTGGAACCGTACCGCCATCAACTTCTTTTGACCCTCCGGAAGCCTCCAATCAATAATGGCCGCCGTCTTGTTCTCATGCCAGAAAACGAAATCAGCAATCAACACGCACATCAGCGTGGAAAGCCCCAACTGCCGCGCCTTCAGGATCGCATTGCGCCTATGTTCATTCGCCAAAAACTTCCGTTGAACCTCATTAGGACGAAACGGAACAACACGGCCATCAACATCCTTGATCCAGTAAAGATGCTCCAGACGCCAATTCCTGTTATTCAGCCGCAGCTTCCAATAAGCCAGCGTCTCCTGATACCTCTTCTCCGCCTGATCCATAATCCCCTGTTCTTTCCTCTAACGTTCCTTCAAACAAATCTTCAAAAAAGCTTCCCTGTAAATTCACATCACGCTTCTCCGGCGCATAATCCCCCATCATCTTATTATCCAGATCGAGAGCCTTCATACGTTCCGCATGAGTTGGAGGCATCTCAAACAAAAAATCACGATGAGAAATAAAAGCCTTCCCCCGCGCAATCTCGGCAAGAAGAAGCCTCTTCTCCTGCATGGTAAGGCAATTCTCATCATGAAGCCTCTGCCTGATCTTCGCAATCTCTTCCTTGATGCCCGGTTCTTTCTGCTTTCTGGAGGCCGCCGCCTGAGCGGACTCATTGCTCTTGCACTTAAACCCGGCTTCGATGTAGGCTTCATAAGCCATTAAGCCGGAAGCGCAAAACTCGCAGAATCTATAATCCCTCTCACTTAACATTTCTTAACAAATCATTACCTCTTAAACACTTGCATCAACAAAGCAACGCATCCTTCTTCCCCTTCCCGGCCCCGGAAGCCTTCTCCTCTCCGGCCTCTCCCGGCTTCCCTTCTTCTCTTTCTTCCAACTTCTTCAGGACATCCTTCAGAGCTGCCGGATTATCCATCAAAGCCAACCTTGCCATAAGGCCATCAAACTCTCCCAGGCATCGCTTCATCACGCCCTGTCCCTTATCCGTCAGCTTGTACACATACTCCACCTGACCATGACCGGACGACCGGAACGGCCTCATCTCCACATCCCGAACCTGCTTCAAACGTTGAAGAATCTGCCTGACTGTACTCCGGTCATACCCCGTCTCCGTGGCAATCACCATACACGTCTGTTCCCGGTCCGCAAGAGAGACCATAACCGCCAACTGACCTTGATTCAGGGCGGCCAAATGCGTCCGCCTGAAAAAACCGCGTAATGCCTGCAACAAACTATCCATGCCCACCCTGTAACACAAACCGCCAAGAAAAAAATAGAGGCCAATTAGCACCCCTCTCCCGGAAATGAGGAAAAAAATAAAGAGAGAGAGCATCAAAAACCGGACAACCAACGCCCCTCCAACCACATTACAAACGTCTAAAAACTCTCCTATTCTAACCCATAAATGGATAAATCCTGATATCGGAGCATGCGGGAAATCATAACTTCATGACGCCCAGACAACCGCAAAAACACACACTGCGGAAATCAGTCGGAAACCCGTCAGAAACCCACTGGAAAACCGCACAAAAACCACAACCGCCATTCACCTCTTCCGGGCCCTGCTTGCCGCTCGCAAAGCCCCCTCCGGCGGCTTCACTCCCGCCAACCTGAAATTGACAAAATCTGTGTGTCATACTATTATTTTATTCCCTACCATCGTTTATTATATTCGATTTCTCTACTAACCATAAATATTACAAACAGAACGATGAAAGATACTCTGGCAAGCCAGTTATTGAAACTAACTGTACTCATAAAAACTACCACATCGTCACAAGTAAATTCTTACGGAACCGGATTCTTAGTAAGAAAAGACGGATTCATCTTTTTAGTAACAAATAAACATGTCATTGAAGGATCTGAAAAAACATACATAAAATTTTTTGGACAAACAGATTTTGTCCTCATATCAGGACAATTTGTACCAAGTGACGACTATGATATTTCTATCTATTTTTTAAACAAAGTACCTGATACAGTAAAATGTATTTCAGAAGAATTCATACCTTCAGAAAAAGATATTGAAGAACTGGATGCTATTGAAGACATTATATTTATTGGATACCCTACTGGATTATATGATCAATACAACCACTCTCCTATTGTAAGAAAAGGAATTACGGCCACTCCTTTATCTTTGGATTATGAAAACAAATCATTATTCCTGATAGATGCTTCCATATTTCCGGGAAGTAGTGGAAGTCCTGTTTTTCGAATATGCAGCAATAATATAACGATCACCTCAAGAGGTATGCAAAAAATAGTAACACACTTTCTTTTACTCGGAATAATTGCAGAAGGATATATACAGGGCCAAAAGAAAGAAATTTGTTTATCACCGAATATACCAGCACCCCCTGTTATCCATCGTCAGATGATTGATTTAGGAGAAGTTATAAAAACAAAAGAAATCATAAAACTCATAGAGAATTATATAAATTTTCATACAACAGTTGAAACCCGTTAAAGGACCATGCAACGAGCAATCATCACAATCACAGTCTTAATCATCATTCCGCCCTTGCATACCTCGTTGGAGGACGCAACGGTTTAATCTGCCTTACAGTGGCTTTCTGTTCTCCCTCATGCACTATGGGAAAAAATGGTGGGATAAAAAATGCCAACAACGCATGGAGAAAAAGGTTAGACAACAACTTGCTCAAGCACCTGTACTCACCACATTCCTTACTATTCCCGGCATGAAAAATCCCTTATAGAAATACTTCGAGTAAAAAAGAGAAATTTGAAAAAGCAATCTCTAATCTATATGGAAGAAGTTCTAAAAAATTCCTTGTCCTTCATCATTGTATTCGTCTTTCCGACTTTAATTGGACTCATCGTAATTACTCATAAACACAAACAACCCTTCCCAAGAAAAGCTCTCTGTCCGCTCATATGCACAGCAGGAATAGCCCTAATGTACATGATGCTGTGTATAACAAACGTCATTCAGCCTGACCATATATCTAAACCTCTCTTCATCATCTCCTTAATCATATCTGGAGCCATCTTCTTCATCCCTTGGATGATTGGCTCGTATTATTTACTGCCCGGCATCCTCAACATCATCGGACATATTATTCAAGGCATAGAAGAATTTTGGAAACAAATCACACATCCTAAATACTAGACAATGAACAACCTTCTAAACATTTCCCTTTCCTCCATCGTACTGTTTTGCATCTTGTTATTTTCCGCATATGTGCTTTGGAAAGGACTGGAATCATGCATTTCTGCCTTCCAGGACGGCTCCAAATACCCAAAATACATTGCAACAGCCTTTATAATCTTTGGCCTCTTTCTAATGTGGATAAATCCGGTCTTTACAGTTTTGCTTTTGTTAATTGTAATAACAACCATCACTACTCTGACAAAAATCTACCGTCTCAAAACAGCAAAGCTCAAACATAAAAACTCCAAAAAAACAATCTAATAACCTCCACACAACTCATAACTCCTTCTTGCCAACATAGAAAAATCAAAAATCTAACAAATAAATATTGCCATACAGCGCAACAAATGCTAAATCCAATTCATACCAACAAATCAAAAATATACCTATAAACTACCTCTCTACTGCTACTCTGTAACAAAATAAAAAACGGATGATCAATATTTCTGTTGACGGTGTTAACACCTATGATAGCATGATCGCATGCCAAACATGCCAGACCCAGACAAACATTTGGTCGGAATACGCATGCCCCGAACACTCTACAAGCGTCTTCAAAAACTTGCTAAACAACGGAAAATTACACTAAAAGACCTCATTTTAGAAATTCTCAACAGAGAAACAATCAACACCATACTCACCCCTGAAGATTATGAGCAAATTGCAAAAGAAACCCGGCAAGCCTCAGAACGATACAAAAACCGTTAGTATTCGCATGCCACGGGAATTACATCATAAAATACTAAACACCAGTAAAAAACAAAACAGAACAATTTCAGGACAATGCGTTTTTTTTCTAAAACAGGTGTTAACACCTTTAAAGGAAGAATCATGAAATTCTTCTCCGGCTCTATATTTTTTTTGCAAATAGGTGTTAACACCCATGACTACGGAAGAACTCAACGCCCTGGCAGACCTTGTCACAGAAAAACTCTGGGACAAATTCGCCGTCATTGGTGCCGCCAGTATCTTCCGGGCTATGCAATCCCAGCCGGAAACAACCCATCCGGCCCCGTCCGTGGAATTGGATGACTACATCTCCACAGAACAAATCACGGCGGAATTCCGCTGCTCCAAGCAATGGCTCTACAACCAGCGCAAACGCCACCCCCAATGCTCGCGCCTTGTCAAAAACAACCCTCACGACCAGCGCGGAAAACGCTTCTGGAGCCGGTCATACATCAAAAAAATCATCCATGAATCCACCGACCCATGAACCCCAACCTGAAAATTGACCTGGAGTGCAAATACAGCCGGCATCTCCTCAGCTTATCGCAGGAACAGCTTCAGGAAAGGCTTATCAACACTTTGGACCAGCTCACGCACTACGCCTCCCTTGCCGAATCGGAAGTGCATCAGGAAGACCCGGTATTCGGAAACCTCCTGTACGCCCATCTTATCAACGTCGGAATCGCGGAACAAACGGACGGAAGCGTACACCTCACCCAGCGCGGAAAAGACCTTCTCTTCATCCTTGCCTGTTATCTGGACGCCACAATCACGGAATAACCATACTTCTATCTTAAATCCTTCAATATCAATATTGTCCCTTATCCGTGAACTACTCTCCCGTACAGCATCGTTACACCCAGAGCCGGGAATTCAAATCCGCCCGCCAGTCCCAGCGCGGCATCTGGATCACACTCATGCAATACTGCACCAGCCAGGAAAACAGCGGAATCATCAAAGACTTTGCCGCGTGGAAACCTTCGGAAATCCGTAAAACCCTCAACGTTGACCCTGTTACCCTTAAACAAAAATCTCCACTCTGGCACATGGTAGGCCCGGACCTCCACATTTACGGCTACCCGCATGACAAGCAAGCCATCCTCAATAAAAAACGTCAAACCCTTGCCAGCAACGCCGGAATCCAGACCGTCCCCCGCCCAAACAGCTATTCCCCCCCGGTGCCGGAAAAAAAACCGGAAAACCAAACTCCGCCGCTCGCCTTCTGGGCCTTCCTTCGGAACACCTGCGTTATGGACGCGTGGGAAAACAAGCCTCTCAACCCCAGAGAACACGCCGCCGCCATGCAAGCCTATGAGCAAACACTCACCTGCACGGAAGCTGACTGGCAATTACTGCGCGCATGCTACCGGGGATATTACAAAAACGGCCAGACTCAGGACCACCACAACAACAAATACTACTGCCCAGCCTCACGCTTGAAATTTTACGAAGACATCATCGACGTCATCTCAAAAGCCCAGCTATGGGCCAAAGACAACAAATGGAAACCAAAAATCCAGCCGTCCGCCGCCTCTCCACCCCCTCAAAAAAACATTTCCGTTCCTCCGCCGCCAGACCGTCCGATCACGGTCGAAGAAATGCGTACCTACTTCCAAGAATTACTCAACCCTAATCATTAACCATCAAACAATCATGCGCTACTATATAAATCCGTTAAAACTCAGGCTCGCCCGCACATGGATATACAACGACGGCGAACAAGGTTGCTGCCGTGTTGCCGTTAAATTCGGCCTCTTCCGCCGGACATGGGGAACCTCCGGCCTCATGTCGCCCGGTGAAGCTGACCGGGAACTCTCAGCCATGCAACACGCCCTCTACCAAGGAGGATATTGGCCGCTATGGTTCTATCTGCTCTGTTGCGGAGCCTATGTCTTCACGGCAATACAACTCCTTTACAGTATAACCCGTTAAAAATCAGCTTGAAATGAACATCATCCAGGCATTTGTCAACATCATGCGGAACATAAACTACTACCGCCCCAACCTTCAAAACTCCTACAAGGAAACCTCCATCCTAGCGGCCATTGCCATCGGAAAAACCACCCCTATCGACATAGAAACCGCCACCAACATCCCCCGCGATCAAATCCGCAAAATAGCAAAACAGCTCACCCAAGAAAACCTCATCATCCTCACCATAGCCGCCGAATGGCCCTACCGGACCAACTACGCCCTCACCCCAAAAGGGGAAGAAGCCACAACCAAACTCCTCAACTACAAAAACAAACCATAACAACCGCCATGTCCATGACATCCATCAAAGAACGTCCCATCCTATTCAGCGCAGACATGATCTGTGCGCTGATTCGGGAATATCAAAATCCCGGCATGTGTAAGAACCAGACCCGGCGCACGCGCAATCTGGAACGTTTTAACAATTTTCCGAAAGTCCTGACGGAAAAAGGCTGGAAGATTCAGGATTTCATCGAAGAAGAACCCGGCTTGTGGCTGGCTATTTCCAACGACGAGAGCGGGGAGTTCCCGGATATTTTTGATCCGTGGGTGAAGTGTCCTTATGGGAAGGTAGGTGACCGCCTGTGGGTACGGGAGACATTTTGTTATAAGCCCAATATGGATGACCAGTACTGGTATCGGGCATCATCCCCTGATGTACGGGCCATTGGTCATGATGGATATGGATTGTACCGAAAGGATGGGAGTGAGAGGTCTCCGTGGATTTCCAGTGTTCGCATGCCCCGGAAAGCTTCCCGGATTTTGCTGGAAGTTACGGAAGTTAAAATTGAACGACTCTTGGAGATTACGCCGCATGAAGCGCAAATGGAAGGCATTGAATGCGTCTGGCACGATGAAGAAACCGACGCCTGTTTGTGGAAAAATTACACGGGTGAATCCACAGGGTTTGCTTTTGCCCGGGTATCTTTCATTTCTTTATGGAATAAAATAAAGGGAGCGGGTGCCGCCGCGCAGAATCCGTGGGTGTGGGTGATTAAGTTCAAGGTTTTAACGATTAACGGAGAAGTCAAATGAAAATATCTAAATGCCCCTTCTGCGGAAAGGAACCGGAAACTCGATTCTATAGCAAGGAAAAAAGCCATCCTAAACTCTGGATCTCCGGCTGTCCCGAATGTGATTTATTCTCAGGCCCCACAGCGGCCAGTCAAAAAATCTCACAAGAAGACTGGAACAATCTTATCGCCAAATTTCCCCCTATCATGCGGGTGCAGGCAGGAGATAAAATTTTATACAATTCATGCGATGATGACTATTTAGCAAAAGTTAATGATATGTGTAGAGATAAAAACAATGACGTATATCTTAAAGTGGTAATTCTGGATAGTGGTGATGAAGACGATGTAGAGGCACATCAGATTATCAGATGGCCGTGGGAACTCGAACAAAAGGGAGAACAGGAGCAATGAATACTAAACAAATATCTAAAAAGAAAAAAGCCGTCAAAAAGAAGAACCTGACCGTTATGGAGAAAGTCCCCCGGAAAAGTTACATATTGCGCAAGCGGAGAGTTCTGGCCCGGTTATGGGCGCGCGTGAATGAGATTGAAGGGAGCGTGCCGAAGTCTCTGGAAAAAGCCGTGGAAATATCCCGGCAGTCCCGGAGGTGGAGAAAGAGGCTGGCTCCGTTTACCAAGCTGAAGGCAACGGCGTTTCCGACTCACGCCCTGATTGTGGATTGCTGGGGGAAAGAGGTTCTGTTCGGGGCGGGAACCCGGAAGAAGATGGAGGCATTTATAGATGGCTCCGAGTCAATCCGAGTCGCCGGGTACAAGATGGTTTGCCTGAGTGATTTGATAGATGGAAAACAGCAGGTGGATACGATGAAGTTCGTGCAAGGAAGGGAGGAAGCATGAATGATAGATGCTATAATTGCACCAATTGGAGCATATTTGACGGGATTTGCTGGTGTCCAGTAAGCCCCCGCAATTTGCAGGAGGTGGACGGAGATACACCAGCCTGCGAAGGATTTGAACCAGAACATGAAGACGAAAATGAAGAAGACGCCTGAACAGAAAGCTTTTTGCGAGTACGGAGAAGCCCGTGGACTCCTCAAGGCACGGATTGCCAAATGCCGACGTGATGCACGCTATGTTTTCGGAAGAAATTATCAGTGCCTTTATTCAGCAGAAAAGAAAAATCTTTGGATTACAAGTGACCTCAAATCCTACATTAAGGATTACCGCCAGAAGCAGGCCGCGTGCAGGGCGTGGGTGCCCTTTGAGAAAAGAGTATGCTGGAATTGTTGTTATTGCAAAGAATCAGCAGATTTCCAGCTTTGCAAGAGTTGCATAATTTTCAATAGCTTTGCAAGTGTCTGTAATTGGGAGCCGAGAAAGGAGAGCCAGAACAATGACTGAGCGGGAAAAGGCTTTTGAGAAAGCAAGAAAGATTTACGCCCTTGTTCAAGAGGGGGTGGATGGAGAGAAGGAGTCCGCAAGGGTGGCTTTTGAACGCATTTGCCGGGCACACGGTTTCGGCGAGGATGATTTCAATGATGAAATTATCGGCGAATTTAAAATGAAGTACAAAAACCAGATGGAAATGCGTCTGGTTGCCCAGATTGCGGCTGTGTGCCGAGGTTCTTACGGCTCCTACGAATACAAACCTTATTTCAAAACAGTATATTTAAAGGTTTCCCGGAAGGATTATGTCAGGGCGATGATTATGTATGATATGCTGTTGCCCTATTTCCGAAAGGAGTTCAAGAAGGGCAATGACAAGTATAAGGAAAATTTGAAGTATTGGGCTGATGCTGAGGTGATCGGCGAACATGGCGCGAGATTTTGCATTTTGAGGCGCAAACGAATCAAGGCCGAACAGGCCCGGTTCCGAAAGAAGTTCGTCTCCGCATTTATTCTGGTCCATGATTTATATCCCAAGAAGGAGAATGGGGAGGATGCGGATGATGAGGATTGGGATAATGAGCAAGGCCAAAAGCTGATTGGCAAGCCCGGAGGCGAAAAGAAAGAGGCTCCTCAGAGAGTTGATATGGAGAAGATAATGATTTCCATGGGAATTACCAAGATGGAAGTGAGGGATAGAGTCACCAATGGAGAATTACCAGAATGAATACCGAGTATATGATACATCAGAAGAAGCATGATCCCTGCCGCCGCTACCGCAAAGGAGACATCGTGCGCGCCCGGTTATACGGGCGCGGGTTCCTGTGGGCTAAGGATGGTCAGATTTTCCGCGTGGCGGAAGATGAAAAAGACGGAGATCCTGCTGTGGTCATGGAGACATGCAGTGTTCATACGGGAAAGCCTGTCCACCTTTCCTACGCTGAAATCGAACTGGTCAAGCCCATCGAGGAGAACAGGCCGTTTGAACTGCACGTGGCAGACGCGGTATATAGGATGGTTAACGATCACAAGGTGATGGAGCGGCCGTTTGTAAATGCTTACGGATACCCTGATGATCAGCATCTGGTTATCCAGATGAGGTACGTGCCAAAAAACGGTTTTCAGCGACGGCTGGCAGACACGCTGGATAGCTGGCAGTCATACAGCCTGAACAAGAACGACATGGAAGTGAAGTGGCGTGAAACGGATGGAAGGGAGGGTTTTTTAAGCAATGATTAAAGATAAATATAATATCTGGGAGGAGTTAAGCGGGTATGTGTATGTTGTTAGAAGAGAAGATAATGCACCTGTTGAGGTTGAATTTTTCACTCGGTTGAATGCAAGGCTGTATCCAGATCACAAGCAGATAATCGGCGAGATATGTGATTTGTTGAATAAGGAGGCCGGGAAAGGAGAGCAAGAAGGAGGCGGGAGAGAGGAAGGGGCGAAATAAAAAAAACTTTAAACTCTAACAAGACTTAAGTTCATAACATAATCAACAAAAATTCTCTGTATTTCTTTAAAACTACGAGCGTAAGTATTATCAAATATATACTCTTTATTTATAACAAACCCTCTATTTCCAACACCTTCTTTTTGATTAACTGTAGCATCCAAGGATTCCAGAATATAAAAAACTCTATATAACTTTTCTTTCTCATTTAAACCATTCAATACATTTAATGAATTAAAAATCAAATCCACATCAATATTATTACCAATGATTTTTTTAATAACATTTCTATTAAAACAACACAAATATATAGCAATAACGGATAAAATTTGATCAACTTCACATTCTGAATATTGCCAATCATACAATGAGATACTTTCTAAAACCTTTGCATATCGAGCAAAATGTTCTACATCTCTTAAAGAATGTGAATTAGTTGTTAAGATATACTCAATAAAATCAAAAGCGAGATTCCCAAATATATTTGGCATCTTTCCTTGCTTCCTCAATTCAAACAAATAGCGGCGGGACACAGACATCTTATCATAATAATAAGGTAACGATACAACAATTTTTATAAATTTATCCATATATCTAGATATATCTGATCCATTCCCATAAACATGAGAAATGGCTGCTCCTAATTGTCTCATATTTGCGACTAATAAAAAACTCACATTGGGAACCTCAAACACATGTTTAATCTTCTCCAATAAGGTAATGGAAAAATCCGGACGGCAACGATCCAACTCGTCAACAACAATAATCAGCCTCTCATCCTTGGCAAGTTCAGCAAGAATACTCTTCAACGCTTCAATATTGCTGTTAGATTCTTCATACTGCTGTAAGGAAGCATTCACTATAGCATCCACCCCCTCTTCCGCAGACTTCTTAATAGCATCCGATACCTCTTCTCCAATGCTATCTGCGTTCTGCTTCAAAAGCACACCAATGGCGGCTTTTGCTCCAATCTTGAGGCAACTCTTTGCTACAGCTATACTGGCACTTTTCCACTTTTGATAACGCTCCGACGTATCACCATTCCCTTCTTTATTCTTTATAAAACGAGCAATATTGCCAAGCAACATCAGCAACGGATCATCCCCATGATCTTCCGCAAACGCATCAATGTACAGACATTGACACCGTGAAATACTCTTATTCGTCCCACCTTCTTTGTTCTGATCAGCCCTGATCAAATTAATCAATTTATGACAAAACTCCGTTTTCCCAACTCCCCAATCTCCATCAAGCACCATTGGAGAAAACTGATCATCCATTAGCAACTTCACAATCTGCTCTGCAATTCTCCTCCTCTCAAACTCATCCCTATACTCAAACGTCAACTCATCATTGCTCATATCCTCAAAAAACTAAAATTCTTTCTAAAGTCAATAAAAACAAATAAAATGAATGACTACGACGCCAGAACAGAAACCCTCCTCTACTACACTGAATACTGCCAAATAGCAGGTCTTTCCATTGCTCCAGAAAAACTGCTCTACGACGATATACAAAAAGCCATGACTCCTAATGGCGTCTGCATCTGGACACCAAACCTAGTCTTCTTTGCATGGGAAACAGACAACAAAATACTTTGGATAGAGCATGCTATAGGCTACCTTTCAGACCTCCGACCATTAGCAGAATCCTACGGTCCCGAATGGACAGTCAGCTATAAGCACCGCAACAAAATCCGCACTCAAAATATGCATCGTTTACTAGAAATACTGTAATGGATTTTATGTAAATTATTGTGTAAATATATAATAACTCATTTAATATAAAATGCAATAATATTCTACCGCGTACCACTTCCCCTTAAAATCCTGTCCCTTCCCGGACGGGATTTTTTATGGCGCCGTTTCCGGGAACAGAGCGCACGCAGGGAATGGGCAACAAAACTTAAATGACGTGTTCCGATACGATAAGAAGAACGCTTTTCCACACCGTAATTTTTGATGCTCAAAAATCTTTTTTCAACTTTTTTTGAACATAAGCCCCCTCTCAGGACGCTAATGGTAGGAAGGAAAAAGAAGGCCCCAGCCCTTGAAACCTTCCCCTGATGAAAAACTGACATTAAGCCCGGCGGAAGTTCCCCTTCCGCCGGGCTTGTTTTATCCGGCTCCGGCGTTCCACGGGCCGGGGCCGTTACCGGGAAGTCAGGCGGTCATACAATTCATTGGCGTACTTGTGATTGGGATGGTTCACGCTCATGTATGCCTCATAGAGAGGATGGGAGGGGTCCGACTCCATCCGCATGGCTTCTTCAGCCGGGGAGGGAGCGGCTGATCCCTCCTGATGGAGGGGCGCCTCATCCAGCAGGCGGGAGACCTGATACAGCAGGCGGATGACGTCCGGATTGGAACCCAGGGCCGGGTTGTCCAGAAGGGCATCCGCATCCACACCCGTTTCCGAGGCCAGGCGCTGAAGGGCCGCCGTGGCCCTGCCCATGTTGCGCTCGTAGCTGCCGCCCCATTCGTTCTGCAGGGACTGTTCAGCCTGGGTTTCCTGTTCCATCTGCTGTTCCTGCACCTTTTCCCTGGCCTCCTGGTAGGCCTGCGCCATCGTGTCCTGCAGGGCGTTCATGGCTTCCGGAGGAACACCGTAGCGATAGGCGGCGCGGGCCATGCGTTCCGCCAGTTCAGGGTTCCATTCCTCTTCCGGCATGGTTTCCGGACGTTCCAGACGGTAGTCTTCTTCGGAGTCAGGCAGGCCGGCCATTTGGCGGAAACGCGCCATTTGTTCTTCATTATCCACCCCGGGATAACGCCGCAGGCGTTCCAATTCCGTGTAGCTCCGGGCCAGGGCTTCCGGAGTCTTGAATTTGGCCAGGGATTTTTCCGTGCCTTTCAATTCCTCAAACCGGGAATACCATTCCGGAACAAAGGAACCGTCTTCTCCCAGCAGGCCGGACGAAGTGGGGGTAGCAGAAATGGAGTCGGCAGAGGATTCCGCCTCAAGGGGCGCGGCTGAGGAAAAATCCGCATCCCCGGCGGGTGCGGCGGCATTGGTGTCTATGGAATCAATCATTTTTATTTTCTGTTGTGGATTCTTTAAGGGCTAGCTGGAGCTGGCGGCGGATGTACAGGAATACCTCCCTGTACGCATCGCGCCTCATGGCGTCCAGGGGGTCGTAATTCCCCGGACTGCCTTGAAAAACGGGTAAATCAGTCTGGAAGCGGGCTTCCAGAAAGGAGAGGGCGTCGCGGCCGTCCGGCGTGTCAAACACGCGGAGGAGCTGCCGCCTTTTAAGCCGGGCCTCCTTCAGGGAGGCCTCCTGCTGCAAGATGGTATCCTGGTTCATTCCTGAATGGCTGTTAATTGGCTGAGCAACGGATCAAGGGAGGCGTAAGGGTCTTCCCCCCCGGCAGGTTCCTGCTCTCCGGACTGCTGCAACGCCTGGCGCTGGCGCCGCGCGGCCTGAACGTCCGCCCAGGGTTTCAGCATGCTTTCCGGCGCACCTTCCACCCGTGCGGACAGGCGGAAGCAGGCATCCCAGTCCACATGGTCCGCCAGCTCCGGAGCCGCCTGCATCATCATGTTCAAGCGCTGCAGGCTGCGGTCCATGCCTTCGTTCTGCAAACGCCGCAGCACCAGGGCTATTTTGGACTGGTATACCACCCTGGGTTCCCCCACCCGGACGGTGCCGTCCCGCCCCTCCCTTAGAACAGCGCGGGGCGGCCTAGGGAATTTGCCCATGCGGAACAGGAGGGAAAAGATGCGCGCCATGGTGGAATACAGGTCGCTCACGAACAGGGTGAAAGACGGGGAAAACATGAGCACGCGCTCGTTTTCCCGGGCCATCACTTCCGTGGCTGTCATGTTGCCGTGATGGCCGCCCCACAGTTCCAGCATGGGCAGATAGTAGGCCCGCTTGATGGCCTCCTGCTTCTGGGCCAGGCGGTCCATCCCTATGTCGTACCTGCCCTGCGTGGCCCATTCCCGCGGCAGATGGAGGGAGGCGGCCTCCGGCGTAATCACCGTTCTGCCGCCGGCCCTCAGGTCCACCTCCCCGATCTGACTGGCCAGTTCCAGAATGCGGGGGAAGGCGGCTACCTCTCCCAGCGTGTCCAGAATGCGGTTCAGGAACTGCGCCTGCTGGATGGCGGGAAAAACCAGCCTGCCGGGAGCCAGCCCGTACGGGCCGTTTCCCCATTTCAGGAACCGGGTGACCAGGTACGGAAATTCCATGTATCCCCCTTCCTCCACGATCACCTGGTCGTCCAGAGACAGGTAAACACTTTCAAATGGCATGTGGGACGCCTGCACCCTGCGACGGCTGCGCCGGGTGCGCGGACGCACCACGTGAAGAAACCTCAGGGAAGTGGAATACGGATTGCCGCCGCGTTCCAGCACTTCCCGCGCCCGAGGGCCGAGAGCCTTGAGCCCGAACATGCTGCGTGCCTGATGGGCCGTGAACGTGAATTCCCTGACGTAGGTGTCCACCCTGCCCTCCGCATTCTCCGCGCAGGCGAATTGCCCGCAGGGGATGTTCGTAAACAGCAGCCGTCCGTCCACGGACGTTCCGGTAAAGAGGCTGCCCGTTCCCAGAGCCACGCGGTCCAGGAAGCATTCGTGAATCTCCGTGTAGAAATTGGATACGGAGAGTTCCTTCAAGGCGACTTCCGAGCACTGGTTGTACCACGCCTCCGCCTCGTCCCCTCCCTGGTCATCCGGAGCGGACCACTTGAACCACACGTCATGGCTGGGGGTGATGTAGGACATATGGCCGCTGGCGAGCTTCTGGCAGGCCTCCACGGCGGTCGTGTCCGTCATGCGGTCCATGGCGTCCCGGCTGGGGAGGGAAACCTCCCCCTCCCGGTTCAGGCGCCTGGGCAGTACATAGTCCCGGAGCCGGTCCCACCAGGTCTCCCAGGGCGCGCGCTGGGCGGCCAGAGCCTTATACACGGAAGTCAGTTCCGCAATTCGTTCTTCCATGATAGTTGGCTATCCCAGTGTTTTTCTCAACAGGGTTTTCGGATTGACATCTTCCTGCCCTCCGGCGGCTCCGCGCCGCGCCAGAATGGTGGAAATCATTCCCTGCCTCTGGCGTTCCCTAGCCTGATAATCTTCTCCCACTTCCGCACCTACGCTCTCCGCCTTGACCGGGATGGTCTGAACGGGAGCGGGAGTGGAAGGCGTGGATGGTTTCATGAATCCCATAATATCTTCTTTTTCTGTATTTTGTTATTTACCGTTCCGGTCATGACAGGACGGTCTGGGCCGACTGCGGGACATTCCGTCCGGCAGGCCGTAAAACGACTTGCCCTTAAAAACACCCCGTTCCCCGCATCCGGAAGGAACGCTATGCCGCCTGCCGAACGGTCCCGGCCAGCGCACGTCCCTATCCAATAATGGAATTCATATAAAATGCATCCGGAGAAGCCCGGAACGCATACCTGCCACCGATGGCACAAAAGAGGCGCCAGCCAAACATGATGCACCAGAAAAAAATTTCCGCCAATCATGGGGTGCTATGACAAATGAATCCATTCTTCAACCGGACACACCGTCCGCACTGGATATATGCAATGCCGCACTATCCAAAATCGGGGAGGCTCCTCTGGACGCCCTGATTGCCAATGAATCTACAGCGTCCCGCCTTTGCGTTCTACACTACCATCCGGCCCGCAGGGAGACCCTCTGCATGGCCCGGTGGACATTCGCCACCGTGCAAATCACGCTGGACTCCGTTTCCGCACAGGCGCCCAATTCCCTGACGCCCTATCAATTCACCCTGCCGAAAGACTGCCTGCGCATCCTGGATGTGGAATGCACGGAATGGAAAATGCAGGGCCGCCGCATTCTCGCCTCCCGGGCACCGCTGCGGATGAGCTACATCGCGGACATTGAAGACGCAGAACAATTCGATCCCCTCTTCATGGATGCCCTGGCGACGCGACTGGCGGAAAAACTGGCCATGCCCATGACGGGGAACCAGAACCTGCGCCAGAACCTTCATCAGGAATTCCACAAGATCATCCTTCCGCAGGCCGCCACGGTCAACGCCGTCCAATCCTTCTCCAATGACTCTCACCCTCTGTTGGACCTCTTGAGAAAAATGAGGGCCCCCCACAATCCGGAAGATTGTGAATAACTTGAAAATAACAAGTGAATAATATCTAAAAAACCTGTGAATAAAAATTCATGAAAGCCTTGGACTTCATCCAAATATTCGCTTCCAACGTACGCAGGATGGACTTCCGCCTCAGCAGCGCGCAAGTCATTCTGGCCATCATTGCCGGGTACCGGCGTCACAGCACCATCACGGAAGCGACGCGGCTGCACCCCAACACCGTTACAAACATTTTGCAGGACCTCATCGCGCAGGGTTACGTGGAGCGCTTCGGGGACTGCCGTCCCTATGTCTACCGCTCTACGGAGAGAGGCAGGCAACTGGCCGGAAACCTGCTGGACAAACAAACACAGCCGGACTCATGAACGATCCCCTGCTCAGCACGGAAGAAAAACGCCGCTGGCTTGCCCGTGTCTTCCGGGATACGGACGGAGAATACTCCCAGGCGGACAAATTCAAAGCCCTGGTGGAAGACACCAAACTGGCCGCCCTCCAGCAGGAAGAAGAGGAATTCAAACGCCAGAGTGAAACAGGAACCGCAGTGCAGGACCCCCTGCTGGCCCTGCTCCGTTCCCTGCCGCCCGCCGAACTCAACCCGAAAGATCGACCCATTCCCTGACTCCTGCGGCAGAAAACAAAAAAGCACCCCGGACTTATCTGGTCCGGGGTGCTTTTTAATCATCGTACAAGTCAGCCGGCCTCCTTGCGGAGAGCGACCATTTCAGGGATTGGAGATAGACCAGGTTTGCCAGTTTCAATCCACGCCCTCCTTGCGGAGAGCGACACGGACAACCATACGGACAACCAAGACCAAAACAGTTTCAATCCACGCCCTCCTTGCGGAGAGCGACGCATACGGATTGTCCCGGTTGGCCTTATGGGAAAGTTTCAATCCACGCCCTCCTTGCGGAGAGCGACTCGGCTCCTTTCTTCCTTTCTATCCAGTACATGGTTTCAATCCACGCCCTCCTTGCGGAGAGCGACCTGCAACACGGCAGCGTTGAACCGGTCAGGGGCGGTTTCAATCCACGCCCTCCTTGCGGAGAGCGACCCCGGCGTCACGTCTACGGAGTGCCCGCAGCCCTGTTTCAATCCACGCCCTCCTTGCGGAGAGCGACGCCACGTCACCCAGGGTAGTGGGGAAGGCGATGGTTTCAATCCACGCCCTCCTTGCGGAGAGCGACTCGCCGGCTTCTACCTGCTCCCCTTCCTTCACAAGTTTCAATCCACGCCCTCCTTGCGGAGAGCGACTGTCCAGGCAACGATGTCCGGGAGAAGCGTGCAGGTTTCAATCCACGCCCTCCTTGCGGAGAGCGACTCTCAGCGATCAGGGATTCAGCGGCATCAAGAACGTTTCAATCCACGCCCTCCTTGCGGAGAGCGACCATTCTCGATATTATTTCGTGCTGTGGCTGCCCTGTTTCAATCCACGCCCTCCTTGCGGAGAGCGACTTGGTCTTCTTTTCTTGCCCATATAAACCAGTGTTGTTTCAATCCACGCCCTCCTTGCGGAGAGCGACTTGAGCAAGGGCAGAAGAAATGGGACTGGGCACAGTTTCAATCCACGCCCTCCTTGCGGAGAGCGACCAGCCGGACTCCGGTGCCAATCAAAAGCACGACGTTTCAATCCACGCCCTCCTTGCGGAGAGCGACGGACCGCGCGGAGGCGGAGGCCGCCGGAGCCATCGTTTCAATCCACGCCCTCCTTGCGGAGAGCGACTATTCCCTATGACACCTACTGCGTTATCCTGTTGTTTCAATCCACGCCCTCCTTGCGGAGAGCGACCGTGCCCGCCCTGGATGACATCGTGCAGCTTAACGGTTTCAATCCACGCCCTCCTTGCGGAGAGCGACCAAAGTCACCTCTCTTACCGTGGGGGCTGTGTACGTTTCAATCCACGCCCTCCTTGCGGAGAGCGACGCGCCCCACGTCATCCCCGCTTCCCAGCAGGCCGGTTTCAATCCACGCCCTCCTTGCGGAGAGCGACTTGCAATGTTATGTGATGTGTGCTTGTTTGGGCTTGTTTCAATCCACGCCCTCCTTGCGGAGAGCGACTGCCTCAACGGTACATGTTGTTAATCAATCATGCAAGCGGGGCTTTGCGCCAACTTCACGAAGACGGTACATCACATACCGTCTTCTCTTCATCATACTTGGTTGTCAATCTGCGTTTTCCAATGTCTTACAAGAATCGCCGACTTCCCGGCAATTTGATGTAAGCTTGGGGTTGGCGCAAAGGCCATGTCAAACAGCACTCAAATGATCAACGGCCCGGAAATGTCATAGCTCTTTTCCTTGCCTAATTGTTCGATTTTGTGATGCCAATTGGACCCCATGTGGTAAATCCGGAGGCTGTCGCTGTCCTGATCAATAATTTTAAGCAACTTGCTCCTGATGTCAACCAATTGGGCCGGAGAGACCTCGCATTCAAACACGGAATTCTGTACTCTCTGCCCGATGTTTTCACAAGCACGGGCAACCCGCCTCAGGCGGCGCTGGCCGGCCTTGTCTTCCGTAACAACATCGTAGGTGATGAGAATATACATGGAGAGAAAGCATTTATTTGCCAATAAACGGAGGATAACAATCCATATCTCCGCGCAGATGGCGTGCCAGCAACAGCGCCTGAATATGGATCAGCAGTCCCAGCGTGGTTTTCTCCTGGAGGAAGGGATGAACCAGAACGGTTTTCTTGCGTTCCTGCCATGCGGTCAGAACTTTTTTACGGGAATCCTCCTTCAAAAAGACGGCTCCGGATTCTTCCCTGTCAAAGTCGTCTGAAGATATCTGCTTGCGGTTAATCAGAGTCAAGGCCAGACGGTCCGCCAAAGGAGCTCGGAATTCTTCCATAAGGTCCAATGCCATGCCGGGGCGTCCCGGACGATCGCGGTGCAGAAATCCTGCAGCCGCGTCAATCCCGGAGCTTTCCAAGGCGGACCTGGCATCATGGCACAACAAACTGTACAAAAAGGAAAGCAACGCGTTGAAACAGTCCTTTGGCGGTCGTCTGTTACGCCCTTCAAATACCAGTTCCGGATCTTCCGTGCGCTGGCAGTGGGACAGGCAGGAAAAATACGTTTCCGCGGCGGAGCCTTCAATTCCCCGCAGAATGTCTCCGGAAACGCACCCGCGGGCCATGCGGCAAAAAGCAGCCAGCCGGTTCACTTCTTCCGCAAGATTTTTCCCGTAGGTCCTTTGTGCCCTCAACAGCAAGTTGCGGCAATTGGCGATTTTTGCGGCAATCATTTCCCGCGCCACTCCAACCCATTTTGCTTCTTCATCGGCCCAGCGGTACTGTTCCCGGCGCAACAGGATGTTTCCTTTCATGAATCCCTGCACGCCAGCCAGGAATTTACCGTAAGGATTGCAGAACGACAGGGTAATTCCTTTTTCCGCACAGGCCCCCATCAAATACGGAGACACGCCGATATCCCACCCCAGCGTGACGATTCCTTCCAGATTATGAAGAGGGACCCGCAACAGGCACTGACCTTCCGAATTCACTTTTACAGTATCTCCGTCCTTGGACAGCCAGCATCCTTCCAGCGTCACGAACAATGTATTTAAATGCTTCTTCATAAATCATCAGCCTCCCACATATTCAGACTTTCCTCAAATACTTCGTCCACACGGTCCTTCATTCCCTGCCTACGTTCCCGGCATACGTCCGGAAGGCAGTCGTTGACCAGGGAACAGGACTTGCAGGTTTTGGAATATTGGGGCAAAGGCGTTACCACTCCGGTCAGAATATCCCTGGTTTCCCGAATAATCCGAGACGTCAGGGAACGCAATTCATCATCAAACGCCACCTCATGCCTCCTCTGGGTTTTCCCGTAAAATAAAAAACCAGCAGGAATAGCCATTCCGAACATTTCCTCCAGGCACAAGGCCTGAGCGCATACCTGTATTTCGTCCGCGCGGTGCGGTTTTGGCTTGCCTACCTTGTATTCCACCGGAGTCATGGATATGGGAACGCCGCCTTTTTCAGCGTAAACAGCCTCCACAACATCCGCAATGCCGTGAATTCCCCATTGGAGGGAGGAAACATGCAGGGAACGCAGAATTTTCTTTCGTCCGCGGTTTTCCGTCATGCCGGAATCCGCTCGTTCATGAAATACATTCCCCTCCGCCGTAAACTGGTTGTCAGCCCACACACATTCCAGATGAATCAGCGCACACTGCCTGGGACAGTACAGATAATGCTGCAATGCCGCCAAAGGTACGGAATATGGCAAAGGATCATTCATAAAACCTATCTGGGAATAGAACATCCCACACATTGTTTCCAGACTCAATGAATAATATAAAAAAGTTAAGATATATATTGATTTTACCAATAGATTCATAGCACAATGATCCGGATGAATGAATCCGATGTTCCCATAGCGCATCGTAAACGGCTGGACGATAAAACATTCGTGGACGAACCCCTCTACACATCTCCGGATATCTCTGCAACTATTCCAGGACACCTTAACACAACACAACACTACATAGGCGTGTTGGTAGAGAATTTTCCTTCGTGTATCCGTGAAGCATGGCACCGCTGGGCTTCAGCTGCAGCACTTTGGCATGATTTGGGTAAATTTTCCAAAGAATTTCAAAAACGTATACGAGAACTTTCATCCTCTTCAGAATCCGAAGGAAACCATTCCGCTCAAAAAGTTGACCATTCGACCGCGGGAGCAAAATTGGCCTGCCAAAATTGGAAAAACTCCATCATGCCATGGGGCGAAATGCTCGCGTATGTGATTGCGGGTCATCATGGCGGCTTGCCCAACGGTCCCATCCTTTTCCATAAGCGGTTTCATGAAGAAATTCCCGAATGGCAAGCTTACGCTCCGAAAGAATTATGTGACTTCACAGAAACGTCCCCTCCATTTCTCTGGCATGAAAAATCACTCACTCCAAACCGTTGCATGGGATTCGCCGTCGCCATGCAGATACGCATGCTATTTTCCTTCCTGACCGACGGCGATTTCCTGGCGACGGAAGATTTTATGTCCCCGGAAAGGCGGGATTTAAGGCCAAGATGGCCGGAGAATATACTCCAAAGCATGAGACAGAAGCTGGAACGCTATCTGGCCAAGTTGGAATGCAACCCAAATGCCACTCCTATTCAACTCATCCGGCGCAACATTCATCACCGCTGTCTTGCACAGGCAAAAATCATCCAAGGGGTGTATCAGCTCAATGTTCCCACTGGAGGCGGAAAAACACTGTCTTCACTTAGTTTTGCGCTTGCCCATGCCTGCCATCATGGCCTGCGCCGCATTATCTATGTGATCCCATTTACGAGCATCATTGACCAAACAGCAAGAGAATTCAGGAAAGTCATGGCATCTCCGGATACAGAACCAGAAATAGAATGCATCCTGGAGCACCATTCCAACATAGTTGAGGAAAAAGACACGGAAAGAGTCAGACTGATGTCTGAAAACTGGGATGCCCCGCTGATTGTCACTACGAACGTTCAATTTTTTGAATCCCTATTCTCCAACAAACCTTCCAGTTGCAGAAAACTACACAACATCGCCAATTCCGTCATCATTTTTGACGAAGCCCAAAGCCTGCCCTCCCGCCTGTTGGCTCCATGCCTAGAAGCCATGAAAACTCTGGAAAAAGACTACGGATGCACTCTGGTACTTTGCACGGCTACCCAACCGACTCTGGAGCGCAAGGAAGAATTTCCAATCGGCTGGGAATCGCAAGAACTCACTAGCCTCCTGGGAGCTGAATTTGAACGCCACCTCGAAAACTCCATGAAGCGCGTGGAAATACGGCACTTGGGCAGCATGGACCAGGACGCACTGATCGACAACTGGAAAAAACTCCCTGACCGTTCGGCATTATTTATTGTCAATACAACCAAAGAGGCGCAATGCCTATTTGACGCATTTTCCTCCCGGACCTCAGAGTACATTGTCCACCTATCTGCCAGAATGCATCCTGCACATCGGGAAAAAGTCATTAAAACCGTCAGAAAGGAACTGGAGAAAGGAAAAAATCTTATCCTCATTTCCACCAGAGTTATTGAAGCGGGCATAGACATTTCCTTTCCGGTTGTTTACAGAGCCTTCGCTGGAGTAGATTCCATTGCGCAGGCGGCGGGACGCTGTAATAGACATGGAGAACGACAGAACAAAGGCCTTGTCCTGATTTACGAATCAACAGACTTCCCTATTCCCTCCACTCTTGATGACCTGGTAGCAGCAGCCACTGCAACCCGGGATGTCCTGAAACTGTATCCGGATGCAGACCTTCTTTCTCCAGAGATTGCCAAACTTTTTTTTCGGTTCTACTACAACAACCGCAAAGATCAGACCAACCATTGGGATTCAAAGGGAATCATGGAAATGACACCCTTCCCCCAACAGCCGGAAAGCATTTTCAAATCATTTAAATTTAAAGATATAGATAGAAATTTCAAAATCATTCCCGATACCTCCCGTTCCGTCATGATGGTGATAAACACAGACCCAGAAGCATTAGACGTCTGGGAACGTCTTTGTAAACTGAATTCTCTGGGACTTTACCCTGACAGAAGCTTGCGAAGAAAAATCCAGCGTTACAGCGTCCAAGTTTATGACAACGAATGGTACATTCTGCAAAACCATGGTATACAGTCATATATTGACGGCACCATTCACGTGCTTCTGGAAGCACAAGGACTTTACGATGAAAATAAAGGTCTTTTAACCTTGAAAAAAGATGACCCCTTGTATATAGGTTACATCAGTTGACCATGATTGATACTGGTATTTTTTTGCATGTTTGGGGAGAGTGGGCCTGTTTTACGAGACCGGAGCTGAAAGCGGAACGGTATTCCTATGAAGTCATGACACCATCTGCAGCCATTGGTATTTTAAGTGCCATTTACTGGAAACCGGAAATTAAATGGCATATTGATAAAATACATGTGCTTAAGCCGATCAAACTGGTTCCCATTCGCAGAAACGAGGTGGCAGCCAAAGCTACAGCACCCAAATCTGATTTGATCAAAAATGGAGGAGAAGCTTCATTAGGACTTCTCATTGAAGAAACCCGACAACAACGGGCTTCCATGATTCTTCAGGATGTTGAATACCTTATTGAAGCACACTTTTCAGTACTTAAGGAACAGGAAAATATCAACGAGAACGCTAAACATCATGAAATGTTCAAGCGCCGCGCCATGAAAGGCCAATCTTTCCATCAGCCTTATTTTGGAACCAGAGAATTCCCGGTCTCTTTTGAATGGTGGGATGAAAAAACGCCTCCTCTTTCTTCGTTGCCTGTCGAACAGCAAAACCGGGATTTGGGAATGATGCTGCATGAAATAGAATTCGTTCCTGACAAAAAAGGAAAAATCATCAGTTCGCATGACGGACAAAAACTTTCCGCTCTTCCGCATTTTTTCCCTGCGGAATTGAAATCCGGCATTCTTCATGTTCCTTCCCTGAACCATACCAATTTCTAACATGATTATTCCGGCATTAAGCAAACTTTACGATAGGTTATCAGAGGACAGGGACGTCATCGCCAAAGGGGATTTACCTACTATCGGCAAAAGCCGTCAAAAAATCTCTTTCAGAATCGCACTGAAACCTGATGGAGAGCTGGTAGGCATTGACGATATCAGGACGATGGAAAATCCTGCTGGGAAAAAAAATGCCAAACTTCGTTCTATCCCAATGTTGGTACTTGGCGGAAACAAGCCTTCCGGTTCCGGATTAAATCCCTGTTTTTTATGGGATAATTGCGGGTACTTGTTGGGATATAAAGGGGAAACTTCCGAAAAGGATAGAAATCGCATCCGGGAAGCGTTTTCCTGTTTCAGAGACAGGCATCTTTCTGTAGAAACTTCTATCAATCATCCTCATTTTTCTGCTGTCTGCCGTTTTCTGGAACAATGGAATCCTGAAAACACACCTGCTAAACTGGAAACTCCCGATTTATGGATATCCAATGGAGTTTTCCGGATTTTGGGAGAAATGAAATACGTTCATGAAATTCCTGAAATTCAACGTTGGTGGTTTCAGGAAGGTTCCGAGCAATGGTATGGCAGCAAAAAACAGACTGAAAAAGGATTCTGTCTTGTTTCGGGCAAGGAGGAACCGTTGGCGTTGCTCCATGAACCGGCCATCAAGGGCGTCATGGGCGCACAGGTATCTGGAGCAAAACTGGTATCATTCAACTGCCCTGCCTTTATCTCTTACGGCAAAGATCAAAGCCTCAACGCTCCGGTAGGTGAAAATACCGCCTTTGCCTACTGCAATGCTCTCAACTACCTCCTTGCCCATTCCCAATACAATATGCGCATAGGGGATGCGACGGTCGTTTTTTGGGCTGATGCCCCTAAAGAAACCATGGATATGACTGCGCTGCTGTTCGGGACCATAGCTTCCAGCTCTCCTGCATCTCCGTCCATGGACACTATGACGTTTGAAAAAGTCTCCCTTATCATGAAGCAATTGCGGCAGGGGGAACTTTCCCAAGAGATACTGGAGAATGCAAAAGTACCCTTTTTTATCCTGGGCCTCTCACCGAATGCCTCGCGCCTTTCCCTTCGTTTCTGGTATCAATCAACCTTCGGAGAATTGATGGAAAATATCCAGGCCCACTACCGGGATATCTCACTTGTCCGCCAATGGACGGAGAAAAATAGCAAATACCCGGATCCGGAACTGCCCAAGCCTCTTGATATTTTAAAAGAAACCGTCAGGGATCTTAAAGAACTGCCTCCCATGTATGGAGGGATTCTGATGAAATCCATCCTATTTCGGCTACCCTATCCGGACATGATTGCCCAAGCCATCGTTAGGCGTATCCGAATTGACAAAAAAGTCAACTATATCCGTTGTTCCCTTCTTAAGGGATGGCTTTACAGAAAAAACAGCAACCATGCTCTTACGACCATGCAAACAATCAATCCAGACAACCATAACATCGGGTACTTGCTGGGCAGGCTCTTCGCCGTCTATGTAAAGACCCAGGAAGACGCTTTGGGAAAAGATATCAACCGGACCATCCGTGACGCCTATTTCTCCAGCATGAGTGCACATCCCCGTTCCGTTTATCCCACAGTCAATAAACTCTATCAGCATCATCTAAAACTCGTTAAACAGAAGCATGGGGAAGGAGCCAAATTTAACAGGGAAAAAATGGTCAGAGAAATCAAATCCCACATTCCGGACAATATTCCACCACATATGGGACTGGAACAGCAAGCCTATTTCGACCTCGGATTCTATCATCAAATGAACGACTTTTTTACAAACAAAGAAACTTCTCAAACAACTGAAACACAAACCACTGATAACAATGAATAAAATTGACTTTCTCATTCTGTTTGACGTCACTGATGCCAATCCCAATGGAGACCCTGATGCAGGCAATCTTCCCCGCATGGATGCGGAATCCGGACACGGCCTGATCACGGACGTGTGCCTGAAACGCAAAGTTCGCAACTTCATTCAACTGACCAAGGACGGCGAACCGGGTTACGAAATTTATGTTAAGGAAAAAGCAATCCTGAACAACCAGCAAAACCGCGCTTACCAAGCCTTGCAAATAGATCAGAAAGAAGCCAAACAGGCAGATTATGACAAGGCAAAATCATGGATGTGCCAAACCTTCTTTGATATTCGCACATTTGGAGCAGTCATGACTACTGGCGTCAATTGCGGGCAGGTGCGTGGCCCTATACAAATGTCTTTTGCACGCTCCATTGATCCCGTTTCAACGTCAGAATTTGCGGTCACACGGTGCGCCGTGACAACGGAAGCGGAATCTCTCAAGCAAAAGGGAGATAACCGTACCATGGGAAGAAAATTCACCCTTCCTTATGCCCTGTATAAAACGCAGGGATGCCTGAATCCTTTCCTGGCTAAACAAACCGGTTTCTCGGAAAACGACTGGAATACCTTCCAGGATGCTCTGGTTCACCTTTTTGATTTTGATGCTTCCGCCGCGAGGCCTTCCGGCTCCATGACTATTCGTAAAATTATCTTGTTCAAACATGATAGTGAACTAGGGAATGCCCCGGCCCATAAACTAATTGATTCCGTATCCGTCACCAAACACCAAAACGTCGAATTCCCAAGATCTATCCAGGATTACGATATTACGATCAATCATGACCTGATTCCGAATGGTGTAACAGTTGAAGAAATCGATTGTTAATCAATTAATTTCAAATATCTTGAAAATTAATAAAGGCTCCTCTCATGAATATGGAAGGAGCCTTTAATTATTAGCCACTGATCATTTCTACCTTTAGCCAACAAATGACACAGAGTTCCAATCAGCCTTTCACGTACCCCTAAGGATGCGACCCTTTGCCGATGCGCTTAAGGACTGTGTCGAGGTGTTTCAATCCACGCACCCGTGAGGGTGCGACCATTGTCGATAAAATATGCCGCCGCAATCAGCAAGGTTTCAATCCACGCACCCGTGAGGGTGCGACATCAAATGCTTTCATCTTGCGCCGTTGAAGCGTTGTTTCAATCCACGCACCCGTGAGGGTGCGACAGAGTTAGTTGTTAAGGGATTTGACGAATTCTTCGTTTCAATCCACGCACCCGTGAGGGTGCGACTGGTCGTAATATCCCCGTTGGTCAGGTCCATACCGTTTCAATCCACGCACCCGTGAGGGTGCGACGGTTTGGTTTGGTTTGGGGTTAAGCAGGGAGTTGGGTTTCAATCCACGCACCCGTGAGGGTGCGACTTTTGGTTTGGGTTTTGGTTTAGGCCGGGAGTTGGGTTTCAATCCACGCACCCGTGAGGGTGCGACATCAACAATTCATAAAGGGATTGTATAACTTCCTGTTTCAATCCACGCACCCGTGAGGGTGCGACAGGCAAATGAGGTTGCGATATGCCAGCTACTGGAGTTTCAATCCACGCACCCGTGAGGGTGCGACAAAGTAGGAACAAAGAATTTTCATAAGGCAGAAGTTTCAATCCACGCACCCGTGAGGGTGCGACTCTCCAAAAAGCTTCGTGTGCCCAATAAGTACATTGTTTCAATCCACGCACCCGTGAGGGTGCGACAGGAGGACGGCACGGAGATGTCGGGGCAGGAGTGGTTTCAATCCACGCACCCGTGAGGGTGCGACATGCGATCTGCTGATAGGTTGACGTCATGGCACAGTTTCAATCCACGCACCCGTGAGGGTGCGACTCTCCACAGGAGCTTTGTTCAGGAGGGCGGCCGCAGTTTCAATCCACGCACCCGTGAGGGTGCGACGGGATGCTCTCGGACTACAGCAACTCCAGCCGGAGTTTCAATCCACGCACCCGTGAGGGTGCGACAGGGAATGTGTTGTAATGCGCTGGCTTTAAATAAGTTTCAATCCACGCACCCGTGAGGGTGCGACCTCGGCAAGTTGCTTTTGTGGGACGTTTTCGGCGGTTTCAATCCACGCACCCGTGAGGGTGCGACGACCAGCCCATGTATCTGCAATGCCGCTTTCACGGTTTCAATCCACGCACCCGTGAGGGTGCGACCCGGGGAAGCTGGTCCTGTAGGTCCACAGGGCCCGTTTCAATCCACGCACCCGTGAGGGTGCGACTGCTTAATGATTTCCGTTTTTTGCAGATAGCCCTGTTTCAATCCACGCACCCGTGAGGGTGCGACGGGTATGAGCACTCCTATTGTACAGGCATACGTGGTTTCAATCCACGCACCCGTGAGGGTGCGACACGAACGTCACTGAATGTGACACCCTGCACGTGTTTCAATCCACGCACCCGTGAGGGTGCGACAAGGAATGGGCGACATACTTGATCGAGTCCATGGTTTCAATCCACGCACCCGTGAGGGTGCGACCCATGCGGCCAAAGCAAATTTCCTGCACGAGTCCGTTTCAATCCACGCACCCGTGAGGGTGCGACTCCAGCGGCATCATCTCCCCGCACCGCGGACACGGTTTCAATCCACGCACCCGTGAGGGTGCGACTAACTCCATCAACAATAATCACGACAAACCTAGCGTTTCAATCCACGCACCCGTGAGGGTGCGACTATATTCTTAACGACGAAAAACACGACGAGTTAAGTTTCAATCCACGCACCCGTGAGGGTGCGACCACCATGGGCCAGCACACCAGCATCAGCATCCTGGTTTCAATCCACGCACCCGTGAGGGTGCGACATCCGGGAAATGCAGT
>OLPF01000435.1_pt1 | contig 45466 bp, 38 predicted proteins | sample 1673121 | NCBI WGS metagenome assembly OLPF01 (sample SAMEA3136756, study PRJEB25190) | human gut metagenome
TCCTACAACTGCTGTTCCATTCACCACAAATGAGCCGCAGTCATATGTATTAGGTGGGAGAAACCACCCTCTACATAGTAACTCTTGATTCACAATGGAGTTGGAATCGCCCTGCAAATCATCGTCACGGGACAGGCGTTCATACAGCGCTGTCATCTTGGATTCGTTGTTATTCAAGTACATTACCTCCCGAGGAAGTCAAAGTAAGTGAAAAAGCTCCCTTCATCTATGGGACAAAACAGAACCTTTTTCGGAACTGTTTTTGAAAATTCTTTGAAAAAATTGCGGTTCTTGTCGTTTCCCTGTATAATGGATTCAAAGAGAGAGGGTGAGCGAATGGCTTATGATGATGGGTATCATTCTGCGGATGACGACGATCTGGAATCAACTGAAGAATCCATTCGTTCCATGCCCCTGTACGATGAGGACGGCATTGAGATACCGGATGACGAACTGCCTTGGAACAATGTGTCAGAGGAAAGAATCCCAGATGATGCTTCTATAGATTGGATGCTTGACGATTCAGAAGGATCGGAAGAATCAAATCAATCCGCAAGATTGGGAGTCGATTTTCCTTTTGCTGACAATCGCTCCGCTTCTGAGCGCAGGAAGCGCATTGCGCAAAGCGTGCGGGAAGAAGCGCTGCGTCGCCTGGAGCTGTCTGCACGAACAACGTCGGAATTTCAAACGCTCGTCCATTGGTATGATCGTGAGGAGCAGAGCCGAATGCGCAGGGAGCGCCGCTACGAGAATCTTCGGGGCAATACTCCGATGGAATATGACGCGCTTTCCGAGGGCGATATTTTCCCTTCTAACATGAGCCAGCCTACTTTTCGACAAATCTGCCGCGGAGAATTTGATGATTATCTGGCCAACTGCCTGTTTGAAATGCACGACCTGACAGACAGAGCGCACATCCGCCAGATCGTCAAGCATCTAAAACTGGACCACAAGGAAATCGTATACTTTTTGGGTGTCCGGCTGTATTCCACGCAGAAGCTGGCTGATTTGCGCGAGCAGTCTGAACGAAATATCCGAAAGGTACGTGATACGGTCAGGCGGCGCATTCACCGCAAGCTGTATGAAGCCCTGATGGAGCTCTCGGAGTCCGGCGGCGAGCTGATCCATATGGAACAGGATTTCCTACGAACCTATACGCCATCCCAAAGGAGGGCTTCTTCTGATGATGAATCTGTTTGAGCACACCTATGCCCATTGGGCAAGGTATACCGATTACCAATGGCGCAAGGCGGCAGATGGTCAGGCGTATCTGCTGCCAGTGAGCGAAGCAGAGGCCACGATCTACGATCCTATTCCGCTGGCCAGCCGGCTTGTGACGGATGCCGTCAACATCGGGCTGCTCGTTTTTCACAAGCAGCCCGACAGTGAGATTCAGGAAGCGATTCGCAGCTTCGCCTGTGCATACGGATTACTGGGCTTGATGACGGCCCTGCCCACCACGCCGAGGTTCGTTGAATATGAGAAGGTCTACCTGCTGAAAAACCCGTTTATCCGACAGGAAAGCATGGACACGCTGGCCTACCTGAAACTGTTCTTTCCATTTCTCATGCAGGATTTTCATAAGCACGACACGGAATCGCTGTGGAATGTCTCCGGCGAGGACAGGATACAGGCGGCGCTTGCGATGACCTTCCGTAATGAACCACAGGCGAAGGCCATGACCTTCATGCGTGATTATGGCGAACGCTATGACTGGCTCAAGGAGGTCTTTCTGGACTGGGCTTTCACCTTTGTTTCGGCGTACATGTACTACAATGATCGGGATACGCTGGATCAGGACACGCTGGCGCTATACCGTCAAGGACTGGCCTGCTTTGAAGGAAATGCGCCAAGCTATCACCTGGAGCTGCGTGACCATACTGTGATGGTGTGGGACTTTCATTCGCTGATGCTGGCAATAAAATTTCTGTTTTCCATTAGGCTAACTGATCCAGATAACCTGATGAAACTGTGTGCGCATTGCGGGAAGACGTTCATTGCCAGGCGCACCGGTTCGCGCTTTTGCTCCTCGGAATGCCGGAGTAAGAGCAAAAAGGAAGAGTAACATGACATCTGTCGTAGCTTCAACTGTAGATCAGCTCCGCAAGAAGTATTTCTTCGATCCTATGGTGGATGTCGTTTATTCGGCGCACCCATTCAAGCTGATCCTCCGCTTTCAACGCTTCAGTAACGCCTTCCGCAGCCTGTATCTGTGGAATCAGCAGCTCGAAGCGAGCGGTGCAGGTTACGTCGATTTCGTGCAGTTGCTTCATGAGCTTGCCGGACAGCAGGAGGCTGTTGAAGAGAGCAGGGCGATATTCTTTGAGATAGTTCAGGCGCATCCTGCCATACTTGCCCAAAGGGCGCTGTTCTTCATCGGTCAGGCCTAGGTCGGGAAGCAGGCAGTCTCCGCAACGGTGGTAAGTTAGCGTCATGGTGATTTGCTCCTTTCACAATCAAAAGCAGTAGTTAGATGCTGAGGGAACCAAGCGTGAGTTTGTTCCTTTACATTCTAACTACTGCATATGGCGGCGGTCATTGTGCGTGGCAACGATGAAAGCATGTTCTCCCTTGAGAAATTGGGAAGCCAGCTCATATCCGATTTTATTTGCTTCTTCTGGCGTCACTTCGCCGGGTTTGAAGGACTGGCGCAGCTGGTAAGCGATCACTTCATTGTGAATCTTTCTTCCGGTTATGGCCATATACTCGCTGCGCGCAAGTAGAAACTCCTGATCTGCGGTTTCCGGGGCGCAGGCATATGCCGAGATCAGCGCGCCGCCTTCTGTCTTATCCGGGTTCTTCACGTAATCCACCCGCGCTTTCAGGCACTGTGCAATGGTCTTGCCCTTGTTGATGTGCATCGGAATGATGCGAGTCGTTGCCATGAACACCTCCGAATCAAAGGAAAAGCGGCGATCTGTGATTTCCACAAACCGCCGCAGGCCAATGAAGCTCAATGAAGCAAGCCTTCCACAAAACCGAGGATACGATTCATCTGGTTCAGCAGGAGATGAGCGATTGCCGGCAATCCGATGGGGCTGGCCAGGAGCGCAAGCACCAGGAAGGCGATCCCGTTCTGCCAATAACCAATAAAGAACTCAATCCCTGCCAGGAGCGCAAACAGCGTTACAGATAGGCCGATCACGGAAGAAGCGATCGAAGTGAAAAATGCTGCCAGCCCGAGCATCAACCGGAGGACAAGCATGATCGGAGCCAGCGCAATTCTCAGCAAGGTTTTCATCATGGGACGCCTCCTTTTTTTATCCGGTACGCTCAAGGATGGAGAGCAGTTTGCGCATCATCTGCCAAAGTTCATCCTGCTTTTGCAGCATCTCTTCCATTTCGGTGTCGTACATCTGACCCTGTGCGTTCAAGCGCCTGGCAATCTGGTTGAGGTTGTTGGTCATGTTGCTGAGCAGTCGAATCATTTCCCGGATCTGCGGCAGATCCAGTTTCAGAATGTAGCCGTTCAGGGCAAGCGCCCGCATGTAAGCGGATTCGTTTGTGATTCCGAGCGCATCCATCTTCTTTCGCATGATTCTTGCTTCGGACTCCGTCGTCTTGAAGTTGTGCTGAACCAGCCGCTTTTCCTTTCCCGCCATAATTATCTCTCCAGATCGCCCTTTTTGCAAGGCTGTCGCCGGGCAGAAAGCGCAGCGGCGCGTTCCCGCTGATGCGCAGAACGTCTGGCAAAGGCTTCGGCAATCTTCTGCAAAGTGCTGTCCCGGACATGTTCCATCCTGGCGGCGAGCTGCTTCGCTTCCCCGGCTGTAAGCAGTTCCAGATTCTCCCCGTTGGTTCTCACCACAACCGCATTCCCCATGATGGGATCGCCATGCTGCTGTGTTCCATAGAGCGCACTTGCCGTCGCATTGATGAGCGCTCCGCCGGGTTTCAGCTTGCCTTCTTCATCAATCATCATCAGGAGGTCATCCTTTGCCAGCGGTTCAGCTTCAACCAGTTCAATCCAGTCGCAGCCAATGGCTTCCCGCGCGATATCAAACATTTCCCGTTCAGGATTGCACGCGATGATTCTCACATCCTGCGTTTCGGTGAGCAGGACGGCATATTGCTTTTCATTCAAAGGCTTCGTCTCCTTATCTTTCCATGTCCAGTGCTTTTTTCTTGACTTCTTTGGCGGCAGGTATGAGAGGCGACCGCGCATCTGCCCGGGTCTGGGGATGTTCCCGTTCCCGGATCTCCTTGCGAACCTGCCAGATGAACCCGTCCAAAATAGCCGGATGGGAAGAGACGGCATACGCATGTCGCCGGTCCATTCCGCCGTCCAACAAGCCTTGCGGGAGACTTACGGAAAATGCCCAGTCCTTATTGGAAGAAGAAAAACGGCCATCCCAGGACTTGTCCTGAACCGTCGCAGCAAGCACAAGGGTTGTCCGTTCCATACCGAATTGCTCAAGAATCTCCAGCGCCGCCTTTTTGTCCAGACGCCATCCGTCAAAATATCGGGAAATGGCATCCTGAATCGCGCGTTTGCAATCCAGGTTTGCCTGATGCGATAGTCGAAAGCTCTCCAGCTCGCCATGCTCACGCGCATATGCCGACGATTCATGGTAGACAGGTGTAAGGGTCTTCGGTTCCATGTCCATAGCCTCCTTCATTCGTTTCTTCTGCTCCCGCAGAAAATCCCGTATGACTTCCTGCTTTTCGGATAACGTGCCGGTGAGAAGCATATCCATTTGAGCTTCCATCTGATCCAGCTGTGTTAGCGCCTCAAGGAAGCGGGGGTGGAAGTCGTCGTGGTGCGACTTCGGTGCATAGGTTTCTTTCCATGCCAGGAGCCTGTCTCTGTAGGCAGCCAGTTCATGAAAACAATATCCCACCTGATGATCAAAGAGATCTGAAGCACGATGTGGACGCCTTCCCGGTCTGGCGGGCGCTTGCTCCGGTTCGTTTTGGGCGATGCCGAAGTCGGAGGCCAGTTTCAAAGCAGCTTCCCGAGGCGAAAGATCAAAAAGGCGGCTGGCGAAGCTGATCACATCGCCATCCGCCTGACATCCGAAACAGTGGAACCGCTCATCGACTTTCATGCTTGGGTTCCGGTCAGGATGGAAGGGACACCTGCACATCCCATTTCGGCTGACGCGAATCCCGTAGCGTTCCGCTGCTTCTCTTGTGGTTAAGGCACTTTTAATGGACGCATACAGTCCCAATTCATCACCTCAAATCTTACCCACGCGGCCAGGCGGGCTTACCGCTCTTCCTCCCTGTGCGGACGATCTGCCTGCCTGCTGCTTGAAGTGTGATCCATGTTCAGCGCGGCGTCCAGCTCAGCCAGGCGCGCGCTTTTTGTTTTGAGCTCGGTTTCCTGCGGGAAGGGTTTGCTGACTTCGGCTTTCGCAGCCTCGATCTGCTGTCGTACCGTCGCAAGATGTTCCTCCGTCGCAGCCAGACGTTTGGGAATCTGGGCGATGGCATTGTCCAGACGGGTGATATTGCCCCGGGCATCGTTGCCCACTTCCATCGGGTGAGACACCGCGCCATGCAGCGTCAGCAGAAATCTGTTGACAAAGGAATCATACTGTACGCGCATGTTCAGCCCGCGATAGGAACCGAATTCGACGGCGGTTCCCCTGGCGGCTTCCTTGCAGGCGGTGAGGATGGCCTTGCCTGCTTCTTCCTTGTCGGTGATGAGCACGTCTCCGACCGTCATGCCCACGAAATCCTCCTGCGGAAGCGGATGAGCGTTGAGGGTAGCGATGTCCTTTTCAAACCCTGCAATCAGATGTGTATCACGCTCCACCTCCTGCGGGAAATATTTGAGCAGCTGATCTTCGAGCCTGAACTGCTTGCTCAGATGATCGGACCGCATCAGTTTCAGCCTGGCCACATCCACGTCCAGGTCCATCTTTTCCTTGATTCTCGGATCACCGGCACACAGCGCTTTGATCTCCGCATAGGACAGTGCCGTTTCGTCCATGTCCTCGCAGGAACGCACCGGGCTCTTGCTGGTCATAATCTGCGAAATGAATTTCTGCTTGTTTTCTACTGTCTGCCAAAGGTATGCGTCAAACGTAGCCTCGGTGACGTAGCGGTAGATGGAGACTTCCGGGTTCATGTTGCCCTGACGGACAATGCGGCCTGCGCGCTGCTCCAGGTCACCGGGCCGCCAGGGACAGTCCAGATCATGCAGCGCAATTAGCCTGTCCTGCACGTTGGTGCCCGCGCCCATCTTGGCCGTGCTGCCCATCAGCACGCGCACCTGACCGGAGCGCACCCGGGCGAACAGTTCCTTCTTCTTGACCTCCGTGTTGGCTTCATGGATAAAGGCGATCTGTTCCGCCGGGATACCGCGTTCTACGAGCTTCTGGCGAATGTCATCATAGACATTGAAGTCGTTCTCTGGCTGCAATCCATCGGTAAGCTCCTTGGATGACGGCGAAGGATTCAGACCCGCGCCTTTCGGAGTGGATATATCGCAGAATACGAGCTGCGTCAGCCTGCTCTCTTGCCCGGCTTCCCAGATGCGAACGATATTGCCCACGCAAGCATTGACCTTGCTGGCCGGATCATCCGGCAACAGCGGGTTGATCAGCCGCTGGTCCAGACCCAGCTTGCGCCCGTCGCTGGTGTCGGGTAGGATACCGGCGAGGTAGCAAAAGCCCCTTTTCCGTTATCCCCCCTCGGAACCGGACTTGATACTTTCGCATCATCCGGCTCCCCAGTAATTTCATTTCAAGAACGTATATTTACTGTTCCATTGTGGATAGCTGTGTGGCATTCCCGACATACCACCAGCGTTTTTCTCTGCCGCGCAGCCATAATCTGAACCCAAACCGGCGGCGCTGACTTACCTTTGGTCTTTAAGTCCGCTAGCTTGCGGATATGATGTACTTCAATATCTTTGCTGCTTCCACATAACTCACAAGTATCTGCTGTCAACCGCTTAATGAGTTCTGTACGCCCTCCATATACCTTGTAGGGCGTATCCTCTATGACAGCTTTACGCTTATGGGCAAGTGAAATTCCTCCCCAGGTAGCCACCAATGGCTTTTTCCCAGGGCGTTCTACAACCACTTGCAGGCAGTGTACCGTTTTTCCGCTTGTGCTTGTGGTCGTAGTTTTATACTTTGCCTTTTGCTTTTTGATAGATGACCGATGTTTGCAAGCCAAGGTTTTCAGCAGAGAGGTTTCCATTGTCCAGTAGAGTTTGGAAAACCAGGATAGGTTTTGGGCCAGAACATAGTATTGTACCAACCCTCTATATTCCTGCTGAAACCTTTGGACAATAGAGAAATCATCATCGTGAAGCAACGCATTTCTGTGGGTCACTTTCCCATATCGCATGAACGACCTGCATTTATCCTCAATTACCCTTGCTGGAACAAGCAATGCAATAGCGCCATTAGCGCCTCTGCGCCCTTTGGGGTCGATGTAATCGTTGCACCGCTGCGCCTTAATTTCATAACCGAGGAATTTTGCCGCTTGACTGCTGGCACTGGTAATCAATGTCTTTTCCTCTGACAGTTCTAAGTGAAGCTCTTGCTTTAAGAAATCGTGCATTTCTGCTTTGATTTTCTCTGCATCGGCTTTTGAACCGGTGAATCCGATGAGGAAATCGTCAGCATACCGAACATAGCGGCATCTGCGATAGTTCTCGTCATAAGGGTCAACCGAGGGAATACCACGTCGTTCTACTTCAAGTCTGTGGGCAGCTTGAATATCACCACGCTTTCTTGCTTTACTGATTTCAGCATTCATCCGACTATACACAGGATTCGCCTTTTGCCGCTTCCCCCGTGTGTTATTAGGAATCAGAACTTTCTCAATCCATTGGTCAAACTCATTGAGGTAAATATTTGCCAGAAGTGGACTGATAACGCCACCCTGCGGAGTTCCGCTGATTGTCTGATTAAACTTCCAGTCCTCCAGGTATCCGGCTTTTAGCATATTAGATACCAGGCGGATAAATCTGCCGTCATGGATATTTTTCTCAAGTATTTTCAGCAGAACAGCATGGTCTATTGTGTCGAAGTATTTAGAAATATCCCCTTCGATAAACCAGCGTGTTCCTTTCCACACTTGAATTTCCTGCAAAGCCGTGTGGCATCCCCTGTTGGGCCGGAATCCATGAGAATGTGTGCTGAATTGCGGTTCATAGTACGCTTCCAAAATCTCGCGCATCACTTCCTGCAATAACTTATCTCCCCATGTTGGAATGCCCAGGGGACGCTTCTTCCCGTTTTTCTTTGGGATATATTCACGTCTTGCCGGTTTCCACTGATATTTTTCTTCTCTGAGAAGTTCAATCATCCTATCAATTTTCTGAATTGACATTCCATCAACCGTTTCTTCAGTGACACCTTTTGTCATTGCTCCGTTATTCGGGTATAACTTTGCATAGGCGTTTAGATAAAATTCACGGTTGAATAAGAGCTTATAAACTCTCTCGATAGGTTTGTGCTGTTTTCCACGTTCTTGAATGACTGTTAAAATAGTTTTGGCTGTACGCATCTCACGCACCTACTCCTTTCTAACAAATCGAAATTACCTGCCGTCCTTCGCCATGTGAGCGGCTTTCTCGCTTCCGATTTTACGGCTATCCCTGTCATTTCAGGGTTCTCGGACTACTATGACGGCTCCGTGACCATGGGGGTCTCCCCCTTTAGGCCATCCTGCCATTCGTCAAAAGTGTACGTTTCGAGCATCCCGTAGGTCCCTCGTTCGTTCCTTTATTCCCGTTCACTACGGGCTCTTTCACTGCAAAAAGTTACTCGCCCAAAATCAACAACAGCGAGCATACAGTGACACCGGTATCAGTCGCTTTCCGGTGGGCGATGCTTTGCACCAAGTCAGAACTGAGGTTCAGGCAGCTTAGCTTTAACCATAGGACGCGGAACTTGCGGAGCGTCAGGACCTTGCGACTGGTCCCTTATCCGCTTTACCAACATGCGATTGTCCCCTTTGAGTTTCCTCGCCAGGTAGGTTGGTCGTTCCCATTATTCACTTTTAATAATGTCCCCCTGCGGGGGAGATACACTTTTGCGCGTAGCAGCGCACAATCTTGAGCATGTTATCGACCGTAGGATCGACCATCTTCCCATGGACAGCCGCGGCCCGCTCAGAAAGGGCCTGCACCATTTCCTGCTGCTGCGCGGTGGGCTTGACGACCACCGTCTCATAATGCACCTGCGGCGTCGGCAGATGAAGCTGATCCGCGGTCTTGATGTCCGCGACCTGACGAAAGACATTCATGAGCTCCGGCAGGTTGAAGAACTTGGCAAACCGCGTGCGTGCCCGATAACCGGTGCCCTCCGGGGCCAGCTCAATAGCCGTCGTTGTCTCTCCGAACGTCGATGCCCAGCAGTCAAAATGCGTCATGCCGCTGCGCTGCAAAGCGCCATATTGCAGGTACCGCTGCATGGTGTACAGCTCGGTCATAGAGTTGCTGACCGGAGTGCCTGTGGCAAAGATGATGCCGCGTCCGCCGGTCAGCTCGTCCATGTAGCGGCATTTCAGGTACATGTCGCTGGACTTCTGCGCTTCGGAAGTGGAAATTCCGGCCACGTTGCGCATCTTCGTGTACAGAAAAAATGGTGATAGGTAATCCTTTGAAGTAATCTCCGGATTTTCCCCCACCTCACGCCGGGCGTGCACCTTTCAGCGCACCCGGCCTACCATCAAACTGATTTACTTTCTTCCTTCAGATTTCAATACCGCTGCACCCTCACGGGTACAGCGTACTCACAAATTTCACGATTTGAGTTTTTCTCGGTATTTCATAATTTTGCGTACTGCCTTTGCGTTCAGCTCAGGCGGTATTGGGCTGTTATGAACCATGCGGTGGCACGATTCGCACAGCCATGCCAGATTGGGAACTTTATTGATTCTTTCGATTGGAAGCTGGTTGTCGATGTGGTGACAGTGTTTTGGAACTGTTATGGAAAATGGTTTCCCGCAGCATTTGCACTTTCCCTTATCCCGGTTATAGGCGTATTCTCGGTTCATGAAGTATTCAAAGTTTGCCTTCCAACCCTTTCCGTCTGCATAGCAGGCAAGGGCAATATCTTCCGGGGTATTGATGGATGGTCGGTCACAGGGCAGTGGTTTGTGCTTGTTTCGGTAGTTGACGTACCGCCTGCGGCCTTCCGCCGTGTAAGGGGTTATCTTTTGGTCAAACGGTTTGCTTTCATACCGGCTGTGCGTGATAAACGCAAAGGTAATTCCAAACCATTTTCCCTCGATGGGAATTGCGAAGGTTTTGCTCTCATATCCTTCGTGCCTGTGCGGAAGGTTGCAGAGCGTTTTCAGCGGAACCTGCATCTGGTTATACTGTTTCGGGAACAGCTTTTTCCAAACGGCTAGTGCCGCATTGTTTACCCTGCGGTCGATTGCATGATAGGCGTGTGAACAGATGGATGGCTGGTAATACTGTGCCAGACCCAGAATGATGGAGTTCACATATTGTATCTGGGCGGCCTGTGTATTTGGTTTGGAATACAGCTCAATACGGTGTACCTGTTCCAGTAGACTGCCAATTTTCTTGGACAGCCGTTCCATATCTGGCAATGGTTTTCCCACCAGATGTTCCGTCCACGTTGCAGGGTTCGGTGTTTTGCGCTTTCGTTCCGCCTTGACGATGTAACCGAGAAAATGTATCCCTCCTTTCCGCAAATCGGTTACATAGGTCTTTTCCTGCGACAGTTCCAGTTTGAGTTTTTGTCTAAAGTATTTTGTCAGCTCACGCTTCATACGGAACGCTTCCTTTTCCGTAGAAGTCAGCACCACCCAGTCATCGGCATAACGGAAGTTATACTTTGGAGTGGTTCCTGCCCATTTCAGCCTTCGGGTATCATTGCATTTGTGTTTGCATTTACGATGCGGCTCCATGTAGGTTCGCCCCACATACCAGTCAAAATCATTCAGATATATATTCGACAGCAGAGGGGAGAGGATTCCTCCCTGCGGCGTGCCGGTTTCCGTTTTGTGATACAAATCCCGTTCGATATACCCGGCTTTCAGCATTTGGCTGATGATTTTCAGCACCCGTTTGTCATGGATGCCCATTCGCCATACTTTTTGAAGCAGTATCCGGTGGCTGATGTTGTCAAAACACCCTTGAATGTCACCTTCCACTGCCCACACAGCCTGGTCGGGAGATTTACACCCGGCATTGATTACATTGACAATATCCCGGATTGCGTGCTTTTGTGCCCGGTAGGGGCGGAAGCCGTAGCTGTGCGGATAAAATCTCGCTTCGCATATTGGCTCTATGATGAGCCGCACACACTCCTGTATGATTCTGTCTAGTACCGTAGGGATTCCCAGCGGTCGCATTTTGCCGTTGCTTTTAGCAATGTATTCACGGCGGGCTGGTTTGGGCTGGTATTTGCGAAAACACGATTGAATCAATAAAATCAGTTCATCTTTTGGCATTTGCAGATATTTGTCCATTTTCATCTTGTCCACTCCGGCGGTTTTACTGCCCTTGTTGGACTTGATGTTATGGATGGCGGTCACAATGGTGACTTCGTGTGCCATTGCTTCCACCAGTCCGGTGAACGAAACGCCTTGCCCGGATTTCTCATAGAGCATATCCTGAATGGCTTTCAGTTCCGTTTCCGTTGAAAATCTGACGTTCAAATGCACAAGGTTTTCACCTCGCAGTTCGTCACCCATCTTTCAGGGAGTTATTGGATTTTCGCTTTGTGAAATTTGTGAATCAGTTTGACTCGTACCCTTCGCCGTGGAGCATTTCAGCCCGTGTGGCTGGCGTTACCCAGCCGCAGACTACTATGGTACGGCTGACTTCCTGTTGCTTTCATAACTCTGTAAAGCTCCGGCAACAGGCTCTCAAACGTTCCTGAATCTCTATCCTTGCGGTCATTGCTTGACCATTGAAACCCTTAGGCCGCTACCTTACACCGGGAAAACCTAACCATGCTTTGAACCACAGTTTCTGCATGATTCCGTGTGGACATTTCATTCCACAGGGCACGTGCGGAAAAACCAGCCGCACGCGCTTTTTCCAATTTTCACCCTTTCGGATGCCGTCTACTCTTACGATGCTGCATAGCTTTCACTAACGGATAGCCATAGGTTTCGGAAGCCCGCACCATTATTCTCCATGCCCCTTTGCAGGGGTTTAGGTTTTCAGGTTACGACTTCACCACGCTTTGTACCCTGCACATTTACAGATGCGCAGCGCACAGTGGAGTATTAGCTCTCGTACTGCCTGCGGTTTGACAGACCGCTATGGGATTGCTCCTTTCCGGCATTGGTTCTGTACGGCAGGGGAATTTCACCCCTGATCTCGAGATTCAAGTTCTCTGTGATATTTTCTTATTGCTAAGTGCAATCACATGGCGCTGTTCGTCCTTGTTGTCAACAAGGGCTTATGCGCAACGTTTCGCACGGTTCTTGTAGGCGTGCGCCTCGTCCACATACAGCCGGTCTACGCCCAGCTGCTCAAAGGTCACCACATCGTCCTTTCGATCTTCGGCCCGGAGCTTTTCAAGTCGGGTTTCCAGCTGCCGCTTTGACTTTTCAAGTTGCTTGATCGAAAAGCGCTCGCCGTTTTCTCTTTTTAGTTCTTCAATGCCTTCCATGATCTCGTCGATTTCTTCCTGCAATAGCCGTTCCTGACGCTCATGGGATACGGGGATCTTCTCGAACTGACTGTGCCCGATGATGACGGCGTCGTAATCTCCCGTGGCAATGCGCGCGCAAAACTTCTTTCGGTTGCTCGTCTCAAAGTCTTTCTTGGTCGTGACCAGAATGCGCGCAGATGGATACAGCCGAAGGAACTCAGAGGCCCATTGCTCCGTCAGGTGGTTGGGCACGACAAACATGCTCTTCTGGCACAGACCCAGGCGCTTGCTTTCCATGGCCGCGGCGACCATCTCAAACGTCTTTCCCGCACCCACCTGATGGGCCAGCAGCGTATTTCCGCCATAGAGGATATGCGCGACGGCGTTTCTCTGATGTTCGCGCAGCGAGATCTCCGGGTTCATGCCCGAAAAGACGATATGCCTTCCATCGTACTCGCGTGGCCGAACCGAATTGAACAGCTCGTTGTACTGCGCCACCAACGCCTGACGGCGGTCGGGGTCTTTCCAAATCCATTCCCGAAAGGCGTCCTTGATGGCCTGCTGCTTTTGCTGGGCAAGGGTGGTCGCCTTCTGATTGAGCACCCGCTGTTCCCGCCCGTCTGCGTCCTGGATGGTATCGTAAATGCGCACATCCCGCAGATTCAGCGTATCCTCCAGAATCTTGTAGGCATTTGCCCGGTCCGTGCCGTAGGTGGTGTACGCCGCGACATTGGTGCGCGATACCACATTCTTGCCGTTGATCCGCCACTCCGCCGTATGCGCCGAAAAGTGCACCTCAATGACGCGGCGCTGGTAGTACGGCGTTTCCAGCAATTCATACATGAAGTCCTGGACGTACTCCTGCGAAATCCACGTCGCGCCCAGGCGCACGTCGATGTCGGAGGCTTCCAGGTCTTTGGGCTGCGCCGCTTCCAGCGCCGAGACATTGACCCCAAACGCGGCGTCTGCCTGCGCGGCAGCCCTGGCATCCCGCAGCTTCTGGCGCACATTGCCGGAGAGGTACTCGTCTGCCGTGACGTATTGCTCCGTGCCGGGAATTCGGAAGATGACGCCGCGCAGTTCCTGAACGATCTCCTCCTCGCTCTTTCCGGTCAGCCCGGCCATGAAGCCCAGATCCACCCTGGCCCGTTCGCCAATGGATACGGCCAGCGCATCGGATGCGGTGTCCACGTGATCGACTCGGTGCTGCTGCTTGATGGTCCGTCTGGTGAACATATCCGCTTTGCGCAAGAGCCGATGCTCGTCATCGAGAATTTCCAGCGAGCAGAGCAGATAGTAGGAGGAATCCTCCGCAAACGCGAGGCGGTTTGCCCGGTCATTGATCAACCCAAAGCGCACAGAGAAGCCGTCATACAGGGTGTTCAGTTCGCGTTGAAGCTGCGCAATCTCTTCATCGCCCTGCTCATCCAGCTGCGCGTCAATCAGGCGGTGCACCTGATCGCGCAGGGCAATCAGCCCCTTGACGCGCTCCTGCGCCGTCTGATTGAGGTGGGGTTTCACCATGCGGCTGTTTTCGCGGTAGTAGACGAACCCATCTACGACGGTATACGAGAAATTGCGCACTGTGGGATCGGCGGGAATGGAAGCATCCAGCGCTTCCCCCTCGCCCAAATCCGGGAGGGACGCTTCACGATAGACGCCATGGATATGCCCGATCGCCTCATGCAGCTGATCGGCAAGATCTGCGCCTTCTGCCGGCAAGACCGTAAAGCTCTCCCTGCCGTACTGCGTGTTTTCTCTGGACAGGACGCCCAAAACCATCTCCGGGTGCTCGATAAAGTAGCTGTTCATCGTAAAGCCGTCCGCATTCTCCCCGACATGCACCCAATCCGGTTCGATGTCGATGGGGCGGTCCCGCCTTTGCAGAAACAGGATGTCCGAGACGACTTCCGTGCCCGCGTTGGCGCGAAAGGCGTTGTTCGGCAGCCGGATCGCGCCCAGCAGTTCGGCGCGCTGTGCGATGTATTGGCGCACCTCCGGGGACTGCTGGTCCATCGTGTAGCGGGAAGTCACAAAGGCGATCACGCCGCCGGGGCGCACCTGATCCAGCGTTTTGGCGAAAAAGTAGTTGTGAATGGAAAAACCGAGCTTGTTGTAAGCCCGGTCGTTGACCTTGTAATTGCCGAAGGGCACGTTGCCGATAGCAAGGTCGAAGAAGTCCCGTCTGTCCGTCGTCTCAAAGCCCGCGACGGTGATATCGGCCTTGGGGTAAAGCTGCCGCGCGATACGCCCTGTGATGCTGTCCAGCTCCACGCCGTACAGGCGGCTGTCCTGCATGGACTCCGGCAACAGGCCGAAGAAATTCCCCACGCCCATGGAGGGTTCCAGGATGTTGCCGCCGGTAAAGCCCATCTGCGCGACGGCATCGTACATGGCCCGAATGACCACGGGGCTGGTATAGTGCGCGTTGAGCGTCGAGGCGCGCGCCGCTTCGTATTCCTGCGGCGTTAGCGCAGCGGAGAGTTCCCGGTATTCCCTGGCCCACGCGGCCTTCTCCGGGTCAAAGGCATCTGCCAGACCGCCCCAGCCCACATACCGGGAGAGCACGCTCTGCTCCTGCGGCGTGGCCATGCGCTGCCCGGCTTCCAGCCGGTGCAGCAGGTGAATGGCCTCCATGTTCCTCTGAAACTTGACCTTTGCGCCGCCTTCGCCCAGGTGGTCGTCCGAAATGCGGAAGTTCGCTGGAACAAAAGGAGCAACGGATTTATCCACAGATTCGGCGAAATTCTGTGGGAAACCCTGTGGATAAGGCTGTGGAGAACCTTCACGTGGCGCATTTTCGGCTTCGGGGAAATAAGCGGCGTTGCGCTCATCGCGGGCCAGCAGCCGCAAAAAGTTTTCCCGGCTCTCCGAACGCAGGACAGGATAGCGCAGCGAGGGGTCCTGCAATTGAACATTGAAAAGCCCGATTTGGGTGATGACAAAGGGCGTATCATCCAGATAGACGGTATCGCCCACCTTGCAGGAAAGCGCCAGATCTACGCTTTGCCTGTCATCGGGCGCGGCCATGCTTTCATCGGGCGGCGTTGTGTCTTCCAGTACCTGCATCCGGCCGGCAAGCGCCTGATCCACGCTTTGTCTGTCATCGAGTGCGGTTACACTTTCATCAGGCAGCGCTGCATCTTCCAGCGCCTGTATCCGGCTGGCAAGTGTCTGATCCACGCTTTGTCTATCATCGGGCGCAGCTACGCTTTCATCGGGCCGCGCTGCGTCTTCCAATTCCTGCATCCGGCTGGCAAGCGCCTGCACTTCCTGAATGAAAGGGCTGGCGTTCAGCGCGTCCTCGTCCACAACTTCCCCGTTCACAATTCCTGCCTCTGCCAGACGGCTGCGCAAGGCTTCGGTGTCGATGGGTTCTTCATCATCCTGTGCGTTCCCGTGTTCGTCACCGTCGGGCTCTTCCCGGGACAGCTGCTCAGGCACCGGTTGATCGGCCAACTGCTGCGCCTGTTCCCGCTGTGCCAAGTGCTCTTTCTCCTCAGGGGTCAGGTCACGCTCCAACCGAATGATTTCCGCAAGGCGGGAAGCGACTTGGGCCCAGGAAAGGCGAATCTCTTCACAGTTTTGTTTCCGCCAGCGGATGCCCTTGCCATCAAAGGATTCTTCGCTGTGGGAAGCGCCCGAAACCGCGTGGGAGCGGCCGCCGGTGCCATATTCTCTCTTGAGAAAATCCACCTGCTCTTTGGACGTATGCGTCTGTGTGAAGAACGCATGGATGCGCAGCTTGCTTCCTGCAGTAAGCCCGCCGCTGGCCAACGCGGCATCCAGTTCGTCATCCGTAATAAAGGCTGCTGGCTGGGCCACCTGGGTGAGCAGAGAATTGTATTCCCTCCGTGGAAGAGTCAGTTCGCGAAGCGCCTCTGCAATCTGCTCCGGGCGGTGATAATGATAGCGCAGAAGCGCACGGTTATGGGCATAAGCGGCAGAAAACTGTTCCGCCTCTTCGGTGAGCGCGGACAAGAACTGGGGTTCTGCCAGCTGACCGGCCAACCGACTTACAGTCTCCGGGAAACTTCCGCTGTGGATCGCCTTCAGGGAAGAGAAGAAGCCGTCAGCCTCCTGCGCGAGATCTCTGTACAGGTACACCAGACGCTGCGCCAGCTCCGTGCGCTCATGGATGGGACAATTTGCCAGCTCCATCATGCTCAGGAACTGGCCGGCATCCATCAGTTCACCTACCCGCCGGGCCGCATCCCTCCAGGAAATGATCTGCGCGCTGTTCACATAACGGGCCGACCTACCCGGTGCGATGCGGATGCCGGATGCATCGTACCATGCGCTGTAGGGCTTTCCGTCTATCACCAGGCCGTTTCCGCCCCGGTAGTCCTGCGCAAAGTGTGCTGCAAGAATGTCCAATGGCAACTGCTTCATAAAATCCACGCCAATGTGCAGCCGGAGGTCATCCGTGTTGCCACCTGACCGCAGGAATTCGTCAATCACCTCCTGAGAAACCAAAGAAGCGAAGGGCATCCTGGGGATGCTCTCCGCTTCTGTCGTGTCTAGCCACTGGATTTGCTCTGTTTCGGAGGGGATCAGGAAGCTCAGCTGTTCCACAGCCGGCGCATGATCCGTCAGGCGTAAATCAGCTCCGAGAGGATCATCTCCTCGGCCTGCGCTTTCAGGCCGTTCATCTGCCTGACCCAATCCATCGGGTTCTCCGCTTTCAACGCTTCTGTCAGGCCCGCTTGCCTGGACAGCAGGTCCATCAGGCTGTAAAGACGGTTCTGCGCCGTCCGTTCCGTCTCCTGCAGGTGCTCCATCAGCCTGCCGCTCAGCATCAGCCGCATGTACAGGCCCGGCCGGTTCTGCTCCAGATAGCGCTGTCTGAGCAGGCTGTACTTGCCCAAGGGCTGCTGTTCCGCTTCGGTCAAACCCAGGTCGGGCAGAAGATAGTCCCCGCTCTGCTTGTACATCAGTTCGCTCATGTTCCATGCTCCTCTCTGTCTGTCGAATGGTTCTCTCGATCTGGCGCAGCACCTGGCCCGTGATTATGCTGACAGCCTGGCCAAGTTCCGTGACGGTCGCAGGGGTATTCCAGTCATACACCTCGGTGAAGTCCTCCCGAAGCAGTTCCGGTTCCAGACCGCATCGCGTTTGCAGGCTGTAGGAGATGCTGGCCGTGGCAGCCTTGCGAAACGACGCCCCGATGTTGAATTCATCGTACTCCGAAAGGAAGGAACCGTCAACGCTGTCGATGATGTCCCGCCGGTGATCGCGCCAGTAGGAGAGCGCCTGCTGACTGGCAATCTGCTCCAACTGCGCGGCGAGGCCCATGGCGGCGTCCGCATAAAAAACCTCTTCAAGCATCTGCCTGACGGACGGTTCCACTTGCCCGGAGAGCTGCCAGGGTTCCACGCTCCGGGAATCCTGGCGTGCGCCCGTGTCGGACACGTCAAAGACATACCGCACGGACATGCCGTTGGCTCCCGGAGACAGCAGGGCAATGCCCTTTGCGCCGCGACGGACATATCTGCGCATGGCGCTATTCCAGAGGTCGTATTCGGCACAGGCCGTCGCATCCGGGCGCTGGGCATAGATCAGCAGCTGATCGTTGTAAGGGTATTTGTACAATCTGGATGAGGTGTTCAGGAACGCGGCCCAATCCAGATAACTGGCTGTGATTTTTCGGGCGGTATCCTCAGCCAGCTTCGCGTAAACCTGTGCCTTTGTGGCCATGAGATTGCCTCCTATCCGCTGATGATTGGGGAAAAATCGGGGATGATTTCCGCCGATAGACGCTTGTACCCCGCGTCGCTCATCGCTTCCAGCTTTGCAATGACCCGCAGGGTCAGCCCTTTGAGCTCTGTCTCGTCAACCATCAGATACTGCATCATGTTCCGCAGCTCTTCCACGGCCCCCAGACGGGTGCCGGGATCATACAGACAGATCAGGGTCAGTTCTTCCGGGGTAAACGTGCTCATCTGTTCCTCCGTCCGTTTCCGGTTGTGCTTCCTCCATGCCGTACCACCGCGCATAGGCGATGAGGTCCTGCATATTCCAGCCGGCGGGCAGCATGTACCGCAGGAAAAAATCGCAGCCAATCGCTTCCCGAAGGGAATCGCTGTGGGGATGGACGACATGGCAAGGCCGTCTGGTTACGCGGCAGGATTCGCCGTCGTGGTGAATGCACTCTCCCTGTGCAAGGGCTCTGATGCTCTCAAGAATCTGTTTGTTTGTCATAAACGCCTCGATTCTCCCGGCGCAGCCGGTTTGGGCTGCGCCGGGGCTCAACACATCACGCCGGGCGGCCGATGTCATCCTGAGTCATATAGATGCCAAAGTGTGCCAGCTCGGGAATGGCCTGGTTCTGCGCGTCATCCAGGACATTCAGCCCGCCGCATTCGGTCTTTTCGAGCGTGTGCAGAGCGTATACGGGCTTGTCTAGGCGCACTTTGCGGTATTCCTCATACCGGGCATCTTTGCGGACCTGGTTCTTCCTGCACAGAAAATCCACCAACCCCAGCAGGAACAGCGCACACCGGTACTGTCTGCCGTTAAAGAAACGCCTGATCCAATCGCTGCTGTAAACTCCTTGAACAAAAGCCCGCTCTCCCATCGCGTGCAGCTGTTCCAGAAAGGTTTCCGTCAGCATATAAAAAGAAGCCAGGGAACCCTCGTCCTGTACGACGGGGCGGCTGGCCTCGGGAGCGTTCATTTCCTCCCAGTAATTTTCCAGGATATCCTCAATGCTGACCTGCAGCGCACCCGCAAGGTCGTACAGGGTCGCGGCTTCGCAGTGATCCAGCTGGGTTTTACCGCTCAAAATGTCGCGCAGCGTGGATTCAGGCACGCGGCTGCGCGCGCTCAGTTGGGTCCGGCTCATCTGACGGGCGTTCATCAGTTCATTCAAATACATCCATTCATCGCTCCATTTCCTGTTTCTTGTGTTTGCGGATTGGCGCAGGGGAAGCAGGTTCGCTCTGTTCCCTGTGTTCCCTATGCTCCCGCTGTGCCTGCTTGTCGTAGCAGTAAAGGTAGAAGTTGTACTCGCCACGCCGGGGTGTGCAGCGGAGGCAGTATTCATAATTCGGCGTTTCCGCATAAAAGCCATAGCTGTCATCGCACACCCGCCCGCTTCGGCATTGGCTGCGCATGCCGGCCAGGTTCGACAACAAGCCTCCCGCATTGCGCAGGTCCTCCACAACAGATTGCAGTTCTGCCCTGAACGCGGCATGGTTCAGCTGTGGCATGTGGTCAAACCAGCTCGTATAAAACTCGTTGCCGGTGCTACCGAAGTCACCCCGCAGATGCCCAATGCAGCCGCGTCCGGCATCCGCTTCTTTGCGTCCGGAATACAACCAGTCCGTCTTCTCCACCTCGATCGGCCCAAAAACCACCGGATGCTTCGTGTCGTGTCCGCCTTCTGCGGGCCTCGCCTCATTCGGCGCTTCTGTGTCCGGTTCCGGGCGGTCATACTGGCTATCACGCCAATTTTCAAAGGATTCCAGGGATTGTTCCATGTACATTCGCTTCACCTCTCCAGTTCGTTGGGGGATGGACCTTATTCGCAGACCACCATATCGCTGGTTCTGGTCCCGTCGGAGATCACCAGGATGTAGGCGTCGTCCTCAAGTGCCTGCCGGCAGATGCGCAGGCCATACTGCTCCACCGCTGTGCCGCGTGCCAGCGTCAGCTCAAACTCCGCATCATTCCAGTAGCGTCCGCGCCGGGTATCGTAAAAGTCAATGGACCAGGTGCCCGACCATTCCACCTCGCGTCCGCTCTCCAGCTGGGACTTGCCACTCATCGTTCCATCTTCATTGAACGTGATCCGGCTTGCGTTGATGGAGCTCCCCGAGTACAGCCGCCAGCTGCCGGTCATGGCCCTGCGCGCCTCGCTGAGGTCCGTTACCGTAGCATAGAGGCATACGGTGGGCACAAAACCGCGCAGGCGCACACCGTCTTCTTCCGCCTCGATGTACGTCCATTCGCCCAGGGTACCCAGGCAAACCACCTTGGTGTTTTCCGTCAGCCTGGCCAGCGCATCTCGGCTGACAAGCGGGTCATCCGTCACCTCCACGTCGTAATGCACGACCGCGGGCATCCTCGTCAAATTCAGTTCGGGCACCACCGTGCCGTCCGGCAGGGCGTCCTTTTCGATGTATCCGATGCGGTTGTGCGTATCGGTGATGTCGTATTGGACCAGAATCCAGTCGCCTTCGCTGCCAAACACCTGTATCCAGCCATTGGTGCTCACACGCGCCCGTCCCTTCGCGCCGCGAAGGCTCTTGCTGTCCGGCGCGGCATACACGGGATAGGTGTGATTGGAGGTAAAGGAGACGAGGGACGCCGTAAGCGTCCCGCCGGGAAGCTCTGGCGCATTGGAGGTGTCCACCCAGATTTCGGCGTCTTCGGCCAGCGCAACACAAAGCGGCAGCATCAGGGCAAGCAGCACAATCAGGAATTTTTTCATGATCCCGCTCCTTTCTTCAATCAAACGTGGGGCGAAGGATGGGCTTGCCCCCTTGGGTGTAGGCGAGATGCAGCGTGGCGTTGTAGAGGGTATGGGTCTTGGCCGAGCGAAGGCCCGTTTTGCTGACCTCGCCTTTTTCAAGCAGCGTCCTGACCTCCCCCGAAGTCAGGGGCTTTTGCGCATTGGCCAGCACCCCGCCATTTTTCCAGAGCGCAAAATCGCAGGTGCGGTTTTCGCACATGAACCCCTTGGCGCGTTCGGTAATGGCGGCTCCGCACTTGGGGCAGGTCCCGATTTTTTCGCGCAGCGGCGGAAACAGGCGCTCTGCCTGCTCAACGCGCTTTGTACTCCGCGTCAGCTCCGAAACGAATTGCCGAATATCGCGCATGAATTGCTCGGGCTTTTCCCGGCCCTGCTCGATGCCCTTGAGGCGCTGTTCCCACTGTGCCGTCAAAAGCGCCGAGCAGAGCGTTTCGGGCAATACCGCAGCCAGCGCCTTTCCCTTGGCCGTGGGCAGCAGCACCTTTCTTCGCCTGTCTCCGGCGCGCTCAATCAGCCGGGTTTCAATCAGCTTTTCCAGAATAGAAGCTCGGGTAGCAGGCGTGCCAATGCCTTTGTGCTCCGCATCCTCGGGTATGTCTTCCTTACCCGCCGTTTCCATCGCGTGCAAAAGGGTGCCCTCGGTGTGGTGCGCAGGCGGCGTCGTTTGCCCTTCTGCGATGCTGGCCTTGGGGAACGGGCATTCATATCCTTCGCTCATGCCTTCGGGCAGGATGGGCGGATGTTCCTTGCGTTCCTCCACGAGCCGGTTTCCAAGGCTTCCCCGGAAGGCAGCCCAGAACCGCTTGAAGCCCATCTGCACCATGCGCTTGCCTTTGGCCGTGAAGTCGTGACCGGCGCATTCGATGTGCATAACGGTTTCTTCCTCGATGCAGGCATCATCCAATGCGCACAGCAGCCTTGTACACACCAGGAAGAGAAGATCCCGTTCCCCGGTGGTCAGCGCCCTGACCGCCCCATCCTGGCCCGGCATCGTGGATGTCGGAATCAGGGCGTGGTGGTCTGTGACCTCGCTGTCCTTGATCACCTGCTGCGTGTGCATCGCCAGCTCAAGGCCGTTTGCAAACGGCAATGCGCCGCATACCCGTGCCGCCAGTTCCGCAAGTTCCGGCTCCAGCTCGTGGGGCAGAAACCGGCTGTCTGACCGGGGATAGGTCAACAGGCGCTTTTCATACAGCCCCTGGGCGTACTCCAGCGTCTGCTGGGCGGTAAACCCGTAGAGCCTGTTGGCGTCCCGCTGAAGGGAGGTCAGATCGTAGAGGGCGGGCGGGTTTTCGCGTTTTTGCCTGCGCTCGATGCTTTTCACGACTGCCGGGCTGTGGTTGCAGGCGTCCATCAGCCTGCGCGCTTCATTCAGATCGGCAAAGCGTTCCGACTCGGCGACAACACCGCAGCCGGTATCCAGCGCGACCTTGTAAAAGGTTTCCGGCTTGAATGCCGAGATGGCCTCCTCCCGCTGCGCGAGCATGGAAAGCGTCGGGGACATCACGCGCCCGACATGCAGCGTAGGGCCATAGAGCAGCGAATACAGCCGCGTGGCGTTCATGCCGATGAGCCAGTCAGCCTGCGCGCGGCACAGCGCCGCCTGATACAGGTTGTCGTAGGCCGCCATGGGTTTCAGGTTGCGGAAGCCTTCCCGAATGGCGCTTTCCTCCATGGAGGAGATCCAGAGACGGCGAACGGGCTTGCGGCATTTTGCGCATTGATAGACCAGCCTGAAGATCAGTTCGCCTTCCCGCCCTGCGTCCGTTGCGCAGATGATCCCGGTCACATGCTCATCATTCATCAGGGACGCGAGCACCGCAAACTGCTTTTGGGTGCCTGAGGAAACGGTATACTGCCATGTTTCCGGGAGAATCGGGAGGTCTTGGTACCGCCAGCGGGCGTACCTGGCGTCATAGGCTTCGGGCAGGGCCAGTTCAACCAGATGCCCGACACACCAGCTGACCCAAAAGTCCTTGCCCTGAAGGTATCCATCCCGGTGCTCCGCAGCGCCCACAGCCGCGGCAATCGCTCGTGCCACACTCGGCTTTTCAGTGATAATCAATTCCATGTGTATTCCTCCATGCTTCAAGATGGGTGCAAGCTCCGTTCATGCCCTTATTCCTGCTGGGCATGTTCATCTTCATCGTCCTCGTCCAAATCAAAGTCATTGTCTGTGCGGCGGGCGGCGGACTGCTTTTTGCTCCTGACAAGAAGCACCCCGCCCGCAAAGCCCATGACCACCAGGGCGGCAAGCGCAATCCATGCGGTGGTCTTGCCGGACGAATCCTGCTCATCCTGGGAGGGCTGGGGCGTGATGGCCGGCACCGCCGTGGGTTCCGGCGTCACATAGACGATCTCCGGTGTGGGCGTGGGGACTTCTTCCTTTTCCTCATCGGACATGAGCGCCAGCAGATCGCGCTCATCCACAAGGTTCAGGAAGTACGTCTCGTACATCTCCGCTTCCTCATCGACCGGCTTGTCGTAGTCGATGACCAGGTAAAAGGTATTCCCGTTTTTCGTCTGGAGCGTGATAAACTGCTTGTTGGTCGCCGCGGAGTACAGCACGTCCAGCGTATGGCTGTTGCCGTCGGCCTGATAGGGCATACCGGGGCCGATGGTGATGTACTCCGTCTTGATGACCGTCTCCGGCGTCGGTGCGGCCGTCGGCTCCGGCGTGAGGGATGAATCGTCCTGAACGTAGATGAGCGAGCTGCCCAGGCCGTTGTAGCGGTTGGCGGAGGATACCGGCGTTGCCGTCGGGACAGGAGATGCAGTTTCCTTTTCGCCGGTGGGTTTGGCCGTGGGCTCGGGTGTAGCCGTGGGCATCGGCGTCGGATCAGCGGGCTGTGTGTAGTGCGGGTTGTCGAGCGATACCGGCTCAGAGAAGTTGCCCGCATAGTCAAACGCGCGGACGGCCAGCTTCTCAAATCGGTTCATGTTCTCATCCAGCTCCACATGCAGCGCTCCGTTTGTCAGCGTGGTGAACAGCATGCTGTTCACCTGCACGCCCGCGACGCCGGACAGATCGTCCTCCACGAACACCTCAAGCAATGTGCCGTTGATGGAAGCGGAGAGCACCGGCGCGGTCAGGTCGATGCAGGCCACCTGGGCGCTCTCTTCAAACGCATGGCCTTGCGGATCGGTCACCCGCAGCGTAAAGGTGCCGTTTTCGTGCAGCGCCAGTTCCGCTTTTCCGTCTGCAAACTGGCTTTCACAGTCAATCCAGGCGCTCTCGTTCATTCGATACTCGATTTTCTGCCAGCCGATGTGGTTGATATCCGTTACGGATACCTTCATCACGGCGCTGTTGCCACTCGACCAGCCTCCGGGCGCGGTCAGCACGATTCTGTAAGGGGATGCGCTTTCCGCATCGGCAGGCAACAGCGTTGCTTCTGCCACCGGCGCTGTTTCCGCCGCTGCCCCAAGGGGAAAAAAGGCTGCCTGCACAGCAGCCAGAAAAAGAAATGCCGCCAAACACAGCGGCCATACGCGATTACGCATCGTCATTATCGGCAGATGCCTCCTCTTTTTGTGGGGTGAGTTCCTCCTCTGCGGAAGGCACAGCATCCTCATTCCGGGCCAGCCCGGAAGGCATGCCGTCCCCGAACATGGACTGCATGATCTCCGCGAGCTGTTCCGGGGTAACATGGTAGAGCTCCGCTGTCGCATGGATGGCCGTGCGGTCCGCCTGTTGCACCAGGCGGCGCAGTTCTTCCACCTCTTCCTGAAGCTCGATCAGCTCCTGCTCGCGCTTTTCCAGCAGAGCATGGAGTTTCTGGCGGTCAGTGGGATAGCGTTTTCTCTTTTTTTCCGTCATGTTTCCTCCTCAGTCCACCGGCAGCCGCCCAAAGCCGTAGATCTTGTCCGACCATTTGCTGCTCTTGAGGTCGGCAAAACCTACCGGGTCGCCGGCGTGAATCATCATGTCATTTCCTACGTAAATGCCCACATGGGTGATGCCCTCGACATCCGCGCCCATCGTCTTTTCAAAGAAGACCAGATCGCCAGGGCGGGCGTCCTCCCGGCTCACCTCGCTGCAAAGGGAGTACAGCCCATTGGCGCCCCGGCGTCCTACGTCGCCAACCCCCGACTGATTGAACACCCAGCACACGAAGCCGGAACAGTCAAACCCGGTGTCCGGGTTGCTGGCCCCGTACACATACGGATAGCCGATATACTTTTCCGCCTCGACCATCAGCGCGAGAAAGTCAGGATCGGCGCTTAAAAGCTGCTGCGGGATCGTGTACTTCACCAGTTTGTTTTTGGACTGCACGCCGTTGACCTTCACATTGCTCTTGCCGTCCGACGTGATGACGGGAATACTGTCTTCGTCACATCCAGGCATGAAGTACTGGGGATCTTCCAGAATCACGGATTCGCCCTGCCAGCCATCCATGTCAAAGCTGTTGACCCAACTGCCGTCCTCTGCCCGTCCGGTCAGGGGCGAGATGGATACGAGCAGCGCGGCGACCAAGGCCATGATCCGCTTGTGCAGGAAGTGCGTCCGGTTTTCGTTCATTCGAATCATCATCAGGGGAATGCTCCTTTCTTTTTGGGGAATGACAAAAGGCCCTGCGGATGCAAGGCCCTTTCATTCTCAGCTTGGTATTCTTCCAAAAGAGTGAAAATGCGTTTTCCAATAGGCATCCTCAAGGTCGGCGAATCCGATGGGATTGCCGCAGTGCAGCATGGTGTGGTTGCCCACATAGATACCGCAATGCGTAATCCCCTCAACGTCTTCGCCCATCGTGCCTTCAAAAAACACGATGTCGCCCGGCTTCACCTCGTCATCTGAAACGCGGGAGCACAGGCTGTGCAGCCCCTTGGCCCCCAGCCGGCCGGTGTTGTACACGCCGCTGTTGGTGAACACATAGCTCACAAATCCCGAACAGTCAAAGCTGGTTTCCGGGCTTGCCCCGCCCCAGACATAGGGATAGCCGATGTACTTGCAGGCTTCCTCCATGAGCGTTGCGAAGGCCGGGTCTGCATCCAGCGTCTCCTGCGGGATGTCGTAGAGCGTCGGATCGCGCAGCGGCACCGCATGGGGATTGCCGGAGAAAATGCCCTCCATGTTGCCGTGGGAGGCCATGTACAACGCATACATGCCCATGGTATGGTGGCTCATGCTGACCACGGGCAGATGGGAGAGGTTCTTGTTTTCCAGCCTGACCTCACAGATGGTGTACGCATACGGCACCTGTTCGTCATAGGTATATGTCTCGGTTCGCTGTTGGCCGGTTTCGGGGTCCGTTACGATTTGCGTGCCGGTTCTCGTCTCCGTCCGGTACCGGGTTTCTGTTGAAACCGTCTGCGTGACAACGTATTGCAGCGCAAAGTACTTTTCGATCACCGGGTACGCGGAATCAAGCGTCCATTCCTGTCCGTCGAAGTACGCGGAGATGATGGCGATGAGCACATAGGGATCGTGCCAGATTTCATCGGCATCGACATGATATTCGTCATAGCCGGGATGAACCTGCTCGTAGTGATCCATTTCATCTTGCAGCGCACGCTCCATCTCCGCGTAGGCACGCTCCGCGGCGCGAACGTCGTCCTCTGTCGCCGGGTAGGTGCCGATCACCAGCGATTCCAGCACCGACTGCGCCAGGGGCGTGCAGGATTGCAGCCCGCCCATGAGGATCAGCAGCATCGCGCACAGCAGAAGGATCAGCAAGGAGGACGGGTGGCTTTGAAAAACCTCAGCCAGCCTTCCCGTGTCATTGCCGGTTCTGCGCACGGCCTTTCCGGCAGCAGTTTGGCCCGCCTCACCCGTGGAAAAACCAGCGGCTTTCAGCGTGGCATACTCCTTGCGGATGGCTCGCTTTTGCCGCCAGCGGGACAAGGGATTGCTGGCCGCCTGCGGATTTTCGGCGCGTTGCCGGGCCGTGAGATACCGAAGGTTGGCGTTGTCCAGCCTTTGTTCCGCCTTTTGGGCCTTTCTGAACGGGCGCAGCTTGTGTGCATGATAGGCGTGCTCACCCATCTGCAAAGCAGAAGTCCCGAGCTCATCGCCCTGGAGCGCTGCGCTTGCCGCAACGTTGTCATCCTCGTTGGCCTTTGCAAGCCGCCGGTGCAGCTGATCGTGTGCCGACTGGATGGGGCGCTGTACCGGATGCCGGAGCCGGGAGGGCGGTTTCGCCTCCGCTTCCTCAAACCGAAGCCGGATTTTCTTTCTTCCTTTCGGTGCGGCGGCATGGGCCGCTTCTCCCGCCGCCTGTGTTTTCTCCTTCCCGGAAGGCCCTTTACCGGAGGGTTTTGCATCAACCGGAATGCGGCCTTTCTTTAGTGCCTGTTGGCCTTTAGTCTCAAGCGTGGACGCTGACAAATCCGGTTCAAGAACAGCCGACGTTCCGACTTCATCCTGCCGTAGGGTCTTCTGCTCCTGCTGAACCTCCTGGACCGTCAGCTTCAGGCGATGGGTTTGCAGTTTTTTCCTTGCATGGTCATAGTGTTCTGCGGCCTGTTCAGCTTTTTCGACCTTTCGTGCCAGCTTTGGGTTCTCCAGCTCCTCTTTGGAGAACCGGAGCCGGGGAGAGTCTCGCTTATTCGTCAATCTGCATCACCTCCATATTAGGCATCACGATGTGTAAGGTCATGTTGACCCTGTTGAAGAAATACGCTGTTTACTTCAAAAAGGCATAGAAAAACCGGCATGAAACGTACATGCCGGTTGGGGGGCGATGCGCAATATGCTTTGCAAAGCACTGAGCGAATTGACCATTACTCCATAGGGTTTTCTTCTTCGTCCTCCATCGGGAAAAGATAACCCATCAGTTCCCATACAAGTTCTTCTGCCCGATCCGGCAAAGAGGTATAGGAGACGACCTGTTGGGAAACACCGTTGCAATAGGTGATGTCGAGCTGCCAGCAGACCGGTGCATCGCCGATCTCCGATTCATTCTCTGCATCATCCCAGTCGTCATCCTCATTCCAGTCATCTTCGCCTAAAGCGTAGTCCTCCTGCCAGCAAAAGATTTCCAGATGATGAACCATCCATTTGAGCAGCTTCGTCATCTTGTCCGACTGGATATAAACAGCGCGTTCTTGCCCATCCTCTGTCATACTGATGACGGAGCCCTTCCTGTTGACGCGAAAAATGGCATTCATCGAGATTTCATCGCCGTACTCATCATAGACATCGCTGTTCACCATGAGCGACAGGTGATCTACATGGTACTGCTTTTTCTGCCGATTGCGTTCCTCAAACGGAAAACGGCACTCGTAGGCTTTCTGGGCCGCCTCTTTGATGATCGGGCGGTCGTCATGGCAACGCTTTTTCAGCCAAGCGCATTGCTCCTTGGACAGATACCATGGCAAATTCAGGATGCGCGTCAGCGCCATTGCCTGATTGCGTTCCTCAAGGGGCATGGCAGCGCAGCTTTTGCAGATGTGGGTCGCATGGCCCTTTCCTGAGAATTTCTCATTGGCCTTGTACTCGCCGCAGATTTTGCAGTAGTGACCGTGCTTCTTCATTGGCTTAGCCCTCATGATCAATTATCGCCTTGAAGCGATATTTCCCATAGTCTGCGCCATTGAGACGCTCAAGCAAGTCCGCTTTACGCATCTTGGTCAGCAATGCACTGGCAGGAGAGCCGGTCAGTCCTGTAGAGCGCATGACATCGCTACGATTAAAAGCCGTTTCTGTGCCATACTGCTTATACAGCAATGTGATTTTTTCAAGCGTAGGCTGCTTGTAGGGCAGCCCCTGAATCCATTGAGGAACGGCACCTTTCTGATTTCCCGTTTTCCTGTTTTCCTGTTTTCCTGTTTTCCCGACTTCAACGCTGTAATTCAGGTTGAAAAGCGTCACGATGAAATTCGTGCGATCCGAGTAAAACTGCGGCTCCAACGCCTCGCGGAAGTTGACCGCCCGGTGGTAATCTGCCTTGATCTTCTTGAAGCCGCTGCCCCGGCGCTCCATGTAGTTCATCCTGCTGAATACATCCGCAATCACAGGATTGCGGCGCTTGGAGGGAACATAGTCCGTATTCAAATCCTGCACCCGAGAGCCATCCATCATACCACCGGGAGAGTAAATCTCCATCCGATCATCAAAGATATCAATATGCACCTCGCTGCCGGTGATCATGTAATCCCTGTGAATCAAGGCGTTGACCAGGCACTCAAGCACTGCGCGCTCTGGATAGTCAGGCATTTCAGTACGTCCGGTATCCGTCTTTTTCCAGCGCTTTTTTGTGTTATTGCGCACAAAGTCTTCTCCATTTTGAAGAAGCGTGATCAGACTGCCGCTGAACTCCTTGTCATCTAAGGCCTCCATCACGCCGGACGCCTTGTCCAGCCCATTCCAGCGGGTACAAAACAGCCGGGAGAATCGCATGGGCGATTCGTCAGCCAGCAGCGCACCCGCATGGGTCAGGAAGCCCTTTTCATCCACCAGTCCGAACGAAACAAAGTCCTGTGCGTCCATTTCAAGACCGGTGCGCTGGCGGTAGACAGAGCGGAGCTTGGTAAAGGCAAAGCTCTCAAACCGATACAGCGTGGGGAGGCTGTCATAGGTGCTGTTGCTTCCGCGAAGAACAAGCCGTTTCAGGTCGGTGGCTGTGGCCTGTACGCTCTCATTGCCCACACGGATATAGGCGATGCGTCCGCCATCACCGATATAATAATACGGCGTTTCAGCCCCTGCGGCGACGTGAAGCAGAATGAAGTTCTTCCCTTCCTCCTGCCTGATCTGCAGCTCAATCGACGGAATGGGGTCCATCTTGCTTTTGACAGCCTCGCTGATCTTCTCGCTGGCTGTTTTCACATCAGGAAGCCCTTTGACGACATCGTCATCCGCAACGCCGAACAGGAGGACGCCGCCGCTGCCATTGGCAAAGGCGCTGACGCTCTTCAGCCAGCTTTTTGGCCTGCGCTCTTCCAGCGTTTCCTTTTTGTCGTATTCCGTTGCTTCGCCAATATAGGCCCTGATCTTCACAGCATGCACCTCATTACTCTGTCCTCACTGGCATATCACGAAAAGCCACTTCCTTTCTTTATTATAAGAAGAATAATCCTAAATATCAAGCGTTGCGACAGGCCGCCTGATACGAACACATTTCAAGCTCTTGGAAGGCTACTGATTTTCTCGTATGCTGCATGATCCAAGAGGTCTGACGGTTTGGTCGTCATGATGCTGTAGAGCCTGGTGTTCTTGGGGAAGCGATCCTGGAAAGGCAATATGACGTTGCCGTAGAAAAGCAGCCCCTCGCCTTCGCCGGATTGCGTCACATAGGACAGCTGATGCGGGGAAATGCCCAGCTTTCGGGCCAGAATTTCGCGGTCGCCTGCCGCCTGATTGAGCATGTAGATGTAGTCGCTGTTTTCAAAGATGTTCTCAATCTCCTGACTGGCCAGCAGATCCTTGACGTTTTGCGTGATTCCCGTGGGGATGCCGCCCCACTTGCGGAACCGCTTCCAGATTTCCACGGAATAGGCGGCGGTTTGCTCCTCTTTCAGAAGCAGGTGGAACTCGTCCATATAGTACCGGGTGGACTTGCCCTCGGCGCGGTTGGCGGTCACGCGGCCCCATACCTGATCCTGGACGATGAGCATACCCAGCTTTTTGAGCTGCTTGCCCAGCTCCTTGATGTCATAGCAGACGAGCCGGTTGTTGACATCCACGTTGGTGCGGTGGTTGAACACGTTCAAAGAGCCCGTCACGTAGATTTCCAGCGCCATGGCCAACCGCTGCGCTTCCTTTTCCTCCTGCGCGCGCAGGGCATTGTACAGGTCTTCCAGAATCGGGATGTTTTCAGGCCGGGGATCGTTGAGGTAAGGCTGATAGATGATGTGCACCGCACGGTCGATGAGCGTCTTTTCAATGGGCTGCAAGCCATCTCGCCCGCCGACAATCAGCTCACAGAGCGACAGGATAAAGTCCGACTTGAGGGACAGCGGGTTTTCTTCCTCACTGTAATTCAGGTTGATGTCCATCGGATTGATGTAGCTGCTGCTGGTGGGCGAAATGCGGATGACCTGTCCGCGGAACGTGTTGACCAGCGGGAAATACTCACCCTCGGGATCGCAGATGATGATGTCGTCGTCGGTCAGGAGAATGACGTTGCAGATTTCGCGCTTAGCGGCGAAGGATTTGCCGGAACCCGGCGTACCCAGAATCAGGCCGTTTGGGTTCTTCAGCTTTTTCTGGTCCACCATGATCAGGTTGTGGGAAAGGGCGTTCAATCCGCAGTACAGGGCCTCGCCGCCGGTCTGGAAGAGTTCCTGCGAGGTAAAGGGCACAAAGATGGCGGTGGAGCTGGTGGTCAGGCCGCGCTGGATGCGGACCAGATTGTGACCAAGCGGCAGGCACGACACCATGCCGTTCTCCTGCTGGAAATCCAGCGGAATCAGCTGGCAGTTGTGCTGCTGCGCCAGGCTCTGCGCCTGCTTGACATTGAGGGCGAGCTGCTTTTTGTCGTCCGCCGTGTTCATCACCAGGAAGGTGATGAGAAACATGCGTTCGTTGCGGCTTTGCAGATCTTCCAGCAGCTTCTTGGCCTCGCCGCCATAGGTGGCCAGGTCGCTGGGGATGATGTCCATGTCGTATCCGGCGCGCACGGCCTTCTTCTGCTCTTCAATCTTCATCTTGTCCAGGTCCGTGATCTTGCGCTTGACATCCCGGATTGCCGCAATCTGGTCAATCGCGCGGATGTGCAGGGATACGACGAGGCTGGATTCCATCGCGAGGAAATCCGCCAGACACCGGTCGTTCAGGTCCGAGGCCAGAATGGAGAAGAAACTGACCTCGGCCTGCTTTTTGCCCATCCCGAAGGTGCGCTTGTCGCGGAAGTCAAAGCTCGACGGCGCGATGAAGTCCTTGGTGGACAGCCCCGAAGGCGCAAGCCATTTCCAGTCAAAGAGGAAAGGCGCCTGCGTATCCATGTGGAACATGTCGTGCATGAGCTTGAGCCGTTCTCTGCCGTCAAGCGGGGAGGCGGCTACGCCCAGCCGCTTGAAGTTGTTCAGCAAATCGATTTCAATGCGCTCAAGCCTGGGCTTCGCCGCTTTGATGCCATCGGCTTCAATGCCGAAGGTGATGAACTTGGTCTTGGTCAGGCCGTTATTGCCCTTGGCCTGCTGGGTTTGCAGCATGTCCGCATACTCATGACGGATCTCATCGTTTCCGTCCTCCCGGTCGGGGATCAGAATGCTCTGCTCAAAGACCTCTTTACTGGCCGTGAGATTGAGAAACGAGAATTGCAGATGAATGCTGTTGTCAAAGTAATTGAGGAAATCGCACCAGCCCTCAAAGATGGCGGTCTTGTCATCGTTTTGGGCCAGTTGATAGTTGATGTCCTGAAAGCGGATGGTCTTGGTGTAGTATTGATCAGTGACGCGGCAGATCCCGTCCGGCCACATGCGCTGATAGGGAATCGTCGCCTGCGCAGTGCGCGGCCCCTTCCGGTCCTGCTGCTGTCTTCGGGCCATGAGCGCCTTGAGCTGCTGCTTTTCCGCATGGGACAACCTGATTTTTTCAGTGCGCTTTGTCATGAAGGATTTTCTTCACCTCCCGCCTGCTGCGGATGTTCTCTTCGATGGTTGCATAGAAGTTTTCGGTCTGGTAAATGCGCCTGCGCGGACGGACAAAGCGGGCCTGCATGTAGTGCTGCAGGAGCACTTCAAGCGGCTGGCCGTGCCGTTCGTACATGGCAAACATGAAAAACGGGATCATCGCCATGATCATCAGCAGCGAGGCCACGCTGGTGCCCACGGCCCCTTTGGTCAGAAAGAACAGGGGCACGCCCGCAAGCGCGCCCAGGCTGAAACAGATGATCTGGCGTTTGGTGAGATTGAAAACGAGTTTGGATTTGACGCGCGTCAAATCCTTGGGAACCGGTACATAGGCCATCATGATCCTCCTTGCAGGCGGCTATTGATTTGCCAGCGCAGGGGCAGCAGCTTGCCCACCTGCGCGCGGCTTCCCTGCCGCTTGGGTTTTCTTTTTCGCAGCGTGCTCTGCCGTTTCTTTTTCCTTGACGCCTGGCTGTTGCTCAATGTCATGCTCATTCCCTTCATCAGTGTGCATTGAATATGGATTTGGCGACGCTGCTGCTCTTGAACAGCGTAAAGCACAGCAGCACCGTATAGCCGATGCATGTCCAAAGCGCGGTGCTGACATCGTTTTCAACGCTGATGTCCTGCACCAGCACGGCATAGATGCCCACGCACACCATGATCAGAAACGCCTGAAACCCCAGGGCAAACAGGGAGCGAAGGTAGTTTTGGCCCATCTGCCCCCATTCCCGGTTGACCATGGTGGCCATGGGGATCGGCGCAACCGAGGTGACCATAAAGATTTCAATCATGCGCCCGTACACGATGATGAAAATGCAGATGCTCAGCGCCCAGGCGATGATGCCGATCAGGGAAGACTGGAACCACAGGCCAAACAGCGGCCCGATCTCCATGTCCATGAGCCGCGCCTCGATGTCGCCCATCAGCGCACTGACATCCATGGCGGTATCGGCGATGATCACGCCTGCCGCCTGATTGACCACATGCTGCGCCACGTCGAATACGCCCATCACGATGTTCCAGGTGTTGGTGACGATGAGCACCGCGGCGAAGGTTTTGAAAATCCACTTGAAGAACAGGAATGTATCAAAATCCGATGAATATTGTCAAGACGGTTTTTCAAATGAAAATGTAAACACTTTACGAACGAGCCGGATTCACAGAGATTTTCAGGCAAAAGGACTTGAAATCCGGTGAGAAAAATCAATGCTTGCCGGATTCGTGAAGTATCTGCCGTCTGCGTGTATGGATTGCACCATTCCGCGATTCACGGCATCGTGCAGCCAGTACGCGGCTTCGCGCGGTCTTTTGCGGTTTAGCTGGTTATCGTCCGATTCCGTGAAGTGCAAAGGTGTGTCCTGCGTACAGGGCATCGAATGTTGCGCTCAAAATCGTCAGAAATGGGAAAAAGCCCTGTGCCACGTTCAACACGCAGTACAGGGCTAAAGTTGGATTAAAGCTGTTGAAATAGGTGGATTTGTTCACAATACTATGCTATAATTTGAATGAGATTTTTAGAGAATTGGTGAGTTGTGGAGGTGAACACAAATGAAGTATTTAGTTTTATTAGCAGGCTGTGGCCTCGGTGATGGTTCATGTATAGAAGAGGTAATTCTGACGTATGTAGCGCTTGATAAATATGGGTGTGATTACACTCCTGTCGCAGAAGATGTTTCCATGCAGTCTGTTAACCACCTGACAGAGCAGATAGCAGAAAAGCGGAATATCCTTATAGAAGCAGCCCGCATCGGTAGGGGACGCATTAAAGATATTCATGAGGTTGATTTTGCAGAATACGATGCATTGATCATACCCGGTGGAATCGGTTTATTGAACAATTATAGAGATTCCAATGTGATAAAAACGTGCGTCACACATTTTATCAGCGAAAAGAAACCTGTCGCTGCCATGTGTGCGGGAATCGACTTTCTCCGCCGCTTCTATGGAAGTGATCTATTGGCGCGTGAGATGGAAGAACTAACTGCTGAAAAATTCTGCTTTGATGCTGAAAATAATGTTTATTACACGCCTGCTTTCAGAAAAACCAACAATAGCTATACGGCGCTATTAGGCGTCGATTCAATGATTTGTGCGTTGAAGATCAAGCAGAAATAACTTGATGATATCCGGTGTGTAAGCATCTGCTCAAAACGCAAAAACCCCCCGCACTATGCGTCCTGTAAACGCACGGTGCGGGGTGTTCGTTCTGTTATGCGGCTTTCGTCAGATACACGATCCCGGCAGCTAAGTCCACGCGGTCAACGTCATATCCAGCGTTGTAGATGGTATTGGAAAGCGGCCTGTCCTGTGCCGGATACCAGTAGGAAGCGTACTTGTACGCCGACTTGCAAAGCGGCTTGCCGGTCAGTTCCTCCACCTTGTAGAATGGCAACGCAATCGCTTCTTCGCCCTGCGCGGAGAGATAGTCCCCAATGGGTGCAAAGCTGGAATTGCTGGCAACATGAAGCGTTTTCGGGGCTTCTGGCGCGGCTTCCGGTTCTTCCTCCGGCAGCGTCACCTTGCCGATGAAATTGAAGTAAATCTCGATCTGCTGGTCATACTGATAGCGGTTAATCTTCTTGCGCTCGTAGACGATTACCTTGTCGATAAACTCATTGAGCATGGGCGTGGTCAGCTCGGTAAAGTCCGTATAGCGGTCTACCAGTTCCATGAAGCGGTCAACATTGACGCTTTCTTCCTGCTCTGCGTTCATCTGCTCCATCAGTTCGGCGCTGCGCTGTTCAAGCTGTGCCTGTTCTGCTTCATACTGCGCGGAGAGCTTTGCGTGCCGCTTTTCCGGCAAGCGTCCGAGGGCGTAGTCCTCATAGAGCTTTTGCAGCAGCGTGTCCAGCTCGTTTGTGCGGCGCATGATACGGTCAATCTCCGTCCTGCCGCTTTGCAGACTGCGCTTTCTCGCGTCGGAGGTGGTCTGCATCACAAGCTGCTCAAAATCCTCCTTGTTGGCTCTGGCATAGGTCGCAACATTCCGCAGCGCGTCCAGAATCAGGTCACGGACGATCTCCGAGCGGATAAAGTGAATGGTGCAGGAGGTCGTTTTCTTGCGGTAGGAAGCACAAACGTAGTTGTCCTTCGGGGCCTTGTGGTATGCGTCCCTATCGCTGCGCTCGTTATACATTTTCGCGCCGCACTCGCCGCAGTAGAGCAGCCCGGTCAGTGGATTCGGCTCTTTATTGCGGTCACCGCGCCGGATCGTCCTGCGGAGCTTCTGCGCGGTTTCCCATGTGGTCTTGTCAATGATGGCTTCGTGGGTGTTCTCAAAGATTTTCCAGTCCTCTTTGGGAGCCTGCTTGCGGTGCTTGTCCCGGTAGCAAGTCTTGAAGGTCTTGAAATTGACGGTATGCCCCATGTACTCTACACGGGCGAGAATGTAGCTCACCGTCGTACCCCACCAGCGGTAGGGATCTTCAAACTTGTTGTTCCTGCGGTTGCCAACGCCCTTTGCGGCAAGATAGGCAGACGGGCAAAGCACCTTTTCCTCGGACAGAATATCCGCGATCTGGTACACACCCTTGCCGTCAATGACCATACGGAAGATGCGGCGCACAACGGCGGCAGCTTCCTCGTCGATGATCCAGCGCTGTTTGTTCTCCGGGTCTTTCAGATACCCGTAGATGGGATGATTGCCGGTGTGTTCGCCCTTGTTTCCCTTTGCCCGATAGACGGCGCTTACCTTCTTAGAGGTATCACGAGCGTAAAAATCGTTCATGATATTGAGAAACGGCGCGAAATCATTCTCGGACTGATTGGCGCTGTCCACGCCGTTATTGACGGCAATGAAGCGAACGCCGTTCTGCGGGAAGGTGACCTCCGTGTAGAAGCCCACACGGAGATAGTCACGACCCACGCGACTGAGGTCTTTGACCAGGACAATGCCCACCTTACCGGCTTCAATGTCGGAAATCAACCGTTTCCAGTCTGGACGCTCAAAATTCGTACCGCTCCAACCGTCGTCAGAATAGACCGATACATTCGGAAAATTCCGTTCACGGGCATACCGCGTGAGCATATCCTTCTGATGAATGATGGAATTACTGTCCCCGGCAAGATCATCGTCGCGGCTCAAGCGGCAATAGATGGCGGTGATTTTTTCTTGTGACTGTCTGTTGTTCATAACGATACCTCTTTCAGACAGCCAGCTCATTTGTGGCAATTACAGTATAGCCGATTTTCCTGCCGCAGTAAAGCGGACAATGTAAACTTTTCCGGGTTTTCATCGCAATTCCTCGCTTTCTCAGCCTTCGCAGCCCATTTTGATCAGGCGCTTGATTTTGTCGTTCATATCCTCCTTGCCGTTTTCTTTGAAATGCAGCGTCACGCGGTAGGTGGTGTTGCCCACCCTGCGGGTCATCCTTCCGGCAGAGGAAGGAGCGTCAGGCGTGGGACGGCGCACGATTTCTTTTGCGGTCGCGGTGGCGGTATTGTTCATAGGCACTCCTTCTCCTTCATCATCGTTTTTATTTTTTCCAGCTTACTTTGTGCGGCCTGTCTGCGGAAGTTTGTCCCGGTGAACAGGATCGGGGCGCACATTTCCAGCAGCCGGTCATAAATACGGGCGTGGGGTGTGTCCTGCGGATGCTGCAACTCGTCAAGGCTCAGATTGGTGGTGACGATCAGGGGCTTGCCGCTGCGGTAGCGGCTGTCTATCACGTTGTAGACCTGTTCCAGCCCGTATTCCGTGCCGCGCTCCATGCCGAAATCATCCAGAATCAGCAGCGGATAGCGGCACAGGTGGGCGATGTATTGGTTTCTGCCCTCAAAGCTGCCAGACAGGTCATTGAGAACGGCGGCAAAGTTCGTCATGCGGACGGGAATTTCCTTTTCCATCAGGGCGTTGGCAATACAGGCGGCGAAAAAGCTCTTGCCCGTCCCGACGCTGCCCCAGAGCAGATAGCCGATATTCTCTGAGCGCATCGTATCAAAATTGTCGGCATAAAATCTCGCGTGCTTCATTTGCGGATTCGCGCCGTTGTCCTGAGCAAAGCACCAGTCCCGCAGCTTCGGCGTGTCAAAGCAGTCCTTTTTCAGCTCCTTTACGGCGTTCTCATGCTTGCGCTGCTGGTCGGCCAGCCGCTCTTTTTCATAACGTTTTTGCTGACAGGCACAGTTCGTGGGATGCCGGTCACGTCCGAACAGGGCGGCGTGACCATCTTCAAAATAGGCTTCCTTCGGCGTATGGCACTTGCCGCAGTACAGCAAGCCGTCCTCGCCGGTGTAATCGCCCTCGTCGGGTCTGACTTCCATCACTTTGGAAACAACATCGGTAAAATCGTTCATAGGCTTTCTCCCTCCTTACAGGTGTAATCAGGGATGCCCTGTTTCGGGACACCCTTTGCTTTATCGTTCTCTGCCCACCGTCTGATGGTGGCAGCGTGATTCTGATAGCTTCTGCCTGTGGATTCCATGTAGGAGGACAGCTCGGATATGAGTCTGTCCAGCCTGTCGGGAAACTCCCGCAGCAGCTCGGCGTATTCGGTATCAGTCAGGAAAACATTCTCATACCGCCCGTATGTGGCGGGCGCTTCGCTCTCTCTACTCATGTGGTTCTGATTCAGGTTGCTACTACTCAGGTTGTTAGGGGACAGTTTTCTTTCCATCATAGGGACAGCTTTCTGTCCATCAGTCAGACAGTTTTCTTTCTCAATGAAGGACGGATTTCTGTCTGCCTCTTGGAAAGTTTTCTGTCCGTCTGACGGCAGCTTTACATAGATGCGGTTCGGCTTGGAAAAGCCACTTCTGCGCCGCTCAATCAGCCCAGCGTTCTCCAGCTCGGAAAGGGCGTTTTTCACGGTCATGGGGCTTCTGTCCAGCGCGGCGGCAATCTTCTCTATGGGAAACACAAGGTAAATCCTGCCGCCCTCGTCCAGCCAGCCGTTTGCCTGTGAGAGCGTCGCCCGGTCAAGCAGCAGCGCGTACAGCAGCTTCGCCGTCTGGGTCAGATCTGTTTGCAGCAGGAAACGGGGATATGGCAGATACGGCGGCAGCCGGGTATCCGCTCTCATGTACTCAGTGATGGAATGTCACCTCCTTCGTGGGAATTAGAGGTATAACGAATCGTGACAGCCCTCAGTCGGGCGGTTTCCAGCGTTTTGACCAGTAATGCGGACAAAGAACAACGATTGCCCGGAAGCTTTGCTTGCAGCCGTGGACACACCCACGGCAAAGGGGATTGTAGGAAATGCGGTTTCGGTGGTCGAGGAAGAACGACCATTCCAGCCGCCGCTGTTTACTCATTCTCGGCATTTTTACACTCCTATCTGTCGCCAAAGCGTTATGCTCCGGCAGACGGTCAAACTGTAAATCTCGGTATCATTTTCGGAGATTTTTTGCGCTGTACGCTCCACTTGGAGAACGGGTGGTATTGCGGTATGGGTAAGTCCCTTCGGCGCGTTCTGTGCGCTTTCGGGAGGGGCATTTGCTCCTTTTTGGATTTGAAAACAAATTGTATCTTTTTCGTGCGCTGTATTGTATTTCTCGTGCAGATGGCGTATAATAATAGTGCCAGTAGAAAGGGGATGATTTCATGGCTGGAACTACAACAAACATCAGCATCCGAATGGACAGCGACCTGAAAGCACAGGCTGACGCTTTGTTTTCGGAGCTTGGCATGAATCTCACAACGGCTTTCAATATTTTCGTGCGTCAATCGATCCGGGAGGGCGGGATTCCGTTTGAAATCTCCATCAATCAACCTAACAAGGAGACGATTGCCGCCATGCTGGAAGCGGAAAGGATTGCGAAAGACCCGTCTGTAAAGGGCTATAACGACCTTGACGAGCTTTTTGCCGATCTGAAAAAGTGAGAAAGACAAAGCTGACCGTCAAGCCGACCACGGCGTTCAAGAAGGATTACAAGCTGGCAATCAAGCGCGGACTGCAAATTGAGCTTCTTGAAACCGTGATTGAAACGCTTGCAATGGGAAACACGCTGCCGCCTGAGAACAGAGATCATGACCTGACCGGCAACTGGCGTGGACACCGGGAGTGCCACATTCAGCCCGACTGGCTTCTGATCTACCGCGTTGAGGGCGATGTTCTGGTGCTGACACTTTCCAGAACCGGAACGCATAGCGATCTGTTCGGGAAATGAGCATTGTGCCGCATGGGGAAACCTGTGCGGCATTTTGCTTTTTACCGCTCCTGCTCATGGCTGTGTCCTCGCTTCGGCTGCGGCATCGACATCTGATAGTTGCGCTGCATGGTCATCAGCTCATGCAGCCGGTCGCTTTTCTCGCGGTAATCGTTGTAGCACTCGTTTTTCTCTGAAATGAGAGATTGAATCTCCGCAACGACCTCTTTGCGTTTCGGAAGCTGCTTGGGTGCGCCCAGCTTGTCAAGCTGGCGCTTGGCAGCGTCGTTGATGATAAAATCCGCTTCGTGTGCGGCATAGAATTTCTGCCTGTCCTTTTCTTTGCGGATCGCACGATACTCCTTGATAACGGGATAGGTTTTGCGGTAATTGTCCATTGCTTCCAGCATTGCCTTTTTGTCCGTCACTTTGGCAGCGGCAGCGTCATAGCGGCTGCGTGCTTCCCGTGCTTCCGCACCGGCTGCATCAACAGCGGCGCTCAGCTTGTCCGGGGATAGAAGATCATGCTCCTGCAAGTATAGGAAGGTTTTCGACCACGCCTTGAGATTGTGCATCGTCGCCCAGCGGTCATAGCCGATGCCCTTGCCCTCGGCGCGTTTTGCTTCACGGTCAACCATGCGTCCAACGGAGGAGGCTTGCGGTGCGCTCCACTTCGGGGCAGTCTTGTCGGAAGCACCCTCGTTTGAAGATAGGGTGCGGTCAAGCGGAATACCATCATTTAAGGTGAGGGTATTCTCAGGACGCAGGGTGTTTTGCTCCAAAGCGGCAAGCACGGCGGCCTTGTCAAAGCTATCACCCAGCTTCCGCGCCGTGATGGGCTTTGTACGGTCGGGTGTGAGGTAGGAAAACCGCCCGCGACTCTCCTTGACGGTCACGCCGTATTGCAGGAGCTTTTGCGTAAAATCCTCGACGGTGAACGATTCGTTCAGCGTTTTTCGGATGATCTGACGCAGCTTCTCTTTGTCGGTTTCAAAGCGTGTCGGCTTGGTGGGCTTGCCCTCTGCGGCAAGGGCGGCGTTTTCATGATCCAGCGCAGCCTGTCCCTTTTTCCTCGCCCAATACTCGCGCTCAGTGACGCGGTTTGCGCTGCCGTTCAGAAGATCGATCTGATACAGCCCGGCTTCGTGGCACAGCTCCATGACCTCGGATCTGAAATATTCCATTGCCGCGTCGGTGCAGCGGTGCTTGCATCCGGCTTTCGTGTCGGCGGGTCTGTCCATGTAGGGCAGCAGCGGCACATTTTCGATCCGCAGACTGTTGATGACGATATGCACATGGATGTTGCCGGACTGGTTATGCCCGTCCGGGTGGGTGCAGACGATAGCCTGATGACCGGGAAATTGCTCCCGGCAAAACCTCTCGCCAAGCTCCTGCGCCTTGTCCACGGTCAGCCCATTGTCCGGGCCGTCCCGTGGGTCAAAGCTGATGATGTAGTGGTGGCTCTTTACGTCCTCTTTCTTCTGATTTTTTCCATAGCGGAGGTTGGAGCGCATACAGGCAACCGCAAAATCTTCCTCGCCGCAGTTCAGCGTGGAAATGCGGTAATCCTCTCTCGGCACAAGCCGCCCGTCCGCGTCCAGTGTGGGCTTCATGGTGAACTCGTCGTGCGCAAAGGTCAGGTATTTTTCAGCGTCGCCGTAGTTGGCGTTTTTAGAGCTGATATGTTTGAACGTTGCCAACGGCTTCACCTACCTTTTCCAGAACCTCAAACTTCAAGGCGGCAAGGTCGGAAGCCGCCGCTCGTACTTCTGCCGCAAGCTGGGGATAGGGATTGTGCCAGTCGTTGATGGCGCGGGCGATCTGATTGAGGTTATTCCCAATTCTGCCGTATTCGGCGGTCAGCTTTCCGAGCGCGGCAAGCAGCTCGTCGTTGACCGGGGAAACCGTGACAACGGGGCGAATGCTTGCGCCCTGAATGGCTCTGCGGATAAACTCGGACTGACTGATGCCGTAGGGCGCAAGGCGGGCGGCAAAATCGGCGTATTCATCCTCGGTCATGCGGGTCTTGACAACACGGCTGCGGTGCGGCGTGTCATACCTTTTGCGGGGCATTGGCTTCATCTCCTTTCACTTATCGCCGTTTTCGGGGCAAATTTGCACCCTATTACCGGCTCAAACTCACAAGGGTTTTCCAAAACGGAAAGCCCTTTGCTTTATAACTTCTGCTTTCTCAGACTGCCTGACGTTCTCGGCACTCGCTTCAAGCCCGCAATTTACTCATGCGGCCTTTCATCGGATGGTCTGCGACGGTTGTTATCACGCTCGGACGATCCCGGATGGGGAGTAGCTGCCCTCTGCTGTCATCGCCCACCGGGAACGACCCGGCTTTCCCGAAGCTGACGTTGATCGCTCACTCCCACACGGGAGGTCTTGGCGCGTCCTTCGGTTCGGCTATCGCAGAGAGCTTGTTGCCTGAAAAAACTATTCACTTGTCAAGGAACACCGTGCCGCCGGGGTCAAACTGTTACCGGCTCCGGCACGGGAAGGGCTTTCCGGCTTGGAAGCCCCTCAATTTACAACGGACATTTTTTCTCGAAAACTTGGTACTGCCGGAGAAAAAATTCTGAAAACCTCTCCACCTTACCAAGTGAATCAGCCCCCGGTTTTGTCCCAATGTTTTTCTCCTTCACTTTACAACGGACAAAAATCTGCCGTTTGTTGAGTATGGCGGTGAAGAAAGTTTTCTGTGCTGGCTGCGGGCGCTGGTTTCAGCTCAGGCGATTTTCAAAACCTTGCACGGCGATAGAGCTTGCAAAGCTCTGTCGCTGGGCAAGGTTGCCGCAGTCGTCAGGCTGCGTATAGCAGGGTTTGGGGAAGGCACTCCCCAACAAGATTCCGATGGGACAGAATGAGCAAAATGCGAAATCTGGCACCTCGGTAGAATCTTGCTCTCTGCTGCTCCTAACCTCCCTTCACTTTACAACGGACATCTTTCCGGCAAAAAGCAGGGTGTGTATTTGTAAACATTTTGTGAACAAGTTGCCATCGCCCGCCGTTCGTTGCTGCGACTTTTTTTCTGTTTTTATGGCATCGCAGCAGCGGGATTACGACATACCAATGGTGACATTGGCGTTACCATTAGTAAGGCTCGACCGGAGCGTTTTTCCTCCTCTACCCTTACTACAATTTCAAAAACGCTTTTTGGCCACTTCTGCAAATAAAGCGTTTGCGATAAACCGTCCTGCCCACTATTCACCACTACCGCGGCCTGACGTGAGCGGTTTGGCAAAGTCCAGAAAAAAGGCAGCCGCTTTTTCTGCGGCTGCCTGTGTAACTTTTCTGTGAACTCTATTGACTTTGAATGTCTAATCGTGTAGACTAAACACGAAGTCTACTGTCGTAGACAAGGAGGGCTTGCATATGGAGATACCAAAGATTCATGAGGGTGAATATCGGTTCTGTCTGATTATGTGGGAGCATGAACCAATCGCTGCTGCGCAGCTTACAAAGCTATGTCAGGAACAGTTGGGATGGAAGCGAACCACGACTTATACCGTTATCAAACGCCTTGGGGAACGCGGCGTACTGAAAAATGAAGATGGCATTGTGACCGCTCTTGTATCAAAGGATGAAGCGCAGGCGTGTGAGATCGATGAACTGGTGGAAAAGAAGTTTGAAGGCTCTCTTCCTGCTTTTATCGCTGCCTTTACCAAACGGCAGGATTTATCTAATGACGAACTTGACGAAGTGCAGCAGATGATCGACCGCATCCGAAAGGGGGAAGCAACATGAGCGAACTTTTTCTGAAGATCGTCAATATGAGCATATCCGCAAGCTGGGTTGTGATTGCGGTTTTGACATTGCGGTTTTGCTTGAAAAAAGCTCCCAAATGGGTAAATGTTCTGCTTTGGGGCATTGTCGCTGCACGGATGGTTTTCCCGTTTTCGATTGAAAGTGTACTGAGCCTGATACCGAGCGCAGAAACGATTAGCCCAACCATTATGATGGAGCAGTCACCTTCCGTCCAGACGGGTGTTCCTGCCCTCAATCATGTTATCAACCCAGTAATCAGCGGCTCGTTCACGCCCGCACCGGGTGCCAGTGCAAATCCGCTGCAAATATGGATTCCGGTTTTAGCGGGGATTTGGCTTTTCGGAATAGCAGCCCTTTTCCTCTACTCTGCTGTGAGTTACTGGCGTTTGCGCCGCAAGGTCTGCGAAGCGGTAATCCTGCGGGGCAACATCTATCAAAGCGAGAAGGTTTGCTCCCCGTTTGTGCTGGGAATCATCAGACCCAAAATCTACCTCCCGTATCATATGGACAGCCGCGAGATGGGTCATGTAATTGCCCATGAGCAGACGCATATCTGCCGCAGGGATCATTGGTGGAAGCCGCTTGGCTTTCTGCTTCTGACGATCCATTGGTTTAATCCGCTGATGTGGCTCAGCTATGTCCTGCTGTGCCGGGATATTGAGCTTGCCTGTGATGAAAAGGTTATCGGGGAAATGGGCAATGAGCAACGGGCTGATTATACACAGGCACTTGTGACTTGCAGCGTGGGCCGTCGTGTAATTGCAGCGTGTCCCCTTGCTTTTGGTGAAATCGGAGTAAAGGAGCGTGTAAAGTCCGTGATGAACTATAAGAAGCCCGCATTCTGGATTGTTTTGGCTTCCGTAATTGTCTGCGCTGTGATTGCAGTTTGTTTCCTGACAAATCCAATCGGGTTCCAATTCGATGTGTCAGCCAACACTATTGTTTCTGCAAATCACTTTGATATGAGAAATGCGGACGATCCGGTTGCCATTGAAATGACCCCGGCACAGATCGGTGAGTTAAACTCCCGTCTGGCTGGAGTTAAAAACTGCAAGCGTAGCGATAAATATGCCGGACTGACGCCGGGATATCAGATCAGTGCGCAGATGCAAGATGGAAGTTATATCAGAATCAGCGGATATAGCCTTTCTGATAACACAATGGTGGACATTGAGCAAAGTGGCAAGCGGTATGCGGTGTCGGACAGGGAGTTTCAGGAATATCTGAGCCGAATCTGCGCCGGTGGAGATGTTTCTGCGGCATTCGATTTGCAACCGCTTCGTGTGCAGTATCCGGAATACTTCGATCTGGATGCGTCCGCAGGACTGGATGTCTATGTCTGGCAGATGGCTCCGGACAGTTATTACTTTGGCTTGCTTCCGCATACGGCATCTCCAAGAGACAGCACTGCACAGGAATTGCTGGCGCTTCGCGGTGCAAGTAGTGAGCAAATGCGGTACATCCTTGCCGCGTATGCACTCGATCCGGATGATATCCATGTCATTCCGTGGCAAAATCCTATTTCCAGCTATATCCCGGAGTGCTGGATTGTCACTGAAAACGGAGAAAGTCTGGAAGAAAAACAGGCGCAGTACATAGAAACAGTCAGCGCCATGCTTTTTGGAGAAGGGGACACACTGCTGCATAACGACTACCCGATCTACGATTCCATCGTTTTCGACGTAGATGGAGACGGAATAGATGAGGTCTGCGTTCTCGGTTTTGGGCGAACCTCCGGCCTTTTCACCTTCACCTTCCGCGCCGCAGAGATTGGGGCAGACACGCTGAAATACGATACCCTATTCTGCACGGAATGGTATGATTTATCCTTTATCCGCGGGGACGACGGCGTTGTCCGTGTGCAGGGGATTGACCAGAAGGAACCTCCGCAGACGCACCTGTTTGATATTGCCGTTGTTGATGGCAGCATACAGCTAACCGAGGACGGGCAGAGTATTTCGCGCTATTAAGATCCTCCCCATGATGCAATTTCATATTTTGGTCATTCCATTCTGCCACAAATGAGCTGACCATCGTTGTAATAGCGAGGACTTGAAAGTCC
>OLPF01000440.1_pt1 | contig 45080 bp, 33 predicted proteins | sample 1673121 | NCBI WGS metagenome assembly OLPF01 (sample SAMEA3136756, study PRJEB25190) | human gut metagenome
AGATGTAAATGATGTCCGGTGTCTCTTTGGGAAGTTCCGGTACAAAATTATTTTCTGCGGTACATGGCATATAGATCACATTGCTCCATTTTTCTGTCTTCGGATCATCCTCGCCTGCTCTTCCTGCCATAACATTGGTATCGACATAAACGGGATAAACCGGATCGGTAATCAGCACCGTGTTGTCCGCAGCGAAAATGTCTCCTATATTTCCCACGTCGCTTTTCGCGCCGTCTGAGATGAAAATCTCATCCGTCCCGATCTGAACGCCCCGCGCCGCATAGTCGCCTGCAGCGATTGCCTCACGCAGGAAAGCGTAGCCGGGATCGGGCCCATAACCGTGAAAGCCTTCGGCAGTACCCATTTCGTCAACAGCCCGATGCATGGCTTCGACGACGGCGGGCGCAAGCGGGCGCGTCACGTCTCCGATGCCGAGACTGATCAGGTCCTTGTCGGGGTTGGCTTCGCTGAAAGCCGTCACGCGCTGCTTAATGGTCGCGAACAGGTAGTTGTCCTTTAAATTTTGGAAAAACAGGTTCATATTAGCCATAAATCAGGTCCTTTCTCACATTCTGAACATCAGGTCAAAGTAAGAGGGGATGGGCCATGCCGCCTCGTCCGTGTTCTGCTCCAGCGAATCGCACAGGCCGCGCAGCGTCTCCATTGCGGGCACAACGTTTCGGTGGAACGCCCGCGCTTTTTCGTAAGGATCCGTCAGATCCCTGGCCCGTTCGACCTGTTCTTCGAGACTGCGGCAGGCGGCGCGCATTTCGCCCAGCGCGCCGGTCATCTGCGCCACGTCGGACCGGTATACCTCCGTCTCGCCGCCGACGCTGCGGATCGATTCGGCGGCGGTCGCCAGGTCTCCCGCGTAGCGCATAATTGCAGGGATAACCTGATGACGCAGCTGGGGCCGGCTGGGTTTTATGCGGCGGACCAGTTCTGTGACTATCCGCCGGCGTACCTGTACGTGCTCTGGCTGGATAATGGGATGATCAACCTGCTCAACGGGATAACCCCGGCGGGCTTTGCAAGCTGGTTTGCCACCCTGGGTATCGGCTCTTATTATGACGTGATGTCCGTCTTGGTCATCAAACTGGTGCCCATGGCCTGCGACCTGGGTGCGTCCTATTTGCTTTACCGTGTCGGGCGGGAAAAGTTGGGAGACCGTCCTGCGGCGGTATTGGCTGCACTGATGGCCTTTAATCCGGCATTCTTCCTCAACAGCGCGGCCTGGTGCCAGATGGACAGCGTGCTCTGCCTGCTGCTGGCGCTGGTGGCGTTGACGGCCATGCGGCGCAACTGGCGGGCCGCCCTGCCCCTGTATATGCTTTGCGTTCTCGTAAAACCCCAGGCGCTGATGCTGGGTTTCCTGGGGCTGCTGGCAATGGGGATTGTCTGGGTCAAGCACCGTGAGGACCGTCGTACCATGCTGCAGGGAGCGGGCATTGCCGTGCTCACGGCGCTGGTGGTGGTGCTGCCCTTCTCCCTGGGCAGCGGACTGAACTGGAACTGGCTTTTCACCCTGTACAGCAATACCCTTGCCTCGTATTCTTATGCCACGGTGAACATGGCCAACCTGTACTACCTCTTTGACGGAAACTGGGTGAGTACCACGGCCTCTGCGGGCTGGCAGCTGCCGGTGGCCTTTGCGCTGCTGTGTGCCACCTGGAGTGCCGCTACCTGGATACGCCAGCGTGGAAAACTTCGCTGGTTCTGGGCGGAGCCTGCGGTCATGGCCTGCTTCACGGTATACTACCTGGTGGCGGCGTTTGTACAGCCCGCGTATACCTGGCTGGGCGTACCGGCCATGGCGCTGTGCATTCTGCTGACGCTGGGCATGTATCTGCGGGGGGGCAAACTGGAAAATCTGTCCCTGGCGGGTGGCATGCTGTTCATGCTGCTTTGCGTCTTTGGACTGAAGATGCATGAGCGGTATCTGTTCCCGGCGCTGCTGTTCTTTGCCCTGGCCTTTTTGCAGCATCGGGACTGGCGTATCCTGCTGCTGATGATTTGTGGCACCCTGACCATTTTTGTCAATGCGGGTATCGTACTGGACAATTCTCTGCGCCTGGGCTCCAGCATGGGGCATCTGAACAATGACACGCTCTGGCTCAACGATTTGATTTCCCTTGTCAATGTATTGAGTGCGCTGCTGGCCGTGTGGACCGGACAGCGGGTGATGGTGGAAAACCAGCCACAGCAGGCGCATGGGGGGGTGCGGCTGGGAAAACCTGTTCAACTCCCGGCCAAGCCTGGCAATGTGCTGGATTTGCGCTATGATGCGGGCCTGCACTGGAAGCGGGTGGACGCCGTGCTGGTGGCTGCGGTTACGCTGGTATACGGGGCGCTGGCCCTTTGCAACCTGGGCAGCACCAAGGCGCCCCAGAATCCCTGGAAATCCACCGACGCCACTGAGCAAGTGGTGATCGACCTGGGCGCCCACTATGACGATTTCCGCATGCTCTACTTTGCCCAGGTGAGTTACAGCGACTTCTCCGTGGCTGTCAGCGAAGATGGGGAACTGTGGTCCGAAGAGTACTGGGCACAGATGGATCAGGGCCAATGCTTCCGCTGGATGTACCTCACGCCTTATACGGTCAATGCCAACGGGCAGCGGACCTACGATGGCTATGGTACGCCCAGGTCTCTTTCCGGGCGCTATGTACGCATTACGGCGCAGCAAATCGGTTTGATCCTGGATGAAGTGATTTTCCGCTTGGAGGATCAAACGGTGCTCCCGGCGCAGGTGGTAAGCCGTGTGCATGCCAACGAGGCCTCTACCTTGTTCAGCGACCCGGAAAACTTGCTGGATGAACAAGATACCCTGGAGGGGGAACCCAGCTGGTATAACAGCACCTACTTTGATGAAATTTACCATGCCCGCACGGCCTTTGAGCTGCTCAACGGCACCTCCGTATATGAATGGACCCATCCGCCCCTGGGCAAGGTGCTCATGTCTTGGTGCATTGCGCTCTTTGGCATGACTCCCTTTGGCTGGCGGTTTGCGGGTTGCATGGCAGGTATCCTGATGCTGCCATTCATGTACCTGTTGGCCAAGCAGTTGACCAAGAGGCGGGATCTGGCCTTTGCCGCTATGGCGTTGCTGGCGCTGGACTGCATGCATCTGACCCAAACGCGCATTGCCACCATTGACAGCTTCCCGGTGCTGTTTATCATGATGAGCTTCTTCTTTATGCTTCGCTTTATGCAGCGGGACCTGATGGCTGGCATGAAACCCATGCTCACCGACCTCGCCTGGAGCGGTGTATCCATTGGCTTGGGGATTGCCAGCAAGTGGATCGGGCTGTATGCCGGGGCCGGGCTGGCGGTATTGTTCTTCTGGACCTGCTGGCGGCATATTCGTCTGTCGTATCAGGCCAAGGAGCTGCTGTCCACGGCAGGCGGTTTGAGCAAGGATCAACGGGAGGCGCTCATACGGCGCAGCCGGGAAACGCTGACGCGGCTGGTCTGGCTGTGCCTGTGGTGCGTGGTGTTTTTCATTCTGGTACCGGTGGCAATTTATTTGCTCAGCTACATTCCGCAAATGGCATGCTATGGGAAACTCTCCCTGCGGGACTTCCTGGAGAAGGTCATCCGGGTGCAGCAGGATATGTACAATTACCACAGTACCCCCGGGCTTGGAATGGATCATCCCTTCTATTCGCCCTGGTATGAATGGCTGTTCATCAAGCGTCCCATGTACTTTGCCTCCGACCGGTATGTGCCCGCGGGATATGGCTACGCCATTTTCTGCTTTGGCAATCCTGCGGTGTGGATTGGCGGACTGGTGGGCATCCTGGTGTGCGCGTTGATCTGGTGCCGGGGACATGTCTATGAGATTCAGGGCCAGGAGGGCGCATTGCATTGGCAGTCCATGGTGAGCCATAAATATGCCTTTGTAATCATTGGCCTGCTGGCGCAGCTGCTTCCGTGGATCCTGGTTCCTCGGGGTACGTATATTTACCACTATTTTGCCAGCGTACCCTTCCTGGTGCTGGGCGCGACCCTGACCCTAGAATGGATACAGCAGGGACGCTGGCCACGGCTTGGCCGGGCGCTGACCGTGGCATACCTGGTCTTTGCATTGATATGCTTCATAGGCTTCTATCCCTATGCCAGTGGCGTGACCACACCCACCTGGTGGCTGGATTTCATGAAGCAGTTCCTGCTGATTTACTATTGATGTTCCTGTAAAGGAGGTACGGAGGATGCTTGCGCGTACATTGGGATACGGGCTAAACGGCGTCAATGGCTTTGAGGTCAAGGTGGAAGTCTACCTTTCCGGAGGCATGATGGCCCTGGAAGTGGTGGGACTGCCGGACGCATCCGTAAAGGAAAGCCGGGACCGTGTACGCGCAGCCATCCAGAATTCAGGATATACCATGCCCGTGGGGCGCCTGACGGTGAACCTTGCTCCCGCGGACATGAAAAAGGAGGGCCCGGCCTTTGATTTACCCATTGCCCTGGGCATCCTTATGGCCAGCCGCCAGCTGGACATGCAGGACCTGAGCCAGGTGCTGACCCTGGGCGAGCTCTCTTTGGATGGTACGCTGCATCCAGTACGGGGAGCGCTGCCCATGGTCATTGCCGCAAAGCAGCAGGGCATTACGGATATCATACTTCCGGCGGGCAATGCGCCGGAGGTAAGCTGCATCCAGGATATTCGCGTATATCCGGCGGAAAGCCTGGATATGGTGGTGCAACACCTGAACGGCCGTGCCCCTATTCCCGCCCAGATACAGCGCACCTATGAAAATTTCCTGGAATCGGCGCAGGTTGCGGTGGACATGAGCCAGGTGAAAGGGCAGACGGGCGCACGCCGCGCCTTGGAGGTAGCGGCGGCCGGCGGGCACAATATGCTGATGATTGGCGTCCCCGGGTCCGGCAAAACCATGCTGGCCCGATGCCTGCCGGGCATTCTGCCGCCCCTGACCTTTGAGGAAGCGCTGGAGACCACACGCATTCATTCCATATCGGGACGGTTGGCCACGGGCAGCGGGCTGATGGTGACGCGTCCCTTCTGCGCGCCCCATCACAGCGCGTCAGTGGCTTCGCTCATTGGCGGCGGGTCCAATGCCCGCCCCGGGGAGGTTTCCCTGGCCCATAATGGCGTACTGTTTCTGGACGAGCTGCCGGAATTTTCCCGCCCGGCCCTGGAAGCCCTGCGCCAACCCCTGGAGGATGGCGTGGTGTCCGTGAGCCGGGTACAGCATCAGGCCCAGTACCAGGCGAGCATCATGCTGGTGGCCAGCATGAATCCCTGTCCCTGCGGCTATTATGGCAGCAAGACCAAGAAATGCCGCTGTTCTGCCAACGAGATCAGGCGCTACCTGGATCGGGTGAGCGGACCGCTGCTGGACCGGATCGATATACAGATTGAGGTGGATGCCGTGCCTGTGCAGGAGATTAACCAATCCGCCCCGGCGGAGTCCTCCGCACAGGTCCGTGCACGGGTAGCCCAGGCCCGCAAGCGCCAGCAGGAGCGCTATCGCAAGGAAGGCATCCACTGCAATGCCCAGCTGGATGCCAGACTATCCAAAAAATATTGCGAACTGGATGCGGCATCCACGCAAATACTGCATATGGCCGTGGAGAAAATGGGCATGAGCATGCGCGCCTATGGCCGCGTGCTGAAGGTGGCCAGAACCCTGGCCGACCTGCGCGGCGCAGAGCATATTGAAACGGCTGATGTGGCGGAAGCCATTCAGTACCGCAGCCTAGACGGAAAATATTGGAGGTGACCCGGTTGAGTTTTACCCGAGAGGATGCCTGCCGGGTTTGGCTGTCCACCGCGGAAATCAATGACAGCCAGCGGGAACGGCTGATTGCCCGGTATGGCTGTGCGGAGACCGCCTATGATGAGGTGCAGCGGCATGGCGCTGGTTCGTTGTCCGCTTGCGGATTGTCCCAGCGGCAGTGCGCTATGCTGCTTCAGGAAGCGCAGCGGGAAAGCATGCACTGGCGTTTGGTAGCCATGCAGCAGGCAAAGATTTCTCTGCTGTATTGGGATGACCCGCTTTTTCCCCGGGCGCTGCGGCAACTTGCTGCGCCACCATGGCTTCTGTTCTACCGTGGGGATCTCCATGCCCTCATGGGCAAGCATTTGACCATGGTGGGTACGCGCAAGTGTTCCGCCTATGGCCAGCGCGCCGCTCGGCAGGTCGCCCAGGAGCTCAGCGAAAGCGGCGTATCCATTGTCAGCGGCATGGCGCCAGGCATTGATACGGCCGCCCATGACGGTTGCATGGCGGGACCGTCGCCCACCGTTGGCTGGGCGGGGTGCGGCCTGGAGCATCCGCGTCCCTTGGGCCGGGAAGGCCTGGACCGGGAAATCGTGGAGCAGGGTGGCCTGGTGCTCAGCGAGTTTCCACCGGGCAGCGACGGATTGCCTTACCATTATCCCATGCGCAACCGGTTGATGAGCGGCATGGGTGATGCGGTGCTGTTCATGGAGGGACGCATTCGCAGCGGCGGCATGATTACCGTGGAATGCGCCCTGGAACAGGGCAAGGATGTTTTCGCCTATCCAGGCCCGGTGGGGAAGGATGGCTCCGAAGGCCCGCTGCAAATTCTGCGGGAGGGCGCGATTTTGTTCCGGGATGCTGCGGATGTGCTGGAGGATATGGGCTGGGAGTCAAGCGTGCCTGCCAGTCAAAGGCTCAATCAGCTACCGGAGCTTGACGGCGACCAGCAAACGGTGCTATCCTTGCTGACGGTGGAGGAATTGTCCTTTGATCAGCTGACCTTTCACACGGGGTTTGACCCCGCCAGGCTGAACGCGACGCTTACCCTGCTGGAGCTTCAGGGTCTGGTGCTCCAAGGCTCCGGAAGGATCTATCATAAGGTATAAAGGCAGAATTGGAAAATCGGAGGAATGCTGCATGGCTGCTAGCAAGCAAAAACTGATTATCGTGGAGTCGCCCGCCAAGGCGCGCACCATTACCAAGTATCTGGGCAAGGGCTACAAGGTGGAAGCCTCCCAGGGACATGTGCGCGACCTGCCCAAGTCCCAGATCGGGGTGGACGTGGATCACGACTTTGCATTGAAATACATTACCATTCGCGGCCGCGGAGACATTTTGACCCGCATCCGCAAGGAAGCGCGCACCGCTTCGGAAATTTATCTGGCAACCGACCCGGACCGCGAGGGGGAAGCCATCTCCTGGCACCTGGGCCAGGTGCTGGGCATGAACTTGCAGGAGCCGTGCCGCATTGAGTTCCATGAGGTTACCAAGCGCGCCATCCAAAACGCCATTAAGAATCCCCGTCCCATTGATATGGGCCGGGTGGATGCGCAACAGGCACGCCGTGTGTTGGACCGCCTGGTGGGCTATAAAATCAGCCCGCTGCTGTGGGCCAAGGTGAAAAAGGGCCTTTCCGCGGGGCGCGTGCAAAGCGTTGCCACACGCATGGTGGTCATGCGTGAGCAGGATATTGAAGCCTTTATTCCCGAAGAATATTGGGACGTTACCGTGAAAGCGCAGGCCCATGGCGGACGGGGAAGAAAGACGCACTTTACCGCAAAGCTGGTTACCCTGGACGGCGCAAAGGCAAACATAACCAATGGCGCAGACGCGCAAAAGGCTGTGGAACGGATTCAAAAGGCACACTTTGCCGTATACACCATCAAGCGCGGGGAAAAGCGCAAGTTCCCCGCCGCTCCTTTCACCACCTCCAGCCTGCAGCAGGAAGCCAGCCGCAAGCTGGGCTTCACCACGGCAAAAACCATGCAGGTGGTGCAGCAGCTCTACGAGGGCGTCGACTTGGAGGGAGAAGGCACCCAGGGTATTGTTTCCTACATCCGTACGGACTCCGTTCGTATCAGCGAGGAAGCCATGACGGCCCTGCGGGAGTATATTCCCGAGCGCTTTGGACCGGATTATCTGCCGGAAACGCCCATTGAGTACAAGGGCCGGAAAAATGCCCAGGATGCCCACGAGGCTATCCGTCCCACGGATGTGCGCCGCACTCCCGACCAGATCAAGTCCAGCCTGACCAAGGAACAATATAACCTGTACAAGTTGATCTATAACCGCTTCCTGGCCAGCCAAATGATGCCTGCCCTGTTTGAAACCATGACCATGGAAATCGCGGGGGACGGCGTAGGCCTGCGTTTTTACGGGGAACACAAGAAATTTTCTGGCTTCACCAGCGTTTATGAAGAAGGTACCGATGACGAAATTGTGTCCAGCGAGACCGTCCTGCCGCAGATGAACGAGGGGGACCCGGTGCTGGTCAGTGATGTGGAAAGCGAACAGCACTTCACGCAGCCCCCGTCCCGCTACACCGAGGCATCCCTGGTGCGCGCGCTGGAGGAAAAGGGCATTGGCCGCCCGTCTACCTATGCGCCTACTATTACCACGATTATTTCCCGCGGCTATGTGAGCCGGGAGAAAAAGCGCCTGTATCCCACGGAGCTGGGCCGGATGGTTACCGCCATGATGGAGGAGTTCTTCGCCCAGATTGTTGACACGGAATTTACCGCCAAGCTGGAGGATCAGCTGGACGAGGTGGAGGAGGGCAAGCTGGGCTGGAAGGATATTCTGCGCGCCTTCTACCCCCCTTTTGAAAAAACCCTGGAAAAGGCCGAAGCCGAGATTGAAAAGGTGGAGGTCAAGGATGAGCCCAGTGACGTGCCTTGCGACAAGTGTGGCGCCATGATGGTATACAAAATGGGCCGGTTCGGCCGTTTCCTGGCGTGCCCCAACTTTCCCGACTGCCGCAATACCAAACCCATTGTCACCTATATTGATGCGCCGTGCCCCAAGTGCGGCGGGCGGCTGATGGAAAAGACCAGCAAGAAGAACCGCAAGTTCTACGGCTGTGAGCACTATCCCCAATGTGATTTCGTCAGCTGGGAAAAGCCGGTTACCGAAAAGTGCCCCCAGTGCGGCAGTTACATGATTGAAAAGCGCAGCCGCAAGGGAGAGGTGTGGCACCTGTGCGCCAACGAAACCTGCCGCTGCCGGGTGGAGGTTCCCAGCGAGGAGCAGGAGGAAGAATGATGGAACAGGTTACCGTACTGGGGGCCGGGCTGGCGGGAAGCGAAGCCGCCTGGCAGCTGGCCAAGCGGGGGATACCCGTGCGGCTGGTGGAGATGAAACCCGAAAAATCTTCCCCCGCGCATCACACCCCATGGATGGCGGAGCTGGTCTGCTCCAATTCCCTGCGCTCCGACCGTCTGACCAATGCGGTGGGGTTGCTCAAGGAAGAAATGCGCCTGATGGATTCGCTCATCATGCGGGCGGCGGATCAGGCGCGGGTTCCCGCCGGAGGCGCCTTGGCTGTGGACCGGGAGCGATTCTCCGGCTATGTTACCAAAACGCTGGAGGAGCATCCGCAGGTGACGGTGGTCCACCAGGAAGCTGTAGAAATTCCCGCGGGTCCAGTCATCGTGGCCACCGGGCCCCTTACTTCCCAGGCGCTGGCGGATCAAATCGCCAGGCTGCCGGGGCTGGAGACGCTGAACTTTTACGATGCTGCCGCGCCCATTGTGACCGCTGAATCCCTGAACATGGAGAAGATTTTCCGTCAATCCCGCTACGATCGGGGCGAGGACTATCTCAACTGTCCCATGACGGAGGAGGAATATCAGCGCTTTGTGGATGCGTTGCTCACGGCGGAGACGGCACCCATCCACGGCTTTGAGGAGAGCAAGGTGTTTGAAGGCTGCATGCCCGTGGAATCCATGGCCCGGCGGGGACGCATGGTGTTGGCTTTCGGCCCCATGAAGCCCGTAGGCCTCAGAGACCCCAGAACGGGCAAGGAAGCCTTCGCGGTGGTGCAGCTGCGCCAGGACAATGCCGCGGGAACGCTGTACAACCTGGTGGGATTTCAGACGAGGCTGAAGTTTCCAGAGCAGAAGCGCGTCTTTGGCATGATCCCCGGATTGGAAAACGCATCCTATGCCCGCTATGGTGTCATGCACCGGAATACCTTTCTGCACTCGCCGGGCTTCCTCAACGCACATTTTGAAATGATTGCCCGCCCACAGTGCTATTTCGCCGGACAGATGACCGGTGTGGAGGGCTATGTGGAGAGCGCCGCCAGCGGATTGCTGGCGGGACTGTCCCTGGCCAGTGACCTGATGGGCCAGGGGACGGTGGAGCTGCCACGCATCACTGCCATGGGTGCCATGGGACATTATGTGGCCACACCCAACCGGGATTTCCAGCCCATGAATTGCTCCTTTGGACTGATTGATCCCTTGCCTGTGGATCGGGAACATAAAAAGATTCGCAACAAGACCCAGCGGTACGAGGCCGTTTCTGCGCGTTCGCTGGCCTATTTGCGGGATTGGATCGCCCAAAGGCAGGATTGAGGCAGAATTTTCCCATAGCGATGACGCTTGCGTTATACTGGTGTGCAAGGGAGGTATGTCCATGAAACGGGTGTGCATGCTGCTACTCTGCCTGACGCTTTGCTTGGGGCCTGTTCAAAGTTTGGGTCAAGGCACGGATGCCGGATACCTTCAGGGCTACTTGACCGATCTATCCCAGGGAGAAAACCTGGATGCGCTCTATGCGTGCCTGGACGCCACCATGCAGGCTGCCCTTTCCCGGGAGGATTTCGCCTCCCTATGGGGGCAACTGGCGGCCATAAGCGGGGAATTCCTGGGATTTGACGGGGACACGGAATCTACCGCCATGGGCGAATACCTGGTGCTGACCCAGCGGCTGGACATGTCCGGGATGGATCTGATGTGTACCATGAGCCTGGACGCCTCCGGGAAAGTGGCTGGGCTGCAGTTCACCCCGGCGCCTGCCACGGCGGATGAAACGGCTCCCTCCGCGGGTGTAACCGAGGAAGCAATCCAAGTGGGGGAAGCGCCCTGGGAGCTTCCCGGCCTGCTCACATTGCCCGAAAACGCGCAAGGCCCGTTGCCTGCGGTGGTGCTGGTGCAGGGCTCCGGCCCCAGCGACCGGAACGAATCCGTTGGCGCGGTGAAGCCTTTCTATGACCTGGCACAGGCGCTTGCGGCGCAGGGCATTGCCGTGGTCCGCTATGATAAGCGAACCTATGTCTACGGGGAAGAAATCGCGTCCTCCGCGTCGTATTCCTCCTTTACCGTGGAGGAGGAGACGATCCAGGATGCGATTGCGGCGGGGAAATTGCTGGCAGGCGATCCACGCATTGACCCGGATCGCATTTATCTGCTGGGGCACAGCCTGGGCGCCATGCTGGCCCCACGTATTGTCCAGGAGAGCGGCGAACTGTTTGCCGGGATGATCCTGGCCTGTGGAAGCAATGACTCTCTTATGGACATTATGATTCGCCAGAACCAGGACGTTATAGATGCCTTGGCGGACGAGGAAACGCGGGAAGCAGCGCAGGCGCAGCTGGATGCCGAGTGTGCCAAGGCGGAAGGCTTGGCGGCTCTATCCGCGGAGGAAGCGCAGCAGAGCACGCTGTTCGGGCAACCGGCGTACTATTTCTGGGAAATGGCCCAGCATCCTACCCCCGCGGAGCTGCTCCAGAAGCTGGAAAAACCGGTGCTGCTGATAAACGGTGACCGGGACTTTCAGGTTACTGTGGCAGAAGGCCGGGAAAGCTGGGAAGAAGCCCTGGACCTGTCTGCGCCCTGGGTCAGCCATTTATGGGTAGACGTTAACCACTTACTCATGCGCCCCGAGGCTCCGGAAGAGGTAAAGGGAACCAGTGCCGAGTATATGATTCCCTGCGCGGTGGATGCGGAAGTCACCGACGCCATCGGCGCATTTATCCATGCTGAAAAGGAGAAGAATCCATGAGCGTTACATTTCGAGGAACCACCATCTGCGCTGTGAAGCGCAACGGCCACATTGCCATTGCAGGCGATGGGCAGGTAACCATGGGAGAACACACCATTTTCAAGGGCAACGCCCGTAAGGTGCGCCGTATCTTTGGGGGCCAGGTGGTAGTGGGCTTTGCCGGCTCGGTGGCGGATGCCTTTACCCTGTGCGAAAAGTTCGAAGAAAAGCTCACCCAGTGCGGTGGCAACCTGGAGCGCGCGGCCGTGGCCGTGGCCCAAAGCTGGCGGGGAGATCAAGCCATGCGGCAGCTGGATTCCCTGCTGATTGTTGCCAACAAGGAGACCATGCTCATTGTCAGCGGCAACGGAGAGGTCATTGATCCCGATGAGGGCATTGCAGCCATCGGCTCCGGCGGGAATTATGCCCTGGCTGCTGCCCGGGCGCTGATGCAGAATACCGACCTTTCCGCCAGGGAAATTGCGGAAAAGGCGCTGCACATTGCCGCGTCCATCTGCGTGTATACCAATGACAACGTGATTGTGGAAGAAGTGTAAAGGAGGGTCAAGCCCATGGCTGAACTAACGCCCCGGGAAATCGTCCGGGAGCTGGACCGCTATATTGTTGGCCAGGACGAGGCCAAGCGCAGCGTGGCCATTGCCCTGCGCAACCGCTACCGCCGCTCCAAGGTGGAGGAGCCCATGCGGGAAGAAATCAGTCCCAAGAACATTTTGATGATTGGCCCCACGGGTGTGGGCAAAACGGAGATTGCCCGCCGGCTGGCCCGGCTGGTAAATGCTCCCTTCATTAAGGTGGAGGCCACCAAGTTCACAGAGGTGGGCTATGTGGGCCGGGATGTGGAGAGCATTGTCCGCGACCTGGTGGAAAATGCCATCCGCATGGTGAAGGAGGAGCACGAAAAGCGTGTGCAGCCCCGCGCGCGGGTATTGGCGGAGGATCGATTGGTAACGCTGCTGGTGCATCCGCCCAAGAAAAGCGCCAGCAATCCCCTGGATTTCCTGCTGGGAAAGCAAAAGGAGCAGGAACCTAGCCAGGAAGAGCAAGAGAAGCTGTCAGGCAAGCGCGAAGAAGTCCGCCAGCAGCTGATGCGGGGCGAACTGGAGGAGCGGGAGCTGGAGATTGAGGTCACGGAGGAAGCACCCAAGCTGGAGGTGGGTGGAAGCTCCATCAGCCTGGGAGACATGATGGGCGGCATGATGCCCAAAAAGACCAAGATCCGCCATGTAAAGGTGAAGGAAGCGCGCAAGATCCTGGAGCAGGAGGAAGCCGACAAGCTGGTGGATTCCGACGCCGTTCAGGAGGAAGCCATTCGCCGCGCGGAACAGAATGGCATTGTGTTCATTGACGAGATCGACAAAATTGCCGGGCGCAACGGGGGCAACGGCCCCGATGTAAGCCGGGAAGGCGTACAGCGGGACATTTTGCCCATTGTGGAGGGCAGCACCGTCAATACCAAGTATGGCCCGGTCAAAACGGATTACATGCTGTTCATTGCTGCGGGCGCTTTCCATGTATCGAAGGTTAGCGACCTGATCCCTGAGCTGCAGGGCCGCTTCCCGGTGCATGTACAGCTCAAGAGCCTGACCAAGGAAGACTTTGCCCGCATCCTTACCCAGCCCGACAATGCCCTAACGCGGCAATACCGCGCGCTGCTGGCGGTGGACAAGGTAATGCTTACCTTTGAGGACAGCGCCATTCAGGCCATTGCCGAGGCAGCCTGCACCGCCAATGAAACCAGCGAGGATATTGGTGCCCGGCGGCTGCATGCCATCTTTGAGCAGATTCTGGAGGATGTCTCCTTCAATGCCGGAGATGAGAATATGCCGCCCTTTGAGCTGAAAATCAACGGGGATTATGTGCGCGAGCACCTTTCCGGCGAAAATAAGCCTGTGGATATGCGTCGCTTTATCCTGTAACCCGAGACGGTTGGAGCTAACAAACAACAGGCTTTGTGGCTGCGCGAAATCTATAGAATCCATAACGGGCGCCTATGACGGCCCCCAAAACGCTGCTATGGCCGATCGGTAGAACCTGCCGATCGGCCTTTGACAGATCACAGCGCAGGCAAAGCGCTGAACCATATATAGATTAACCCGCAGATGAAGAATAACTCCATGGGCTGGAAGAGCAGCAGGCAAATAATGGCTTTGTCTGTTGCTCTTTTTGTCAAAAAGACCGTGAGCTAGGGATGAATACCCGGGCTTACGGTTTTGCACTTAGTTCCTGATTGTGTGCGCTAAACACTTAGGGAAGGCTTGCTATGGCTGTGGAGGATGCTGATTGACTTAATACGGCTGTATAGCCATTTGTATTATCACCGGTTATGGTTATGAAATATGATTGACCCAAATGAGCTTCCCATGCAATAGGGTCTGTATATTTGGTTATATTTTCAGGATATATATTTTCATAGTTGGGATCCACGTATTCTGTTATAATTCTAAATTGTATCGATAACGCTACAGTGTCAGAAGCATTGTTTAATTGCTGTCTATTCCACACTACTATCATTTTGTCATTATGCTTGAGCAGCGATCGGTTTGCGTTTGACATGCCACCACTGTATTCGTGGTCATTCGCACAATAATCATAAATCAATAATCCGATATCCTCTTTTGTATCCAGCTGTATATGCAACGCTATTTCATCGTCAGCGGGCACATACTCATTAGAAATTGTTTGATTGTATAGGAGTTTGCAGGCAAATACCATTACGATTATTACGGCAATAGCTATTGTGATTCTTTTTTTACTCATTTTGCATACCTCCCTGGTTTGCCAGCCTTCAAACTGCTAGCTACACTTTTTGAATGGGTCTATAGTACAGGGCAATTTATCTTTTTTTCCGCGTCAAGAAAATTCCAAGGATTGCACAAATCAAGATGATCGGCGCTACTCTGACGAAGAGCCATTCCAAGGCGTGAAATGCTACCCCAAGAACGACGGTTTCAGGGTTGCTATCATCCCATCCCAAGTAAGGGCTTTTTACTAGGAATAAGATTGCAAAAATCGCTGCGATGACTATACATAATACGACAAATGACCAATGGATGAATTTCCTCCTTGTGTTTTTCCTTTGAGAAAGTTGCAAGTTTATCACCTCTAGTTTTTCGCAAATCGCTTTTAAGGCATCAGCCTCTGCTTCAACAACGGTTTCTCCCAACAACGTGCTAACCGGCGTCTCAAGTGCTTCTGATAGGGAAATCAACATATCTGAATCGGGGACTGACAGACCTTGTTCCCATTTTGAAACGGTCTGCCGCACGACGTTTAGTTTGATAGCCAGTTCTTGCTGTGATAGACCTTTTGATTTTCTAATTGCCTTGATGTTTTCACTGAGCATTAGCAATAGCCTCCTTTTCTCCTGATTGCTGGTACTATTATAGGCAAGGACCATCCGTTGCCGCAAGCAACGCATATTAACACGCAAGAAATGGGGCGACGCTGGCATAAGCAATACATATCAACATTCAAAAAAAGCGGACAGCAATGGCAGTCCGGCAGGTAAAGCCTGGATAATAGCTGGACATATGAAGGCGCTATGCAATGACTCCGCCAACATGACAAAGTGCTTTGCCAGTACGCTTTTTTCCACTATAAAATGTATGCCATACTGATGAGTACTGTGATCTGACAGAAACAGCCATGTGAGCCACGCCATTGCATCCATCTGCTTTTACGGGACGTTTTCTGATTGCAGCTGATAGGGGAGTGTTCGGTGGTATGCGAATTGACACCACAAAAACAAAAAACGGATTTGCTTTCACAAACCCGATAAAAAAAGTCGAAGTGGCGGGATTCGAACCCGCGACCTTTTGGTCCCGAACCAAACGCGCTACCAAACTGCGCTACACCTCGACAAAAATGGAGCCAATAATGGGACTCGAACCCATGACCTGCTGATTACGAATCAGCCGCTCTACCAGCTGAGCTATATTGGCAAACCCAACGCGAATTATTATAACAAAACTTTGGGATTTTGTCTAGAGGAAATTTCCTATTTTGCCTTGTTTTTTTGTGTCATACTTTTCAGCAACGCTTTTCCTGAAAAATGCTATCACCATGTGCTACTTTCCTTGACTGCGCGTGGGGCATAATGAGTTTGCCCTTGACATATGTGCTATGATGCATAAGAGGAGGTGCCTTCCATGCAGGCTGGCTTTGTATCTTTAGAGATGATGCACCCTTCTTTAATGCTGGATATCCGTTATGCCACATCACATAATTTAGCCGGAGAACCTCTGGACGGCTATCTTGCACCCAAAGCTTTAGCTACGCAGGAAGCTGCCCAAGCCCTTGGACAGGCGTTGCGTATCTTTGATAGACACGGCTATGGGCTGTGTATCTATGATGCCTATCGGCCGCAAAAAGCTGTGAACCACTTTTTGCGTTGGAGTCAAACCCCGGAGAATGGCCGGACCAAGGCGGAGTTTTATCCTGAGCTGGAGAAAAGTGCCTTGTTTGACCTGGGATATATTGCTTTGAAATCCGGGCATAGCCGAGGCTCCACCATTGATTTGACCCTTACGCAAAACGGCGTGCCACTGGATATGGGGAGCTGCTTTGACCGCATGGGCGACATATCACATCATGACTATACAGCCTTGCCCAGGGACGTGCTGGACAGGCGTCACCTGCTGCGTAGGGTGATGGAGGATGCAGGATTTACTGCCTACGAAAACGAATGGTGGCACTACCGGCTGAATGCCGAACCGTATCCAGATACCTATTTTGATTTTGACATTGTGTAACATTGAAACCGCGCCGTACTGCACCTTTGGAGGTGCTGCACGGCGCGGCTTTGCATTTGTGATGCTCTATGCCTTATTTGCGGATCTCTACCTTGGTGCCATCCTGCTTGCAAATATGTCCCGCAGGAATCACACCCCGGACGCTGGTCAGCGGATATACCCGGGAGCCTTTCCCTACAACCGTTCCCGGATTCAGCACGGAACCGCAGCCGATTTCCACATCGTCCGCAAGCATGGCGCCCACTTTCTTTCTTCCGGTTTCCATGCGCTCCTGGCCGTCGTGGATCACCACCAGGCTTTTGTCGCTCTTCACGTTGGAAGTGATGGAACCGGCTCCCATGTGGCTGTGCCAGCCCAGAATGGAGTCGCCCACATAGTTGTAGTGGGGTACCTGTACCCCATCAAAAAGGATCACGTTTTTCAGCTCCGTGGAATTGCCTACCACACAGCCGTCCCCAACCAGCGCATTGCCGCGGATGAACGCGCACTGCCGCACCTCGGTCTTTTCACCGATGATGCACGGCCCGGTAATGGAAGCCGTGGGCGCTACCGTAGCGCTTTTTGCAATCCAAACATTTTCCTGAGGATGATCGTATGCTTCCGGGTCCAGCGTGGGCCCCAGCTGCATAATGGCCTCTCCAATACCATCCAGCGCCTCCCAGGGATAGGTCACACTCTCCAGCAGCGACCGTGCGCGGGTATGGGTCAGGTCATACATGGCTTGAACAATCATCATGGTTTATTGCTCCTTTCATGATTCCAGCGCATACGGTCAACCGGCATCATATGCCCGTAGCAGCGTTTTGTAGAAATCCACCGCAGGGGGTAACGCTGCTGCGTGCAGGTTTTCGTTGACTCCGTGTATGCTGGCGTATTGCTGAGCGTCAATTTCAATGGGTGCAAAGCGCAGCGCGTTATCACATACATCGCCATAATACTTGGCGTCTGTACCGCCGGTCATGACATAGGGTACCACACCATAACCAGGATAAATCTCTCCGGCAACTTTCTCCAGCAGCTTAAAGGGCGCGGCCTGATAGTCCACTGGCTTACAGGGATAATCCTGATACAGAATCTCCGTCTCCAGGTTATATTTCGCGGCCCGCTTGCGCAGAAGCGCAATGCTTTCCTCATTGGGCTGGTGGTGAATAAACCGCAGGTTCGCCGTCACATAGGCTTCCGAGGGCAGCACGTTGAGCCCTTCCGCTCCCTTGGCCGTGGTGAAAGCACAAGTAGTCTGCATCATGGCCGCTCCCGCAGGGCTGATGGCCGGCATTAACTTTTTCACCAACGGACCGAAAAGCCACAGATTCGCAAAAATCAGCTTCATGGGGAAACCCATGTTGGGGGCCATGCGGCTGAACATCTCCCGCACGGTGGGCGTTATCTCTACGCGGAAGGGACTGTGTTGATCTATGTCGCTCATGAATGCGCCCAGCCGCGGCAATGGCGTATGCTTGCCCGGCGCACTGGCATGACCACCTTTGCCCCGCGCGATAAACTTTACATCACCGTACCCCTTTTCCAGCACACCCACGATGCAGTAGCGGCCTTTTACTCCTGCGATGGGCTCTTTGAGGATCATGCCGCCTTCATCCACCAGCATGCCCAGATGCACGCCCCGCTCTTTTAAGTATGCCACAATGGCGGGAGCGCTGTCTCCGCTCCATTCCTCAGTACAGGAAGAGGTGATGTACACATCCACATCCGGCTGCCAGTTTTCCTTCAGCAGTTCCTCCAGGGCCTGCAATTCGCACATGAGGCTTCCCTTGGTATCCACCGTACCACGGCCCCATATGCGCCCAGCCGCATCAATGTCCCCGGAGAACGGCGCGTGCTCCCAGCCCTGTTCGGTGGCAGCCACCACATCGTGATGACTCATGAGCAGAATCGGATCTTTTTTTGAGCTTCCTTTCCCTGGCAGGCGAAGCACCAGGCCCGCCCCGGGGTGCGCCACCTGGCAGGCGGCAAACACACGGGGAAACAACGCCGGAAGAGACTCCTGGAATTTTTCAAATTTACTTCTGCTTGGATCAAAACGGCTGGAAACTGTTTCCTGCCGGACCATGGCAGCAAGTTTCTCTGCATAGGCGCGCGCCCGAGCAGCATCTGCCTTGGGCGGCTCAGCAGTCAATGCGGGTGTTGGCTTGAGCATGGCTGCCCGAATCACAGCAATGGCCAGCAGCACAACCACCAGCGAAAGGATTCCATAAAGCACGATCATTTATGAAGTGCCCCTTTCTTATAGAAAAGCCACGCCACCGCAATGGTCAGCCCGCCAATAACAATCAGCAGTACGCTGGTCTGGCGAATCATGGAAGGCATCAGGATACACACAAGGCTGGCAACCACCAGAGGAATGGCCGCAAATTTCTTTCCCTTCAAAAAGTACTTCAGCCCCAGCGCGCCAAACAGCGCAGGAACCACATTGTCAAAGGCGGGGGTTAAGGCAGGGTTTTCCAGGATGGGCTGCAAGGGCACCAGCAGTGCCACGCCCAGCGCCAGCACCACCACCGTCACCAGGGAACTGGTGGCCACGGACAAGGTGGAGATCACCTCGTTCTCCGGGGTACCTACTTTGGCATTGGCCAAGTCCCGGGCATTGATGGCACAGGGAATTTTCAGGTTGGAAAGGTTCCCTGTGATGAAACTCAGATAGCTGGCGCCGCTTCCCAGCATGGGCACGTAAATCAAATACTCCACCACACTGGTGGGATAGTAGATAATGGCTACATTGAGAAAGCCGCGCCAGAATACATGCATGTCCGGTGCCGTGTCCAAAGCCCAGCCCATGAGAAAGGGCATGCCTACCAGTGCAATCAGGCAGACCAATGTCCAGCTGCGCCCCAGGCGATGAATCCCATTGTTATACTGCTCAAACCAGCGCTGCTTTTCCTCCACGGTGGTCAAAGGGCGTTGCGTTTCCATCTTCGTATCCTCCTTTACAGCAGCGCATGGAGACCCACGGCAGCAGCCATAGCCAACAGCATGCTGGCTGCCAGGTCAAAGTTTTCCAGCCAATGTGCTTGCTTTTTTCGCTCAAACCATTCGCACACAGCCATGGCTGCAGCAGCCACCAGTGCCGTGAGCAGCGGCAACCAGCTTGCCTGAGCTGCCTGACCCACATAGCTGCCGATATAAGCCGCGCACATGCCCACAAACATGGCTACCATGGCCCAGTCGCCAAAGGAAGCTTTGGCCTCTCCGGGCTTCTGCGCCTTGTTCCCGCGCAACTTTTTGCTGTATGCTTTCAGGGTAAACAGGCACAGCAGCGCACCGCCCAGAATGCCGCAGGTCATGACCAGCGCGATGGTTACGTATGCCTGGGGTGTCAGCTCGGAGATTTTCAGGCCAGACAGCCCAATTCCCGTGGCGGCAATCTCAGCCACGTTGACCTCGTATTGCAGATTGCCAATCACCGACAGCCGAAGCCAAGGCAGCGGAATGCCCAAGCTCCCCGACAGGGCGATCACCCCCAGCAAAATGCTGAAGGCAGGCAGCAGCGTAAAGGTTGCGCTGGAAATGACCGTTTTTTTCAGTACCGCACGATCCATGCCCAAGCGAAGGCCGGCACGCCAGCTTTTCACCATAAAGGTAACGCACATGGCAACCACCAACAGAATCGCGCCGCCCACCAGGGCGTACAGAATTGGAGCATTCAGCTGTTCCAGCAAATGGTCCATTGCTTCCCCTCCCCAATCACACAAAAAGCGTATACGTTCCGTGCAGCAAAGGCACGGCATTTTTTTATTATAGCTGTCTGTACCAGGGAATGCAAGTTTTCTCTGCTAGTCGTCTGGTATTTTGATGTAGAGCTACAATACATGTGGTACAGGCCGGAGAAGTTGCGCCTTGAGCGCTAAGCTGATATAATAAATTGTAGTAGCAACCAAGAGAGTCCGGAAGTCCAGCGCAAGCAGTGTCAGCCACAAGTGTAACCTCCCCAAATCGCTTTCACGTCTATTTCTGGCCGCACCGTCACAATGGCTCTGTGCAAAATCTGATCTTGTATACCTGCCCTTCTCCGGGCAAAGCAAATAGATGCATGTAGGTTATGGTAGCGGAAGAACGTTGGAGTACCGTGAACTACCGTCTTACGCATCCGGAAGCATCCGTGGTTACCCGAAGGCTGGAAAGTGATGAAGGCACTCCCGCAGCCATTGCGCAAAGCATCCGTATGCTCGATAGTTCCGTGGATATTTACTTCACTCGAACCAATTTTACCGGTTACCAGGCAATGCTGGAAAAGGGATTCTGCGCTGACTTGTCTGGTGAAGCTGAGCTTAGCCGCCAGGTCAACGATATGGCGGATTGCATAAAAGACGCTGTAACCGTTGACGGGAAAATATGTGCCGTACCATATGGAGTGATCTTTGGCAGCTTCAGTACCCTGGGGTGTTGCCGGGCTGCCTTTGATACGTTGGGCATATCCATCAGCGAACTTCCGTCCAGCACGGACGAACTGCTGGACTGTATTCTGTCATGGATTGAGGCAGGTATGCTTGATGACCTGTGGCTCCATGATTTGCACCACGATCGCAGCATATTGTACGGTCTGACATTGAATAACTATATATCCCATGCGCGTCAGGACGATGGCATGGTGGATCTGACGTCCTCGAATTTTACAGCTTTGATGATGAAGCTCGATCAGATCATACAATGGATCAATACGCGCGACCAACCGGACGATGATGCACCGGCGCTTTTCTCGCAGAAAAGCCTGGGCTACTTTCTAACAAGCCCAGAGGACGACGACTGGAAGATGCTGCGTTTGACGCCTTATCCAATGATGACGCTGAGTTTTGACGTGTGCTTGAATGTAGCGGTCGTAAATCCGTTGTCCCGGCATTATGAGGAAGCGGTTAGCTTCCTGGAATGCGTCCTACAGGATATGGAGCCAGAGGCGGCAATGCTTCTCTGGCCTTCCCGTGCGCAACCGGTGGAAAACCCGGACTATGCCCAGGAATGGGAATACTGCCACCAGGAGGTGCTACGCCTTCAAGCGGCATTGGAGACAGGCGAAGGCTCGCCCCAGCAGAAGCAGGCGCTTACGGATGCACTGGAAGACGCACAAACGGCGATGGAACTGGTGGAGGCAAGTCGTTGGCGCATCTCGGAGAGAACGGTCTCCTCTTATCTGGCGGCTGTTCCTGCTCTTGTTGTGCAGAAGGATAGCGTATTGAACCTGGTTTATGACGCAGGAGGCTTGGCAATCGAGCAGCGGTATGGTGCGCAGCAAGCAACGATGGAAGAATTGCTGCTAGCCTTTGCCCATCTGTCGGAATCCATTGCCAAGGAAGAATAGCCAACGCTGTTTCGACGAAAACGATGTACTTATCAATTCCGAAAATGAACGGTGGTGGTCAAAACATATGGCTCCAAACAAGTATAGCAAAGCTGAGATCATGCTAGCCTATGTTTAGGCCACCCCCAAAGGTTGTTTATTACGGCATTTTTGGGCAATTTGAGCGTGCAGCCATAGCGCACTTGGGAAAAATAGCTTTATCTCATTTGCTTTATGATACTTTCTTCTGCGTAAGTATCTAACAAAAATGTATGTACTTGTTTTCTTTATGCATCAATGCTACCATAAATTTGCCTGTTAGGCAATCGATGATTTTGAAGGAAGGTATTGGTATGAAAAAGAATCTTGGCGTCGTACAGGCTGTATATCCCATGCCGGTGCTCATGGTCGCAGCATATGATGAAAATGGAAAAGTGAATGCCATGAATGCGGCATGGGGGATGATTTGCAACACGGACCGGATAGCGCTGTTCATTGACGAAGACCATAAAACAACCCAGAACCTTTTGAAAATAAAGGCATTCACAGTCAGCTTGGCTGACCGTGCGCATATGGATGTGGCGGATTTCTTCGGCATCGCCACCGGAAATAAAATGACGGATAAATTTGAACGTACGGGCTATCATGCCAGCAAGAGCCAGTTTGTCAATGCGCCCATCATTGATGAGTTCCCGGTAGTGATGGAGTGTGAGCTGGCAGAGGTGACCAGTACCGACAGCTTCTATGCCATTGTGGGCCGTATTGTCAATACGGCCGCGGAGGAAGCAGTGCTCTCGGAGAATGGCAAGGTAGACCCGGTACGTCTGAATGCGTTGATTTTTGATCAATTCCAGCATGGCTATTATGTTTCTGGCGAGCAGGTGGGCAAGGCCTGGCATGAAGGTGCAGGCCTGATGAAAAAGTAACTGCTTGGCGTGAATCCGCAGCATCTTGCTTTCATTTCTTGAGCGCATGCAGAGGGTGAATGGTATGGCCGTCCGAAAAGACATGCAATGATTTCCGGTGCCGTATCGCATGCCAAAATTATGTGACGTTCCCGCATCCCTGAATAAACGCAAAATTCAGGGATGCTTTTTTTCACATGCTTCTTTGCATAAAATTACTGTGGAAAATGCAGTCCACAGAACTTGGGATGAAAGGCGTAACGGTGGGCGTTGAGAAAATGTACCGGATGCCTGGATATGTAGCGCTCTTGCGGAGAAGAAATATATGGATATTGGATAGAGGGCGCTGGGGCCAAAGAATATATCTACCACACCTGAAAGGCAGCAAATAAGCGGCATTGGGGGATTGCACGTGAGCGGCGCAAGGGGGAAAGGCCATGAAAGGCATGGCTGTCAGAGCCATCATGGATGCAGTATACATCAGAGTGTTCTCTTGACAAAATACTATCAAATTGATTATAGTAAGTTTGACGGTGTTTACTCCCACATCATAACAGGAGGGAAAAAAGGAATGAACATCAGAAAATGGTTGAGCTTTGTGCTCGTGGCTGTGATGTTGAGCACAGCATGTGTTGCCAGTGCCGCAACATTCACTCCGGGCGAGTATGAAGCGTCTGCACAAGGCTTTGGTGGCACGATTACCGTAAAAGTGACAGTGGACGAAGAAACGATCACTGCCATTGAAATCGACGGTTCAGGGGAGACACCTGCGCTGGGCGGTGCTGCCATCGAGCAGTTCACCGAGGCGTACGTGGGCAAGGCGGATGCCGATGCCGTGGATAGCGTTACCGGCGCAACCATCACCAGCGAAGCCGTGAAGACGGCTGTGGCCAGCGCACTGGCTGCCGCGAAGGGTGAAGCAACGGAGGCAGCCGAGATTGCCTTTGTGCCGGGCACCTATGAGGGAACTGCTGCCGGCTATAATGGTGACGTTGTACTGAGCGTGACGTTTACCGAAGATGCCATTACGGGCATTGAAGTGGTATCTTCTGCCGAGACGGAGCATGTGGGCGACGTGGCGTACGATATCCTGTTCCCGCAAATCATGGAATACACTTCCACCGGTGTGGACAGCGTGTCCGGTGCAACCTTTACCAGCCGCGCTGTGTTTAATGCCGTAAACGATGCTGCGGAGCAGGCCGGCTGCGACATCGCTGCCCTGCAGGCCGGTGCGAAGCCCTTTGCCTATGAAGCCCAGGAAGCCATCGAAGGCACCTATGATGTGGTCATCGTTGGTGCCGGTGGCGCGGGTATCGCTGCTGCCGCGCAGGCTGCGCAAAATGGTGAGACCGTACTGGTGATCGAAAAGAATGCCGAAGTCGGCGGTAATACGCTGGTTTCCGGTGGTCAATATCAAAGCGTAATGCCCTACCTGGTCTGGGACCCCGAAGATCCCGATGCGACCACCGGCGTTGGCTTTGATGGCAATACCTACAACAAGGTAAAGTCCGTACAGGGCTGCATTGACGAGCTGAAGACCATCCTCGCATGGAATGAGGACGAGTTCGATGCCGACTACTACAAGGATCATGAATATGTTGCTGGGGACATGAAGGAACTGTCCAAGCATGGTGTCCATGCGGATTATCTGCCTGTTCTTCAGGAACTGAAGGCTGAGATTCAGGCGTACCTGGACTGGGCGCAACCCCAGCTGGATGCTGGCGTACCGGAGAATCAGCTCACGCTGTTCTCTACGCTGAACCTGCACATTTTCCAGACCTACTATGGCGGACTGCGTCAGAGCGCGGATGGCAGCGAATGGATCTATGGCGACATCGATCTTGTTACGCAGTTCATCGTGGATGGCCAGGAGCTTAAGCCCTGGTTGGAGGCCATGGGCTCCACCTTTGTGGAAGATACGCAGCCCACTCTGATTGGCGCACTCTGGTATCGGGAGAACGAGTTCATTGGTGCAGATGTGGATACCGATGGCGACGGCGAAACCGAGAGCTATCCCGGACGCTGGGGCACCTATTTCGTTGCACCCATGAATGAATTCCTGTCGGCTAACGAAACCAATGAAATCATGCTGCGCACCACCGCCGAGAGCCTGATTACCGATGAATCCGGCCGTGTGACCGGCGTGAAGGCTACGCGCTACGATGGTACGCCGGTAACGGCCTATGCCACCAAGGGTGTCATTCTGGCTACCGGTGGTTATGCAGCCAACATTGACATGGTGCTGGATACCAATATCTATTGGTCCAATGAATACCTAACCAGCGCCACCAAAACCACCAACCGTTCTTCTTTGACCGGCAGTGGCATTGAAATGGCGGTGGAAGTTGGCGCAGCCACAACGGGCATGGGCTTTACGCAGCTGATGCCTATCTCCTGGGTGGATAACGGAAACCTGGCCTTTGGCGGCGGCAACTATGCCGTGTACATCAATCCCACAACGGGCAAGCGCTTTGTGGACGAAGGTTCCGAGCGCGATGTGCTGTCCCTGGCCGAGTTTGAAAATGGCATGGAAGTGAATGGCACCAAGGGCGTCTTCATTGAAATTTACAATGCGGCAGAGCCCATTCCCGGACCGATCCAGCTGGCTGAAGGCGACTATGATGGGCGCTATTACACGCGCAAAGCGACGGAGCTTGGCGAACTGTTCACGCAGATTGGGGTAGAAGCCGATCCCGAAGTGGTTCTGGAGACGATCCGCAAGTACGACATGGCCGTGATGGGACAGGGCGAATTTGAGGATGTTGGCAAGTCCATCGCTTCCCGTACCATTGGCGATGTGGAGAAAAACGAGGATGGCAGCTACAACGTTGACACCTATGACCTGGAAAACACCACGCTGCGTATCCGCATGATGGCTCCTTCCACGCACCATACCATGGGCGGCGTTTCCGTGGATACGGAACGGCATGTGCTGGATGCTGAAGGAAACATTATTCCCGGTCTGTATGCTGCGGGCGAAGTAACGGGTGGCATCCATGGTGGCAACCGCCTGGGTGGCAATGCAATCGTTGAAATCTTCGTTTCCGGCAGAACAGCGGCAAACGCCATTAAGGCGGACGCCGAATAAGCGTGTTGCACACAAATTGAACCCATAAGCACAGCGTTGCCCCTGCATGTTTTGCAGGGGCAACGCTTTTATTCGGAACGGTAAAAAACTTGGCTGAATGCCGTCTTACATAAAATATTTTATATCTGTGGGAGATGGATGCAATAAAATATGAATAAAGTAGCTCGACCAAAAGCAAAAAATGACAAGTCAAAAGTAAAATAGAGATATTGCGTCTATTTTTAACCATATGCTACAATCTCAACGTGAAAACGAGGGGGCGATCCTTTGAAATTGACATTGCTAGGAACGGGCGCCGGGGAAGGATACCCGGGGTTTTGGTGTGAGTGCACGAATTGTACGGAAGCCAGAAAACTGGGCGGAAAAAACATACGGGGCAATGGTTGTGCCATGCTGGATCAGGATGTGCTGATCGACATGAACGAGCATTTTTTTGAAATGGTGCCCCGGATGCAGATTCATCCGTCGCAGATAGATACGCTGCTGGTGACCCATCCTCACCGGGACCATTTTACACCGGTGTTACTTACCCAACGGGCCATGCCAAAGGAATGCGTGGGCATGTCTGCGGCGCAGCTGCATGCGTATATCAGCCCCTGCTTTACATGGCTGCCAGAGATGCATATCTTCGGTAACCGATATGTGGAGGAGGCGATTCGCGCCGTTCCTGGATTGATGGAGAGCGCGGAACGCTGCCGTTTTGCTTTTCATTTGCTGGAAGCAGGCAAAGAGGTCCAGGTCAAGGAGAACTTGTCAATATTGCCACTGGAAAGTATCCATACTGAGATACCTGGCTATGCTTTCAATTATATTTTGCGGCGGGATGGCAAGACGATCCTGTATGCATCGGATACGGGCGGTTACCCGCCGGCCATGCTGGACATACTTCTGGCCCAAAAGTATGACTGCGTAGTCATGGAAGGAACCTTTGGCATGGGAGCAGAGTGCGAAGGGCACATGTGCCTGCACAAAAATATTCAGATGCGGGATCTGCTTACCAAGCACGGCTGCTGGGCGGGAGAACCCACGATGTATTTAACGCATATTTGCCCCCATTGGGCGCCACCCCATGACGAGTATGCTGCCGTGGTTGCGGAGGAAGGAATGGTACTGGGCTATGACGGTCAGTCTATCGAAATCTAAAGCAAATGTGGGAACGCGGTTTGTGCGTGCCATTACCAAATATTGGCAACTTTACCTGCTTTTCTTACCGGTGATGGTTTGGTATATTATCTTCTGCTACGCGCCCATGGGCGGTATTTCCATCGCTTTTCGCAAATTCTCTGTTATTCGCGGTATAGCAGGAAGCCCGTGGGTCGGCTGGGCAAACTTTGAGCAGATGTTTTCAGCGCCTATGTTCTGGCGCGCCTTCCGCAATACGCTGATTATCAGCTTTCAAAATCTGCTGATTGGTTTTCCAATACCGATTTTGTTTGCCCTTCTGGTGAACGAGATACGGCATGCGGCGTTCAAGAAAACAGTGCAAACCATCAGTTATCTGCCGCACTTTATCTCTTGGTCCGTGGTGGGTGGCCTGGTGTACATGCTGCTGAGCCTGAACACCGGTACTGTGAACAACGTGATTGAGGCCCTGGGCGGTACGCCGCAAAACTTTACCGGGATGAATGCCTACTTCCGGGGCATTGTGGTGGTTTCTGGTATTTGGAAGAGCATGGGGTGGTCAGCCATTGTATATCTGGCGGCTATCACCGGCGTGGATGAGGAACTTTACGAGGCAGCCTATATCGACGGTGCAAACCGCTTTAATCGCCTGTGGCATATCACACTGCCGGGTATTCGCACAACCATTTCTGTAATGCTGATCCTCCAGGTGGGCAATCTGCTGAGCGTAAACTTTGACCAGATTTACATTCTGATCAACGACATGGTGCTCGAAACAGGCGAGACCCTGGACTACTACGTATACCGTGTGGGCCTGTACTCCACCAACAACTTCAGCCAGGCTACGGCTGTGGGCCTGATTAAATCCTTGATTGGTTTTGTGCTGGTGATTACGACAAACATTATCACCAAAAAGATGACCGATGGAGAGGGGGGGATTTGGTGAGCCAGCATATTGTGATCAGCAAAAAAGAGCGTGTGTTCGACTGGGTGAATACCGTAATTATGCTCCTGGTCATTATCCTCACGCTGTATCCCTTCTGGTACGTGATTGTGGCGTCGGTTTCCTCCATAAGCCATGTGACCAACAGCGTGGTGCTGCTTTGGCCTGATGGCCTGCACTGGGATGCCTATCAGCAGGTTTTCCGGAACAACCTGGTTCCCACCGCCTATGCCAATACCATTTTCATCACACTGATGGGTACGGTCATCAGCATGCTGCTTACTTGCACCAGTGCCTTTGTACTGTCCCGCAAGGAGCTGCCGGGGCGCAGGCTGATGACGCTGTTCGTGGTATTTACCATGCTGTTCAACGCAGGTCTGGTTCCCTTCTATCTGCTGGTGCGGGATGTGGGGCTGCTGAACACACGTTGGTCGCTGATACTGCCTTTTGCGGTAAGCACCTACAATACCATCATTATGCGCAACTTCTTCCAGGGAGTTCCCAATGCCCTCTATGAGGCAGCATCCATTGACGGTTGCTCCTACTTCAAATATTTCCTACGCATTCTGTTGCCGATATCGCTGCCATCCATTGCAACGATTACGCTGTTTTACGCAGTAAGCTATTGGAATGCTTACTTCTACAGCATTCTGTTTATCACGGACCGTACGAAATATCCCATTCAAGCAATCCTGCGCCAGATTCTCATGTCCAGCGAGTTCAATACGCTGCTGTATGACGATGCCGCGCAGTCCATGCCTTCGGAGATGCTCAAGTGTGCCATGATCGTTATCACTGCATTGCCGATTATCTGCGTATATCCGTTCCTGCAGCGTTACTTTGTGAAAGGCGTAATGGTTGGCTCTTTGAAGGGCTAAGACGATTCTCGACAGGCTGGACACCTGTTGAAATAGAAAAAGGAGGCATACCTATGAAGAAATTTCTTTCCTTGCTGCTGGTTGCAGCCATGGCGCTGTCTCTGCTAAGCGTTTCCGCGCTGGCGGAGGAGCCCGTCAAGATTGATATGTTCTATCAGTCTTCCCGCCCGATGAACGAATTTACCGAGCTGACCCGTCAGAAGGTCATCGAGGACGTGGGCGTGGATATGAACCTGATTCAGGGCGGCGACAACTGGAAGCAACAGCTGGCGCTGTACATTACCGGTGGCGATGTGCCGGATCTGGTGGCCTTTATGGATGCCAGCACGTTCCAGGGCTATGCCGCGGAAGGCGCGTTCTATGACCTTACGGATCTGATTGGCAACTATCCCAACATTATGGCGTACCTCTCCACCGTGAGCGGCTATACTGCGGAGGATATGCTCAAGCGTACTTCCATTGATGGCCGTATTTACGGCATCCCCAGCGTAACCATTGCCCGTTCCTACTACACGGAAAACATCCGTACCGACTGGCTGGAGAACCTGGGCTTGGAAATGCCTGTTACCCTGGAGGACTGGACCAACGTCATGCGTGCTTTCACCAATGACGACCCGGACGGCAACGGACAGAAGGACACCTATGGTTTCAGCGGTAGCCGCACCTACAATTCCCTGACGCCTTTCTTCGGCGCCTTTGGTGCCCGCCCCGATCAGTGCTATTTCCTCAATGAGGATGGCACGGTGGTGACCAATGTGCTTAGCGCCGACTACAAGGAAGCGCTGGCCTATCTGCGTGATATCTATGCCGAGGGCCTGATCGATTCCGAAATGTTCACGGCCAACGATCAGCAGACCTACGAAAAGTGGGTCCGTGGCGAGTTTGGCGTGTGGAACAGCTGGTGGAGCGGCGCGGGCAACTCTGTGGCGCGCTACGCTTACACCGAGACCAACCCCGAGGACTCCATCGCCATTATGAACCCGCCGGTGGGCGAGGATGGCAAATGCGGCGTGATTGCCCAGGATCCTTGCGAGAACTACTTTGCCATTGGCTATAATACCGAAAATGTGGAGGCTGTGCTCTCCCTGATCGACTATGCTTGCTCTCTGGATGGCCAACGCACGCTGATGTGGGGCGTGGAAGGCCAGTTCTGGACGCAGGATGAAAATGGCAACATCGACTGGTATTTCGGCATTGATGGCAAGGATGCCCAGGGCAATGAAGTCAGCGACATGCAGTGCTATCGTTTCTTCTATGACATTCCGGTGGAAAACTCCGTACGTACGCTGAGCGATACCATGGATAGCCGCCTGTATCAGGCTTCCATCGAATGCTACACCAATGTACCCGTATACACCGATCTGTTCATGGGCTTGACTTCCGATGCTTATGTGACTTACAATAGCGACCTGGAGTCCTACGTGAAGGAAGCCGGTATCAAGTTCATCACGGGTGAAATGGATCTGGATAAGGATTGGGATACTTATGTCAATACTTACCTGTCCATGGGCGGTGAAGAGGTACGCACCTCGCTGCTGCAGGCTTACAATGAGCTGAACGGCACCAGCTATACCTTCGCCGAGTAATCCTGGATGATTTTCTGGGGCAGGGACTACACGTGAGTCCCTGCCCTCTTTCTATGAAATGCAAGCGGTAACCCTTGACATGCTGCGTGAATGAAATGGGGGAGGGCGCTTATGTCACAGCGACGGCCGATTTCCTTGTTGAACAAACTGACGTTGCTGTTTTCGGTGATTATTCTTTTCGCCTGCGCTGTGATGTGCGTTTATACTTACCGCATTGAAATCAACCGGCAAGTGGATGAATGCTACAATGCCAATATGCTGTTGATGCGTTCTCTGGCGCAGGAAATTGATAATGCGCTGGCGCAGGTGGAGATTATTACCCAGGAGCTGGCTTATGATACAGATATCAAGGATACTTTCCAGGAGGATGACGTCAGTAGATTTATTGTGAAGCTGATGTTTGATGCACAGGAGCGCGTGGAGATCAGCGAAAGCCATTTGAGTAGCTTAAATGCCGATATGGTGCTTATACGCTTGGATGACATGATGCCGGAGAGCTACGGATTGAGCATAAATCGGTCTTATATGGCTGAGCGGAAGGACTTCATGGCTTTTCTGGTAGATAACCGCATTTCCGGCTGGAGCACGGTGGAGGATGCAACCAGCGATACGCTGACTTTTTTTCATGAAGTGTATACGAGTATACGCCAACGCATCGGCGTGATCATGTGCTCTATTAGCAAGGACCGGCTTTTCCGCCTGCTCCAGAATGTTGAGGGCATGATGGTTACGAACGCGCAGGATATTCTTTACACATGGGACGGCGCAAGGCATCCCATGCCCGAACAGCTACAGGCCGGTGCCTGGTTTGAGAATAACGCCTACTATATTGCGCAGCCACTGGAGCGCCTGGGGCTAACGTTGCTGATCTGTACGGAACTGCAACCCCTGCGTGCGCAAGCCCTGTATAACGCGCTGGTGAATATGGCAGCCATTTCTTTTGTTGGTTTGCTACTGCTGGCCGTTTCTCATATACAGGTACGAAAAATGCTGAGCCATTTGGAGCAAACACGGAAGGCGGTTATTGATTTGCCGGAAGGCGCGGACCTCTCTTCCCGATTGCCGGATACCTGGAATGACGAAGCGGGGGAGCTCGCGGCGGCCTTCAAACGGCTTAACAGCCGGGTGAATGAGTATTATCATCGTCTGCTGCAGGAAGAGAAGGACAAGCGCCATGCTCAGCAGATTGCCTTACAGTATCAGCTGAATCCGCACTTTCTGTTTAACTCCCTTTATTGGCTTCAACTTCAGCTGGAAAACCGGGACATGGACGATACGCTCAGCGATGCCATAGCGCAGCTGGGGCAGGTGCTGCACTATAATCTGGAAGAACAGCTGACCGCAACCCTGATGGAAGAAAAGCAGATGGCACAGGCCTATGTGAGTTTCATGAGCAGCATGAAGGGGAGCGAAATCTCCCTGGACATTGATTTGCCGCAATCACTCCGCTGCAGCACGGTGCCGCGTTTCACATTGCAACCATTGCTGGAAAATGCGATTCAGCACGGCTTTGTGAAGGGCGCCCCGCTACACCTCCATGTAAGTTTTCAGGCGAAGCACGGAGGTTCCGCACTGCACATTACCGTTTCCAACGATGGAAAACCCATTCCTCCGGATCGGCTAGCGCAGTTGAATGCTTACTTACAGCAACCGGCGGAAGATCATCCGGCAGGTGGCGTAGGGCTTAGGAACATCAAGCGCCGTTTGGTGCTCTTCTATGGGGAAACGGTATCCATGACAGTTGCTTCCGATGTGCAGAACACGCAGGTAACGATTACGCTGCCAGCATCCAAAGAGCAGCCAAAGGAGACAATCCGATGAATGTATTGATTGTCGATGACGATCAGATGATATGCGATGGCACCGCAAGGCGGCTGGAAAAAAGCGGCATTCAGGAAATTACCGACATAACATGCGCATATTCCGCGGAAGAAGCCATGGCAATTTTCGAGAAAAAACCATACACGTATTGTTTTCGGACATTCGAATGAATGGACTGACGGGACTGGAGCTGATTGAGGCGGTCAAACGACTCCAACCGTACGTAATCTGTATTATTGTCACGGCGTATGATCAGTTCCAGTATGCGCAGCAAGCCATTCGCGTGGGGGTACATGAATTCCTTGTCAAGCCATGCAGCGGACGTGAAATGCGGGATCAGGCACTGCGTGCGGTGAACCGCATGCAGGACTCGGAGCCTCAACGCCGCCGAATGCTGGATGAGGCCCTGCGCTCGGCAGCCATCCAGGCAAGCAGTCCGGTGGATGAAATCTTTCGCTATCATGCCATGGAAGCCCCTCGTCAGATTCGGGTGCTGCGGTTTTCGGGCACAGGCGCATCTTTGCCTTTGCCGGAAGGGACCTGGCGATACATTCCGAAAGAAGCTGATTTTCTGCTTCTGGACGCATTGCCGGATGCTGCACTGGGGATGTTGAAGACCAATCCGGAGGTAGCCGGCATCAGCGGTCCAGGCAGTGACCTGTATGCATTGTATCAGGAAGCAGGGGAGCAATGTACAGACCGGCAAATCGTTGCCACGGCCATGCGATACGCCAAGGAGCACATTTGTGATCAACTGGATATGGCGGTGGTAGCCAATGCCATGAACCTTAGTTACAGCTACTTTAGCAGAATTTTTCATGAGGAAACGGGAATGACTTTTTCCAAGTATATGCAAAAGCTGCGCATTGAGGAGGCCGGCAAAATGCTACTGGCGGGCGAAAAACTGGTGGAGATTGCGGCTAAATTGGGCTATCAGAACGCGGCGAACCTTACCCGTGCCTTCACCCGGGAATTAGGCATGAGCCCAAGCCAGTGGATGGATCGACAGATAAAGCAGTGATTTGTCCCATGGATCGGGAGTCCCATAACAACACCTTCGCGCAATCAACAAAGTGTTCCACCATGCGTTGGACCTGCGCATCCGCAGAAAGCGCTTTCTTATGGGGCTTTATTCATCGCTGGCGTCCCAAAGGAGCATAGTGCCCATTGCCTCCAGCAAGCCAAACGCGATATACGGCATGAATTCTTTTCTGTATGTCAACGATCGCATTTTTGTGGAAAGTGGCTGGGGACCTGTGGCATATGGCCGCCATAGTTGACAAAAAGGGAAAGAATATGCTATATTGCAAAAAAAGAGAGGGAAGGTTGCTGCACGATGGCAATACGTTGGCGGCAGACAGGGCTGTTCAGAAGGTATGTGATTATTTTTTTTGTTACCATCCTTCTGGTCGCCATGGGCATTACCATACTATTGCTGGACTTTTCTTCGGATAAATTTGTTACCTATGAATTGGACCAAATGGAAACCAACATGGTTTCCGCAGCCAATGACCTGGAAAAGCAATATACCATCTTGCAGGATGTGGCGCATCAGATTCGCTCCACCTATTCTTACCGGCCGAGGGTGCTGAATGGGGATGTGTACCGGGAAATTGAGCTGCTGGAAGATTTTTCTCGATACGCAAATTATTCGCCTTTGATTGGCCGGTACTTTCTGATGTACCAGAATAATCCCAAACTCTATACTTCGGAGGGAAAAACCTCCTATTTTTCATACTATATTACAGCAGCGCTGGGCATTGATGAGGCTGCTACGGAGAATCTGTTCCAGGAGCTTAACGCCCTTGGAAACGAGCGCATCCTGCCCATCGAAAACCAGCTTTTATTTTTGTTCCCCATACGCTTTACAAATGTCACACAAGATGTTCAGAATGCGGTGCTCTGCTTCATCATTTCGCCTGCTGAATTGATGAATCGTATGCTGTCCGTGGCGCCGAAGCTGCCGGACCACAGCCTGCTGAAGCTGCAGGGAACCGCATTATGGCAAGACAACTTAACCTGCGAAGGGGACAGCTACATGCTGTCCGTGCAGTCTAAGGAGGCTATGGTGCAGCTGCAGGGCGTGGTGCACATCGAACGCTGGCCGCTTCTGCTTTCGGCAGTGCCACAATGGCTCTATCTTGGCATTGTATTGGCATTTGTTACGGTATCCGCCCTGGCGGTGCTGCTGGCGTGGGCGGCTGTAAGACCATTGCAGCACTTGATTCGTAAATATGCCGCGCCAACCGATCAACTGCAAAATGAGTTCGTGCAGCTGGACCAGCTGGTGGCGCGCATTGAAGAGGAAAACCAGCACTCGGCGCGCTTGCTCCGTGACCGCACGCTGCTGACGATTTTACAGGGATATTACAGCGAGCGCGCTGTAGGCCGCTGGGGACTAACACCCTTGAATTTTGACAAGGGACAATACTGCGCGGCAGTGGTGAGCACCGCGCAGCTGTCCAATGAGGCAGCGGAGGACATGATCGGGCAGATAGAAGCGCTATCCAACGAGCATGTGCGCGTGTTTGCTGTGCAGATCCAGACGGATGCCATGATCGCGGTTATCATTGGCTTTGATGTCTCCGTAGAGAAGGAGAAAACGATTGCCCAAATTTCCGAGCGCTTGCCGGAAAATATGGCGCTGTTTGTGGGGACGGTATGCTCAACGCCACATCGTTTATCAGCCTCCTATGTGGATGCGCTTACCGCATATCAGCGTGGACAGAACCAGGAAATTATGGATATACATAGCTATGTGCTACGGATGGTGGCGGCCAGCGAGTCCGACCAGCAGACCCTGCAGGAGCAGCTGCAACAGCAGATGCGCACGCAATATCAGAGTGCTTCTTCCACGTTAATCAAGAAGTGTGCTACGGAGCTGGTGGGGGAGCTAAGCACATTGGCCGTACAGAAGCATGTTACGCTGGATCATGAACGTCTAAACGCCCTTGTAACGCTTTCCAGCATGGATCTTCTCTTGAAAGACGTGCAGGAAATCATTCAGCAGGCGTTCCATCGCGAGGCATCTCCGGGAACAGACCGCATGAATCAGACGGCGATGGCAATTGTGGAATATATCCACGCCAACAGCTTTGATCCCGACCTGAATCTGAGCGATATCAGCCTGCACTTTAATTTGAGTAACGACTATATCAGCTCCATGGTCAAGACGATGACGGGTCTGGCCTTCAAGGAATATGTCACGGATTTAAGAATGCGACGGGCTTGCACGTTGCTGGTAGAGCGGCGCGATATGACCATTACGGAGGTGAGCGAGGCGGTTGGATACCGCAAAGTATCAAATTTCATCAGGAAGTTCAAGGAACTTTATGGGGTAACGCCATCGCAATACCGGTAAAAAGGCATGCCCAATATGCAGAGTTTGGTATAAATTCCGCCAAATTGATATGCTTTTCAAGATTTTGGGCATTGAATTCACCCTTTCTGTGGTTGTAAGCTAGCTTCGGAAAAGCCGCCAGGGCTTTATAGAACGCCAGAGTACAAACCGAAGAAAGGGTGCTTTTTTTATGCAGGGACGACAAGTGAGCTTTGGACAAAGAATTGTCAAACGATTGAAGCAAAGCTGGCAATGGTACCTTCTGCTGCTCCCTGCAATTATCTATGTGGCCATTTTCCAATATGGCCCCATGTACGGCTTACAGATCGCTTTCAAGAACTATCGCCCGCGCTTGGGGATTACGGGAAGCGAATGGGTTGGCTTTGAACATTTCATTCGTTTTCTGAACTACCCGGATTTCTGGAAGATGATTCGGAATACCTTGTCCATTACCCTGTATTCCCTGTGCACCTTCCCGTGCGCCATTATTTTTGCGTTGCTCCTCAATGAAGTACGTCAAATACGGCTGAAAAAAAGCGTGCAGATGATTACCTATGCGCCGCATTTTATGTCGGAAGTGGTTGTCTGCTCCCTTGTCATGATGATGCTGGACCGTGGAACGGGGCCGCTGAACGCGCTCATAGAGGCATTGGGGGGAACACGCACCGCCTTTATCAGCAATCCCGGGTATTTCTCGTCCATTTACGTCTGGTCGGATGTATGGCAAAACCTTGGTTGGGGTTCCATCCTGTATATATCGGCGCTGGCTTCCATCTCTCCCGAGCAAGTGGAGGCAGCCACAATCGATGGGGCGAATCGCTTCCAGATTATACGCCATGTCAACATCCCTGGCATTCTCCCGACGATTGCCATTACCTTTATCATGCGCACGGGTAGCCTGCTCTCCGTGGGATATTCAAAGATATTCCTGCTGCAGAATGACCTGAACCTGGACGCCTCGCAGGTTATCTCCACCTATGTGTACAATATTGGCCTGATTGGGGGACAGTACAGCTACTCTACGGCTATTAGTTTGTTCAATAATATTGCGAATATCCTTGTACTGCTGTTTGCCAATAAAATCGTGAAGAAGATTACGGACACGGGTCTGTTCTAAGGAGGGATGAAAGGTGCTTCCATTACAGCAAAAGGCGACTGTTGCCAAGAAGAAAAACAGGATGGGGATTTTCGACTTTTTCGTGATAGCAGTGCTGGTGTTGCTCACGTTTGCCATTGCGTATCCCATTTATTACACCATCATCGCCTCCTTTTCAGATCATCAGGCGGTAGCTACCGGTCAAGTAAACTTGGTTCCAGTGGGATTCCAACTGACGGCGTATCAGGCGGTTTTTGAGAATGACCAGATATGGCAGGGATATCTGAACACCATCATTTACACGGTGGGCGGAACGGCATTCAACCTGTTCCTGACGATTCCGGCGGCCTATGCCATGAGCAAGAAGCAGATGCTTGGGCATGGCGCACTTACATGGTATTTTCTCATTACCATGTATTTCAGTGGCGGAATGATCCCAACGTATTTGCTTTACAAGGACTTGAACCTGATCAACAATCCCTTGATTATGATTATCTCCGGCGGCCTGAGCATTTATAACATGATCGTGACCCGCACCTATTATCAAAACAGTATTCCAGACAGCCTCTATGAAGCGGGACGCATCGATGGCAGCAGCGAAATCGGAATATTTTTTAAGATTGCTTTGCCATTGTCCATGCCAATCATTGCGGTTATGTGCCTGTACTATGCCGTAGGGCATTGGAATGGATACTTCACCGCCTTGATGTACCTGACAAAGACAAAGTATCAACCGTTGGCGTTGGTGCTCCGGCGTATATTGATCATGAATGAAACTGCCCTGGATGAAGCGGTTGGAGCTGCGCTGGACCCGAACCTGATTGCCAACGCGGCGGCCCGGGCAAACCTGGTGGTTACCATGAAGTACGCGCTGGTAATTATTGCCAGCTTGCCCATGCTGATTCTCTATCCCTTCATTCAGAAATACTTTGTCAAGGGTGTTATGATTGGTTCGGTAAAAGGCTGATAAGCCCGGGAAAGGGCATTCAGAACATACAAGAAAGGAAGGTATCCCCACATGAAAAAATTGGTGTCCCTGCTGCTGGCGGTTGCACTGCTGGTGAGCGTGTTTTCCACGCTGGCTGTTGCTGAAGAAAAAGTGACCGTCAGCCTGCTGACCACGCGTAACTCAACTGCGACCAATGACATCGAAGACGTTTGGTTCTTCAAGTATCTGGCGCAAAAGATGAACGTGGATTTTGAGCTGGAGCAAACCCTGGAAACGGATCAACGGATCAGCCTGATGTTTGCTTCCGACTCCGTGCCGGATCTGGTATGGGGCATTGGGCTTAGCAACAACGACGTGATGGTTTACGGCGTGCAGGAAGGCATGCTCCTTAACTGGAAAGACCTGATTACCCCGGAACTGATGCCCAATACCTATCAGGCCATGCAGGACTATCCTGACGCTTTCACCGCGAGCACCGCTCCCGATGGAAACATCTACACGCTGCCCATGATTACAGGTTCCAGCTACTATGCCAATACGGGCAGCTTCTCCGCCGCCATTCGTATGTACATCAACAAGGACTGGATGGACGCGTGCGGCATTACGGAGATCCCTACCACGCTGGATGAATACCTGGAGGTTCTCCGCACCTTCAAAGAAAAGGATCCCATGGGCCTGGGCGAGAACAATATCCCGCTCATTGGCAATCAGGAGAAGGACAAGACCTTTGTGTGGAATGCGCTGGGATTCCACGGCACCGCTACCCAGGCGTATGGCACTTCCTTTGACCTGAAGGATAATCAGCTGGTTCTGCCCTGCTACACCGAGGAAGCGAAAGAATTCATCACCTTCTATAACACGCTGTACACCGAGGGGCTCATCTCCCCTGACTACTTCACCCTGGATCAGACCGCTGCCCGTGGGCTCATGGCATCCGGCGTGTGCGGTGTGCTGGGTGATTCCACACTGACCGCTATTGGGGACGCTTGGCCCTCCTGGGTTGCGCTGTCCCCCCTTACCAGCGACGTGAATGACGTGGCTGTGGCCGCCTTCAATCCTGGCTACTCTGTGGGGCAGCTCTACGCTTCCGCCTATACCGAGCATCCGGAAGTCCTGGCCCGCATTGTGGACTACATGTACTCTGACGAGGGCGCCCTGTACTACTTCTACGGCCCGATGAAGGGAACCGAGGAAACCATGGGTCTGGTGGACGGCTGGTACTATGACGAAAACAATCGCATTACCACGGACAAGGTGGTGAACGGCGAATTTACCGACATCAGCGAATATTCCTACCAGTATATCAAGTCCTACTCCAGCGCGCCTGGACGCTTTGACCATTATAGCCAGACGGCTGCGGCCATGGCGGGCATTGAGTTCCCCGGCAAGGAAATGACCATTGTCGATAAGCTGACCGGCGCGGAAATTCCTTCGCTGATCATGGACGTATACACCGACGACAACAATGATGGCCACTGGCGTATTACCCAGTCCGAAGCCATGATCGACCATCTGACCGCCGTGCGCCTGCCGGATGTGTACCTCACCGCTGAGCAGAATCAACGGGTTGCGGACCTGAGCACCGTCATCAACGACTATGTAACGGCCGAATCCGCGAAATTCATTGTTGGCACGCGGCCCCTCAGTGAGCTGGACGCCTACTTTGAAGAGCTCAAGAGCCTGGGAATTGAAGAATACATTGCCATCTATCAGGAAGCCTATGCGCCCTTCCTGGAGACGCTCCAGTAATGCTCAGTTGACCACTGCGGCCGGGGATAGCCCAATACAGGCTTCTCCGGCCGTTTTTATGAACACGGAGGTAGCATCATGTTTCGGTTGTTTGACAGGACCAGGGGTGCAGCCGTATGCGTCCAGGCAGGTGAAGCCGGCTGCGTTGCTTTGGCGGTGGAAGATCTTTGCAACGACGTCCATCGCGTGAGCGGGTTGACATTGTCCACTTGTTCGACTCCATGCGCTCAGGGTACGCAGCTGATCATTGGTACCCTTACAAATCCGGCCATCCGGCAATGGGTGCAGGAACACCATGTGGATGTATCGCCCATGGAAGGCCAATGGGAACACTATCTCATGGAAACGCTAAGCGAGACCACCATGGTCATTTTGGGAAGCGATGAGCGGGGAACCATGTGGGGGATTTATGAGTTATGCGCCCGGTTCCTGGGGGTTGATCCGCTGTATTGGTGGACGGAAAACGAACCGCGCAAGCTGGATAAGCTGGACATTCCTCACCTGCGCATTTTGGATGGACCGAAAGGATTTCGTTTTCGCGGATGGTTCATCAACGACGAGGATTTGCTTAGCGCATTGAGCGCGCAAGCGGGGAGCTATGGCCCCGTGCTGGCTCGAATCATTGAAGCGGCGCTGCGCTTGAAACAGAATCTTTTGATTCCCTGCTCTTTCCTGAATATTTTTGATCCCGCGGAGGAGGCCATTATCCGCCAGGTAACAGAACGTGGCTTGTTCATTTCCATGCATCATCAGGAACCCGTGGGCATTTCACAGCAGACGGTGGAGGATTACTGCCGTACAAAGGGAATGCCGCAGGTTAACTATGTGGATAATCCGGAGGTTTATGAGCAGCTGTGGAAACAATCCATCCAGAAATGGGCAAAATACAAGCATGTGATCTGGCAGCTGGGGTTACGTGGCCGCGGAGATCGCCCCGTATGGTATGGATGCAGTCAAATTCCCCAAACAGATGCGGAGCGTGGAGCGCTTATCTCCAAAGCCATTGCCAGGCAGCTGGAGCTGGTGCATGAGGCTTGCGGAGATGCGCCGGTTTACTCCAGCACGACCCTTTGGATGGAGGGGATGCCTCTTTACCAGGCAGGCGCCCTGGATCTTCCCGGGGAAACAATTATCGTGATGTCCGACTTTGGCCCGGACCAGACCTGGCCCGACGGTTATGAGGCACTGCCACGCTTCCCAGGACACAGCTATGGCATATACAATCATCTGGCATTCTGGGGATGCGGGCCGCACCTTGTGCAGGGAAACTCCCCGGAGAAAATACGCTGGAATTTCCAGCGCGCGGTGCGCTGCGGCGATACTGCGTACAGCATAACCAATGTAGCCAATGTGCGTGAATTTGTTTGCGGCATTGCGTACATGGCAAGCCTCACGTGGAATCCCACGCAGGATGATCCCACGGCGTTTATGCAACGCTGGTGCATGGCTGAATATGGCGGCGAGGAAGCAGCAGCGTGTTCGGCGCTATATGCGCAATACTTTAACGCCTTTGCGCAGATGGATACCTCGCTTTTTCCCCGCCGTATGGTATTGATGGATGGCATGTGCCGCCGTGTTGCCATGCAGCTGATGAACATCATACGGGGGCAGGAATTGACCCAGCCTGATATTCAAAACAAGCGGCTCTTTGACTTTCCCACGACGGATGCATTTATTGCCTGGTATCGCAAGGCCACTGAGGATGGCATGGAACGCTTTGCAGCAGTATATCGCCGGGCGGTTAGCCTGCGGGAAGAACTGCCCGTGGAACGTCGCGGCTTTTTCAGCGATCAGCTCCTGATGCAAAGCGGAGTCATGGAACAATTATACACCTGGGTCTGGGCACTGTGTGGCGCAGCGGCAAACCGTAGAAGCGGGGGAGACGATCAAGCGTTTTTGCAATGTGTAGCACAAGCAGAAGCAGCCATCCAGTCAGCCATACAGATAAGGCAATGCGCGGCCCATGGCCCCTGGAAAAATTGGTATGCACAGGATAAGCTGTCTGATTTTGCCGACGCCTTATGCAAAACAGCAGCTTTGAAGGATATGGAAAGCAAAGCAAAGACATAATCGCAGCAAACTAAGCATATGCCACTGATACGTCCACTGGCGCCATTCCGTTTTGCATAAGAACAGCTTCGCCCCCAAAAGAGTGATTTGCGTCCAGCATATGCCCAGCTCGTGCCAGGGAATGTTTTGAGTAATCCCATCGCACACATATGTCTCATCATCCACAATCAAAATGGATAGCATAGCCATACCCCCACGATCATCTTGATATCATTATAGCATATGGGTTCATGGCCGTATAGCCCCACTATTATGCCAATCTATACGCAAAAGGAAGGTGAAAATAGGATAGAACCTACAGCACCTGTAAATTGATTTCCTCAAGAAAGCAGTTCTGCCACTTTTTTTGATACGCTGAACAATATGCTTTTGCAGGTATTCATGTGTTACGTAATGTAGCCGATATGCCGGGGCAGCCGGAATAGCGGATCTACATAGCTCTACTCAAGGCGTAGCTTCGGCCAGAAAAAAGTCAGGGCCTTTTGATTCCAACAGCACCAAGGCTACGCCCATCAGCAGTTTCAAATGAGCCGATGGATCATCCAGTGGAATGCCGTAATCCTCCTTCATTTTGTGAATGCGGTAGAGGATCGTGTTGCGATGGGTAAAAAGCGACGCGCAGGTATCCTTCAGCGAACGGCCGCAGACCAGATAATAATATAGGGTTTCGCAGTATTGGCTTCCCTTTTCTCTGTCATAAAGGGAAAGAAAACGGATCTCTGAGGAAACCAGATCGTGACGGGACTGCAATTGGGTCAGCATTATCAGCGTGGAGAGCTGAGAGACGGAAAAAACACTGCCGTTGTGGAAGTTGCTTCCTGTGATCAGGTCCAGTGCCTCACGTACCGGGCGGTAAAGAAGTGGCAGGTCGTACAGACTGTCTATTTCATCGGAGATAACGACTTTCAGGTGAAATTCATTGGCGAGGGATGAAAAGGCAGCCGTGTCATATCCCTGGTGCAAAAACAGAAAAACATCACCCTTGTAGAGGAAAGGATGGGAGGCATAAAAGCGATAGGTCAGTTCATCCTTGAGCTGGCTTTTTTCCAAATATAGCGTGTGAAAGGCCGTAAGATCGATCAGGGCAAAAGCAGTTGGATGAAAGTCCGCAAGATAGGTGGAGGACGCTTGCAACCGAAAATAGGACGCAGAAGAAAAACCACCGTCCAGCAAATGCATCAGGATTTCCTCCGCTGTTTCAAAGGGCTTATCCTGCCGGCCCACCTGTACGAACAGCTGCTTGGATAAAACCGTTTCCACCGTACGGTAGGTTGCTGCATCAACCTCTTGCAAGTGCTGATCCACATCGATACAGATCAGGTATCCCAAACGCACGCCGGCGCTGACAAGCGGCGCAAACCTCCGACGGTGCGTGCTGTCCGCTAGCTCGATGAAATCAGGCTGCCCCGTGGAAAGTGCAGGGCTCCTGCTGATTATGGTGCCGGCTTCATAGGTGATCTCTCCCAACTGTATGGCCTTTTCAAACAGTGTATCTGAAAAGCCTGGCGTGGTATAGTGCGCCACCACGTGAAAGGTATCATCAATGACCAGCAGTGGACAATTCAGAATTTCTCCGGCGTCTGCGGCGAGGCGACCCAGATCATCCTGCGAAAAGAAATCGGACAATAACCGGTCAAGCCCGTGAACATTTTTCACTGCGTTTTCCATAATAGCTCCTTTTCTGTGATTGTGCTATGAGCACAATGTGGCCAGATGAAATTATACTGCTGTTCCATTGCAAAGGCAAGAAAATTGCGTAAAATAGCACTTGCAAACCGAAAGAAAAGGAGTGCAAGACCATGGAAAACAAGAAGAATGTGAATATATGGAAGACACTTCAAAAGGTGCCGGCGGGTACGATGTTTGTGCCGCTGATCATTGGTGCAATCATCACAACCATTTGTCAGGGCTTTTTCCAGTTTGATCTATGGAGTACGCTGGGTAACCCCATGAAGGATATGTTTTCTTCATCGGGTCAGATGCTGATTATCGGTCTGATGCTGTTTTGCACTGGTACGCAGCTAAAGATGTCGGATATGAAGGAAGCAATGCATCGAGGAGTGCGGCTGATTCTGGTGCGGCTGGTGGTTGCCTATGCGCTGTGTGCGCTGTTCTTTGTAGCCTTTGGCTATGAGGGATTCCTGGGAATTTCCTTCCTGGCCTTTGTCTGTGCAGTGACCAGCGCCAACGCCGCACTGTATATGGGCATTATTTCCCCCTTTGGCGATAAGGCTGATAAGGCGAGCTTTGGTATCATGCTCATTTGCTCCATGCCGCTGCTGCCGCTGCTGTTCCTTGGCTTCTATGGCGAAGCAGGATTCGGCGAGGCACAAATCATGCAGATTATTTCCCTGATCATTCCGTTTGTGCTTGGCATGATTCTGGGCAACCTGGATGAAGATATCCGCAAGGTTTTTGCGGGCGGCAATGCCATTATCCTACCCTTCCTGGGCTTTGAGTTTGGTTCAACCATCAACTTGATTGACGCATTCAAAATGATCCCCCAGGGACTGCTTCTGAGTGTGATCTACTTCATCGTGGTAATCACTCCGTCCTACATTTTCGAGCGCACGGTGCTGCACCGTCCGGGTTACGCATCCGTTGCCAGCGGTTCCTTGGCTGGCGTGGCGCTGGTTATTCCGTCCATGGCGGCGGCATCCAATGCATCCTTTGCTCCTTATGTAAACTCTACCGTAGCTGTACTGGCCTTTGTGCTGGCCGTAACCAACATTCTGTGCCCCTTTATGGTAAAGTTTATTTTAACCAAGCATCCGGCAGATGAGCAACCTGCTGTCCATGCTGCTGCAACTAAGTAATCAAAAGGAGATGTTTGTATGAAAACTTTGATTCAGGCTTCTACGCTAAACGCACTTATGCTGGGCAATTTCGACAGAACGATTTCCATTAAGGATTTCCTCCATCATGCTGATACCGGTATTGGTACTTATACCGGCCTGGATGGTGAAGCCATTTTCGAAGACGGTGTGGCCTATAAGGCGACTGCCGACGGTAAGGTTACGGTGATGAAGCCGGAAAACGGCGTGGCCTTTGGTACGGTTACGAAGTTTGATGAAGATGTACCGGAAGAGGAATTGACGCACATTACGGATATTAACGCGCTGAAGGATGCGCTGGAGCCCTATGTGGAAGGCAACAAGAACATCTTCTATATGATTAAGGCAACCGGCGTGTTCAAGACCATGCATGTACGCAGCTGCTTCCCCAGCGAAAAGCCTTATCCCACCTTGTCGGAAGTGGCAAAGAATCAACGTGAGTTCCATTTTGCCAATACTCGTGGTAATGTGATTGCTGTCTACTGCCCTGCCTATGTAAACGGCATCAACCTGCCCGGCTGGCACTTCCATTACCTCAGCGGAGATAAGACGCAGGGCGGGCATATCCTTGGACTATCCGCAGACAGCCTGCGCTTGAAGATCAACAAGATCGAGCGCTTCGATCTGACGCTGCCGCAGAATCCGGAATTTGCACATCGTGATCTTTGCGAGGATCTGACCGCAAAAACCGCAGCGGTGGAAGGCGTAAAGAAGTAAAGGAAAAGCGCAAAAGCGCGCCTCCCTCAAGAAGCCCGTAACGATAAAAATAAAAGCAGAACACGCTGTGGCCTGGAGCTCCCTCCTGGCCACAGCAAAAGCCTCAAACGCTCACACATTGTGGGCGTTTTTTATTGCTTGAATTGTCAAGTCAAGTGCAACAGCGTATTGAAGAAAACCTCAAAAGGGGA
>OLPF01000442.1_pt1 | contig 45047 bp, 39 predicted proteins | sample 1673121 | NCBI WGS metagenome assembly OLPF01 (sample SAMEA3136756, study PRJEB25190) | human gut metagenome
CTTGCCTGCCGATCCAGCAGCGCTGCGGCGCATCACCGGTATCGGACCCTATACAGCGGGGGCCATTGCCAGCATTGCTTTCGGCATTCCCTGCCCCGCGGTGGACGGCAATGTTATCCGCGTGGTCAGCCGGGTGGCTGGTATCCGGGAGGACGTGGCGGTCCCCTCCGTGGCCCGGCAGATTACCGCAACCGCCGCTTCCTGGATACCCGCCCAACGCGCAGGGGACTTCAATCAGGCGCTGATGGACCTGGGCGCATCCCATTGCTGTCCCGGTACGCCGGACTGCGCCCGCTGTCCCTTGGCGTCCCTGTGCAACGCCTATGCTACGGGCGACGCGGAGGAGCTTCCCCATAAAAGCCGTTCCACACCTCCGCGGCTTCTTCCTTATGATGTTGTTCTTCTCCGGCAGGAGAACCGCATGCTTCTGCGTCAGCGGACGGAGAACCTGTTGCAGGGGCTATGGGTTTTCCCTTTGCTGGAGGGTGAAAAAACGCCCGCGCAGCTGGTAAAGGCGCTTAAACGTTCCCTTGGGCTCAGCTGCACGTATATCCGCCCGCTGGGGCCTGCCAGGCACGTGTTTACCCATCAGGTGTGGGAAATGCGCCTTCACCTGCTGCATGCTTCCGGTACAGCCCCTGCGGGGTATCAATTCGCTACTACCAATGAAATCAATGCGTTGCCGATTCCCACCGCCATGCGCCGCCCCAAGGCGTTGGCCCTGGAGATACTATCCGGCACGGAAGGAGCCATCCCATGCGATTGAATGAACTACACTGGTTTGCCACTGCCGCCTTTGGGCTGGAAGGCATTGTAGCCGCAGAACTGAAGCGACTGGGCATGCGCGATGTGCTGGCGCAGAATGGTGGCGCTGCCTTTGTGGGCTCTCCCGGCGATGCCTTCCGGGCCTGTCTGTGGTTGCGCAGTGCGGACCGGGTATTGCTTGTGCTGGCACAGTCGGAGGCCCGTACCTTTGAGGAGCTGTTTCAGCTGGTGAAATCCGTCCCATGGGAGGAGTTTCTGCCCCGAAACGCCCGTATTCCCGTCACCGGAAAATGCGCCCGTAGTCAGCTGATGAGCGTGCGTGACTGCCAGGCAATCACCAAAAAAGCCATTGTGGAGCGGTTGCGTCACGCCTGGCATGTGGACTGGCTTTCGGAAACCGGGGTCAGTTATCCCATCGATGTGGCCCTGCACGGGGACGTGGCGCGCATCACCCTGGATGCCTGTGGGGATGCGCTGAACCGCCGCGGTTATCGCACCTGGAACGGTGAAGCGCCGCTGCGGGAGACATTGGCTGCCTCTCTGCTGGAGATTTCACCCTGGCGGCCCGGCCTTGCCCTGCATGATCCTTGCTGTGGCACGGGAACGCTGCTCATCGAGGCTGCCTTTAAGCAGGCCCGCCGGGCGCCGGGGCTTTTCCGTCCCTTTGCCATGGAGCAGTTCTCTTTCTTTTCGCAGGCGGAAGCCGATGCCCTGCGCGCGCAAGCCCGGGAGCTCTACGATCCCGAGCGCATCCATGACCTGAGCGGCTCAGACATCGATCAGGAGCCGCTGACCCTGGCCAAGCGGCACATAGTGCAAGCGCAGCTGGGTGGACGCATTACCCTGACCCAGCAGCCGCTGGAAACCTTGCAGCTATCCGGTACGGAAGGAGTGTTTATCGCCAACCCGCCCTATGGCGAGCGGCTTAGTGACCGCAAAAGCTGCGAGCGGCTCTACGGGGAGCTGCGCCGGCTCAAGGAGCGTCATCCCGGTTGGTCCCTCTGCGCCATATCCAGCCACCCGGGCTTTGAGCGCTGTTATGGCCGCCGTGCAGACAAGGTGCGCCGGCTGTACAATGGCAGATTGGAGTGTAACTTCTTCATTTATAAATGACACGCATGCAAACAAGAGCCGTGCTTCCCGACGGAAACACGGCTCTTTTTGTATTTCAGCGGATTTTTACGTCTCCGCTGGTGGTTTGCGCGTTGATGCATACGCTATTTTCCATGCCCAAATCCGGGAAATGGTTGCGTATGTCACCTACGCTGCTTTTTCCCATGAAATGAACGCTGGGCGTATCCTTGGGCAAGCGGATGTCCACATCCCCGCTGGTGGTTTTCGCATCCACCTGACGCAGGGCATGGCCCTGTTCCTCAAGGCATATATCACCGCTGGTGGACTTCATTCGTGCCTGTTCAAAGCACCCCTGCAGGTCCACATCTCCGCTGATGGACTGGGCTGTGAGCTCAGGACAATCTCCGCGGAAAGTCACGTCCCCACTCATGCTTTGAAACTCCATGCGCTCCGCACTGCATGTCACGTTGATGTCCCCCGAGGTGCTCTTGAGCATTACCTCCCGCATGCGGTGCGCCGGGTCCACCTGTAGGGTAATGTCCCCGCTCATGGTGTCCAGGCGTACATCCTGAACCGCGATGTCCCGCATCCGCAAATCGCCGCTGGTGGTATGTACGGTTAGCCTGGGGCAGCAGGAAGCCGGAAGCTCCACCTCCACCTCTTCCCTCCAGGAAAAGAACCATACCCATCCCCACCATCGTGAACCCTTTCCCGCATTTTCATCCTGCCGGGTAATGTACAGGGTTTCGCCTGCCAGCCGCGCGTTCAGATGGATGCCTTCCTTTCCCTTCAAGTGAACCACCACCTGGTCGCCTTGTCCTGGTACCAGGGCTATATCCTGAGAGAACAGGTTCACGTCCACCCGCTTTACCTGCGCCGCGGGGAAATACAGTACCCTGCCGTCTTCATCCGTTTCCTGGGCATGGGACGCTGCACTTCTTGACCGCGGATAGGCGCCAATGACTTCTTCCATGCCCTTGAGGCTCTCCACCACCAGGGCGATGGCTTCATCCTCGTTGCGCCCCTGGGCAACCAGGTCCTCATATCGCTGCTGGCAGTTATCCATCAGTTCGTCCCGCATGGCCTGCACTTCTTCGGTCATTTCCGTATCCTGAAATAGTATCTCCACAATGCGCTTTACAGTTTCGTTCATACGCTGTTCCTCCTATTTTTTCAGACACAATCCGGTATGGGTCATGGTTCCAGCAGCCTGTCCAGCAGCCGTCGGGTTTCCTGCCATGCCAGACAGTCCTGACGCAGCCGTTCCCGGCCGCTTTCGGTCAAGGCATAGTACCGCCGCCGTGCTCCGCTTTGCTCATCGCCCCAGTAGGCACGGATTAGTCCCGCGCCTTCCAGCCGTCGAAAGGCCGTGTAAAGCGTCGCTTCCTTCATCTCAAAAATTCCGTCTGTTATTTGCGCCACTTGCTTATTGATTTGGTAGCCATAGCTGTCGCCTGCCGCAAGCTGGCGTAGGATGATGGTGTCCGTATATCCCCGCAGGATATCCGCCGTCAACGCCATAGGCTCACCTCCGATATACATTATATTTATAGATACCTCATCTGTCAATGTATATTGGAAATTTAAGCATATTCTAATAGCAAGTGCTGTGGTTGCACGCCCTTTGCTGCCTCCATATTTTTCCTTCCAGTGACTTGACATTTTGCTTTCCTTTTTATAAAATGGTTGCGCACGCAATCGTTGATCTAGCAACTGAATACACAAGGAGACGGCCATGGAGATATTGACACGTACCATCAATATTATTAACCGTTGTACCAATCTGTACCGTGATACGCAGCTGGATGACACCAGCTTATCCGGCTGCCAGGTGCCGTATATTCTACGCATTTGCCGTCAGCCGGGGCAAACCCAGGAGGAGCTGGCGCAAGGCCTTCATGTTCACAAGAGCAGCGTTGCCCGAAAGCTGGCTGCCCTGGAGACAAACGGCTGGATTACCCGCACCCCTTGTGCCCAGGATCGCCGTGCCCTGCGGGTCTATCCCACGCCCAAGGCGGAGGCAGTCATTCCACAGCTGCATCAGATGCTTACGGAATGGAGCGACTATCTTACTGCCAGCCTTTCCCCCCAGGAAGCGGATACCTTGCTCGCGCTGCTCAACCGTGTGGCGGACCGCGCTGAGGCATGGGCCACGGAAAGGGGGCAGGACTGATGCGCACAGTTTATCAGTATATCCGCCCCAAGCTCTCCAGGATCGGCCTGACCATGGTGATCAAAATCGGCGGCACAGTGATAGAGCTTTACTTGCCCTGGCTGCTCTCCTCCATACTGGATGACTGTGCCGCCGTGGGTGATCTTCAAGGTGCGTGGCTGCGGGGCGGGCTCATGGTGCTTTGCTCTCTGTTGGCACTGGCTGGTAATGCCATCGCCAACTATATGTCCTGCGCCACTTCCCGGGATATTACCCGCCGCCTGCGCTCTGACCTGTACCACAAGACCATGCATCTTTCCTGTGCCCAGGTGGATCATTTCACCGTGCCATCCCTGATGTCCCGCATCAACAGCGACATCTATAATGTTCACCAAATGATTGACCGCATGCAACGCCTGGGCGTACGTGCGCCCATGCTGCTGCTGGGCGGCATCCTGGTGGCGCTGACGCTGGAGCCGGTGCTTTCCCTGGTGCTCATTGCCACCTTGCCGCTGCTGGGCATCACCATGGTGTACGCCTCCCGCCACGGTGTACGCTTGTACGAGGCTTCCCAGCAAAGTCTGGACCGTTTGGTACGCAAGGTGCAGGAAAACATGACCGGCGCCCGGGTCATCAAGGCGCTTTCCAAAACAGACTGGGAACGCCGCCGTTTTGACGAAATCAGCCGGGATAACATGCAGCGGGAAGCGAAGGCTGCCAACACCATGGCCCTTACCGGCCCGGTGATGAACTTTCTGCTCAGCGCCGGATTGGCGGTGGTGATCTGGGTAGGTGCCGTGCGGGTACAATACGGCCTGACCCAGCCGGGCAAAATTATCGCCTTTCTAAGCTATTTCACCATTATTTTGAATGCGTTGCTGATGATCTCCCGAATCTTCACCTTCTACTCCAAGGGTGCGGCCAGCGCCCGCCGCGTGGAAGAGGTTCTCACCGCGCCTGTGGAGCTCACCCCTGTGCCAGCGCCCGTGCAAAAAGATCAGAGCGCAATCCGTTTTCGGGATGTCCGGTTTTCCTATAATAAGGTGCATACCGATCTTGGGCCGCTGAACTTCGCCGTACAGCCCGGCGGTACCCTGGGGATCATCGGCCCCACGGGCAGCGGTAAAACCACGGTGCTTAGCCTGTTGCAGCGCTTCTACGACCCGGATGAGGGAGAGATCCTGCTCTCCGGGGTACCCTTGCGCAGCCTGGACAACGATGCCCTGCGCAGCCGCATTGGCGTGGTGCTCCAAAGCGATTTTCTCATGGCCGATACCATTGACGCCAATATCCGCTTTGGCCGGGAAATCAGCGCTGATTCCGTCCATCAGGCTGCCCGGACAGCCCAGGCCGATTTCATTTTGCAAAAGGAAGACGGCTTTGATGCCATGCTTACGTCCCGCGGCTCCAACCTAAGCGGCGGGCAGAAGCAGCGCCTGCTCATCGCTCGCGCCCTGGCAGGAAATCCGCAAATTTTGCTGCTGGACGACTGTTCCTCTGCCTTGGACTATAAAACCGATGCAGATCTTCGCCGGGCCTTGAAGCAGCGCAAGGGGCTCAGCGCGACGGTGATTGTGGCACAGCGGGTTACTGCTGTGCGGGATTGCGATCAAATTCTTGTCCTGGATCAGGGGCAGCAGGTGGGCCTGGGGTCCCATGAGGAACTGATGCGCACCTGCCCCATGTACCGCGAACTGTACCACCTGCAAGTGGGAGAGGAGGTCGATGCCATATGAATCGTGGACCCGGTGGAGCCTTTGAGCGCCCCAAGCGCCGTCCGACGCAGGTCTTGCGCCGCCTGTTCCAATATTTCCGTCCCCATCTTTGGCTGATTGTTCTGGCCGTTGTGCTTTCCGTGTCGGGCAACATACTGTCCCTGGTTTCCCCGCGGCTTTCCGGCGCGGCCATTGATGCCATTATTCCCGGCAACGTGGATTTTCCGGTGGTGCTCCGCTATGTGCTTTTGATGATTCTGTGCGCCGCGGCCTCAGCGCTGATGAGCTATCTGCTGGCCCGGCTGATGGTGCGCCTCAGCCGCAGCGTGGTTTATCAAATGCGCAAGGATCTGTTTCAGCGCCTGGGCGAGATGCCTGTCAGTTTCTTTGACACGCACCAGACCGGTGACGTGATCTCCGTTTACTCCTATGACGTGGATACCGTCAACGCTTCCCTTTCCAACGACCTGACCCAGATGCTGTCCAGTCTCATCACCGTGGGCGGCTCCCTGTACATGATGCTGGCACTGTCGCCCTTGCTGGTATTGGTGTTTGCCGTAACCATTCCCCTCTCCCTCATCTTCACCCGTTATCGTTCCAAGCGGGTTCGTCCGCTTTACCGTGCCCGCAGCCGCACCCTGGGGGAAATGAACGGATACGTGGAGGAGATGGTCAGCGGACTGAAAACCGTGAAGGCCTACGGCCGTGAGGACATCTTCCAGGCTCAGTTTGAGGAAAAGAGCAACGCGGCGGTGGAAGCCAACTATAACGCCGATGCCTTCGGCTCCGTCACCGGCCCCACGGTCAACTTTCTGAGCAATTTGTCCTTGGCGCTGGTCAGTCTCTTCGGTGCGCTGATGTACATGGGCGGCAGTATTTCCCTGGGAAACATATCCTCCTTCGTGCTGTATTCCCGCAAGTTCTCCGGTCCCATTAACGAGTTTGCCAACCTGATTAGCGAATTGCAGTCCGCCCTGGCGGCTGCGGAGCGCGTGCTGGCCCTGATTGACGCAGAGCCCGAACCCGCCGATTCCCCCGACGCACTGCCGGTGCGCGATTGTCAGGGCGCAGTTTCCCTGCGGGACATCTGCTTTGGATATCAACCGGGGCAGGAAATTCTCCACCACATCAGCCTGGATGTATCTCCCGGGCAGGTGGTGGCCATTGTGGGCGCCACTGGCTGTGGCAAGACCACGCTGATTAACCTGCTCATGCGCTTCTACGACGTTACCCAAGGCGCGGCCATGCTGGACAGCCGGGATATACGCGCCTATCAGCGGCAAAGCCTGCGCCGGCAGTATACCATGGTTTTGCAGGATACCTGGCTTTTTGAAGGCACCATTTATGAGAACATCGCCTACGGTGCCCAGGATGTTACCCGTGACGATGTGATTGCCGCCGCCAAGGCCGCACACATCCACCAAACCATCCTCTCTTTGCCGCAAGGGTACGATACCCTGCTTACCGGCGACGGCGGAAATATTTCCAAGGGACAGAAGCAGCTGCTTACCATCGCCCGGGCCATGCTGGTGAAAAGCCCTATGCTCATCCTGGACGAGGCCACCTCCAACGTGGACACCCAAACGGAAAAGATCATCGCTGATGCCATGCTGGCGCTGATGCGGGGCCGCACCTGTTTTGTGATCGCCCACCGGCTTTCCACCATTGTGGGAGCCGACAAGATTGTATGCATGCAGGCGGGGCGCATTGTGGAAAGCGGCACACACCGGGAGCTGCTCCAGCGCAACGGCGTCTATGCCGCCATGTACCGGGCCCAGTTTGAAAGCGGCCAAGTGGAGGATTGACCTCTTGTGGCTGCCTTTGCCCTCTTTCCCGTCTGCGCTGTTCACAATTTGCTCATTTGACATTCATGCAAGGATAACATAAAATAATAATATAGATGGTGTTGACAGCGTAAAAAAGGGGGCCGTTTTCATGCGAATGACGTTTCTTGGGGCCAACCATGATGTAACGGGCAGCCGCACCCTGCTGGAAGTCAACGGCCGGTACATCCTGATTGACGATGGTATGGAGCAAGGGGAAAACGATTTTGCCTCCGCCCCTTTCCCCGTGGCGCCGGGAAAAATCGAGCTTGTGCTGCTTACCCACGCGCATATCGATCACACCGGCATGCTTCCCCTGCTGTATAAGCAAGGCTTCCGCGGGGCGGTGTATGCCACCGCAGAGACCTGTAGCCTGTGCAATATCATGCTCAAGGACAGCGCCCATATCCAGGAATCCGAAGCGGAATACCAGACCCGAAAGGCCATGCGTGCCGGTAAACCGGCGGTGGAACCGCTTTACGCCTTGACGGATGTGGAGGGTCTCCTTCCCCTGTTTCATCCCTGCAGGTATGGCGAACGGTTTCCCATCACCGAAGGCGTAGACGTCCGCTTCACCGATATCGGCCATTTGCTGGGCAGCGCCGCTATTGAGCTATGGCTAAAGGAAGGCGGGGTGGAAAGGAAGATCGTCTTTTCCGGAGATGTGGGCAACCGCAATCAGCCCATTATCAAGGACCCGCAGGCCGTTGATGGAGCGGACTATCTGGTAATCGAGTCCACCTATGGCGACCGTTTGCACGAGCAGCGCTCCCAAGCCAACAGCGTGGCTTTTCTGGCTGATGTAATCCAGCGAACGCTGGACCGCGGGGGAAACGTGGTCATTCCCGCGTTCTCCGTGGGACGCACCCAGGAAATGCTCTATTTTATCCGGGAAATCAAGGCACAGGGGATGGTACACGGTCACGCGGACTTCCCTGTATATGTGGATAGTCCCCTGGCCAATGAGGCCACCTCCGTCTTTCTTCAGTGTCAAACTGACTGTTTGGATGAAGAAGCCCGTGCGGTCATGGCGGCCGGCGACAATCCCCTTACCTTTCCCGGCCTGTACACCACTGTATCCGCCGATGAATCCAAGGCGCTGAACTCTGACACCACCCCCAAGGTCATTCTTTCCGCCAGCGGCATGTGTGACGCAGGCCGCATTCGCCATCACCTGAAATACAACCTGTGGCGCCCGGAATGTACGGTGCTCTTTGTGGGGTATCAGGCCCAAGGGACCCTTGGGCGTATGTTGTACGACGGTGCAAAATCCGTCAAGCTCTTTGGGGATGAGGTAGCCGTAAACGCAGAGGTGCAAACCTTACCCGGCGTCAGTGGCCACGCCGACCAGCAAGGCTTGCTGGATTGGTATGCCAGCTTTTCTCAAAAGCCGGCGCAGGTTTTTGTCAACCATGGAGACGACCACGCCTGCACCACCTTTGCCCAGCTGCTTGTGGAACGCTTTCAGGCACAGGCCCAGGCGCCATATAGCGGCTCCGTTTATGACCTGGGGCTGAGAAAATGGATTTACGAAGCCTCCCCGCAGCGCCGCAAAAAGGGGAAGGCTCCCGAGTCCCACGAAAGCCCTGCCTATCAGGAGCTATTCAACCTCACCCGCCGCTTTCTGGAGGCCCTCCCCCGTTGCCGTGGCTTTGCGAACCGGGAGCTGCGCCGCATGACACAGAAAGTTCGGGAGCTGCTGGAAAGCATCGATTCCTGACGATCATTTTCCCTGCATATCTATTCTCTGGAAAGGAAGCAAACCGTGAACAACGAACAAAACAAAAACGCACTCATGCTTCAGCAGGCCATCGAGCTCATGCCCGATAACGTTCGCGATCAGTTTGTAAGCAATGCGCTCAAGCTGATGCGGGAGGCATCCTCGCCCTTCCGCAAGCTGATGGCCTATTATACCTGCGCCATGATGGAGGTTGAAACCAAGCTCAACGTGCTCAATGAAGAATTTTCCCTGCAATATGACCGGAATCCCATCAGCTCCATCAAAACCCGGCTCAAGAGCTTTGGCAGCATCGTTGAGAAGCTGCAACGCAAAGGCATTTCCCTGAGCGATCCTGACGCCATGGAGGCCAAGCTCAATGACATTGCCGGCGTACGGGTGATATGTTCTTTTCCCGAGGACGTCTACATGCTGGCAGACGCCTTGCTCAAGCAGGATGATATCCGCCTGCTGGCGCGCAAGGATTATATCCAGCATCCTAAGCCCAATGGGTACCGCAGCCTGCACCTGATTGTGGAGGTGCCCATCTTCCTGGCGCAGGAAAAGCGCATGATGAAGGTGGAAGTGCAGCTTCGCACTATCGCCATGGACTTCTGGGCCAGCCTGGAGCATCAGTTGAAGTACAAAAAAGACATTGCCAACACCGAAGAGCTCACCCGGGAACTTCGCGACTGCGCGGAAGTAAGCGCCTGCCTGGACGCGAAAATGGAGGAAATCCGTAAGCGAATCATGGAGCCGTCAGCGCGCGCTTAAGCAAAATCTTCCCGTCGCCCTTGCAATATAGGCATATACATGGTATGATATGCACATGCCGGCGGACACAACCCCCGGCGTGATCCAATGGTCAAGGAGGTGAATCCACCATGGCATACAAGATTTCTGACGATTGCATCTGCTGCGGCGCCTGCGCGTCCGAGTGCCCCGTTTCTGCCATCTCCGAGGGTGATGGCAAGTACGTCATCGATGCTGATACCTGCATCGAGTGCGGCGCCTGCGCCTCCACCTGCCCCGTTGGCGCTCCTTCCCAGGAGTAAGCGTTTTGAAGCTGTAACAAAAAAGCGCCTCTTTTCGCCGCAATGCGAGAAGAGGCGTTTTCATACTACTTTTACCGGTTGAACCCACACAAGGAGGTAACCTGGTATCATGACCTGTAAAATCTACCCCACCGGTTCGTTGAAAAGCTACAAATATGTGGTCGTCCTGTCGGAATACCAGGGAAAAATTCTGCTCAGCCGCCACCAATGCCGTAAGACCTGGGAAACGCAGGGAGGACATATTGAAGCCGGAGAGCAGCCCTTGGATGCCGCCAAACGCGAGCTATTCGAAGAGTCCGGCGCGGTGGACTTTGACATCCAGCCCCTGTGCGACTATTGGGCTGGTGAGGAAGGAACGGATGACTGGGCCAACGGCATGGTGTTCCGTGCCGTCATTCATCGCCTTGGTCCGCTTCCGGAGAGTGAGATGGCCGAGGTTCGGCAGTTCGATTCCCTTCCCGCTGCCCTCACCTACCCGCAAATCACCCCGGTACTGTTCCATCATCTCTTCGCCTGTGCAGGTGCAGATGTTCAGGGCACGTCCACAGCCATGATGGAGGACAGCAATCCCTGCGCCAGGGCATAATTTACCTGCCCCGCCATGGGTGAAATGTGAACTGCCAATAGTTTTTCTCCCTGAGTAAGAAAATACGCACCCATCACGTCTTCCGCAGCCGAGGAATAGATCATGCACGGTAGGCCATTGATCACCGCCTCGTGGGCATCCGCGTATCCAGCCTGCTGGAACATTCCCGTAAGCGTCGATAGCTCCGTTACCGCCTGGCCTTGGGCATCGGTAATCAGGGTACCATATGTCACCGCCATGGTCTGTCCGCTTTCCTGGCTCAGGAAAAACGCTTCCAGATTTTGGGCTTTCATCTCCTGGGGAACGTCTACGGCCTGCCAATCTTCTGGCAGAAAAAGCTGAATCCCCAGCCGCTCCAGCGGATAGAACGCGCCTTGCTGCGGCAAATCTGCCGGATCAAAAATGATCCTGTCCTCTGCGCAGGCCCCGGCACACAGCAGTAGAAGCACGCAGCTCCATAGTATGCACCGCCGAATCTTCATGAACAACCTCCTTGTACGCTTCACCGTACTGGCTCTTTCCAGCATACCGCACCGCCCCAGGACGGTTTTTTCTGTTTACGCACCGCCGGGCATGAAAATGGGCGATACCCAGCTTCTCGCCGGGTATCGCCCGTTATTTTTCTTTTCTCCCAGCGCCTTTTCAAAGCAATCCTGTTTTACTTTTTCCGCCGCAGGAAGGCAGGCACGCCCAGCTCGTCCTTTTCCATGGCAGAAGGCTGCGGAGGCTGCGCCGGAGGCACAGCAGGTGCGCTGCCCATGGGATTGCCCTGGTTCATTCCCTGCTGATTGGCCGGGAATGTGGGCGTATACTGCGTGGTTTGCTGCGGCACATAGCCATTGCCAAAGCCGCCAAACCCATTCTGCTGCGGAGGAGCAGGTGTATAGCCATTATAGTTTCCGGGCGTATAACCGTTGTTAAATCCCGTCTGGAAGCCACCCGCCGCAGGTGAAGGCACACCCATGGGCGTAGGACGTCCCGTGCTGACAAATCCGGGAATCTCTCCCTCGCCATTGGTATTCTGCGCACCATAGCCGCTGCCGTATTGGTCTTCCTCATAGTCGCCAGCCCCCGGTGTGACAGGACGCCCACCGGCAGCAAAGGACCCGAAGGTAGTGCCACTGGCGTAGCTGGAGCCGAAGAGGCGCTCTTTCTCCAGGTCGCGAGGCTTTTTAACCGGCTCGCGGGGCGGGAAGGGCGTCTTTTCAAAGCCGGTGGCAATGACCGTAATACGCACTTCATCGCCCATGGAGTCATCAATGCCAGCGCCGAAGATAATGTTCGCGTCAGGGTCAGCCGCCTGCATCACCAGGTTAGCCGCTTCGTTGATATCCACAATGCTGATATCTTCACCGCCGGTGATGTTAATCAGCACCGCGCGGGCACCATCGATGTTGGTCTCCAGCAGCGGGCTGGAGATGGCGTTCTTGGCCGCCTCCACCATACGGTTCTCGCCTTTGCCGGTACCGATACCCATATGGGCCATGCCGCCGGATTCCATAACGGTCTTCACGTCCGCGAAGTCCAGGTTAATCAGTGCAGGCACGGCAATCAGGTCGCTAATGCCCTGAATACCCTGACGCAGCACGTCGTCCGCAATGCGGAAGGCCTCCAGCATGGTCGTGCCCTTGGAAACCACCTGAAGCAGCCGGTCGTTGGGGATCACCACCAGGGTATCCACCCGCTGCTTCAGATCGGAAATGCCCATTTCGGCATTTTTCATACGCTGCTTGCCTTCAAAGGCGAAGGGCTTGGTAACCACGGAAATGGTCAGCGCCCCCAGGTCACGGGCAATCTCCGCAACAATGGGCGCCGCGCCGGTGCCCGTGCCGCCGCCCATACCCGCGGTGACAAAGACCAGATCGGCCCCTTTCAGCGCCTGGGCAATTTCCTCCCGGCTCTCTTCAGCAGCCCGGCGGCCCACCTCCGGAACCGCACCGGCGCCCAAGCCCTTGGTCAGTTTTTCGCCGATCTGTATTTTGGTATTGGCGTTGGACAGCGCCAGCGCCTGCCGGTCCGTGTTGATGGAGATAAACTCCACCCCCCGCAGTCCGGCGTCTACCATGCGGTTTACGGCGTTGTTACCGCCGCCGCCGCATCCCACAACCTTAATCGACGCAAACGTCGTCTGATCTTCATTCTGAAACTCTATCACGTTTCATCCCCCTGACTTATCATGCATCGTTGTTCCGTCAAGCACCGTATGTCAGCCGCCCAGCAGGCTGCGGAAGAAATCCTTGATTGCTCCGCCCACACCCGCGGAGGGTTGATGCTGTTGCTCAATGGTGTCAATGATAAGATCCATCAGCCCCAGCGTGCTGGAATAGGCATGGCTGTTCAGCTTGGTGGTACGCTTGGGCGTTTCACGCACCGGGCGCTCCAAGCGGCTGGAAAGGTAATCCTTTCCTCCCCGGTTAAAGCTCAATCCACCGCCGGTCAAGTAGAAATTGCTCCAGTTACCCAGGCGAATGCCGCTCTCCTCCAGCGAGGACTTGATGGCATCGGCAATCTTGTCCACCTGCGGTTCGATAATTTCCGCCACCTTTTCCTTGGGGAAGGACAGCGGCTTGCCACCCTCCGCCGCAGGAATGTCGTAGGTATCGCCGGTGCTGGCAATACCATAAACATACTGGCGCTTGAGCTTCTCGGCGCTTTCCAGCGGAATATCCAGCCCCAGGGCCAGCTCCGCCGCAATGTTGCCACCGCCCAGCTCAATGGTATCATGATAGATTACCGCGTCGCCTTCCACCACCATCAGCTCCGTGTTCAGGTAGCCAATGTCCATCAATACCGCCATTCGGTCCCGGTCGTCCTCGGGGAGATAAAGCATCGCCTCTCCCGTGGGAGTGGAGAAGAAACCGCTCACGGTGATTCCCATCTCCGTCAAGCGATTGTTAATCTCATCCAGGAAGAACTGGTTGGCCACCACAAAGCTCACCAGCGCGCTGAGCTCACGGCCCTTCAGCCCCACCGGCTCCAGCGTGCGCTTGCCATCGTCCACCCGGAACCACGCCGGGGAACGGTGCACCACGATGCCCGGGAACTGGCCCAGATCCTCCGCCGCTTTTTTGAACACCGCCTTAATGTCCCCAGGGGTTACTCTGGGATCGGTGCCTTTGAGATCAATGCGGGCTTCCGTTGCGTACACCTTTGTGAATGCGCCGGGCACCCCCACGTTGACCTCGCGGATACGGTGGTGGCTCTGCGACTCCGCTTCGGCCACCGACGCGCGGATCGCCTTATCCAGCTCGCCGGGGTTGTTCCACCCTTCCTCCAAATAGCCGTCATAGGGTGCAATTCCAGCCCCCACAATATCGCAACGCTGGCTACCGCTGTTTTCGGCCACCAGGGTGACGATTTTACTCGTCCCAAAGTCCATTGCCGCCACAGTGGTTTTCATAGGTCGATCATACCCCCGTTTCCCCAAGGCAACCGCCGGTTTTTTCCTTATGTGCTATTATAACACATGCCCGGCCCTTGTGAGAAGAAGTTTCTGCAAATGCGTGCGCAAATCCTGGCGGCAGACGCGCCTGAACATAGCACACCAACATAACATTTTTCATTTTACCTTTTTTTCTCATGGAATGCAAGGGCCCAGGTCCTGGGTTTGCGGGTTTTTTTACATTTTTTCGCTTATGGCGACAAATTCTTTTCCCATGGAATCCGCTTATGGCATATAGGTAGGATGTACCGGATCGTCTGGCACATCGATGGTTCCTTCCTCGTTGCCCATCTCCCGCAGCTTGTCCACCACTGCGCGCATGGCGCCCACCTTTGCGCGTATATCGCTGCACTCTCCTATTTGCACCGTATAGCGATCCGTGGTTACAAGAAAGATATTGTCCACATCGCTGATATTTAATACCGAAATCTGGTCCAGACACTCCTGTATCTGCAACTCAGCAATCAGCTCCGTGTATGCGGCAAGCTTTTCCGAGGAATCTGGCGCAATTTTTCTGCCTACCACCACGTCGCCTTCCCGGAATCCCTGTACCAGGGGCAGGTCGGGTAACACGTCAATGTCGTTGGAATCCTCCAGCACTGTGCCGTCATCCGCCAGGATATACAGCATCCCATAGGCATTGGCATATGCGCAGGGCACGCGCTCCCGGACAAAAAGCGTCACGCCATCGGGCCAGTCCAAGCGCAGTTTTTCAAAGGACAGATAGTGGTTGGCATTGATGCGCCGGGCAATCTCGTTCTCGTCCAGTTCAAACATATTTTCTCCCAGCGCAATGCCTGCAACGCTCAGCACCTGCTCCTGGGTCATGTTGACATTGCCGGAAACCTGAACCGCTCGAACGGAAAACAGCACGCTGCGTACCAGCAGCCCCACACCAAAGGCAACCGCCAGAAACATCAACAGCCCACGCAGCACATGATTCTTCCGCGGCTTTACGGCTGGCCTGGCAGCAGGTTTTTCTTTCGTCTTGGGCTTGTCCCTGGGCACGGTGGTAGCCGTTTTCCCCACCGGCTTCCAGAAATCTCCCCGCTTCTCCATCAGTTCCGGGCTGCGCTCCTTCAGCAGCTCCTCCGCCGGAGGCTCCGGATACTCCACCACGGGCTGTTGGCCGGTCCTCTGGGGCCCCCGCGCCTGCTGGGGAGGATACGGCTGTGTGTTGCTCACAACCGGCTGGCGGTACGCCGGGCCCGGCGCAGGCGGCCGCATGGCTGGCTGGCCGCCCGTATAGGGAGCTTGTCCCCGGGGCTGCCCGGGACGCGGCCCGTTCACCGGCGCATAAGGCCCCCTGGGGCCATAGGCCGGCGCACCGGTATGCTGAGGTGCCGCCGGCCCTGTACGCCCCTGCCGGGCGTCTGAAGCCCGTTCCTGCTCAAAGGCCAGGCGTGCCTCATACCCCACGGGCTTTACCGGCTGGTAGGCTTCCTCCTCCAACCGGTCCTCAGCCGGGTTTTGCGTTTCCCCATAGGGTGTATGTTGCGTATCCCTGCGCGGCTGCATATCCGCCACCTCCCATTAAGCATCCCCAGGCACGGCACTCACGCGGCGAACCTTGCCGCCCAGCCTGGAAAGCTGCCTTTCCAAATGGTCATACCCGCGATCAATCAGCTCCGCGTGATCCACCAGGGTCTCCCCCCGGGCGCGTAATCCTGCCAGCACCAGCGCCGCTCCGCCCCGCAGGTCCCGGGCGGTTACATGCGCACCATACAGCTCCGGCACTCCGCGCACCACTGCCGTGCGTCCCGTGCAAAGGATATGCGCACCCATGCGGTTCAGGTCACCCGCGTGCGTAAAGCGGTTTTCAAACACGTTTTCAGTAATCACGCCCATGCCTTCGGCCGTGGACAGCAACGCCAGCATCTGCACCTGCATATCCGTGGGAAATCCAGGGTGCGGCTGGGTTTGCAGCTGCGCAAAGGCGGTCAGCCGTTTGGGCGCCCTCAGGTGAATCCAACCCGGTCGTTCCTCCAGCCGGCATCCCATCTCGCGCAGTTTTGCTGTCACCGCTACCATATCGCTTTCGGGTGCGTTTGTCAATGTGATTTCACCGCCAGTAATGGCCGCCGCCGCCAGCAGCGTTCCCGCCACAATGCGGTCCGCCATGGGCGTCCACGCCGTACCATGCAGCCGTTCCACGCCCTCCACGGCGATGTAGTGCGTACCAGCGCCGCGAATTTTGCCACCCATGGCATTGATAAACGCCTGCAAGTCGACAATCTCCGGTTCCCGGGCCGGATTATGAATCACCGTGGTGCCTGGCAGAAGCACCGCCGCCATCATCACGTTTTCCGTGGCGCCCACGCTGGGATAGTCAAAATGCACTTCCCCGGCATGCATGTTCCGTCCATCGCAATGGATGAGCCCGCCCTCTTCGGAGATTTCCACGCCCAGCTGCCGCAGGCCCGACAGATGCAAATCAATGGGCCGCAGGCCAATCTCGCACCCGCCCGGAAAGGTCACCGTGGCCTTACGGAACCTGGCCAAAATCGGGCCCAGGAGAAAAATGGAGGAACGAATCTGTTTGGAGAGCTGGTCGGGCATCTCCCAGCTATGTATGCCGCCACACTCCACCGTCATGTCCCGACCCGAACGCTCCACCCGGCAACCCAGCATGGTCAATATCGCCGCCATATGCCCCACGTCCGTGATGTCCGGCACGTTACGCAGCACAATTTCTTCCGGCGTTAGCACTGCTGCGGCCAGAATCGGCAGCACCGCATTTTTTGCGCTATCCACCCGTGCCTCTCCTCGCAGCGCGACGCCGCCCTCCACCACAAAGGCTTCCATCTTCGCCACCTCCGCTATCCGTTTGCTTTATCCTATGCAGCAGCGGAGAAGGCGTGCGGATTCTGTCTCTCAGGTGGTCATCAGTTCGGAGGAGCGGGAAATGTTCATCAAAATGCCCACTGCGGCCATGGTAATGGAAATGGATGTGCCGCCCGCGCTAAAGAAAGGCAGCGGCAGCCCCGTCGTTGGCAAAATGCCTACCACCACCCCCATGTTCAGAAAGGCCTGCACCGCGATGTTGCAGGTGATGCCCGCCGCCAGCAGGCAGCCGAACTTATCCCGGCAGTTCACCGCAATGCGCATCCCCGCCAGGGTAAAGGCAGCGAACAGCGCCGCCACCGCAATGCATCCCAGCAGTCCAAAATCCTCCCCCACGATGGCAAAGATGAAGTCGCTCTCCGGGTAAGGCAGGTAGGCATATTTCTGCCGTCCCTGTCCCAATCCCATGCCAAACAGTCCCCCTGACCCAAAGGCAATCAGCGACTGCGCCAGCTGATACCCCTCATCGCTCATCTTCGCAAAGGGATCTGTGAAGGATAGCAGCCGCTCCCTGCGGTAGGGCGCGCTCCAGGCATAAAAGGCACCCAGGCACATACCCGCCACGCCCAATAGCGACAGGTGCTTCCATCGCGCGCCCGCCATGAGGATCATCATCAGGCTGACGATGAGGATGGAACCTGCCGTGGACAGGTTGGGTTGCTCCAAGATCAGCAGAAACATGAAGCCCGGCACCACCAGCACCGGCAGGATGCCGCGAAACAGGAACCGTATTCCTTTCCCCCGGTAGGTCAATGTGGCCGCCATATACATGACCACCGCCATCTTGGCGATCTCCGAGGGCTGAAAGCTAATTCCGCCCAGGGAAAGCCATCGCCTGGAGCCGTTCAGGTACACTCCCACGCCCGGAATAATCACCAGCACCAGCAGCACCACGCTTAGCCCCAGCCCACCCACGATCACCCAGGTATCCTGCCAGAAGCGGTAGGGAATCCGGCTGGTAACCAGCATGGCAACCGTTCCCAGGCCAATGCCCAGCAGCTGTTTTTTCACTTCACCCAGCGGGTCCCCCTGATCCTGGGCCGTATAGTACGTGGCCGAAAAAAGCACAAGCAGCCCTGTAAGCAGCAGCAAAAGCAGGATCACCGCCAATGTGCCATCCACAGGGCCGCGTTTGGTTCGGCCGGTCAGGGCCGGCTTTTTTTGTGTTTCCAGCATTCCGCTCCCATCCTTTCTACGGAAAAAGCAGCGCCGCGGGCATACGCCGCGCCGGTGTGCTTTTTGCCCTTCCAGGGGGAGCGGAAAGGCCAAATGATGATACCGCTGCCCTTATTGCAGCGACCGAACGATTTCCTTGAAGATCCGTCCCCGGGCTTCGTAGTCCGAGAACATGTCAAAGCTGGCGCAAGCGGGTGAAAGCAGCACATTGCCGCCTGCCTGGGACAGCTCCCGCCCCATATCCACAGCCTGTTGCAGGCTCTGGGCACGATAAATGGCCGTAAAGTCAGCCTTGCGCAGCGCCGTTTCAATCTGATCCGCCGTGGCGCCCAGGAGCACCGCCGCCTTCATCTGCGGCGATTTTTTCATGGCCTGTGCCAGGGGGGTGAAGTCGCAGTGCTTATCGTAACCGCCCAGGATGATCACCGTGGGCGCCGTCATGGTTTCAATGGCCTTGAGCGTGGAGTCCACGTTGGTTCCCTTGCTGTCGTTGATGTAGCGCACACCATCCAGCTCCCGCACGAACTCAATGCGGTGTTCCACCCCGGCAAAGGTGCGCAGCGTATGGCGGATCACCGGCGCGGGCACGCCCATGAACACAGCGATGCACACGGCTGCCAGCGCGTTTTCCAGGTTATGCGGCCCCGGAATGCGCACCTCCGTGGTATCGCACAGATATTTTTCCTCCCCGCCAAAGCGGACGATCATCTTTCCATCCTGGGCAAACGCGCCCTGGGGAACCGCATGGGTGCGGGAAAAGCGCAATACCTGGCTCTTCACCTGGCTGGCCAAAGGAGCGGAAAGCGGATCATCATCGTTGAATACAGCGCAGTCGTTTTCCGTCTGATTTTCAAAAATACGCATCTTCATGCGGGTATATTCCGCCATGGTGCCATGGCGGTTCAGGTGATCCTCGGTAATATTCAGCAGCGCAGCAGCCCGGGGATGAAATTTCACGATGGTCTCCAGCTGGAAGCTGCTTACCTCCGTCACCATCACGTCCTCATCGTGGCTTTCCAGCCCGGCCGCGGAATAGGGATAGCCAATGTTCCCCACCACATGCGCCACTTTGCCGGCATTTTTGAACATTTCGCCCAGCAGGCTGACGGTGGTGGTTTTGCCGTTGGTGCCCGTCACCGCCACGGTGATCCCCCGGGAAAGCTCAAAGGCCATCTCCAGCTCGCCAATCACCTCCAGCCCCATCTCCCGGGCCTTGACCACAAAGGGCGCCGTATCGGGGATGCCGGGGCTGATGACCACGCCTTCGGCCTCATCCAGCAGCTCCATGGCCGGGCGGCCAAGGCGCCACTGGCAAGGCAAGCTCCGCAGCTCGTCCAGCGCCTGGCCAAAGGAGGCCTCCTCCTTGGAATCGTTCAGGATGGGCGTTGCCCCTGCCTTGCACAGAAGTTTTGCCACGGCAATGCCGCTGCGGGCCATGCCCACCACCAGAATCCGCTTACCGGTAACCTGCATTTTGAACCCCCTCCTTGGAAAACACGCCCAGGCCATTTCGCAAGCCCGGGCGTAAAACATCAGTTGTTTAATATAGCTTCAGTCCGTTCAGGGACAGCACCGCCACAAAGGACAGAATCCCCGTCACCACCGCGTACATGGAAACAATCTGCGTTTCGCTGTATCCACACAGCTCAAAGTGATGATGAATGGGGGACATTTTGAAAATGCGCTTCCCGTGGGTCAGCTTGAAATACGTCACCTGCATCATCACGCTCAGGGAAGACCCCACCATGGTAAACGCAATCAGCAGCAACATCAGCGGTTGACGCAGCACCATGGCCATGCCCACCGTTGCGCCGCCAATGAACATGGAACCCGTGTCCCCCATGAAAATCCGCGCAGGATAGTGATTGAAGCGCAGGAAGCCCAGGCAGGAGCCCATCACCGCCATGGCAAAAATCGCCACCGCGTAGTAATTGTTGTTCAGCTCTGCGTTGTTCAGCCCGCTCACCGCGCTGAGGAAAAACAGCGCCATCACGCCCCAGGCCGCGCTGCCAATGGACGCCACGCTGGACAGCAAGCCATCCAGCCCGTCCTGCAAATTGGCGCTGTTGACCATGAAGATGACCGTCAGGCTCATCAGCGGAATGTACCACACGCCCAGGTCCCATTCCACATTTATAAAGGGGACCAGGATCTTGGAGCCAATCTGCGGATGGAAGTAGCACCACAGGGTAAAGCCCACCGCGACCACCACTTGCCCGGCAATTTTCTGCCACGGCGTCAAGCCCAGGGAACGCTTCTTGGCCACTTTGATAAAGTCATCCCCAAAGCCAATGAGCATGGACAGCATGGAAACCGCCAGCAGGGCGAGCATAAAGTCCTGCCCGCCGTACCATCCCTTGGGATGCAGCACCAGCGCGGTGATGAGCGTAACCCCCGCCATCATGATGCCGCCCATGGTGGGTGTACCCTGCTTGCTCTTATGGCTCTTGGGGCCCAGATCATAGATGGTCTGGCCAAACTTGAGCCGGTGCAGCACGGGAATGACCCGGGGAGACACCACCAGCATGGCCACAAAGGAAAGGAGCAGCGCACAGATCATCCTTTGCATGCGTATTCATCCTTCCATCCGGTTTTGAAAATTTTTACTGGAGTTCACCGCTATCCCGCAGCTCCTGCAGAAGCTCCTGCACCACGACCTTTTCATCAAAGGGCCGCTTAACGCCCATGATTTCCTGGTAGGTTTCGTGTCCTTTACCGGCCAGTACAATCACGTCGCCTTCCCGGCCGGTACGCAGGGCGTACCGAATGGCCTCCCGGCGGTTCTCGATGATGATATAGGGTTTACCGGTGGGCTTGATGCCGGATTCAATGGCCGCAAGGATGGCCATGGGGTCCTCCGTGCGGGGATTGTCTGAGGTCAGGATGCACAGGTCCGCCAGCCTGCCGCCAATTTCACCCATGATGGGGCGCTTGCCATGGTCCCGGTCTCCGCCGCAGCCAAACAGCGCAATAACTCGCCCGCGGGTGAACTCACGCACGGTTTTCAGGATATTCTCCAGGGCATCGGGACTATGGGAATAGTCCAGAATCACCTTATAGGGTGTGCCAGTGGGCAGCATTTCAATACGCCCAGGCACCGATTCCACCCGCTCCAGCCCCGCACGAATGTCCTCCGCAGGGATGTCCAGAATCATGGCCATGGATGCGGCCGCAATGGCGTTGTACACGTTGAACATGCCCGTCAGGCGCAGGTTTACAGGGATGTTATGCATACCTGCCAGCTGCATGTTGAAGCTCACGCCGTTCTCCGTAATTTCAATGTCTCGGGCGTATAGGTCCGCATTGGCGCATATGCCGTAGGTCATGGCCGGTATTTCCAAGCCTTCCAGCATACGTGCGGTAGTTTCCTCGTCGGCGTTGAAGGTGGCGTTTCGAACCATGCCGCTGTGGAAGAACTTCCGCTTGGTCTCGAAATAATTCTCCATGGTATGGAAATAATCCAGGTGGTCCTGGCTAAGGTTGGTATAGCAGCCCACCTCAAAGGACACACCGTCCAAGCGCAGCATATCAATGGCGTGGGCCGAAACCTCCATGCTGACAATTTCGACGCCTTCGTCCACCATCATGCGGAACGTTTTCTGCAGCTCAATGGGGTCCGGGGTGGTCAGCTCGCTTTTCAGCCTCCGGTCACCGATCATGTTCCCCGTGGTGCCAATCAGCCCGCATGTATGCCCGGCCGTTTCACAAATGGATTTGAGCAGGTAGCTGGTGGTGGTTTTACCCTTGGTTCCGGTAATGCCGGCCAGGCGCAGGTGATCGGCCGGATGGCCGTAGAACGCAGCCGCTATGCGGCTTACGGCGCCCCGCCCGTTGCTCACCCGCACCTGCGGCACGGGCAGCTGTGGCAGATACCGCTCCACAACCAGCGCCGCCGCGCCGTTGTCCACCGCCTCGGGCGCAAAGTCGTGTGCGTCAAAGCGCGTTCCCGCAATGCAGAAGAAAAGCCCGTGGTCGGTCTTTTCCCGGCTGTTGCAGCTTACCGCGCCGATGTCTATGTCCATATCCCCCTGGGTATCCAGTAAATAGGGCATGTCTTTGATAAGTTCGCTTAACTTCATAGGCATTCTCCTCACGCATCTGGCCCGGCAAGAGGGTCCATGATCACCTCCACCGTGGCGCCAGGGGCTACATATTCTCCCGCGGCAGGCGTCTGCCCAACGCAGATGCCTGTCCCCGTCAATGTTATTTCCAAGCCGCGCAGGCGGCCCATGCGGACCGCATCCACATCACCCAAGCCGGTAAAGTCCGGTACGCAAACCAATTCCTGCGGGCTAACTTCCTCCGTTTCCGCGGTGTAGGCCATCACATGGCCGCCCACCACCAGCGACGCGCCGGCCGGAGGCAGCTGGGAGAGTACGGTATCCGCAACGTCGTCGCAGATCATTTCCAACCCTTCCTGCGCTAGTGTACGCCTTGCAGCCGAAATCGTCAAGCCCGTGATGTCAGGAACCGTAACTTCGGCATAGCTCACATCAGGATCGGAAGGCGGTACGTTTAAATAACTCAGGGCAGAAGCCAGAATTTCCCCCGCAAAGGGCGCCGCCGTGGTGCTGCCATAATCCACGGGGACCTGTGCCTCCTTCACAACCACCATCACCGAGATCTGCGGATCCTCCACCGGCGCAAAGCCATAAAAGGAGCCGATATGCACATCCCGGGCGATTTTCCCGTCCTTGTACACCTGCGCGGTGCCGGTCTTGCCGCCAATGCGGTATCCGGGCACGGCCGCATTTTTGCCGCCTCCCTGCGTCACTACCAGCTCCAGCAGTTCCCGCATGGTATCGCTGGTTTCGGTGCTGATGGGGGTGGAACGCACGGTGGGGTTGGTTCGCTGAAGCACCTCACCGTCGGCGGATTGAATTTCCGCCACCAGATAGGGTTTCATCACTTTGCCGCCATTGATGCAGGCATTGGCCGCCATCATCAGCTGCAGCGGAGTCACCGCCACGCTTTGCCCGAAGCCGATGCGCGCCAAATCCACATTTTTCACATACCGGGAGCCAATCAGCAGCCCCGCGCTCTCCCCGGGCAAATCGATTCCGGTGGTTTTTCCCAGCCCAAAGGCCGTAAGATAGCGGTAAAACGTGTCCGTACCCATGCGCAGGGCCAGCTCCACAAAAACCGGGTTGCAGGAGTTTTGCAGCCCTTCCGCCATGGTTTCCGCGCCATGGGGCTGTCCCCAGCAGCGGATGGTATCCCCATCCACAGTAATCTTCGCCGAACAGTAGAAGGAATCCTCAGGCGTGGTCACGCCGCTGTCCAGGGCGGCACTGGCCGTAAGTATTTTGAAGGTGGAGCCGGGCTCATACACATCGGAGATGGCCGTGATGCGCATGAGATCCGTCAGGGTCTCCACATCGTCCCTGGGCGGTTCATTGGGATCATAGTCCGGGCGCATGCACATGGCCAGAATCGCCCCTGTCTTAACGTCGCTAATCAGGCAGAGCGCGCTCTCCGCCTGGTTGACCTCCATGCATTCCCGCATGACCTTTTCGCAGATCTGCTGGAGAGTGGCGTCAATGGTGAGCTTCAGGGTAGCGCCTGGGCTGGAAGCGGTATAGTAGCTTTCGCTGCCGGCCAGGGTGCGGTTTCGGGCGTCCACCTGATGCAGATAGGAGCCTGCCACGCCTGCCAGCACCGCGTCATAACGGGATTCCAGCCCCGACTGCCCTACGCTGTCCACGTTGGTTAACCCCAGCACCTGGCTCAGCATCTCACCGTAGGGATACCAGCGGCTGGCGTCCTCCTCAAAGATCAGGGCGCTGAGGCCTGCCGCTTCGGGCGCCTCATTTTTGAGCGTGCGCAACTGATCCACCGTTTCCCGTGGAACCTGCCGTTTCAGGATAATCTGTCCCTTTGTCTTATCCTGCAGCTTTTTCAGCGCTGTTTCCCGGTCCAGGGAAAGTACGGGCGCAATGGTATCCAGAAAAAGTTCCTCATCGGAAACAGCACGCGGATCGGCACAGACACTGTACGCCGTGGCGCTCACCACCAGTACATTGCCGTTCCGATCCACGATTTTGCCCCGCCTGGCAGTGACGGTGCCTGCTTTGGTCCATTGGTTGACGCCCCGCTGCGTCAGTTCTTCCGATTGTACGGTTGTCAGCCGTCCCACCCGTAGGAGTACCAGTCCAAACAGGACCAGCAGCACCAGGGTGAGCAGCATCATTCTTTTGCGAACAAGAAGTTCCGGGTGCATGCCCGCTCCTCCCTCTCCCCCGGTTGGGGGCATCGCAAAATGATACCGTTGTCACAGTCCCAATAGCGTTGCGAAAAACTCGCTATGCGCGGGCTCTACCTCCATCTCGTCCCGCAGAAGCGCAGCGCTGTCCCGTGTTTCCGGCGCCATCAGGTAGATCACGTCCACGCCGTTGGCGCTGATCATGCCCAGCTTTGCCGCCTCATAGCCCACATTCACCTCACTGGTCAGGCTGGCCAGGCTGCCCTCCAGTTCCGTGTTTTCCCGCTGCGTCTGCTCGATCCTGGCCTGAAGGTTGTTCACCGATTTGGAAACCTCCGTCATGTCGCTCAGGCGAATCAGGAACATAACCCCCAGCAAAAAGCAGAATACAGCCACCGTGGCCACACCGGCATTGCGACGCATTCCCGTGGAGCTGATGACCGGAATGGGCGCGGTGATGTTCTCGCTGCCAATGGGCGCAGTAAACTGGCGCCTGCGCTGGCTCCGAGGGTGTCTGCCCATGCCCAGGCCTTCGTACGCCACGGAAGTGTCCCGGTCCAGCGTCGCGTCGGTCAGATATACGCTGGGCGCAACGCTCATGCGCTCCTGACCAATGGCGGTGGTGGCAACCCGGCCCCACTCTCCCTTGAAGCGTGCTTTTCTTTTGAAGGTCCGTACAAAGGGCAGCATAACATATTCTCCTTTCCTGCTTTCAAGAACCTTTCCCATGGATCGCCATGGATCCGGGATCGAAAGACGACTGCCGGCGTCTTTCTCTCTTTTTGCATTGTCTTTACACCGGCATTCCGCGCAATCCCCTGTTTCAGGGAATGGACAGCCTGCCAATGACATCCAAAATATCCGGCAGATTCTCCAGGAATGCCTGGGTCTTTGCCTCCGCCGCCATGCGGCCCACAATGCGAACGTGGTCCTGGGCGCCTGCGATTTCCACGTCCTTTTCGTCCTTGAGGATCAGCGTGCGAATTTTCGTGGGCAGCAATACCCGCCCCTGGGCATCGCACTCCTGATCCCGATAGCTCAGCGCGTCGAACTGCTCCGTGTACAGGTTCAGCTCCCGGTGCATGCGGCCCAGCTTTGCATAGCCGTCGCGTATCTGCGCCCATACCAGGTTGGGATACAGGGCAATGGCCTTAAAGTCGAAGGTGGGGCCAATGTAAAACGTATCCCCCAGCGCCTTGCGATAGCATACCGGCACAATGATGCGCCCTTTGGCATCCAGGCTGTGTTGATAGGAACTGATGAAGGTATCGGCATAGCGTTTGAGCAGCTCATCCGCTTCCGTTGAAGGAGACGCGGCAGCAACCGCTTCTTCCTTTTCTTCCGGGGGGAGCTTCTCATCCGCCATTTATGCCACCACCTTTCTCCCCTGAAACCCACTTTTTGAAACCTTGCCACCATTTTATCCCACTTTTTTGAGAATTGCAAGTCTTTCCCCTGTGCCTTTTCTGTCTTGGCCGCCTTGTATCGTTTTTATTTTCGAACCAGAATTGTAATACTTTCTTCCCATCTTAACAGATTCTTCATGTAATGTTCGTCATTATTCACTATATATTGTGGTTGCATCTATGCATGGCACAATTTTAAGTAACAATTTTTCCCATTTATCGTGCTTTTCCCGCAAGCCCCTGGGGCCAGCTTAATAAAGATATAAAATTTGCTTGAAAAAAGCGGCGGCGGGCAGCTCTTCTTTCCAGAAAAAGCTGTCCGCCGCCGTTGGGTTGCGACAATGAGGCTATGCTATTTTTCATAGGGAAAGCTCCGTCAGGCGGAACCCTAAGGCATCGCAGGAAACAAGCCGGTAACGCACCCCACCATGCTCACCTTGAAATGCCCAGCGGATGCCCGGCCCATGCAGGTGCCCGTACACAGTGAGCGTAACATTGTAGCGCTGCGCCAGCTCCGTAAAGCCCGTATCCAGCGCTTGCTGTGTCAAGGGCGGATAATGCAGCATGAGCACCAGCGGCTTGTCCCCCCGCAGCTTCTGTCCACAGGCCAGGGACATGTCCAGCCGCAATAGCTCCCGGCGATAGATTTTCTCGTCCTCGGGGGATAGCGGTGCTTCCGGTGTCGGAAAGGTCCAGCCTCTGCTGCCGCAGACCACGCAGTCATCCAGCATCAGCGCATCGTTTTGCAAAGCAAACATTCCCTGGGGCAGTGCTTCCCGCACCTGGGTAATTCCGGACCACCAGTAGTCATGGTTTCCCCGGAGGATTACCTTGCGTCCCGGCAGGGCGCCAATGGCTTCCAGATCCGGCCGAGCCGCGGCCAACTGCATGGCCCAGGAAATGTCCCCCGGGATCAGCACAGTATCATCTGCCTTTACCCTGGTGCGCCAGTCCTGGCTGATGCGGGAAAAATGATCTTCCCAGTGGTCACCGAAGATATCCATGGGCTTCTCCTGCCCACCCGGCAGATGCAAATCCCCGATGGCATACAGCCCCATGCTTCACCTCTTCTTTCCGTACATCATGCAGACAAAGCTCCGCACGCATTACAGATCATCGTCGTCCTCATCGCCGTCCTCTTCATTTTCCTCATCCTCACGCACACTCTCCAGGCTTAGCTCGCTCTCGATTTCGCCAAATTCCTGGGAAGGGATATCCTCGTCAATTTCCGGGATAATCTCGTCCATGGTGCTCACAGGATCAATGGAAACCAGGGAGGAGGCCTCCACGGCTTCTTCCGGTTCATTCTCGTCGCGGTTCGTGTTGCCGCCGCTCATTTCCTTCAGGCAGAACAGGCACACGTCCCGCCCGGGCAGCGCGGGCGCCTCGTTGCACACGCTGCACAGTTCCACCTCATCCTTGGGCGATTCGCCTTTCATCTCCCGCAGGCAAACCTTGCAGTACTTTTCGTTTTCCGTAATGTAATTCAGCTCACAGCGCGGACATTTCACCAGTTTCATGGAGATCCTCCTCTATTCTTTTACCGGGGCGTTTCCCGTTTCTACTTCGCGCCTGGAAGCGATTCCCTTGGTAATCTTCGACCAGGTTGGTTGACGCCTTCACAAAGGCATGTTAAGGTTTTATTACGGTTTATGACGAAACCGTAATATTCTACGGAGGTACTTACATTGCTACAAAAGCGTACTGCACTACTTGTCCTTACGGCTCTGTTGGCCACTGAAGGGATTGCCTTGGCCGAAGCGCCCACCTCTCAGTTTGGCTTTGAAGGTTGGCCCTACCGGAACGAAAGCGGCTGTGACTTTCCCACTAGTACACCCGTATCCACCACTTCTCCCACGGTCGACGCCACACAAGCGCCTACAATCACCACATCGCCCAATGAAAACGACGATTGTGGCAATGAAGGCACCACTTTGCCACCAGCTGCTACCACGCAGCCCACAGTAGCGCCCACGCAGGCGCCGACTGTAACCCCGGCGCCTACCAGGGTGCCTTCCATGGATGAAGATTATACTACTGATATGCTGTCCATGCAAGAGCAAAATGCGTGGAATTTGCTGAATGCGGATCGGGCAGCCAACGGTCTTCCCGCCCTGCCCCTGGATGCTGAGCTCAGCGCCATCGCCCGCAAGAAATCCGAGGACATGCGCGACCAGGGATATTTCTCCCACACGTCGCCCACCTATGGCAAACCCGCGGATATGCTCACGTCCTTTGGCTACGCGTTCACCTCTGTGGGGGAGAACATCGCGCATCATGCCACCGTGGAAAAGGCGCAGGCCGCGTTCCTGTCCAGCAGCGGACACCGGCAGAATATGATGTCCTCCTCCTGGACCAAGGTGGGCATTGGCGTATGCTTTGACGCCAACGGCTTTGTGTACGTAACGCAGCTGTTTGTCCGCTAAGCAGTTGCCTTCCTCCCTGAAAAAAAACCAGCTCTACGCACCTTGGGCAGAGCTGGAAAAAAGTTTTTCAAGCCCGCCTGCCTGTGCGCATGGCGGGCCTTTTCCGCTGTCCGGCATGGAAAGGCTCACAGCAGTTCGTAGTCCTGCACCACTTCACAGCAATACAGCGTCGCCTGACGGTCCTGTGCGCGCCGGCATCCCCTGCGCATGCCCATCACCCCAGGCATGGAGATCCCCGCCGCGGACAGCACCGCGCGACCGGCTATGCTGCCTCTGCGCTGTCCACTGGCATACGTGGCGGCATTGTTGACCGATCCCGCCTGTTGCAAAGCCTCTACCGGTTGCGACACCGGTATAAATCCCTGTCCTTCACCCGGCATAAGTAAGTTCATTCCGCGGCTGCTTCCCCGGCCGGGCGTCCGGGGCAACGCCGTTAAAAGCGCCGCTTCCTGCCGGGTCAGAGCCGGCTGGCGGGCGTTGATGGTTCTCATCATCATGCGCGATTCCTCCCAAGCCCCGCGGCATTTGCATCTGCGGGGGCGCTACCAGCTTATGCGGGATGTGCGGCTTGCGTGCGCCGCGCATCCCATACAGCAAAAGCAGCCCGGCCGCAAACGGCCGGGCTGCCAGGTAATCACGCATAATGCTTTCTGCGTACCGCCTGATGACATATGAAAGCAGGATGCCTGCCGGTGGAACACACAGCCCGCTGTGCGCACAGATCATCGCCAGCCTTACGCCTGTTCCACCGTCAACTTTTCCAGAAGCGCCAGCAGATCCTCTCTACCGGTATCGTCCTCACTGGAAAAGCAAATGATTTCCCAGGGCTGTACCAGCAGCGCCCGACAGATGGGAGCCAGCTGCTTTTGGCGTGCGCCCCGGGTAATTTTGTCCGCCTTGGTGGCAATGACCGTAAAAGGGATACCCATCTGGCGCAAAAACTGGTTCATGGTCACGTCGTCTGCCGTGGGCGCATGGCGGATATCCACCAGATGCAGCACATGGCACAGCTCCTTGGATTCGGTAAAGTAGCGCTGCATCATTTCTCCCCAGCGCAGCTTCTCCTGCTTGTCCACCTTGGCAAAGCCGTAGCCAGGCAAGTCGATGAGATGGAACGCGCCGTTAAGGAGAAAAACGTTGATGAGCCGGGTTTTCCCGGGGGTGGAGCTGGTGCGGGCCAGCTTGTTACGCCGGCACAAACGGTTAATCAGGCTGCTCTTGCCCACGTTGGACTTGCCGCAAATGGCCACCTGACGCAATCCCGCGCCGGGGAAGCGGTCCGTATATTCCGCCATGGAGGTGATGAACTCCGCCGATTTGATTTCCATGGTAGCTCCTTACTTCTGTTCCTCATTGCGCGGCACAGGCATGCGTTCCAGCGCCGTGGAAAGCACATCTTCTATTTTCTCCGCCGTAACCACCCGGAAGCGGCTGAGCACATGGGGCGGAATTTCTTCCAGGTCCTTCACGTTTTCCTTGGGGATGATGAGAGTGGTAATGCCCGCCCGGAAAGCCGCCAAAGTTTTTTCCTTCAGCCCGCCAATGGGCAGCACGCGTCCTCGAAGGGTGATTTCTCCCGTCATGGCCACATCCTGTCGCACGGGGATTTCCGTCAGCGCGGAAACCAGAGCAGTGGTCATGGTTACACCGGCGCTGGGGCCATCCTTGGGCACGGCTCCCTCCGGCACATGGATGTGGATATCCTTGTCTTTATAAAAATCATCCGCCAGCCCCAAGGAACGGCTATGGGCACGAACCCAGGAAAAAGCCGCCTCGGCGCTCTCCTTCATCACATCCCCCAGCTGTCCTGTCAGCTGCAGCGTGCCCTTGCCGGGCATGATGGCGCACTCCACCTCCAGGGTTTCACCGCCAACGGTGGTATAAGCCAGACCGTTCACCACACCCACCTGTGGCGCTTTTTCGGGCTTCTCACGGATGTAGCGCACCGCGCCCAGGAATTCCTTGAGCACATTGGAGGTCACGTTGACCTCCTCCACCCCGGTATCCAGCATGGTCACCGCGCTCTTGCGTACCACCTTGGCAATGGTGCGCTCCAGGGTGCGTACACCGGCCTCCCGGGTGTACCCTTCAATGAGTTCCCGCATGACCCGGTCGCTGATCTTTACGGTTTTGGGCCGCAAGCCGTGGGCTTCCACCTGCTTGGGCAGCAGATGACGCTTGGCGATTTGCAGTTTTTCCTCCTCCGTATAGCTGGGTACCTCAATGATCTCCATGCGGTCCAGCAGTGGCGCGGGAATGGTATCCACCGTATTGGCGGTGGTGATGAACATCACTTTACTCAGGTCAAAGGGAATTTCCAGATAGTGATCGCGGAAGGCATAGTTCTGCGCCCCATCCAGCACCTCCAGCATGGCGCTGGCAGGATCGCCGCGGAAATCGCTGGACATCTTGTCGATTTCATCGAAAAGGAACACGGGATTCATGGTTCCCGCCTGCTTCATCCCGGCAATAATGCGTCCGGGAATCGCGCCAATATAGGTGCGCCGGTGGCCGCGGATCTCTGCTTCATCCCTTACGCCACCCAGGGATACCTGCACAAACTTGCGTCCCACCGCCTGGGCGATAGCCTTTACGATGGAAGTTTTACCCACGCCTGGCGGGCCCACAAAGCACAGGATCGGCCCCTTCATGTCCTGCTTCATGCGCAGCACGGCCAGATACTCCACGATACGTTCCTTCACCTTGTCCAGACCATAATGGTCCTGGGAAAGCACCTTCCGCGCACGCTTCAAGTCCAGGTTGTCCGTCGTAGTCTTGCCCCAGGGTAGATCCAGAATCTATTCTACCCAGGTGCGGCTCACGCCCACTTCCGGCGTGCCGGGAGCCATGCGGGACAGGCGCTCCAACTCCTTTTGCAGCTTTTCCCTGGCCTCGTCATTGACAGGGGTATGCTCCAGGCGGTCCCGCAGGTCCTCCACATCGGTGGCTTCCTTATCCCCCAGTTCGGTCTGAATCGCCTTGATCTGCTCCCGGAGATAATAGTCCTTCTGATTCTTTTCGATTTGCTTTTTGATGCGTGCCTGCACCTGCTTTTCCACACCGGCCAGCTCGGTTTCCCGGGCCAGGATGGTGCAGAGCTTTTCCAATCGCGTTTTCACGTCCAGCTCTTCCAGGATGGCCTGACGGTCCTCCAGGTGAGTGAGAACGTTGGCCGCAATCACATCCGCCAGCTGATCCGGCGCCTCCACTTCCCGCACGGAGTTCACGGTTTCAGCAGAAACCCGTTGGCTGGCCGCGGCATAGGCGGCAAAAAAGTCCTGGGTGGTGCGTACCAGCGCCTGCATCTCAATGCTTTCTTCCTCCGGGCGCTCAGGCTCGGGGCGCACCTTTCCCAGCAAATAAGGTTCCTCCTGGGTAATGGTTTCCAGGGTCGCGCGGCGCAGGCCCTCCACCAGCACCCGCAGGCTATCCCCGGGCAGGTTCAGCACTTGCTTGATGTGCGCAATGGTTCCCACCCGGCAGAGCTGATCCACCGTGGGGTCCTCCACATCCGCGTCCCGCTGGGCTACCAGGAAAATTTCCTGGCTCTCCATCATGGCCTGTTCCAGGGCCGCAACGGATTTTTCCCGCCCCACGTCAAAGTGCAAAACCATGTGCGGGAATACCATCAGTCCCCGCAGGGCCAATATCGGCATGGCAATGGCTGCCGGTTTTTTCTCTCTGGGCATAGTTTCCTCCTTCAAACCAATGGGAAAATCGCGGTTTGCCTCGCCGCCGTTTTTCCTTGCGCCCGGCACCTCGCCGGACAATAAGTAAAATCGCTTCCTATAAAAAGATACACGAAAGCCTGCCGGATGAAACACTCCGGCAAGCTACTATTATAACGGCAGGTTTTCTCTTTTGCAAGCCCCGCTTGCTTCCGCCACATTCTTTCCTTCGCTTGCCTGCGCTGCCAGCGGCAAAACGGCATCCCGGGGCTGCGCGGCAGCCGGGTGCTCTGTGGCCGTAACAGGCGGCAGAAGCATTTCTGTGAGCACCTGCTGCAGGGTTTCCACTGGGTGAACCTCGATGCCCTGGCACAGCATTCCCTCGCCCGCATTCTCCGCAGGAATGAATACCTTCTTCAGCCCGGCCCGGCGCGCGGCTTCCACCTTGGCAGGTACGCCGCCCACGGCCTTGACCCGCCCCTGTACGGAGATTTCTCCGGTGCAGGCCGCCGTGCCGTCCACCGGCTGGCCCGTGAGCGCACTCACCGCCACCACTGCCATGGCCACCCCAGCAGAAGGGCCATCCACCGGTGCTCCGCCAGGGAAGTTGATATGCAGATCCCGCTGCCCCAGGTCAAAGCCGATTTCCCGCAGCAGCGTGCGCACATTCTCCGCGGAAGCCCGGGCAGTGGACTTGCGGCGCATGCGCCGGCCTTCCTCACCCATTTCTTCCTCTTCCACAATGCCCGTCACCGTAACCTCTCCGCTGCCGGGCAGGGATACGGCCTCAATTTCCATGACCGCGCCCTGATGCGCACCGTAAACCGCCAGGCCATGGATGGCGCCCACGCGGGCAGAGGTATCCGCGCTCTGGGGCGGGCGTACCGCATAGTGCCCGGATTGCACCACCCATTGCACGTCCTCCCGGGTGATGTTGGTGCGATCCTCCAGCTGCGCCAGGCCGGCACACATTTGCACAATGTTCACCGCGTCCCGGCCACAGGAAGCATAGCGCCCCACGGTTTCCGCCTCTGCGCGCTCCATGGCGTATCCGGCGCGCGTGGCGGCTCCCAGGGCAATATCCGCAATCTCTTCCGGTTCCAGTGCTCGGAAAAACACCTCCATGCACCGTGAGCGAAGCGCCGGAGAAATCTCCGAAGGGCTGCGCGTGGTAGCTCCCACCAGGCGGAAATCCGCCGGCATGCCCCGCTTGAATATCTCGTGGATGTACTTGGGGACCGCCGGGTCGTCCGGGTTATAATACGCTGACTCGAACATCACCTTGCGATCCTCCAGCACCTTCAGGAGCTTATTCATCTGAATGGGATGCAGTTCGCCGATTTCATCCAGGAACAGCACGCCTCCGTGAGCCTTGGTCACCGCTCCGGGTTTCGGCTGCGGGATTCCCTGTACGCCCAGCGGCCCAGCCCCCTGGTAGATGGGATCATGCACGCTCCCCAGCAGCGGGTCGGCAATGGCACGCTCGTCAAAGCGGACGCAGGTGGCATCCATTTCAATAAAGGGCGCATCCTTTGCAAAAGGCGTCCCGCGGGAATGCTTCGCCGCCTCCAGCACCAACCGGGCCGCGCAGGTTTTGCCAATGCCGGGAGGTCCATAAATCAGCACATGCTGAGGATTGGCGCCGCAAAGAATCGCCTTGAGGGATTTAATCCCCTCTTCCTGGCCGATAATATCCTTGAAGCTGGACGGCCGTACCTTCTCCGCCAAGGGTTCCGAGAGATGCACGCTGCGCATCTTGCGCAGATTTTCCAGCTCCCGGTTGCTCTCCCGCCTGGCTGCGGGTTGTGCCCGTTTCTGCTGACGAAGCTGCCTGAAGAAGTAGATTCCCACCACCACCGTCACCGCCAACTGAACGACGAACAGTGCCAGATTTACCATGTCCATTCCCTCCCATCCGCGCCGGCCTCGCCGCCGCTCTCCTTGGCATAGGATGGACCGGGAAGGCACAGTTCATGAGTGGAAATTGACGGCGGGAATAACAAAACACGCCCGGTATGCATGGAATGCATGCGTACCGGGCGCGTAGGTTGCCGGGGAAATCCCCGTGCATGTTTAATGATTGCTTGTGTAATGCGGCCATGTGAGCCGTTCATTTTGCCAGCGTCATTAGTTTCTTGGCCCATTCGGTCACGCTTTGGCTGGCAGCCTTTGCTTTACGAAAAAGCGGCGCCGACCTTTTTCCGTCCGTTGCATTACATAATCCGTCCGCTAAACCGGTAAGGATTGGACTCTGTCTGCGGCGTAATAATGGTATGGGACAGGGAGCGGTTCTTGGTTACGTTGAGCACCAGGGCCACGCCGCCCATATTGGTTACCATGTTGGAACCGCCATAGCTAAGGAACGGCAACGGTATGCCGGTTATGGGCATCAGCCCCGTGGTCATGCCAATGTTTTCAAACACATGGAACAGCAGCATGCCCATCACCCCCGCAATCACCAGGGAGCCAAACTTGTCCCGGGTATAACGTGCCAGGTAGATCATCCGCAAAATAATCAGCAGATAGAAGATTAGAATAATCATGCATCCACGGAAGCCAAAGGCCTCGCCAATGGAAGCAAAAATGAAGTCCGTCCAGTCCGCCGGCACATAGTCCAGCTGAGCGTAGGAACCATCCACAAACGCGCCGATGCCGTTCAGTCCGCCGGAACCAATGGCGATCTTGGATTGCGTTTGCTGATAGGCGTCGGAGGAGGAATAGGCTTCCGGATCAAAAAATGCCAGGATGCGCTGCAACCGGTAGTTGTCCGATCCGCTGGCAACGGCCAGGCCATATACCGTCAAGATAAGGATCACCGCCGCCAGTGCCAGGCCCAGCAGCACCTTCCAGTCCACATTCGAGAAATACAGCATGACCGCGAAGAGGAAGATAATCACCAGCAGCGAGCCCATTTCACCCTGCAACATGATAATCAGGCCAGGTACCAGCACCAGCGCCATAATGTAGATGAAGTCCCGCACGGTACTCATGGGCTTGTCATAGCGGGAAAGCACCCTGGCCAGCATCAGGATCATGGATAGTTTTGCAAACTCGGAGGGCTGAATGGTAAAGCCCCAGATGATATCCATCCATGCGCGCACGCCACTGGCCTGGGAGGCAAAAAGCACAATGACCAGCAGCGCGGTACCGCCGTAATAGATCAGCGTGGCCCGGCGACGCAGCCAGTCGTAAGGGATATTATAGATAAACGCCACCACGAAGGGCGCCAGCATCAGGAACACGAATTGCCGCATGCTGTAGGTGGATTCGACAATGTGATTCAGCAGCGGCGCGTCCGAGCTGGAGGAAGTAGTATATGTGGCAACGCTCACGGCAATAACGCCGAAAATGGCCAATGCGAAGACCAGTGCCGTTAGCGTCTTGTCAAAGTGCGCTCTGGAATGTCTGTTTTCCACAATCATTGGAGTTTCATCACCTTTACCTTCCGTCGGAGCAACCGCCCCAGCAGTCCGCCAGGCAATTTACCGTATTCCGGCAGGGCAACCTGCCGCCCGGTCATCCGCTTCGCAATGCGTTCCAGGGCCCGGCGTCCCTCGCAATCCACCTCCATAGGAGACATGTGCTTCAGCAGCGCCCGGTAGATCATGTCGTCCTGGGGCACTTCCCCCATGAGCTGCAAATCCAGGGTTTGCGCCACCACCTGGGCACTGTACATTTCCCCCGCAGCCACCAGCTCCGGCATCAGCCGGTTGACGATAAGCCACGGGCGCGGTGCCTTTTTGGCGGCCAGCACCGCAGCGGTTTTTTCCACGTCCCGCATGCATACATCGTCGGGGGTGGTAATCAGCAGCACCTCATCCGCGCTGTCCACCACGCCCCGAAGGCCGCGCTCCACCCCTGCGGGACAGTCAATAAGCACATGATCAAAGCGCTCCTTGAGCTGGGCAATGACCTTGCGGAAACCCTTGGGGTCCAGATTTTTTACCCTCGCGAACTGGGACGCCGGCAGCAGATTCAAATTCTCGTACAAGGAATGCTGTATCAGCGCCTGGCTCAGGGTGCACCCCTTGCCAATGACGTCCAGCACGTCGTACACCACGCGGTTCTCCAGCCCCAGAATCGCATCCTGATCCCTCAGGCCAATGTCCGCATCCACCACCACCGTGCGCTGTCCCATACGGGACAGCGCCACAGCCAGGCAAGCGGTAACCATGGACTTGCCAACGCCACCCTTGCCGGATGCGATGAGCCATGCTTTTGCCATGGAACCTTCTTCCTTTCCGTCAGGGCGCCACCGAGTTGCCATAGGGCAGGGTGTAATCAGTGGTGCGCAGGTCTTTTTGCTTCATATACCAGTCGATAAAGTCCCTGGCCGCGGGGGATGCTTCACCACCGGAATAACCGTTGGGGATAAACACCGCCACGGCAATCTCCGGATTTTCATAGGGAGCGAAGGCAACGAACCACGCATTGTTTTCCAGGTCAATGGTCGTAACTTCAGCCGTACCTGTTTTCGCGGCAATCTGATCCTGATATTCCCAATCACTGAAGTACTTTTTCGCAGTACCGGATTCGTCAACCACGCCCTTCATCCCCTGATGAATCAAGTCCCAGTACTCCGGGTAATCCAGGTTGTTGATCAGCGTGGGGCTGCGCTGGGAGAGGATCTCGCCCTCCGGGCTGGTAATGGCGTCCACGATGCTCAGGTTGTATACCTTGCCACCGTTCGCCACCGCGCAAACATAGCGGGCAACCGCCGCCGGCGTCAGCACCGTAACCGACTGGCCGATGGCCGTCAGGATGGTCTGGGCGCCGCCCCACTTGATGTCGTTCATGTAGTTGTACGTGTCACCGATAACCGTCTGCAAGTACACCATTTCTTTGGTCATGTTCAACTCTTCCATGAGGATGGTGCGCATGTTGTCCAGCCATTCAGTTTCAGGGTAGTTCACCGCCATGTCCATCAACCGCTTCGCACAGGCGCTCAGGCGCTCGTCCGTATACTCCATGCCGCGGCTCGCGCCACAGTTTTTCAGGTGCGATTTAATGGAGTTAAAAACGATAATGGGTAAGGAGGTATCCTGGCTGGCTTCATTCATGGCCTTGGTGGTGTCATACAGACTGGTCTGGCAGCCCACCACGCTGCGCACTTCGCCAGGCAGATCCAGTCCGGTTTTGCTGGTCAATCCCAGCAGCGATGCATACCGATACAGCCGTTCCTCGCCCAGGCGGCTGCCCAGGGTATAGAAGAAATAGTTGCAGGAGTGGGAAAGTCCCTCCACGATGGTCTGGTTCGCGTGCCGATACAGGGAATTCTGATTGATCCAGCACTTGGGAGCAGTGGACTTATCTTTGTTGTACAGGGTGAAGTAACCCATATCGCTGATTCGCTCCGTGGGCAGCAGCTCGCCTTCCGCCAGCGCCGCAATACTGGTAACCATCTTGAAGATGGAGCCAGGGGTACCGCGGGCGTGGATGGCATAGTTCATCAGCAGGTTGCGCGGGTCACTCAAGATATCCATGGCCTCGTCCCCGGCGGCGACCAGTGCGTTCAGATCATAGGTGGGATAGTTGGCCATGGCCAGCACGCGGCCCTCCATGTCCAGCACCAGCATTACGCCATGCTCGGCCAGAGCCAGCGGATACTTTTCCCAGTTTCGGTTGGCGATGTCGGTCTTGTTGTCTTCCAGCCAGCCTTCATCCACCATGAGCTCTTCCTGCCGGTCACGGGTCCGCGCCACGTTATCGGCAATGGCGCGTTCCGCCTGCTGTTGGTAACTGGCAATCAGGGTCAATTTCACGTTATTGCCGTCCTGGGGCTCGGTATAGCTCAGTTCCCGGACAATCTGGGAATAGTTGTCCCGCTCCACCACGCGGCTGCCTTGCTTCAAGGAGGAGTTTTGGGTCAACCAGTCCTCCATGGAACTTTCAATGCCGTCGCGCCCGATTTTGTCGTTATAGCTGTAACCTTTGGCCTGGTAAGTCTCCCAGCTGGACTGGCTGGGAATGGCGCCAATATAGCCGATTACCTGCGCGGCCAGAGTACTGCGGGGATACACGCGCTTGGTACCCACGGCGATTTCCATGCCGGCCAGGTTCATGGAGCGCGTCTCCACCTCGATGACCGTCTCATACTTCACGTTTTCCGCAATGGTAATGGGCTGGGAGTTGAACACGTTCATCTGCATTTCAGAATAAACGGCCATGACCTTCAGCATGGTGGTTTCATCCACCACCAGGCTTTCTGCATAGCTAAGGCCCTCGGCTTCTTCCTCGGCCGCCCACATGTCTGCCTCGGCCTGCGTATTGGCCAGGCGGAAGCGCTTCTTCAGGGTATTCAGGCAATCTTCCGCTGTGGCATAGGTGTTTGTATTGGTTAAGTAATGGTTGGAGCGCCACTGCTCCTCGCGGGTAGCCAGCACGCTTTCGCTGACGCCGGACCCAAAGTCAAACACCCATTCATTGGTTTCCGGGTCCCGCGCAATTACAAATTCAACGCTCAGCTCACCGCCGTTGCGCTCAATGATTTCAATGGTATCCACAATGGATTGGCTAAATACCGCGTATTGCGCCCGCGTCAGGGAAGACGCATCCTTGTAGAAGGTCACGTTGTATATATACTCGTCATTGGCCAGAATCACCGAATCCGCGTCGGTTATCATGCCGCGTTTGCCCCGCAGGGCAATCGTTTTGGTGCGCCGGCTTTCGGCTGTTTCGCTGTACTCCTCGGTTTGTACCAGCTGCAACTGTACCAGTCCATAGGTCAGATACGCAAACATGCCGAAAACCGCTACAACAAAAATGATGTAACGTGCTCTCATGCCAGGCTTGAGTTTTGACATCGTTCCTCCTTTCCGGAGCATCCATACGCCCCAGTAGAAAAACTGTTCTTCCCTATCCTTGCAGCAATGGCGAGCGCCATTTCCTCAGGTTTAGGCCGCCGGTTGCGCAACGGCCTTTTTCTTGCGGCCAAAGCCCAGAAACCGGCGCACAGGCAGCATCAGTACCGCCGCCAGCGCCATGGTTAACAGCAGGTCCAGCACCGCCCGGCCCAGGTGATCCGGCGTTAGCGCCGTACCGCCCAAACTCACATACACCAGATTGATCAGTTCATAGATAAAGGTATTCAATCCGGCGCATAATACCGTGCGTAGATATGGGTTCATGTTCTTTGCCTGCTTGTTGACGCTGCGTTCGTATTCCAGGCGTTTATCGCTTTTATCCGCAAAGGGCAGTGAGCTGAAAATCGCCGCCACAGGATACAGCAGCAGGTTAAAAAACGTAATGCTCGGCAGCATAATCTCCATCACGATGCCGTACCAGGCGCCCACCCAGAAGGCCCGCAGCTTGCCGTAACAGACCGTCACAATGGCCGTAACGGCAAAAAGCATGCTGGCCGTTACGCCGTTCACTGCCAGATACGGCATCACGCAGACCTGGCACAGGTACCCCAGTACAACCACGATCATAAAGTAGACAAACCTGCGCCCGCCCCGCCAAAGCATGCCGATCATTTCCTCAGTCCTCCTCCCAGGTCAGATCCTCAGGTGCAAGGGTAATGTAAGGCGTGGGAGAAGGTGTGGGCGTATCGGTGGGTTCCGGGGTGTCAGTTGCCGACTCGTCCGCGTTGTCCACCACCACGTACTCATACACCGGGCCGGTGTCCTCCGGCGTAACCAGGGGCACACTGGTGGGCGTGGGGCTGGGGGTAGGCGACGGCGTGGGACTCGGGGTCGGCGACGGTGTTTCGTCGGGATTGGGCGCAGCCGTGGTGCCATAGAAAGAACTGTTGCCGCCGATGCGGAGGGTGGGCACGGGGCGCTGGGTTGCCAGGGGCACAAACTCAATGTCCGTAGTGTTTTCCCGGCCTTGAACCGCCTCCGCTGTGGGCTTGTAGCGCAATACAATTACATATTCAATATGCTCAAAATCCGCCATGGGCTCCACCACAATGTACTGCTTGTTGGCCTCCATGCCCCGGGTGGATTCACGTACCGTACCAATGGGAATTCCCTTGGGGAAGGACATTCCTACCCCCGAAGTAACCACCGTATCCCCAGGCCGGGGCAAGTGATCCTCCGGAAGGTAATACATGCGGCACATGGGCGTACCGTCAATGCTCAGGGTGCCACGCACGGTACCCTGATCCCGGCTGGACTGAATCAGCCCGGCAATGGATGCTTCCCCGTCAATGATGGTGCGCACCTGGGCACTGGTTTCATTGGTGTTCTCCGTATAGCCGATCAAGGCGCCGGAGATGGTTACGGCCATATAGTCCTCCACCCCGTCCCGCGTACCGCGGTTAATGGTAAAGGTAGAGAAATAATTGCCGTCCGCCCGGCCGATCACCGTAGCCGTAATGGGATTCATGCTCTCGTTGGCGGAGATTTCGTCAAACATGTTCTCATACGTGGAGAGCTTCTGTTGCAGCTCCTCCGCCAGCATGGCCTCGTAAACCAGGCGTTCGTTTTCCGCACGGAGATTGTTGTATTCCGTTTCGATGTTCGCCCTGAGCTTCAGCGTACGGAAATAACCTGCGATGCTCTCCGTAAAGCTGGAAAAAAGCGACTGCACCGGGGTAACAATCCGAGCAATAACACCTTCCGGCGCCGCCGCCGCCGCTTTGAGTGTGTCGGACGTGTTCTCATCGCCGGCGATAACCCGCGACAGAATCATAACCGCCAGCAGCAGCAAAAGCACCACTGTAATCAGTGCAATGGCCGTTCGCCGCATCCACCCGGGCATCTCGCGCTTTTTCTTTCGAACCTTTGTGGCGCGAACGCCGGTCCGCTTGGGCTTTTTCACCCTGCGGCGCACGACGTTTCTTTCGCCGTCATCCTCCAAAAACTCTTCATCCAGGAAACGGTCATCCAGCCGGAGGTCCTCTTCGGAAATATCTTCATCGCCCCGGTCGTCCATCATGCGCTCCAGGCCGCCAGCTTCATGCACCGTGGACTTGGACGTTTCGGCATCGTCCTCCAGGCGTGGTTCCGCCATGCTCTCCAGCCCCGATGTTTTGATGCCGGAGTCCTCGAAAACCCTGTCCTGATCTGTCTGCCCAGTGGTTTCCTTTCGCTGAAACAGGTGAAATCCGCCGTTCCCGCGCTCATGCGCCTGCTGATCCCTTCCCAGGAAGCGTCGCTGCGTATCTTTCGCCATTGCTTACCTCCGTGTTGCCGCTTTTACTCCATCTGCATAAAGCCTTGTTTCCCAATGGACTGGAGCAGCTGAAGATTCTCTACCAAGTAGCCCAGCCCCAACGTTGCGCAATCCGTAGGTTCCTTGGCCAGAAGTACGGGAATGCCCAGCTCCGTGGCAATATATTGATCCAGGCCAAACAGCTGGGAACCGCCACCGGTCAGATGGATACCGCCACGCATAACGTCCGCGGCCAGTTCCGGCGGCGTGCGTTCCAGCACCCACTTGATGGCCGCCAGGATGGCCATGCAGGGCTCCTTGATGGCTTCCGCCGCCTGCGCGGTGGTAAAGTCAATATCCTGGGGAATGGGCGAATTCACGGCCCGTCCCCGGATCTTCACCCGGCGCTGATCATTCAGCGGAACGGCGGAGGCCAGATCCAGCTTTACGTCCTCCGCCGTGCGCTCGCCGATCATCACCTGGAATTCCTTCTTAATATAATTAACGATTGCCTCGTCCATTTTCATGCCGCCCACCTGAATGGACTGAGCCACTACCAGCCCGCCCAGGGAGACTACCGCGGCATCCGTGGTGCCTCCACCGATATCCACCACCATGGAACCGATGGGCTCGTAGACCGGCAAACCGGAACCAATGGCCGCCGCAAAGGGTTTCTCAATCAGGTATACAGTTTTTGCCCCCGCCAGGGTTGCCGCTTCCGTTACCGCCTTGCGGGCCACCATGGGCAGGGTGCACGGTACGCTCACCAGTACCTTTGGTTTAATCACGTGGCTCACGCCAATGGCCTTGCGGATGAAATACCGGAGCAGTATCTCCGCCATGTCAAAGTTCACAATGCTTCCCGCCTTCAGGGGACGCACCGCCACCAGCTTGTCCCCCGTGCGCCCCAGCAGGATCTCCGCCTCGTCGCCCACTGCCCGCACATTGTGCTTGTTGTCGCTATCAATGACCACGATGGTGGGTTCGCTCACCACAATGCCCCGCCCGCGGACGTATACCATAGTATTGGATGTTCCCAGATCAATACCGATTTCAGGTGCTATCAGCGCCATGTTTCATCATCCCATCCTGTTCCTTGGTCACGGGAACTTCCACGCCCGCTGCCAGCAGCAGTTTGCGCGTCAATTCCCATGGCAAGCCAATTACGTTGGAACGGCTTCCCCGCACTTCCGTTACCCATGGTCCCGCGCCGCCCTGGAGCGCATACGCGCCCGCCTTATCCATGGGCTCGCCGGTTTGCACATAGGCACGGATCTCTTCTTTTGTCAATCGCCTAAAGCATACGTCAGAGGCATCAACGTCATGGAATGCTCTGCCTTGGGCATCCATGACGCAAACGCCGGTATATACCTGATGCTCTCGCCCGGATAGCCGTTCCAGCATCCGGCAGGCGTCTTCTTCATCCTTTGGTTTTCCCAGCGGTTGGTTATCCAGCGCCACCAGCGTATCCGCCGCAAGCACCACCCGTCCAGGAAACTGCGCGGCCACCGCCTGCGCCTTTCTCTGGCTTAGCTCCGCCACGGCTTCCCGCGCACCCAGCGCGCAGTGTTCATCCACCTCCGCCGCGTGCTTTTCGAAAGCAACGCCCATTTGCGTGAGGATCTGGCTGCGCCGTGGCGAACCCGATGCAAGTATGATGGCTTCCATATTACGCCTCCCGCCGTACCCCTTGCTTACGCGGCATTTTTTCGTGCCGCGGGACCTTCCTGGAACGCCGGCGCACTTTTTGCGCGGTATTCGTAAGACAATCCATTTTGCATTATAGCACACTTTTCCGTCTGCTGGAAACACTTTTGTAAAAATTCATCTGACGAACACAGAGAAAAATCCTGCCGCACCTCCCCGTGCCGAGCGCATATCCTGCTTGTGAAGGCTCCCCACAGGGAAGCCAAAACTTGTACCCCCGCCCTCCTTCACGCCCCCAAAGTCAAGTATTTCCGTCATCCCCCGCCTCCAATCCCCCACCCCTTCCACAGAAAAAGTTGCCGGAAAGTTGCCAGCAAGCAACCGTCTTCCTCCCCCTCCTCTCACCCATCCAAAAAACGCGGCCATGCACTATGCACGGCCGCACACCCCTTATACATCCATATCCTTTTCCCCACCATCAGGCGGTTTCCCTTCCCCGCTCTTTTCCCCCGCCATAATCTGCTGCAAATCGAGTTCCTTCCACGCCGCCCGCAGCGCATCCATCACCGCATCGCTATCAATATTAAATCCCCGCTCCGCCATCTTCTGCAAGGCAAGCTCCCATTTTTCTTCCCCGCAATATCTGCCCAGCAGCGCCTCCACCGCACCGACCACAATCTTTGCCGCGTCGCTCAGGTCCCGCTGCTCCAGCCAGGGCCGTACATGCTTCACCCAAACCTGCCGCAAGCACGCTCCCAGGAACGCTGCCGCCGTGCCGATCACCGCCACCACCAGCGCCGTCCAGTCTACGGTCACCACCGCTTCCCCTTGTTCCGCCAGCGCCAGCACCGGCAAGCACAGCAGCGCCATTACCATCCAGATTGCCATTACCTTTTTCATGCGTCCTCCTCCTTCTCCGGCTTGTCCGCAAGCCGCAAAATCTCTTCCTCGTAGTGCTCGGATAAATGGTTCCGCCCCTTGGCCCGGTAGGATGCGTGCATCTTGCATAGCATCTCCTTTTTTGCCCCCGGGCACCATCCCCGCGACGTGTAGAAATCCTGTGCCTGGCTCAGCCGCTCATATTGTAAGTCGCCAATATCATCGGAAAGCCCTCCCAATGCCGTTGTGATCTCCGCCAGACTGTCCCGCAGCTCCTCCCGGAACTCCGCTTTCTCCTTCCGCTCCTTTTCTTTGCCTTCCTTCCGCTTGCGCACCCACTGCTTCATAGGCTTTACCAGGATCAGTGCCACCAGCCCCAATATGGCGCTGATGTACCCCGCCGCTTCCCCGTATTGCTCCAACCACTGCACCGGCATCACCCCCCTTGCAGCAGGTTGCCCAGGGCCTCATACACCGCCTGCAAGGCCGCCCGCTGTACGGTAATCAATTCCCCGCCAGCACTTCCGGATGAACTTCCCGCAGCTGGCAGCTCCTGCGCATCCATCTTCAGGTATTCCACCATCATGTAGCCCGTGCGCCCCTGATGCCGTACTTTTGCCCATTCGCCTTCCACATATGCCACCTGGACCTTGTCCCCCACAGGAACCTTCCAATACAGCCCGTCCGTTTGGCTGGGCGTGCTGCGCATTTTAACATCATCGCCGCTGTCCGCCACTACCGTGGCCGTCTGCACCATGGTTTCCACCACCTCCGTGCCGTCGTAGTCCACCTTCTCCAGCCGCCCCCGGTACGTCCATTTTCCCAGCTTCGTGTCCCGCACAATGCCCGGACTGGTGCAGTGGGTAATCTCCAGGGGACTGGTGGCCGTGACTACCCCCACGTGGTAATAGTCCCGCTGATCCGGATCATTTTTGTACCGCTCCGGCAGCGCATACCCCGCCTGCCCCGGCGTCCTGGCCTTGTATACCACATCCCCCAGGCACAGCTCCCCGGCGTCCGTCACCGGCAGCAGCTCCCGCATCTCATACCGCGCCGCGTAATTGCTCCCGTGCGTCCCCGTCCAGCTGCCTCCCGCCCGGCGTATGGCTCCAATTACCAGCCCAATGCAGTCGCATGTTCCGTCCGATCCATCCCCGCCCGGGCGATACACCGGGGACGCCTGCGCAATAGCTTCTACTTGTGCGATGAATGCTTCCAAAATCATCTATTTTTCCTCCGCATACTTGTCCAGCACCGCCAGCACCTCCGGAGTGAGCAGCTTCTTCAGCTGCCCTGGTGGCAGCGCCAGCAGCGCTGTGGCAATCACGTCCATGTCCTCCGCCTTCTCCTTGCGCTGCGCCATGGCCCGGT
>OLPF01000443.1_pt1 | contig 44989 bp, 41 predicted proteins | sample 1673121 | NCBI WGS metagenome assembly OLPF01 (sample SAMEA3136756, study PRJEB25190) | human gut metagenome
ACGGCTCATAGCGGCAGGCGTAGACCCCCAAATAGCAGAACAAGACGCTTGCAGTATTGAACATGCAGTTAGTGCAGAGTCTTTTCAAAAGTTAAAGAAGGTATTTGATGACGGTTAGGTGGTGGTGATATGGGAAATTAGCTGTACTTGATTTTGAGGAAACCGGCAGGCAGATTGGGGAAAAGTTGTTTATCCTGCTTACCGCAGATCAAAAGAAGGAACTGACGCGATTTGTCCTCGAGAACGAAACAAGTTTCGTCGATCCGGCTGATACACCATATCAAACCTTCTTTCGAGGCAAATATACCATTCCACGGCAGGCCAAGCACCCCTTTACGGAAATCCAAAAAGATGATTTATACTTCTGCTTAGAGCAAAGACTTGTTACGGTTCGTGAGCAGATAATCGAGCTAACCGTCAAAGAATTTGAAATCTTCTCCCTGCTTATCCTAAATCCCAAACGGGTGTTCACCTATGAGATGCTTATAGATTTGGTATGGCATGAGGACTATACCTACTACTCCCGCAAGGCGGTCAATAACCATGTAAGCAACCTGCGGAAGAAGTTAAAGATTGCTCCCGATCTCCCGGACTATGTGAAAAGCGTCTACGGCATCGGCTATAAGTTTGAAATATGAAAGGCAGAAATGCCGTCATGATTTTCATATCATGGCGGCGTTTTTTAATTTCCTAAAATTTTTTCACTTACCCATGTAACAATCCCCCGAAAAATGTACGGATATATAAAAGGTGTTTTTTGACTGCCGCAAATTTATTTTCAAAAGGGGGGTGTCATTTTGCTTTCAAAATGTACGGATAGATAGGGAGAGTTTTTTGACAGTCTGAAAGGCCCCGCAGCGGGTTGCCTACCGCTGCGGGGCCTTTATCGTTATGTTTGGTGGCCGGATCAGCTCACCGTTTCCCCGGTGAGCTCCTTCCAGGCCTTCCGAATGGCTTTCTGGTTCTGCACGCCATAGCTGGGATCGTTCTTCATGCACTCATCCATATCCCGCAGGAAGTGAACGCAGTTTTGCCCGTCAAAGTTGTTGTCGCTGATGGTTTGTCCACCATGGGCCACGTTGTGCGTGGAGGCAATGGACCAGCGTCCGTCAGGCAGCAGCACGTACACCACCTTGGGGCCCCAGCTCTCCTTGTTGCCAAAGGCCTGGTTCATGGCTGCCGTGTCCGCCGCGGTAAGGGGTTCAACGTCGGCGTGATTGCCCCGGCTCATAACCCGCAGGGTCCAGCTGATGCCGGTTTCGGGATCATAGGCCTCCATGCACTGGCCGTTTTTCAGGGTGGGCTTCACATCGTTGAACCAGTGCAGCAGCTGAACCTGGGAGCCGTTGGGCCCGTCAATGCTGGTATCGGGGTAGGAGATTTCCGTATCCCCGGTAACGCAGTTGCCGCTGTACAGCTTTTGCAGGGTATTCGGTCCGGCTACGCCGTCCACGCTAAGCTGATTGCGCTGCTGGAAGCCAATCACCGCATCCTTGGTAGCCGCATCATAGGTTCCGGTAACGGAAAGCGTATACTTCAGGTTCACCAGCGCCTGCTGCATTTTCGTAACCTCCGCGCCGGTATCCCCGGAGCGCAGGGTGGGATAATCCGTGGTGTCTGGATCATCGGTGGAGCTGCTGTCAGCAGCCACCGCACTGGTAGAGAACAGCTTGCCGAAGGTACCGCTGCCCGCTATGCCGTCCTGCTTCAGGCCATTTCGCCCCTGGAAGGCTTCCACCGCCGCCATAGTACCGCTGCCGTAGTTCCCATCCAGGCTACCGGTATAGTAGCCCAGATCCTGCAGACGGGACTGCACGGACTTTACGTCATCCCCCGTATAGCCCTTGCGCAGGGTACGGTTGGGGATCACCCAGCCGTTGCTGTCCGGGGCAGGCGTTGTGGTGGAACCGGAATTTCCGGACCCTACCGCGCTGGTGGAAAACAGCTTGGCAAAGGTGCCGCTGCCGGCCAGGCCATCCTGCTTCAGACCGTTATTTCCCTGAAAAGCCTTGACCGCCGCCATGGTGCCGCTGCCATAGTTGCCGTCCACGCTGCCGGTATAATACCCCAGCTCCTGCAAGCGGGACTGCACGGACTTCACGTCATCCCCCGTATAGCCCTTGCGCAGAGTGCGTGAGGGAATGACCCAGCCGTTCGCGTTGGGCGTGGGTGAAGGGGTGGGGGTGGAAGTGTCCGGCGCAGGGGTAACCACGGTGCCACCGGATACCGCGCGCTCCAGGGCAGTCAGGGTATTGCGCCCCGCCAGGCCATCCTGAGTCAATCCGGCGCTTTTTTGAAAGGAGGTAACGGCCTTCTGCGTTCCCAGGCCAAAGTTACCGTCCACGCTTCCGGCGTTAAAGCCCAAGTCATTCAGCGCCTTTTGCAAAACGGAAACCCGATCTCCCCGGGAACCATATTTCAGCGTGGCATAATTCCCGGAAAACAGGCCGCCCGTTGTGCTGCCCGACGAACTGCTGCCGCTGTCGGGCGCGGGGGTAGCCGATGCACCGCCGGTGAGCTGATACAGAAGCGTCTGGGTGGCGTTGCCCGCAATGCCGTCCACCTTGAGGTTGTTGTTGCGTTGGAATTGTTCCACAGCCTCCTTGGTGGCGGGGCCATACTTTCCATCCGCGCCCCCGGTACTATATCCCAGCTGATTCAGCGCCTGCTGGAGACTCAGCACCGCGCTGCCATTGTCCAGATAGCGCAGGGTGCTGTACGATTCGGCCAGCGCCGCCACGGAAAGTGCGCAAAATAATAGCGACAGCAGCACAATCCGCCACCAGCTTTTTCTTTCCATGTTCTCAGTTCCTCCTTCACGGCACACGCCGTTTCCTTCATCGGTACGCATTGTATCAGAAAATGACTTTTTTGTAAAGATATATTACGAAATTATTACAGCTATGACAACTCCGACCGGAAGGCCCGGAGCACTCCACGCAAAGAAACCACCACCGGAAGCGCCAGAAGCATGCCCAGCGTCCCTCCCAGCAATCCACCCGCGCTAATGGAAAGCAGCACGGTGAGCGGAGAAAGCTTGGTGGCGCCGGAGAGCATCCGTGGGGAAAGAATGCCGCCCTCCAGCTGTTGCACCCCCACCAGCACAGCCAGGGTCCACAGGGCGCGGTTCCATCCCCCGGTCAAGCCCAGCAAAACTGCGGGAATGCCTGCCAGCAGCGGGCCGATGTAGGGAATCAGCTCCATCACGCCCATGAGCACTCCCAGCACCAGCCACCCCGGGGTGCCCACCAGCATCAAACCCAGGCCAGTGAGAAGCCCCACCATGGCCGAAAGCAACAGCTGTCCCCGAAGAAAGCCGGCCATTTCCCTTCGCATTTCCCGTGCGGCCAGCACCACCGTGCGGCGCCGGTCCATGGGCACCAATAGGGTGAGTCCCGCGCTGATTTGCCGCCGGTCCCGGAGGAGATAAAAGGCCAGCAGCGGCGCCAGCATCACGCTGCTCAGCCCGGATGCGGCATTCCGCAGGGTCTGCGCCGCCTGGGGAAGCAGTTGACCGCCAATTTGTTTCAGCTGCAGGAACAGTTCCTCACGCACAGGGGTGATTTCGATTCCTTTTTCCGCCAGCCAGTTTTGAAAGCGCTCCAGGGTATGACCCAGGGAGCTCATCAGCCCCGGCAGCGCCTGGGCCAGCTGCTCAAACTGCTGAATGAACGTGGGCACCAATAAAAGCAGCAACCCCGCCCCCAGCAGGGACAGGGCAAAAAACGCACCGGTGGCTGCCAGGGAGGGGGAAAGTTTTCTTTCCAGCACCCGGCACAGGGGAAGCGCCGCGCCCATGAGCAGATAGGCCCAGAAAATCTGCGTCGCCAGCGCCAACAGCACCGGGCGGAGTACCCACGCGGCTGCGGCCAGGATGGCGGCGCCAATCCATACGCGCCATCGGTAAGCATGGCCCCAAAAACGCTCCATGAGCCGCCTCCTTTCTACTTTATGCTCACCGGCCTGGGGCACAGGGTCTCCCCCATGCCCCAGGCCATGACGTTACATTTTCCGCAGCTGCCGCTTCATTTTGCCTACCTCTTTGGTCATGGTGCGCTGAAACTTGCGCGCACCGGGCATCATCATGATACCGGCGCCCATCATCAGGCCCATGGCGCTGCCCACAAAGAACTTGCCCATTTGCTCACCTCCTTTGCTCCTGTTCCAGCACGAAACCGCAGGGAACCAGTACCTGTCCGGGCTCCCGGGGCACAGGCTGCACCACAAAGTCCCGAATCAGCGAACGTCCATGGCGAAGCTCCTCCACCAGACCCAGGCTGACCTCCAGGGCGGTGACGCGCCGGGTTTCCGGGTTCAGGAACACGTCCGTCACCCGGCCCAGGCGCAGGCCGGAGGCATCCTTGACGCTGGTCAGCGAAAAATCCGCATCCTTGGGCAGCTTTCCCGCAGGTCCCCGTGCCAGCACAGAAACACCACCAATAACCAAAATTTGGTCATTTTCCAGCCACTTTGCTCCACCCATTCCTTTGCGGATGACCATTCCGCGCAGGCTTTTCCCACTCGGTGTCAAAATGGATTGTTCCACCCGGCCCAGCATCCGTCCGCCGCAGACCACCGGCAACCCCGTTACGCTTCCCAAACGTACCATGGCGCCGCCTCCCTACCTATAGGTCATCCGCGTCCTGCACAGGCGCTTCCTCCGGGTTCCAGGGTACGCCGGTCCAGCTCCCCAGCACATCCGTAGGGTTCTTTTCCTGGCTTTCCTGCAAAATTTTGTCCACTGCTTTGCCACGATGCTTTTTCTTGCCCATGAACCGTCCTCCTTTCGTTTTTTCAGCATGCCCCGGCGCGCGGCGCAAGATAAGGGTAATTTTCGGGAGCAAAAAATGCTTGCTTGCCTTGCAAATCAAAAAGAGGCTGTTCTCCTCACGGAAAAGGAAATTTTTGAATGAAAAACAGCCTGTCCTCCGCCAGGGAAGACAGGCTCCAGGGATTGCACGATGTTCCGTGCAAAGCATATTCGCCTTTGCATTTTCAAAGGAATATGGCTGCGTATCACCCATAGGCCGCACAGAAACAGATGGACAGTAACAGCGTAGAGAGGGCGGAATCTTCCTTGCTACTAGGGCCAGGGAATCAGCGCATCGCTGGGAATGGCCTACGCCTGTCCCAGGCTTTCCCGCTCCACCAGGCTCCAGGGCAGCACCGCGCTCTCCTCCCGCTCCCCGGCTATCATGTGCAGGAGCTTCTGCGCCGCCAGGGCGCCGAAGTCATCCTTGGGATGGTTCAGGGTAGTCAGGGCCGGATGGGCCAGACCCGCGAAAGCGCTGTTGTCAAAGCTGATGATGCTCACGTCCCGGGGCACCTTGCACCCCCGCTCCCGCAGGGCAGCGCAGAGGCCAAGGGCCACCTCGTCGTTATAGCAAACGATGGCCTCCGGGCCTCTGCCCCCGGCAATCTCCTCCATCAGGCGGCACGTGTCCTCTTCCTGGAAAAGGGTGCCGCGGCTCTCCGTACCAAACCAGCATACCTGATCGTCCGGCAGGCTTTTTCCAGATTGCGCCAGGCCGTCGCATACCCCGCGGAAGCGCTCATGCCCTTGCCGGTCGTCCCGCTTGAAAATGCCGCCGATGCGGGTAAAGCCCCGGTCCAGAAGCGTCCGGGCCGCCAATTCCCCGCCGGCATGGTCATCCATAACTACCTGGACGCAATCGCTCAGCTGGGGATAGCTTCCGTTAACAAACACAAAGGGGATGTTCTTCTCCTTCAAGGCACGGTACAGCGCCATATTGGGATTGGGCAGGGCCGTTTTCGTTCCCTCGATGATCAGCCCATCCACGCCGTGCTCCAGCGCCCGTTGCAGGAGCATCCGCTCATGGTCCGCCCGGTTATAGGTGGCAGACAGATTCATCATGCATCCGTTGGCCGAGAGAACATGCTCAATTCCCCGCACAATGGAAGGAAATATGTAGTCCGTAATATAGGTAGTCACCACACCCACGGTAAGCGTTTCCCCATGGCGGCGGGGTCCATGCTTCACATAAGTGCCGCTGCCCCTGCGGCGTACCACCAGCCCGTCGTCCTCCAGCAGGGCTATGGCCTGGCGCACCGTCTGACGGCTGACCTGAAAGCGGCGCTTGAGTTCCTCTTCGGTGGTCAGCAGCGATCCCTCAGCAAATATGCCATCGGCAATCTCACGCCGCAGGGTGGACGCCACCAGTTGATATTTGGGTTCCGTTGCCACAGCGTCTTCGTCCCCCTTTCTTTACGCACAATTTGTCTGGGTTAATCATAACAAAAAAAGCCGGGAAGCGCAAGCCTCCCAGCCTTTTTTGTACGTACATACACAATCTGCCCATGCGGAAAACTCTGTCGCAGGATCGAAGTGACCACAGCTATTTTTTCGGTATCCTGTCAATGGGCATTGAGCCATGCCAGCAGATCCGCGCAGACCTCCTGGGCATTGGTCTCGTTGAACATTTCATGGCGTCCGCCGGGGTAGAGCTTCACGGTCACATCCCGCAATCCCGCCTGTCGGAATTGCTCGGCCACCTTGGGCACGCCGGTCCCCATGCCGCCCACGGGGTCCTGATCGCCGCCAAAGAAATAGACCGGCAGCCGCTTGGGCATTTTTTTCAGCTCATCCAGGTGGCGCAGCCGGTCCAGCCCGCGGAACATATCCCGGTAGCCCGCCGCAGTAAACAGAAAGCCGCAATGGGGGTCTGCCACATATTTATCCACCTGGGCCGCATCCCGGCTGAGCCAGTCATAGTCCGTGCGGCTGGGCGCAAAGGCCTTGTTGGATGACCCGAAGGCCAGCTTATTGACCAGAGCCGCAGGTTTCTTTCCCTGCCCCAGGGCGCACAGCAGGCCCGTGAGCGCCAGTCCCGCCTTCACCGGCCCGGTCCCGAACCAGCCCGTACCCGAGAGCACCGCGCCCCGCAGCCCTTCCCCATGCTCGGTCAGGTAGCAGCGCACCAGGAAGGACCCCATGCTGTGTCCCAGCAAAAAGTATGGCACGCCTGGATACGCCTGCTCCGTTTCCTGCCTCAGCAGCTGGATGTCATCCAGCAGACGGTCCCAGCCGTTCTCCTGGGCAAAGTATCCCTGCACCGGCGCCTTGGGGCCATGGCCCAGGTGCGTATGTCCCACCACCAGGTACCCACCCTGACACAGTGCCTGCGCCGGAGCATCATACCGGTCGATATGCTCCGCCATGCCGTGCACAAACTGCACAATCCCCTTGGGCGCGCCCTCCGGTAGCCAAAGGCGCTTGTCCAGCGTTTCTCCGGTGGATGACCGAAACGTTCCCCTGATGCACTCCGCCATGGTGACACCCTCTTTTCCTCTTGATTCACACGCATGTCTTGTGCCTTCAGTATACGAATCCCAGGGCAGAATGTCAACGGGAAATCCCGCTGGTCAAAGGCGCGTTCCTGTGCTATAATGGAAGAACAAAAGACGAAAGGATGTTCCTGCTTTATGCGTTGCAGATGCAAGAGGTGCCTTACCTATATGGTGCAGGCGGAAAGCGAGCACCTGGGCTGCGTTTGCCCGGAGTGCGGCTACCGGTGTACGGACTGCCTGGGAACCAACACCGTGGTACAAAAGGATCAGCTCAGCCGTCTGGCCTTTGATCCCCGCTTTTCCCCGGAGGCCTTGGCCCGCGCCTTTGAGGATGAGGAAGAGGACGAAGAGCCGTTCCAGCGGGACCCCTGGGCGTAAGAAGGAGGCAAGGCCATGGATCGGGTCATCCTGCATTGCGACTGCAACAACTACTTCGCCTCGGTGGAGCTGCTGGACAAGCCAGAGCTGCGGGATCAGCCCGTGGCCGTGGCCGGGGACCCGGAAGGACGGCATGGCATCATCCTGGCCAAAAACCAGATTGCCAAAAACTATGGCGTGCAAACTGCCGAAACCCTGTGGCAGGCCAAAAAGAAATGCCCCGGGCTCATTCTCCTGCCGCCGCACATGGACAAATACCGCGCCATGAGCCGCCGGGTCAACGCCATTTACCTGGATTACACCGACCAGGTGGAAGCCTTTTCCATTGACGAGAGCTGGCTGGACGTAACCGCCAGCCGTAACCTGTTCGGGGATGGGGCGGCCATTGCCGACCTGCTGCGCCGCCGGGTACGGGAGGAATTGGGCATCACCATTTCTGTGGGCGTCAGCTGGAACAAGACCTTTGCCAAAATGGGCAGTGATTACAAAAAGCCCGACGCTACCACGGTCATCACCCGGGAAAACGTATCACAGATACTCTACCCGCTGCCTGTTACAGACCTGATTTTCGTGGGAAAAAGCTCCGGGCAGGTGCTGGCGCGCCACGGAATACACACCATTGGCGACCTGGCCGCCTGTTCCATGGCGGAGGCGGAGGCCTGGCTGGGCAAGGGAGGCAAGGGGCTGTGGCTGGCTGCCCGCGGATTGGACGACAGCCCCGTACGCTGCTATGGCGAGCACGAAGCCGTAAAAAGCGTGGGCAACGGCATGACCTATCCCCAGGATCTGGTGGGGCGGGAGGCCTGCATCGCCGGGCTCACGCCCCTGTGCGAGAGCGTGGGGGCACGCCTGCGTGCCCAGCACCTGAAGTGCCGGACCATCACCCTGCAAATCAAGGACCCCCAGCTCAAGGTGATCTCCCGGCAAAAGCCTGTGGACCCGCCCACCAACCTGACCCGCTATCTGCTGCGGGAGGTTATTCAGCTTCTGGAGAGCGCATGGCCGGAAGACGCTCCGGTACGTCTGTTCACCGTAACCGCCGGATCACTGATGGACGAAAGCGCGCCCGTAACCGCTCAGCTCTCCTTTCTGGAGGAGGCTCCCCGGGAAGATCCCCGGCAACGACGGTTGGAACAGGTCCTGGACGGCCTGCGGAACCGATTTGGTCAGGATGCCATTGCCACTGCCCGGGGGCTGACGGCCCCCGCCATGCACCGCGCCGGCGAAAGTTCCCTGGAAAAAACCCCGGAAAGCCCATAAGGCCTTCCGGGGGCAGACTGTCAAAAAACCTTCAGGAGGTGTCGGAGGGGCCGCAGCCCCTCTGACTTTTCTTCGTGTAAGCCGGCTTTGCCGGCTTCGCGGGTCGTTGATTTTGCTTGCAAAATCAATTCCTTACAAATTCGGGCGACCTCTGGTTGACCGAATTTGCTTTCTCGAAAAAGTGGCGTTTGCCACTTTTTCGACACGCTGACCCCGGAAAGCCCATAAGGCCTTCCGGGGTTTTGCATGTGGGAATAGTGCTTACTCCCATTGAATGTCCAGGGCCGAACCGTCCCAATCCGCCAGAATCTCAGGATCTACGGTCTCCATGCATACAAACATCACGGTGATGGCGCCAGTCTCGGGGTAGAGCTTGGCCTCCATCTTCACATCATAGGGCAGGGTATTGATAAACCGCAGGTCGGAGTAGACGCCCACCGTTGCGTCAAACTCCAAAGGCGCGTAGTTGGTGCCATTATCCGTGTGCGGCTCCCGTTCGGTTATCTGAAAGGGCAGAGACAGCGCCGCCTGGTACATCAGCGTGCTGGTGTGGCAAATGCCGCCGCCAATGCCGCTGCCCGCGCCGCCAGTAATGCCCGCCACCTCATATCCCTTGCCGCTGGTCACCGGGCCCACATTCTCCAGGAAGGAATATTCCGTGCCGCTGGGAATCACCGTTTGATCCATCAGGCTCATGGCCAGCTTGATGTTGCGCTTGCGGTTGACATAGTAGGGGCTGCCCTGCTTGTCCCCATAGAACTGGGTATATCCGCCGATTACGTCCCCGGCCTTGGCCTCCCGCCAGGGCGTCAGGGCGTGGTATTCCACCTTGTCCGCATCAATGGACACAAATTCCCGGCGCAGCAGGGTTTCCACCGTCTCCCCGGGGGCGTCCTTGACAAAGATGGTATCTCCCACGTGCAGGGTATTGCCACCATACAGATCCTTGCTGTCCGTAATGTGCTGCTCCCCGGTCATGACCACATAGCCGTTGAGGCGGTAGGTTTCATAGCCAGGCACATCCCAACGGAAGCGGTTGAGGGAATGGTAGTGGAACAGCCACTTGTTCTTGGCATAGCCCGTATACTTGCCATCCATGGACTGCACCTTGCACCACTCGCTGCCCCAGGCCAGCACCCGCAGCTCGTCCCCCTTGCCGATTTCCTTGATGCGCCGCCCTTCGTCAGAGGGCTCCTCGCGGATGTTAAAGCGCACCCGGGTCATGCAGATATAGCGCACTTCGTCGGTTTCCGACTCCCCAATGGCCGGATAGGTCAGCAAGTCCGTGCCGCCCAGGTCCACCGTGGATGTCAGGTTGGTGGCGGTAGCCAGGTCACTGCTGGTGGCCAGTTCCGCTCCCACGGAAGGGGTAGGCTCCGGCTGCACGGGCGCGGGCGTGTACAGCTCCATATACTTTAGCCAGCTGGTTTTCGCATAGCCCGTATGCGCGCCGTTCTCCGTGCGCACCTTGCACCATTCCTCGCCGTTTTCCAGCACGACCAAGGGAGTTCCTTGGACCAGGTTGCAAATTTTTTCGGCATCTTCATCCGCCTGGGCGCGCAAATTAAACTGCACCCGCGCAAGGCACTTGCCCACAGCCGTTTCTTCCTGAGCCATGGAGACAGGTGCCGCGCTTAGCAGCAATGCGCAAACCATCAACCATGCAATGATTCTCTTCATGCGCTTTATCTGTTCCCTTCGGTTTATTTTTCCGAAATTGTTATATTACGGAAAGGCATGCTTATTGTAACAATTCCCCTTTAACTTGTCAAACCGTCCTAGACGCTTAGGGGCGCAAAGCATCCTGCCTTGCGCCCGCTGCATGAGTATTGTTACAAATGTAAATTTTGATGACGTGCATTCATTCTGCCAGGACAGGGCGCAGCATCCTGCTCTGGGTGCTTGCCGCTCAATAGCCGCCTTCCATGTCCTTGAGCGTATCCACTTCCTGAAGGGTTCCCTCCGCGTAGCGCTTCTCCGCCTCCGCCATGATGGCCGCTGTCGCGCTGACTCCGCAACGCGTGGCGCCCACCGCCCGGGCGGAAAGCACCGTATCCAGATCCCGAATTCCGCCGGAACCCTTGACCTGCACGCGCTCGGACACGCTGCGGCGCATCAGTTGCAGATCCTGGATGGTGCATCCCTTGGTGCCATAGCCGGTGCTGGTCTTGACAAAGTCGGCGCCGGCCTCCTCGCTGAGGTGACAGGCGGTCACCTTCTGTGCATCGGTGAGATAGCAGGTTTCCAGGATCACCTTCACCAGGGCTCCTGCTTCATGGGCCACTTGAACAATCTGGCGGATCTCATCCCGTACATAGTCCTCGTCTCCGCCCAGGAGCTTGCCGATGTTGATGACCATGTCCAGTTCCGTGCAGCCATCCGCCAGGGCCTGCTTTGCTTCCGCAACCTTGATGGCCGTGCGGTGCGTGCCGTGGGGGAAGCCAATCACCGTGCACACCTTCACATCGCTGCCCCGCAGCAGGGAGGCTACCAGCGGCATATCGCAGGGCCGGGCGCAGACGCTGGCCGTATCATAGCGCAGGGCCAACTCGCAGCCCTTGCGGATATCCTCGTCGGTCAGGAAAGGCTGAAGGGTGCTGTGGTCCAGCATTTTGGCAATGTCATGGGGTGTAAGCCGCATCGCAAAAACCTCCTAGATTGAATTGCTCTATTTTTTCACGAAAATGCCCAATAAAGTATCATTCGCGGCCCCGGTAAGAAAAGCCTTCACGGCGCGGGAATTTTTTCACGCCAGAAAGCCTTAAGCAGCGTTTGGGGATTTCCCCGGCGCAGCGTCCAGTGCTCCGGGCACAGCTGCCGGTATTCCCGCTGCAAATAACGGTCGTCCATCAGCAACGCCACGCCCCGGTCTGTTTCCGTGCGGATCACACGTCCCACCGCCTGGGCCACCTTTTGCATGCCGGGAATCCGGTAGGCATAAGCAAAGCCCTGGCCCAGCTTTTCCTGGTAGTACGCCCGGAGGGTTTCCTGGAACAGGTTCACCTGGGGCAGGCCCACGCCCACCACCATCACTCCATCCAGGGCCGTGCCCGGCAAATCAATGCCCTCAGCAAAGATTCCCCCCAGCACGCACAGGGAGAGCACCGGTTCCCTCCCGCGCAGGTAAGGTGCCAGGAAGGCATCCCGCTCCGCCTGCCCCATGGCGGAGGTTTGGCACTGCCGTGGGAGATCCTCCAGCAAGGCGTCCACCTGCCGCAGATAGGCAAAGCTGGGAAAGTACACCATATATTTCCCCGGATGGCTTTCCACCAGCTGCCGGATACGGGTTGCGATCAGTTCCGCGGTATCCGCCCGGTGCGCATAGCGGGTATTGATGCTCTCCTGCACCACCAGCAGGTTTTCCCTGGGAAAAGGGGACGGCATGGCAAAGCATGCATCCTCCTCCCCGCCTCCCAGCAGACACTTCATGTCCTGGAGGGGCGAAAAGGTAGCGGAAAAGTAGACCACCCCATGGAGGTGGCCCGTAACCTCCTCCAAATGCGCCGCCACGTCCAGGGCCAGCACCGTCAAGCGTACATCCCGCCTGCCCTGCACCAGGTAAGCATAACCCGACTGATCCCGCCGCATGACCCGCACAAACCCCAGCACTTCCCGGAAAATGTCCCCCATGCCCTGGGCGCTGTCCCCCCAGGCAAGGCCTTCCATGGACGCACCCTGTAACGCATCCAGGGCATCCTCCGCGGCGGCGGCCAGCTTCTGAGGCAGAGCCTCCAGCCGCGCCTCCGTCCCTGGAGGTTCGGGCGCAGCCTCGTTCAGCCGCCTGAGCAGCTCGGTGAGCGCCTTGTACAGGGGATGCCGGCGTCCCGCCGCCTTTCCAATTCCCTGGCGCAAGCGGCGCAGCGCAGCGCCGTCCAGCCTGCCGGAAAGCATCTTCCGGGCACGCCCCAGCAGGTTATGCGCCTCATCCACCAGCAGCGTCACGTCGCCCCGGCGGTCAAAAATGCGCTGAATGTGCACCGCCGGATCAAAGGCATAGTTATAGTCGCAGATCACCACATCCGCCAGCTCCGCCAGAGACAAGGAAAACTCAAAGGGGCACAGCAGGTGCTTGTCCGCCATGGCCCGCACGGCATCCCCGGTCCAGTCCTGCAAATGCAGCATTTCCAGCAGCGCCTCCTGGTCACGGAGGAAATGCCCCCGGGCCCGTGGGCACCAGTCGGGATGGCAAACTGTAGGATGCGGGCATTGCCGCTCCTTCGCGTTCAGGGTGAGCACCCACAGGTTCAGGCCCTGGGCCCGCATGCGTTCCACGGCCTCCAGGGCACCCTGGCGCTGGGTGGTGCGGGCCGTGAGGTAATAGACCTGCCCCGTCAGCCCTTCCCCCAGCGCCTTCAGCGCCGGAAACAGCGCCGCCGTGGATTTGCCCGTCCCCGTGGGCATGCTGGCAAACAGCCGTTTACGCCTGCGTATGGCCGTGTAGACCTGTACCGCCATTTCCCGCTGTCCAGCCCGGTACGCGGCAAAGGGAAAGCGCAGGGATGCCAAGGAACCATTCCGGGCCAGGACGTGCGTGCGGCGAATCCGCTCCCGGGCCAGGTATGCTTCGGCCAGGGTATCAAAAAGCGCCTGGCACCGCTCAGCGGTCCAGATTTCCTCAAAGCACGCGCGTTCCTTTCCCCGGCGGTCCACATACACCACGCGGAGGCCCACCCACGGCCGGGTTTCCTCCTTGCATACCATGGAGCCATAGCATGCGCATTGTGCCCAGTGGGCCGTGGCAGGTTCCGCGGGCGGCTCCCTGCCCTGCCATAATTTGATTTCCTCCACGCAGGGCGGGTCTTCCCGCCAGGCGTCCATGCGGCCACCCACCACCAGCCGCCAGGGCTCCGGGTCCTGCACCGGGATCTCGATAAACACCGGTTTTTCCGCTGTCCAGGTATCCCCCAGCAGGCGTTGGCGGGCCTTGTGCCCCAGCATGCCTTCCTGCATGTCCCGCAGTCCGCCTCCGGGGCGGATATCCTCCCCATGGTGGGTGAATTCCACCAGCTCCCGGACGGAGATTCTGCATTCTTCCACGGCTTCCTCCACCATCTTCCCCCGGGAGATCAGGTTCCCTCCAACGCCCGGAGGATCTCTGCTGACAGCGTCACCCGCTTTTCCGGCCAGCGAGCCCCATAGTGCCGTGCCAGGGCCTCCGTGGGCAAGGAGAGCATCAGGTTCAGGGTAGGCTCGGCCAGATTGTCCGTGAGGGAAAGCATCCAGTCCTTCTCACCGATTTGCTGCAGCAGCGCCGTTGCGGGCAACGGGGGCATGGGCTCGTTTTCCGTGTACCCTTCGCTGAGGGCCCGGGTCACGGTGGTATAGACCGCCTGCGCCGCGCCTTGCCAGCGTTTGCGCAGTTCCCCTTCGGTCACATGCCGCTCCACCGTCAGGGACAGATCCAGCAATGCGCTGTCCCCCTCCAGCATACGCAGGCGCAGGCATTGCCGTCCTCCCTTCATGGGAATGGCGTCCGCCTGGTTCTGCTGTTCCGCCCGGAACTGTGCTTTCCAGCGCGCAGCGCCTGCCTCCAGGGCCTGGCGTCTGCTGGCGGGAATATGGCTGTCAAAGCTGTCCAGGGTATAGCGCCCCTGTTCCGTCAGCTCGTAGAGGCTGCCCAGAGCATGGTGGCACACCCGCACTTGCCCCATTTCTTCCAGCTCGCACAGGTTCAGCTGCAGGATAAAGTAGTTCATCACATCCTCCTCCACCATAAAGCGCAGGAGTTGCAACTGCGTCACGCCCCCCAGGCAGCGAAGTGCCAGCAGAATCAGCAGCTTCTGCTCGCTTTCGGGAACGTTTTTTCGTGTCATGCTCTGTTTTCCTCCTTTCCACAGGTTCAGCAAAGCCCCTCAAACATTACTGTCTGAGGGGCTTACTACCCAATTGCACAGGGCATGCCGGCAAGCAAAAGCAACCACACCGGCATAGCCCCAGCCGTACACTCGGGTTATGTCGAATTCCTTAGGCCATGAAGGGCTTGATGTCGTTCATCAGGTCTTCGCAGTCATCAGAGTACACTTCCAAAGTGATCGGCTTGCTCAGGTCCAGGCTGAAGATACCCAGAATGGACTTCGCGTCCACCACGTGGCGACCGGCACGCAGGTCCATATCGTAAGGATAACGGTTGACCATGTTTACAAAGGTCTTGACATTCTCAGCCAGACTCAGCTTGATGTTGATGGATTTCATGCTTCAAAAGCACCCCCTTCTATTTGGTACGAAACCAGTATACGCTACTCCGCTGGAAAAATCAAGGGAAATCCCGTGAAGATCCCAAAAAACTTTCTGTAAATAATGCTTTTCCCCATCAAAAATGCCAAAAAGCAAGATTTCTTTCAACTTGCTAAAAAGGCGGGAAAGCCTTATGCTGCGCGCGATTCACCGCCTGTATCGCAATGAACCGCTTTCCAAACGCAACACACGCAACTTTATCACATTGTGTCCTGGCTATTTTCCATCCGCCAGCATATGCCGCGCACACGCACAGCGGTTTCTTCCATGGGTTCTTCACATCCTGCAAGGACCTGTTCTTTCCGTCCATACTTTCCCACAGATTCCAGCGTGCTCATGGCTGGCATACGTTCTTTGGTGGTCAAACGGAAGCGGTGCAGCGCATCCACGGCAGCACTGAAGCCAAAGCTTTTTTCCCGCCCATTCAGGCTCACTGTATAACGCCGAGCGTCACAATCAAAGGATATCCGTACCATTAGGGGTTGCCCCAGGGCATAGTCCATCCAAGGATCGGTCCGTCCGTCTCCGCGCACCCACAGCTTGCTATCGGCACGGAAGACCAGTCGAATAGGTGTACGCCCCTGCTCGTTCTGTATTTCCAGCATAATGCCCCCGGCCACATGCTCTACCATCAGCTCCAGGCACAGTTCCCCTTGGCGCGCTGCCGCAAAGTTTGCCTCCACCGCAGCCAGATCATAGGGGTCGCGGTCCCGCAGGACCAGCTCACCCGCCTCTGCCGTCACCGGGCACCACACGGGGGCATAAACGCTCAGCTCCCGGGGAATGCCTGCCGTAAAGCGCATGTCGCATGCCGCACTTCCGGTGGATGCAATGGGTACGGGAATATGGCTGATCCAAATGTCTTCCTTGTTATTGCTATACGCCAGCCACACGTCACCATCGGGGCTTTGGGGATTGCATTCGGCAATGCCGCGCATATACTGTGGACCCAGGTTTTTGTCCAAGCCTCCATATCGCTGGGGGGACATCTCTCCGGTAATGGCAGCCATGCCTCCAAAGTGGTATCCGTTCTCCCCCGTAACCGCCGCAATTGGCCACCGGTGCTGACCATCCGTTGTGGGGTTATACATCAGGACATAGCGACCATCGGATGTGCGCTGCCCCCATACCTTTCCGGTGGCAGTACATATATCCTTTTGCCGTGCTGGTTCCGTCCAGCTTTTCCCACCATCATGTGAAAAGGAAACCAGTCCTTTTTTGTACATGCCGATCATTTCTTCCGGCCCCACGGTGTAAAAAGACAGTGCCTCCGCGCCCGGCGTAGGAAAGAGATGACGGTCAAAACGCTGCTCCTCATACATTTGCCGGAGTACCGCGCCATTCTCCATAAGCTCATCACATGCATCAATGAGCAATGGGTCCCCGCTCTTCTGGTAGGGTGCAAATACCGGCGTGTTGGCCTCCGTATACCCCGCAGCTTCGTTATACATCAGAAACCATGTGCCTTCCGCCAGGGTTCCATCCTCACGGACGCGGCGCACCGCTCGTCCAACGCCCCAACCATCGCAGGGTGCGCTAACGTGCCGGTCATGCACAATGCCGTAGAATGAGAGAACCAGCAGTGCACCATTTGAGCCATGAAAGAAGCCCATACGCTGGTGCGGAACCGTCAGTGCCGTATCTTCCAACAATGCACTTCGCGGCCCTCTGTACGGTGCCGTGGGTACTCGCACCGTGGGAAAAGCCACCACAGGTTTGCTCCAGTGCACGCCATCGGTACTGGAGGTCAATAGCGTATGTCCAGGTACCTCATGTTCGCTAACGGGGTTGGACAGATATTCCAGAAAAAAGCGTCCATATGCCCAGGCCAGCATTGCCGCGTGGTTGTATGTCCAACCCGTTCCTTCCGCCCACTCCGGGTGAGCACGATTCGCACGCAGCACCTGATAGCTTTTCACCCCAGTCACGTGAGGCAGCGCCCCATCCTGAAAGCGATTATCCGCACAGCACGGATTGTCCACGCGTATCAGATCATCCCGCATCGTTCTGCTCTTCCTTTTCTTGTTTTTTGCCCAGAAAAATCACAGACCCCTGCATGCCCACAGGCTGAATATAGTTAAAGAATGACAGTGGATCCCGATGACGGAAAAACAGTGGCAACGTAAACTCCACCATCAGCGTATGCGTGCCGGGCCGGGCCTCCCCCACCGCGAACCGATACGGCGGTGCAAAAGCAGTGCCCAATTCCTGACCGTCCAGAAACACGCGTACTGCGCCATAGGCCTCCAATTCCAGCATGCTGCATCCTGACGGAAGCACGATTTCTGCCTGGCAGCTGGCAACCCCAGCATATCGCGGGAACAAATCCGTCAGCCTGACCGGTGCATACCGGAGCACAGGGCTCGGAGCATTTCCCCCCTGACGCACCTGCCATGCAGGGGACGTCTGGCTTAACCGTTCATCAGGCGCCAGGGCACACGGTTCCGGCCACCCCTGCCGCCATTCTCCCACCAATACCAGTTGTCCTGGCTGAAGGCTCACCTGCCACTCCTTCTCTCCTGGCAAGGAATAGCAGCGTTTCTCCAGGGGATCATATGCAACCGCTTCCCGCCATAGGGGACCGCAGAAACGGAATTTCGTTGCCTGACGGTCATCCTCATTGAACAGTACCAGGATCATTCGGCCCGACTTTTCATAGGGCGTGCAATGCACCAAGGCGTTTTCCTCACATGGTTGCACGGGCAATGTGCATATTCTACGCGCATAATCCGCCACTTGCGTAAGCGGCACACATTCACACCCCCGGATCAAGGGGGAAATATCAGCATCGCCATCGCTGCATCCCTGAGGCCATGCCTCCACAAACGCGATCCGGCAACCAGCCTTGCGCAGCATTTTCACTCGCTCAAAAAGCTTGCGTGGCCACAAGCGCCCTTTGGGAATGAAAAGAACCTTGTAACGACCTGGGCGCAAATCATCCACCGGCACAATCTCACAAAAGATTTGGCGTTGGTTTAGCACTTTCACCACGGCTTGCGCCTGCATGGTTTCCTTACCGCAGGCCCACTCGGCCTCCGCATGATACAATACGCCCACCTGGCAGGGAATCACGCCCCCGTCCAGTTCTTCGGCGCAGCGCCCCATGCCGCGTAACAACTGGCCAATGAAAGGTTCCAAAGGATTAGACGCTCCAAAATGCGGGGGTGAATCCGGGTCTGGGCAGGGTTGCAGCGAAAAAGCATGGGGAGTAAAATAATTGATCCCCCTGGATAGCAGCAGATTGGCCAGATAACGCATTTCTGCCATATCCTCCTGCCATCCGTAAGCACCGAAAATCTCGCAAAGCGCCCGCCCCTGTTTCTTCGGGTCCAGCTGAGCACAGGAGACCGTCATTTGCGGAAGCATATAGCGGAAAAAGTCATCTGACGCTTCAAAGTCCTGGGATTTCCACGCGTGGGTTGTATCCCGGAATTCCGGCTTTAGCTCATGCAGCACATAGTCCATGCCCGCCATATCCTGCCCGCTCATCGCCCGGAAAAAATGGCCCGCTCCTTGACCAAGGCGGCTGTGCGCACCATTCTGTTCTATTACGTGTCCTATATACTGCACGCCATGTGCCCGGCACCATTCTCCAATGGGCTGCGAATAGCACTCCGCGTACAGCCGGCTGACCGTATCCATCAGCGCATAGCGGATGCGAGGCGTGTCCGGGCCAATATCGTACCACAGCCCAGGCAGCAATCGACGGGCAGGCACGCCCAATTGCAATGAAAGCAGTTCCGGCATATCCAGCCTCCAGGGAATGGGCAGCTGTGGATATTCCCCTAGCACCGCCTTACATCCACGGCCAGCTCGCAGCGCAGGCTCGTCCGAGAAAAATCCCCGGAAGGTTTGGCCGAATTCAGCCCCCAGGTGATCGTAATGCGCCTGATAAACCGTTTGGATCATCAGCTGTCCCCCTTGCGGCAACAGCGGATTCACAAAGGCTTGCGGTGGATTGCGCTCAGTTACGTAGCTGGCCGTGAGCACAAACACCCGCCATACGCCCTCCGGTACATCCCAGTGCACCAGACCATCCTGCACGCATTCGGTTAAATCTATTAAGTCGGTTACAGCCCAGCCACCCAAATCTACAAACTCTTCCCGCAGGTGGCTCTCTGTGCGCCGGCCGGCCACTACGGCAACCAGCGTCTCCTTGCTTCCGTCCGGCTGCGCCAGCACATATCCGCCCGCTTTGGGCCCCACCACATCCATGTGCCGTTCCGTCATCAGCATGCGTTGCCAAGGTGTGCCCCGAGCTGCCCCATTGGCAAAGCCGGAGGGAAAATGCGTATCATCCAGCAGATAGTAGGTTAGTCCGTGCTCCTTACATGCAGATGTCAAAACGTCTATATCGCGCCACCAGGTCACCCCTAAATAATCAGGATGGGTGCGAGACTCTGCGCAAAACGCCCCGCATCCTGCCTCAGCAATGGCTGCGACTCCCTGCCGGATGGCTTCCGCGCCTTCCCCGCGTAACCAAAGGAAGGGTAACAGATGTGCTTGGCGCATACAGTTCTCCTTTCATTTTAGAAAAATAGTATCGTTTGCAATAAGGTTTCTCCAGCGTTTCCTGCCATACTACGCAGTAACATGCGTAAAGGCCCGGCGGTCCATGCCGCCGGGCCACCGGGCTATTTATTCCTTGCCCAGCGCTGCATTCCACGCAGCGTTATAAATTTCTTCCATTTCGGCGGCGCCGGCCTCACGGGCTGCGGCAATCACCTGATCATAATTTTCAATGGGTTCTTCGCCAGTGATGTACTTGTCAATTTCCTGATAGACCATGTCTTCCACCCGGGTGAGCAGCTCCTTGTAGCGCTCGGTCTGCTCGGCAGTGAGCGGCGGCTCAATAACGGGTGCGCGCAGGCCAGCATCGTTGTTGATCATTTCCTTGGTTTCCGCGTACGCTGCCTTGGCTTCATCGTCCATCAGATACTGCTCCATCTGGCTCTGTGCGCCGGAATCATTGTAGGGAGCAATGTCCAGCAGGCCCAGACCATACTTAGCCTGGAGATCATACATCGCCGTGGAGGAGCCGGTGGCAGCAACCTCTGCCAGGATCTCTTCCTTGATGTAGGGCTTGCCATTTTCGTCATACTCGAAGGTTACGCCTTCCTTGCCATAGCCGTTCACATCCGCGCCCTGATCAGTATAGCACCAATCCAGGAAGGCCAGGCAAGCATCCAGATTCTCGGTGGAGGAGGAGATCACCCACGCCTGTGTGGTATGGTCCAGGTCATAGCGGAAGTTGCGGGTTTGTCCCAGCGAGTTGGTCATGGTGGGGATTACGCCCAGGTACGCATCGGGCTCAATGGCTTGCAGCGCAGCATTGAACTGGCTGGCAAATCCGCTGTTGTCAAAGTACATCAGTGCCTTGCCAGAGGACATTTTCTCTTTCCACTGATCCACGGTGTTGCTGGCATAGTCAGGATCCAGCAGGCCCTCGGTATACAGCTTGTTCAGGTAGGACAGCACTTCCTTGAAGTTTTCGTGCGCCGGGCCATAGACCCATACGCCGCCCAGGTCCTCATCATAGTACATGGTGGAACCGGAGCCCAGAGGATAGGCCATGGTGTCCATGACCTTCCGGGTGGAAGTGGTGGAGCCACCCTTGCGGTTGGTCAGTGGGATTGCATCGGGGTTCTTCTCCTTAAAGACCTTCAGCACTTCGTACAGCTCATCAAAGGTGGTAGGTACCTCCAGGCCATACTCCTCCAGCAGATCCAGGCGGATCACAGGGAACTGTCCGCTCAGGGCACCGTCGTGGGGAGAGGCACGGAATAGCGTGGGTGCTGCGTAATAGCTGCCGTCGATGGTCAGCATGGAATAGCTGGGGTTGCTGTCCAGCAGGGCAAACAGGTGAGGCAGCTGATCCCGGTAATCACTCAGGTTGATGAACATATCGTCCCGGGCATAGTTCTTAACATCCGCGTGGTCCAGCAGCATAATGTCCGGCATATCGTCGGTGCGGATCAGCACCGCTTTTTTGTCGGCATAGCTGTCTTTGGGAGGAGTCTGAACATCCAGCTGAATATTCAGCAGTTCCTTAACGGTTTGTACCTTCAGGGAATTCGGGTCAATGGTCTGGGAGGGGTTCTCATCGCGCATGATGCTGATGGTTACCGTTTCCTCGCTAAACCAGGTGTCGGGATGGGATTCTGCCATGGCAGGCGCCACTGTCATCGCCAGTGCCAGCGCAAGTACCAGGGAAAGCCAACGCGTCTTCTTCATGGTTCATACTCCTTTTCTTTTTTTATGTCAAGCTCACGCTTAACCTACCCCTATATCAGCCCTTCACGGAACCGATCATCACGCCCTTGACAAAGTAACGCTGTACGAAGGGATACACCACCAGGATTGGCAGTGTCGTGACAATAATTGCCGCGGCGCGGAGCGTAGCATCCGTTACCGAGAAAGTGGTGGAACCGCCTGCCACGCCGGCCTCTTCCGAGAACAGCCCCGCAATGAGCATATTCCGCAGCATGATTTGCAGGGGATACAGCTCCTTGCTGTTGATATACAGCATCGCGTTGAAATAATCATTCCAATGGGAAACAGCGTAGTACAGCAGCATGGTAGCCAGCACCGCCTTGGACAGGGGCAATACAATGCGGCACAGGATCACCACATCGTTGGCGCCATCCAGTTGCGCGGACTCAATCAGGGATTCCGGAATCGCCTGAAAAGAGGTGCGAATAATAATCATGTTGTAAGTGCTGATGGCTACCGGCAGCACAAGCGCCCATACGGTATCCAGCAATTCCAGTTCCTTCACCACCAGGTACAAGGGAACCATGCCACCGGAGAAGAACATGGTAAAGGTCACCATAAAGGTAAAGAACTTACGGCCGGAAAATTGCTTTCGGGTTAAAGGATAAGCACACAGGCTGCTCATTACCAGATTTATGAAGGTACCCAGCACCGTATAAAATACGGAGTTCTTCATATACATGAACAGATCGCCCTTCAAAAACTGCCGGTATGTATCCAACGTAATGTTCTGGGGAAGGAAGGTCACCTCGCCCCGCATTACGTCCAACCCATTGCTGATGGACACAATAAACTGATAATACAGCGGGTACAGCGTAATTACCATAATCACGCCCAGGAAGAGATAATTGAAAACATTGAATACCCGCCGGGAAGTTTTACGGTCATCGATCATTGTCTCTCTTCCCTCCTTACCACAGGGACGTTTCCGTAACGCGGCGGGAGATTGCATTGGTACCCGCCACGAACAACAGCGATACCACAGACCGGAACAGATCAACACCCGTTGCGTACTCAAAGTCCCCGCCAATAATTCCCCGCCTGTACACATATGTGGAAATAACGTCCGATACGGATTGATTGCTGCCTGTCATCATCAGCAGGATCTTTTGGTAAGAAACGTTCATGATTTTACCCATGTCCAGGATCAGCATTATGATAATGGTAGGCATAATGCCTGGTAGCGTAATGTGCAGGGTCTGTTGCCAGCGTCCAGCGCCATCAATACGGGCCGCCTCATACAGTTCCATATCCAGTCCAGAAAGCGCGGCCAGATAAATAATGGAACCCCAGCCCACCGTTTGCCATACGTTGGACCCGATGTACATGGGCCGGAAATACCCAGCCGCCACCATGAACGGTTTGGATTCGATTCCTAGTGCATTCAAGGCCTGGTTAACAATACCTGTGGAGCTGAACATGGTGCTCAGCATGCCCACTACTACCACGGTGGAAATAAAATGAGGCAAATACGATACAGTCTGCACCAGTTTTTTATATTTCTGGTTGCCTACTTCGTTCAGCAGCAGTGCCAGAATAATAGGTGCCGGGAATGAAATAATCAAGTTTGCCAGGTTCAGCACAATGGTGTTTTTGAATACCGTCCAGAAGTATGGGTCCTCCACAATCTGTTCCATGTACTTCAGCCCTGCCCAAGGACTGCCGAACATGCCCAACTTGGGCTTAAAATTCTTGAACGCAAGCGTAACGCCGTACATGGGCCAGTAGCAGAAAATAATGTAATAAGCCGCGGGCAACAGCATAATAAGATACAGCCACTTGTCCCTGGCAAACGCCCGCGTCAACCGACGCTTCAGGGTGTTTTTTTTAGGCATTGGTGCAGCCGTCATCCTGTGTTCCTCCATTCTCTACAGTCCTTTCAAGTTTGCATGCATCACAGCAATCATTTCTTTATTGATGGAAAAAGTCAGATACATCTCCTGTCCTTCCACCAACACACAAGGGTACCCATATACGCCATTCTTGTCTATGCCAGGATATCTACCCTTGTATTGCGCATCAGCCAGCAAATAATGCTGTGTCCAATCCAATCCATCCTCTGAAAGTGAAAGTGCCAACACATGACGTGTTCTGGGAGGAAACGGGTCCGGTGTGCCAACGTAATAATATCGGCCATCCGGCAACCGGTCCATAAAGAATTTGGTCCGGTTATCTGTAAAAGCCGTTTGCTCGGGCAGGGACCAGCTTTCTCCTTCGTCATCGCTATGGCAAGCCCATAGCCACGGAGTGGCGGAACGCAAATACAGCCACATTCGGCCGCTATCTTGCTGAATGAAGGAACCTTCGCACAGCGACACGTGCGTGTCGCTGACCAATCCGGGCATGTCATCCTCTTCCCGCACATCCTCCGGGCGATTACCATATCCCTGGGGAAAGACCTCCACTTGCTGCCAGCCGTGAATACCGTCCTGCTCATCGGAGTAGCACTGATAGCGGCCACCGCAGGAAAATAATCTTCCTGACTGAAGGCGGCGCACTGGCATGTTCCCGCCAAAGCACGGCAGGGGGCTCTCATCGCTCCATGACCGACCGTCAACACTGGTTTTATACCAGGTCCCGTGCCAAACGCGGCCCGCGCTGCCCATCTGGCGCCGGCCCTGCTTAAGCACCTCCGGGCGATAAGAAAATTTCAAATAATAGACAATCAGTTCGTCTCCGTTGACATAAAAGCCCGAAGGGATCAGGACGCCGTTTTCCACATTGTCCGGTTGAGCCAGAATTTGCGGTTCATCCCAATGGACAAAATCGTCGCTGCCAGTGAACATAATGCGCTGGCCCACGTCATCCTCATGGCACACGCCACTGCTGAAGCACAGGAAGAATCTACCCCGAAAGCGCGTTAGGAACGGATGATGTGCATAATTCCATGCCTCCGTAGGCTGAAATACCAGATGAAGTTCCGTTTCCAGCTTGGGGCGCTCCATGCCGAGGAAATAATGATTGCTTATCCCCTCCAGCATTGTCTGTCACCTCCCGCACCGATCGTTCATCAATACTGAACGTAGTTCTATGTAATTTATTCTATCACTCCCCCACTATCTTGTCAACAGTTCCAATAAAAAATATGTTATTATATGAAATGCCCAATATTATGGAAAATAGGCGCGGGACTATTGACAGCATTCCAAATATATACTATTATATACGCGTTCAGTATTACTGAAAGGCGTATAGGATATATGAAAAGGAGCTAGGGGTATGGATACACACCACTATCAAGGCGTATGGCCAGTTATGATCACTCCTTTTACCGCTGACGGCGAGATTGACTATGCTTCCCTGGAGCGGCTCATTGCATGGTATGAGCAGGGCGGTGCTACAGGTCTGTTTGCGGCATGTCAGTCCAGTGAAATTTTTTATTTAAGCTTACGGGAGCGGGTAGAGCTGGTACGTTTTGTAAAACAGCACGCCCACGTACCGGTGATTGCCTCAGGCCATATATCTTCCGGATTAACAGATCAGATAGAAGAACTGCAAAGCATATGCCAAACAGGTGCGGATGCCTTGATCCTAATCACCAACCGGCTGTGTGACCCTTCGCACCGGGAGCAGAGCCTTCTTCCACGCTTGCAGCAGATCATGTCCTGCCTGGACCCCGAGATTCCTTTAGGGTTTTACGAATGTCCTTACCCTTTTAAGCGGCTCATCTCCGATGATGAACTGCAATGGTGTGCCGAGTCAGGCCGGTTTGCATTTATGAAGGACACCTGCTGCGATATGAAGCAGATTCGGCGCCGTCTTGCACTGCTCAAGGGGAGCCCTTTGCAGCTGTTCAATGCCAACTCCGCCACGCTATTGGACTCCCTGCGTGCCGGCTGCGCAGGATTTTCCGGAGTTATGGCGAATTTCCATATTGATTTGTATAGCTGGCTGACACGGCACTGGCAGGAGTTCCCTGAAGAAGCCGAAAAAGTGCAAGCGTTCCTTACCTGCTTTTCCGAAATCGAACGGCAATACTATCCGGTAAATGCAAAATACCATCTCCAGGCGATACTTCATGTAATCACCGATATTTACGCACGCACAATGCCTGCTTCCGGCTTGACGGAAACGTTCCGCAGTGAAGTGCGTCAAATGCACCTGGCTGCTGAATTCATACGGCAAACTATTTGTAAGGAGTGAGCGCCCCTTCACGGCATTCGGGTTCTCTCCTTGCTTAGCATTACCAACGGAAGGAGTCTCTCCCCTATGCCTGATGATTGCAATGTAAAGTCCCTGGCCCGTGCCATGCAGGTGCTGGAATGTTTCTCCGTGGAGCAACCCGAACTGGGCCCCTCTGAGATCGCCAAAACACTGCACATGCAAAAGAGCACCGTTTACAATATCCTCAGTACCTTTCAAAAATGTGGCTATCTTTGTAAAAATCCACAAACGGCCAAGTACTATCTGGGACTAAAAGTGCTGCATCTGGGCTATATTGTAAACAGTCATCACGGTTTGCGGGACCATTTTCTGCCTTACTTGAACCAGATTGCACAGCAAACCCATGAAGTATGCTATTTCGGAATTCTCAATGACCTGGAAGTGCTCTATCTGGAATCCGCCTATCCCTCCGGTCAACAGCACACTCGGAATATTCTGGGTGAGCGTGCGCCGCTTTACTGCACAGGTATCGGTAAAGCCATGTTGGCCTTTATGCCTCCAGAACAGGCCGAGCAGGTCATCAACGGTCCGCTCAAGGCATATACCGGCTGCACCATCTGTGATCCGGCCGTTCTGCGAAATCATCTGGAGGAGATTCGTGAAAACGGTTATGCCGTAGATAATATGGAGCATGAGTTCGGCATTCGTTGTGTAGCAGTACCTGTGTTTAACAGTGCCGGTAAAGTATTTGCCGCGGTAAGTGTATCAGGTCCTTCGCCGCGTTTTGACCCCGAAACCATTATCAGGGATGCGCGTATGATCTCATCGATTCTGCAACCTGTGCAGCGCTGTACCTGATGAATCGTACTGGTGGACAGCACCGCTGCACAAAAAGAGCTGTGGCAGGCCAATGGTCTTCCACAGCTCTTTTTTGATTCGTTATTCTGCCTGTACCGTTTCCTCCGGCACGAAGTCGCGTACCAGAATGTCCATCAGCTTCACCGCATTGGCCTCGTTGCCGCCGGTTACCAGGATGCACCAGTACATATCCTCCAGGTCGCCCAGCCCAAACTGCTCCATGCCTGTAAAGTCCTGGGCAGGAATGCCGTACAGATGCTTTTCGCCGGTCTCCGAGTTGGTGCGCCACCCCGCACTGACATCCAGCCCCTTGATGTCCAGCGCGCCTTCGTCAATGTACGGTTCCAGATCAATCAGCGCGCCCTGGCCGGCATAGTTGACAAAGTTGTCTTTATCCAGCAGGTAGATGTCTCCCTCACCCGCCATGACATAGGTGGCCAGCTGTATGGCGCCGTAATAATCGTCGTTGGTCACGGAGAGGAAAATGCTCTGCATCTGCTCCATGTCAGACATTTCCGTTTGACGGATGTTCTCCAGGTAAGCATCCAGTGCTTCCTGATCGCCATAACCCGAGCAGAGATAAACATCCACAATCTTCTCCGCCGGGGGACGATAGGCCGTGGTGGTGTAAATCAGGTTCCATCCCAGTACGCATAGCACCACCAGCAGCAAATATTTCCAGGAGTTGTAGGCCAAGTGGTGCTTCAGCCGCTCCTTGGTCAAGGGTGTTTTCATGCCTTTGCTTCCTTTCCAACCATTGTTCCGCACAGAAAAGGCACATGCGCCACAGGGCAAAGGGACTGTCTGCCTTTCCCGGGTGCATCTGCCGTCATTTTTCCCACACGCGCTCTTTCCGCAAGCGTGTCATGCACCTTTGCGCCATCACGGAGCTCCGGAAAAAAGACGGCTCTCCTTCCTTTTCCCGTCCTTTCGCCCTTTTGCGCCGGTGATTTGATTTATTATAACATGGAAAAGTCAAAATGCAACCGTCCGCACGGAAAACCCGCACCCTTACAGGATCGGCTCCATCACCGCCAGGAAGTACCGGTCCAGCTCCGCGGGCGTTTGCCGCATGTGCCCTTTGATCCACCACAGCACCATCTCCACAAAGCTGCCCGCCACGTGATTGACCAGAAACTCCCGGGGCAGGTCCGGGCGTTTGCACCGTTGCGCCAGCTGCGAGCGTACCAGGCCGCTCAAGCTGTCCTTAAAATAGCGCAGGAAAATTTCGCTGCTCTCGCAGGACAGCAGGCCCAGGATGTTCCGGTCATTTTCCTGCAGGTGCTGCAGCAAATGGCAGAACATGGATTCCGGCGCATCCCCCTGGGCATCCAGACCATGGGTATGGGTTCTGTCCCCCGCCCGGCTGAGGATGTGCCCGAAAAGCTCCTCGCACAGGGCCTTGAGCAGATCGTCCTTCGTCTCAAAGTGCGCATAGAAAGTGGTACGGCCTACGTTGGCCGCATCAATAATCTCCTGTACGGTGATCTTGCTGTAGCTCTTTTCCGCCAGGAGCCCGCTGAAGGCGTCGAAAATAGCCGCTCTGGTCTTTTGCTGCCGTCTGTCCATGGTTGCTCCTTCCGAACAAATTTGCAAAAATGTTTCATAAAATACAGCGCAGCCAAATCATCCCTTGCCAGGATGGCTGCTCTTTCTTACAATAAAAAAGAACAATATGTTCGTTAGCAAATGTATTGTACGGGAAGCTTTGGCACCTGTCAAGGTCACAACGCCGTGCCATTGCGCAAAGGGGGATACTTTATGCTTAAGAAGATCAACGACTTTCTGGCCGGATGGCCCATGACCCTGGTGGGCGGCGTTTTTCTAATGGCAAGCCTGGCCGCGCCCTGGTTGGGTATACAGCTGCCCGTGGACCCCGCCTGGATTACGGTAATCGTCAGCGGGCTTCCGCTGCTCTATCTGGCCCTGTGGCGGGTTGTCCACAATACCGGCATCAGTAAAATTTCCTCTGCGCTGCTTATCTCCATTGCCATGTTCGCGGCGGTGGCCATTGGCGACCTCTTCGCGGCGGGAGAAGTGGCGTTTATCATGGCCATTGGCGCTCTGTTGGAGGACGCCACCACCAACCGGGCCAAGAAAGGACTGAAGAAGCTCATCAGTCTGGCGCCCGTCCAGGGCCGGAGGCTGGTGGATGGCCGGGAAGAGATGATTCCCGCCGCCCAGATCCGTCCCGGGGATCTGCTGCGCATTCTTCCCGGGGAAGCCATCCCGGTGGATGGCGTCATCCAAAAGGGCGAGACAACCGTGGATCAGTCCATCATGACCGGCGAATCCCTGCCGGTGGATAAAGGCCAGGGAGGCGCTGTATTCTGCGGCACCATCAACCGCTTCGGCGCCATTGACATCACCGCCACCAAGGTGGGCGAGGACAGCTCCCTGCAAAAGCTGATCCGCATGGTGCAGGACGCGGAGCAAAAGCAGGCCCCCATGCAGCGCATCGCAGATCAATGCGCCAGCTGGCTGGTGCCGGCGGCGCTGCTGATTGCCGTATTGGCCTATGTGTTCACGGGAAACATTGTGACCGCCGTTACCATTCTGGTGGTGTTTTGCCCCTGTGCCCTGGTGCTGGCCACTCCCACCGCCATCATGGCGGCCATCGGCCAGGCCACCAAACACGGGGTCATCATCAAATCCGGCGAGGCGCTGGAGAAAATGGGCAAGGTGGACACCATCGCCTTTGACAAAACCGGCACGCTGACCTACGGCCGCCTGGATGTCAGCGACGTGTGCTCCTTCGACCCTGCCCTGACGGAGGATGCGCTGCTGGCCCTGGCGGCCTCCGCTGAGGCCAAGAGCGAGCATCCCCTGGGAAAGGCCATCGTTGCCCATGCCCGCGCCAAGGGGCTATCCCTTCAGGAATCCAGCCGCTTCTCCATGGCCGCCGGCCGCGGCGTCTATGCGGAAGTCGCGGGCCGCAGACTGCTGTGCGGCAGTGAAAGTTTTCTGGAGGCCAATGGCGCAACCGTGGGGGAAACGGCCTGCACTGCGCTGGAAAAGCTCCGCAGCCAGGGAAAAGCCTCCATTCTGGTGGCCCAGGAAGAAAAATGCGTGGGCTTTATTGCGCTTTCCGACGTGATTCGCCCAGAGGCGCGGAACATGGTGTCTCGTCTGCGGAGCATGGGGGCGGACACTGTGCTGCTCACGGGTGATAATCAACGCACCGCCAACTATTTTGCCAAGCAGGCGGGCATTGCTGAGGTCCGGGCGGAACTGTTGCCAGAGAATAAGGTGAACGCCATCGAGGCCCTGCAAACCCAGGGCCACACCGTTTGCATGATTGGCGACGGGGTCAACGATGCCCCTGCCCTGAAAACCGCCGACGTCAGTGTAGCCATGGGCAGCATGGGCAGCGACATCGCCGTGGAAGCAGCCGACATCGCGCTGATGGGCGACGATATTGCCAAGGTACCCTATCTCAAGCGCCTGTCCAACGCCACGGTCAAGACGATCAAGTTCAGCATTGCCCTCTCCATGACCATTAACTTCATTGCCATTGTGCTTTCGCTGCTGGAAGTGCTCAACCCCACCACAGGTGCGCTGGTGCACAACGCCGGGTCCTGCTTTGTGGTATTGATTGCGGCGCTGCTGTACGACCGCAAGTTTGAATAATCCAGGGGAGAAGCTCCTTACAAAAAGCGCCATGCCCACTCGCTCCGGGCATGGCGCTTTGACAGTTTTGGGGACTCCACGCGGACCCGGGCAGTGCCATCACATGGCCGCGGCCAGGCGCTCCACGTGCCGCCGGGCCTGGGCCGCCAGGTCCTGTTGCTGTTCGGGGGGAAGCGGCGCATCCCCCATCAGGCCCACAAATTGGCTCACCTTCAGGCCCAGAGCTTCCTGCATATCCGCGTCGCTGCCCTGGGGGCTGACCAGGTAATAACACAGCAGGGAATCCGCCTGGCCCATACGGTGCGCCCGGTCCTCCGCCTGGGAATGTACCGCCGGGCTCCAGTCCAGCTCCCCAAACACCACGCAGGTGGCACGTTGCAGGTTCAGCCCCGAGGCTGCCCGCAGGGAAATGCAGCACAGGTTCGTCTGGCCCTGGGTGAAGCGGTCCACCGCCTGTGCCTTCTGCGCCGGCGTCTCCCGGCCGGTGATAAAGCCCGGGCGGAAGGTTTTCAGCTCCTGCTTGTAAATATCCATCACATCATGGTGATGGGCAAAAAGCAGCACCTTTTCCCCGTTTTCCAGCAGCGCGCGCACAAACTGGCACACATAGGGCGCCTTGGCCACTCCCGTGGCCCGGCGGGCCTGCTGGGAGATGCTGTCCTCCAGAATGGCCCGCTGGGACGCCGTGAGGCCCTCCCCCTGCTTCCAGCGCAACAGCTGGGGCAGCACCGGTTCCATAAGCCGGGCGTATACCCGGTCGTTCCAGTCCAGCTCCTGCACCAGGCGGCGCTTGGGCGGCAGCTCGCTGAGCACATCCTGCTTCACCCGGCGGAGCATCAGCCCCTCCCGGCGCAGGTACGCGCCCAGGAGCTCCGGCTTGGCCACAATGGCGTTGCCATAGCCCCAGCACCACTCCCGGGAAAAGCTCTCCCAGTCGCCCAGAAAATGATAATCCAAAATATTGACCACGTTCCAGATTTCCCCGCCCCGGTTGTAAATGGGCGTGCCTGACAGGCCAATCACATGCTCGCATTTCTCCGCCGCCAGGCTGGCCGCGGAGTATTTCTCCGTGCCGCTGTGGCGCAGTTCCTGCACCTCGTCGAAAATCAGCGTCCGGAAGCCCAGCCGGGGCAGGATCTCCTTCCAGCCCCGCAGCAGCAGGTAGTGAAGGATATACACATCCGCCTGAGGCAGCTCGTAGGGTTTCAGTCCATGGACCACATGCACCCGGGGTACCCGCCCATCCACCCGCAGAAAACGCAGGGTTTCCTCCAGCCAGTTGCGGGTCAGGTGCGCAGGCGGAATAATCAAGGCAGGCAGGTTTCCGCTGGCCGCCAGGTAGGCCAGGGCCTGCACGGTTTTCCCCAGGCCCATTTCATCCGCCAGCAGGCACCGGTCGTGCCCCAGCAGAAAAGCCAGGCCCTCCTGCTGAAAGGGGCGCAGCTCCCCCAGGAAGCTCCCCTGGGGCGGTACGGCGCGCTCCGGTAGCGCCGCTGCCCGCTCCCGGCGCAGGGCATAGGCCCTGGCCCCTGCCAGTGCCTGCTCCCACAGGGCGCGGTCGCTCTCCTTCACCGCCAGAGGAAAGCGCAGCATCAGCCAGCGCAGATCCCCGATTACCCGGGCATGGGCCGTGAAGCGCGCTTCGCCCCGCTTGCTGCCCGCGGTGCCGGGGAAGAGGCGCTTGCACATTTCCGTCACGTTGGGATCGCCCTTCACCGTCCAGACCTTGCTGCGCCGGTTGTAGCTCAGGGTGCCGTATACCCGGCCGGGCTCTCCCTCCACCTCCCGTAAATAGGCCGGGAGCAGGCGGTTTTCTTCCTCCGTCATAGCGCAATCCCCCACAGTTGGTTCAGGCACAGGTTCCGCAGGGGTTTTCCCGCCAGGGTAGGCGGCAGGCGAACGCTGCCCTCCGAAACCAGAATCAGGCCCGCCACTTCCTCGCAGGCACAGTAGCGGGCCAGTTGAGGCAGCAGCCGGGCTACGCCCGGCTTGCCCCGCTTGATCTCCACGCCCACGCCGCCGCACAGAAAATCAATGCGGCAGCGGGGCGCGAGTTTCTTTTCATGCTCCGCGGCAATCCCCGCGGCTGCCAGTGTTTCCCCCACCAGGCGGTGCAGGTCATATTCGCCCCGCTGGAGGGGGGCCCTGAGTACCGTCAGGGCCCGGTATACTTGCTCCATGTCCATCAATAGCCACCCGCCATGGCCTGCGTCAGCTGGCCCATGGCTCCCGCCACCTGCGAGGTGCTGGGAGCTTCCATACTGATGACCATCTGCAAATTGCTGATGGCGCTTTGCAGCGTGGCATAATTGGCGGACGCGGGATCCATGCTGTTCAGCTGGGCCTGGGCCTGCTGAATGAGCAGCTGTGCATCGGGGATCAGGGTGTTGGTTACCACATAGTTGTCCCCGGAAGATGTCCCGGGACCGTGCACCGTGCACACCGTTCCGCCGGAGATCACATTGCCGTTACCGTCATACTTGATGGTGGCGGAGGACCCCAGGTACTGGGAAAGCACATCCTCATAGGAGGTGCCAATGAACTTGTACAGCGGGTGGCCGCTGGGGATCACAATGACGCCCCGGGTCACCACATTGGGACAGTAGGCCGAAGCCAGGTCCCCGGTTTCCGCGCAGACGGACTGATTCACATGCATCTGGCAGTAGGTGGTGGGTACCGTGCCCGAAGCCCACCAGTCGGTGACCACGCCATAGCCCTTGGCATCGTTGGCGCAGGCGTCGGTGGCCAGCTGGCCGCTGACGGCACAGGTGGTGGCCTTCACCAGCCCGTACTGGCTGGGATCGCCATCCAGGATGTCCCGGTTTTCCAGGCCCGTATGAATTTTCTTCATATAGGCCTGCCACAGGGGCGCTGCGGCGCTGGAACCCGTGGAGCTGGAGGCCAGGGCCTTGTAGTTATCGTGTCCCACCCACAGCGCGGAGGAATAATACCCCGTCATGCCGGCAAAGAACACGCCCTTCTGGTCGGAGTTGGTGCCGGTCTTGCCTGCCACGGTCTGGCCGGAAATCTTGGCGGAGGTACCCGTGCCGCTGGAAACAGCATCCTTGAGGATGTCCACGGTCAGCCACGCGGTGGATTCGGAGAACACCCGGCGCCGGGTCTGGTTGGCATGGCCGTCCCAGACCACGTTCCCCTCCGAGTCGGAAATGCCCAGCACGGAGATGGGTGCCTGATACACGCCGCCATTGGCCAGGACGCCATAGCACACAGCCATTTCCAGGGGCGTAATACCGCTGGAGCCCAGGGTTACGCCAAAGGGCGTCGCGTCGATATGGTCGGGGTCCACGCCCATACGCAGCAGGAAGTCCACGGAGCGGTCCACGCCCACCAGGGTCATTTCCGCCTGCGCAGCGGCGGTGTTATGGCTTTGCCGCAGCGCCTTGCGCAGGGTTTCCGGGCCCGCATAGCCGCCTCCGCCGTAGTTCCTGGGCCAGCTGTCCTTGCCGTCGGAATCCTTCCAGCCGGAAATGGGCAAAGGCATGTTGTACACAATGCTCGCCGGGGAAGCGCCCAGCTCAATGGCCGGGGCATACACGCCAATGGGCTTGATGGAGGAGCCCACGGGCATTTGCATATCCGTGGCACGGTTGAGCGTCTTGCGCACGGTGGGACGGGTGCGGCTACCCACAATGGCCTTCAGTTCGCCCGTGCGGTAATCCAGCACCACCGCCGCAGCCTGGGGTTGGACGATTTCCGTATAGGTGCCGTCGGCATTCTTGCTCTTGTACACCTTGTCGGCAGGATCTTGCAGGCGGGGATAGTTGGTCCAGTTTTCCAAGGTATCCTCCACCGTCTCCTGGATGGTGGTGTCGATGGCCAGCTTCACCCGGTAGCCGCCGGTGCGCAGCTTTTGCTCCATGGCGCTCCGGTTCTCGGAGGTATCCTCCAGGCCTTCCATGCGCAGGAAAATATCCACTACTTCTTCCACCGCATACTCCACATAGTGGGCATATTGGTACATGCCCGTGCCCTCGCTGGGGTCCTCCTCCAGCACAGTGGCAGTGGAGGGGTCCAGGGCCTCCTGATACTGCTCGTAGGTAATAAACTGATTTTCATACATGCACCGGAGCACGTAGTCCGTACGGTTGTTGGTAATGGCTACGTAGTCCACACCCTCTTTGGAGCGGGTGTAGAAATTCCGGCGGGGATTGTAGTAATAGGGGCTATTGTTGGTGCCCGCCAGCATGGCGCACTCCCGCAGGGTAAGCTCGCCCAGGCTCTTGCCAAAATACCCCTGGGCAGCCACCTGCACACCGTAATAGTTTTCGCCCAGGTAAATGGTGTTCAGGTAGCACTCCAGGATCTCGTCCTTGGTATAGCGGGTTTCCAGCTGCAGCGCCAGATAGGCCTCCTGGATCTTCCGCTTATAGCTCAGCTCATTGGACAAAATGGTATTCTTGATCAGCTGCTGGGTAATGGTGGAGCCGCCCTGGGTGGAGGAAGAAGTCAGGTTGGACACAAAGGCGCCCACAATACGCTTCAGGTCCACACCGTTATGGGTGTAAAAGCGGGAGTCCTCCACCGCGATAAACGCTTCCTGCAAATACTTGGGCATGGCGGCCAGGCTGACGTTGACGCGGTTCTCTATTCCCTTGTATTCCGTAATCAGGTTTCCGTTGCTGTCATAAATAAAGGAGGTCTGCGCCTGATCGTCCAGCACGGTCAGGTCCAGGGTGGGGGCTGTTTCCACATAGCCCTTGGCAATGCCCACCACGATGCCCACCCCCGCCAGGCCCACCAGCACCACCAGCAGCGCCAGAATGCGAACCACATTCACCGCCACGCAAATGGCAAAGTTGGGTTTCTTGGTGGCTGGCTTGAAGATGCTGTGAGGATGGGGCTTGGGGGGCTTCACGTCCAGCGCGTCCAGATCGTCCGCCCATTCCTCCTCGCCGTCATCCTCCGGCGCATCCCAGTGATCTGCTGGGGCCTCCTGGGCCTGCTCCGGGGGAAGATAGCCATCCTGCGGAGCGTAGGCATCCTCCGGGGGATAGGCATCCGCGGGGGGATAGGCATCCTCCGGCGGGTACGCCTCCTGGGGAGGATATGCGTCCTCCGGGGGATAAGCGTCCTGAGCCGGGCGGAAAGCCCGCGTCGGCTCCTGCTCCTCCCGGGAAGGAAATCTGCGCTGATAAGCCAATGGATCGCCTCCTTAAAATGCTGAAAAAAACGTCACCGGCCGGGCAGGCATATTAGCCGCCCGCCAAGCATATTACTACACGCACCATTATAGCACACCCCCGCAAGCGGGGAAAGAGAGAAGCCGTTCCCCCTTGCTTATGCAACGAAGGAGGGGTCCCATTGACTGCATGCGCGCCGGAAAAAAAACGTGCGTCCTGGGGGCGCAAGCTGCTCATCCTGCTGGCCGTGGCACTGCTGCTGCTCTGGTTCATGCAGCAAAACCTGAATCAGGTAGTGCTTTCCATGGCCTATGCCAATGCCCAGGCCCTGACGGTGAGCGTGCTCAACCAGGCGGTGCAGGAGGTGTTGGCCACCGGCGTAAGCTATGACGACATGATGATCGTGCAAAAGGATGACGCCGGCCGCGTCTCTCTGCTCCAGGCCAATACCACGCTGATGAATTCCCTGGCCTCGGAAACGGCCCTGCATGCCCAGGCAGCACTCTCCAGCCTGGAGAACCAGTTTGTTTCCATTCCCCTGGGCGCCGCGCTGGGCGTCACTATTCTGGCCGGTTCCGGGCCGCGCATCCGGGTGCAGATCCTGCCCGTGGGCGCCGTATCCGCTCTGTTTTCCACAGAGTTTCAATCCGCGGGCATCAACCAGACGCGGCACAAAATTCTGCTCACCCTGGAAGCCACCGTTCGCCTGGTCATTCCCAACGGCGTGGAGGAGGTGGCCGTCAGCTCCCAGATGGCCGTAGCCGAAAGCATTATTGTGGGGTTGGTTCCCGACTCCTTTGTGGACGTGAACAACGATTCGGAAATGCTTAACCTGATCCCCTGAAAAAGCAATGGGAAGCGGACTGTACGCGCCGCTTCCCATGGATTACTTACATGCCCTCTGCCAAATGGTCCGTCTTCTGGCTGCTCTCGGCAGCCTTTTCCTCTTCCAGGGTGGGATTGCGCAGCTTGCTGCACCGGTCGATGCTGTGCTCCGTTTTCACCCAGTGCTGCTGCTGGCGGCGCTTGGCCAAGCCGATGAGCTGGCTGAGCGCCGCGATGACCGTGTTGACCATCACGCTCCAGATCATCAGCGGCACAGTACGCAGCCGGAAGGAGATGCCGTTGTCCATATAGTCGGCCACGTAGAACAGCATAAAATAGCTGTAGACAAAAATGCCCAATCCGCCCAGATAGGAGCCAAGCGTCACCTCGCCCGGCTCATAAACAAAGCCTGGCAACATAAGCACCAGGGAAATGGCAAGCTGAATCAGCGCGATTAGATAGGTGGACAGGCTGTACATATACGTGATAAGGCTCAGGGCTTCCCCCAGGCCAATCTTCCCCGTAAACAGGCCCTTGAACACCTTTCCCGTATTGCGCAGCGCCACAAACCAATGTCCCTGCGCCCAGCGGATCTTTTGCCGCAGGCTGGCACTGACCCGGGTGGGCTTTTCATCGTACACCCGGGTATTATGGTTCCATAAAATGCGCCGACCGTCCAGCGTGGCCTCCACCTGAATTTCAAAGTCCTCCGTCAGGGACATGGTGGTCCAGCCGCCGCGCTTGGCCAGGTAGGATGTGGTCATGGCAAAGCCTGTTCCGCCAATGGAGCAGTTCAGCCCCAGGCGATATTTGGCTTCCTGAAAGAAACGGTTGGTAATGGTATAGCTGGTATAATAGAACCATGCCACCACGCCGGCCTTGTTCTTGCTGCCCAGATAGCATTGGATGAAATCGGGCTTCTGCTTATCCAGATACTGGCTGTTCACCTCGCGGAACATATCCACATCGATAAGATTGTCCGCGTCAAAAATCATCATCAGGTCGTAGCGCTGCGCATAGTCGTCCAGCTGCTCCAGTGCCTTTTTCAGGGCAATGGGCTTTCCGGTGGGTGCATCCGGGGATTCCTTATGGGTTTCAATCACCTTTGCGCCCAGGGAACGCGCACGCTGCGCCGTGCCGTCCGTGCAATTATCGGCAATGACATAAAAATCATAAAGTTCACGGGGATAATCCATCCGCTGAAGGTTTTCGATAATATCGCCAATAACCTTTTCCTCGTTATGCGCCGGCACCAGCACCAGGAAGCGGCTCTGGGGCGCATGATCGGCATAATCCTTCGTCCGTCGCCGAAAGCCCAAAACTGTCAGCACCATCTGATATACAAGCATGAACATCAGCCAGCCGCTCAGCAGCGCTGAGATTGCCTGTAATATAGATTGCAGAACTTGCAACAGAAGTTCCTCCTTCAAACCAGCTTCGCTGCCCCACCAGCTTATGCTATAACACAGCATTTTGATTAAACTACAATTTGCCGGCTTTGTCAAGGTATGTCCGATAGTGCCGGGAAAGAAAAAAGCGCTTCTTCCCGCGCGTCTTGGAAAAAAGCAGCAAAAGGGCGCGGCGGAAAGCAGCATTTTCCACCGCGCCCGTATGCGCCGGATTTATTTGCGCAGGGTAATGACCACGTGACGGTTGGGTTCCTCACCTTCGCTGTGCGTGTCCACCTGATCGTTGGATTGCAGCGCGCTGTGCAGGATACGCCGCTCATAGGGATTCATGGGCTCCAGGCTGACCTTCCTACCGGTCTTGATGGCCCGGTTCGCCATCCGGTTGGCCAGGCGTGCCAGCGCCTCTTCCCGCTTGGCCCGGTAATTTTCCGTATCCAGGGTCACGCGGGTATATCCTTCTTGGCCACGGTTGACCTTCAGGCTGGTCAAATACTGCAAGGCGTCCAGGGTTTCACCCCGGCGGCCAATCAGAATGCCCAGGGTGTCCCCGGTCATGTTGGCATACACATTGCCATCCTTATCCGTGCCCACTGCCACGTCAACTTCCACGCCCATCAGGTGTGTCAGTTCCTTGAGGAAGGCCAGGGCCCGGCCAGGCGCGCTGTCCTCCTCCACCGCATCGGCGGGAATCATGGTGACTTCGGGTTTTTCCAGGGGCTGCACCGGCGCCTTGGGGGCGGGTTTTGCCTTGGGCTTCTCCGCCTCGGCGCCCTTATCCTGGCGGGGTGCAGGCTTGGCCTTGGGCTTGTCCTGCTTGGGCGCGGGCTTGGCCTTCACAGTTTCAGCCTTGGGGGCCTCCTGCTTGGGTTCCGGCTTGCTCTCCTGGGCGGGGACGGCCTTGGGAACCGGTTTGGGAGCATCCACCTTGGCTTCCTGCTTGGGCTGCACCTTTTCCCGCTGGGGGGCAGGCTTGGCCTTGGGTTCGTCGGTCAATCCCGCCAGGGGATCAACCTCCTCTTCCTTCAGGGTTAGGCGTACCTTGGCCTGCCGGGAGCCGAACAGGCCAAACAGGCCCTTGCTGCCCTCCTCAAGTACGTCGATGGTCACGTCGCTGATGGATGCGCCGAGTTTCTCCAGCCCGGCAGAAATGGCTTCCTCGATGGTCTTTGCGCTGGATTCGTAGCTCTTCATTTTACCGTGCCCTCCCCGATGGCGGCTTCCCGCTTTTCCTTGTTGTCCAGGTACCAGTTAATGCCTACGTTCTGCACCGCGGCGATGATGTTGCCCATCACCCAGTACAGGGAGAAGACCGCATTGTAGCTAGAGCAGATGAACAGGGAGAACAGCGGGAAGAACCACTTCATGAAGTTTCCCGTACCCGCGGCCTGCTGGTTTTCCGTGCCGGTGGGCTGGGTGGGCTGCAGCACCGTCATCAGGTACTGCGTCACTGCGGCCAGGATAGGCAGGATGAAGAAGCCATTGTACATGGTCTTCAGGTCCACCTGGGTCAAAAGCAGATTAAAGCTCCAGCCGGGCACGTTGGAGGTGGCGGTAACGTACTCGGGCATTTTCTCCATATAGGCATAGATGGCCTGGATGGTGCCCTGGAGGTTGCCGGCAAAGTCGTAGGTGATCTCCGCGGGCAGCGTCACGCCCTGGGCAATCAGCGCATTGTAAGCATTCTGCCAGATGTCCGCGGGAATCAGCTGCAAGCTGTTTAGGTCAGGCCAGGCCGCGGCAAAGGGGCTGTCGGGCATCCACAGGTTTTTCACCCACAGCCAGCCTTCCATGGTGGGCGTCTGCCCCTGGAGGATGGTAAACACCTGGCTCACCATCTGCTCATTGGCAATGATGCGCAGCGCCGTCCACATGGCAAACAGGATGGGCAGCGTCAGCAGCATGGGCAGGCAGCTGGACAGGGGGTTGATCTTTTCCTTTTTGTAAAGCTCGGACATTTTCCGGTTGAGCTTTTCCTTGTCATTGGCGTACTTTTTTTGCAGCGCGGCGAGCTGGGGTTGCAGCTTGGTGGTTTTGCGCATGCTCACCCGGCTCTTGTAGTCGAAGGGGAACAGCACAATACGCAGCAGCAGGGTAAAAACGACGATGGACCAGCCGTAGTTGCCGATGACGGTGTTAATACCGTCCAGGATGCCCTTGAGGAACTCGTTCATGCGGGTTCATTCCCTCCTAAAGGTTACAAGTGGATCTTCGGGCACAGGATCATAGCCGCCCTTGCTGAAAGGATTGCAGCGCAATACACGCCAGGCCGCCATCAGCCCCCCCTTGAGCGCGCCATAGCGGGTGATGGCCGTCACCGCGTAGGACGAGCAGGTGGGGATATAGCGGCAGCACGGCGGCTTGCGCGGACTGATTTGCCGCCGGTAAAACCGGATGCAGGCCAACAGAAAACGCTTCATTGCGCACGATTCCCTTCCTTAAGCACCCCTTGCTTGCGAATGAGATATCGCATGCTTTTTTCCAGGGATTGGAAGGTGGCTTCCGCGGCGGAAGGTCTGGCTACGAACACGTACAGGCCGTTTTTCACATCCCCCAAATAGGGCCGAAAGCATTCCCGCAGGCGGCGCTTGGTACGGTTGCGTACCACGGCGTTGCCCACCTTTTTGCTGACGGAAAAACCCACCCGCAGCCCCTTGCCCTTGGCATAGAGCATGACCAGGTCCTTACAGGCAGCGCTCTTTCCGCGACGGTACACGTACTGGAACTGCCCGTTTTTTTGCAGCCGATAGCGTCTTTCCATGGTGCCAATCCTCTCATGGGGTCGTGCTTGATCCCCTGCCGAATTCCCGGTGTTGGGGGACGGACCGTCCCCATAATGTAGGAAAAGCCCGACCCTACGGACGGGCGGGCTCTATCCACAAACGATGATGCAGGGCCGCGATCTGAAGATAAATCAGACCGTCAGCACCTTGCGGCCGCGGCGACGGCGGGCAGCCAGCACCCGGCGGCCGTTCTTGGTGGACATACGGGCGCGGAAGCCGTGCACCTTGCTGCGCTGACGCTTCTTGGGCTGATACGTGCGGAACATCTGTCAACACTCCTTTGCTATCCCATTATGTAAGTTGCGGGTTCTGTCCCATCGGGGGACAGTCCCCCCTCCGTACTACAAAACAGCCTTTACAGTATACCCGTGCCGGCACGGATTGTCAAGGGGCGAACCGGCAAAAAGCGCCCTATTTGACGAATTTTCCCCCTGCGTCACGGAACCCTGCCCGCGCATTCCAGGGGCCACAGGCGCAGCCACACCTTCCCCAGCAGCGTTTCCACCGGCAGCGTGCCGATGCTCTGCCGGCGGCTGTCCAGCGCCGTAAGGCGCTCATCCCCCAGGACGAACACCTCTCCCGCGGGCACCAGGGTTTCGTCCGCAATGTCCATGTTGCCTACCGCCAGGCAGGAGACATAGTCCTCCGCCAACGGCTGGCCATTCACCGTGACCTGGCCGGTGGTCCTGTCCAGGGACACACGGTCCCCCGGCAGGCCGATGATCCGCCGCACCAGCATGCCGCCCTCGGGGCTCTCCACCGTGGAGACAACCACATCTCCCCGGGCGGGAGCATAATTCCAGCTGCTATACAGCACAAGGGTGCCCGCCTCCAGGGTGGGAGCCATGGCGTCATCCGTAATCCACAGGGGCTGCGCCACCGTAACGGCGGCTGCAAACACCAGCGCCGCGCAGATCACCACCGTGGTGAACAATCCCAGCAGCGCCCTGCGACGGCGATGCCGCCGGGCAAAGCGCTCTCTTGCCTGGGCAATGGCTTGCGTACTGGGACGATCCATCAGCCTTGTCACGGGTTTTCCTCCGCTTTCTCCGCCGTTTCCATGGCGGACATGAATTTGTTCAGCCGCTGCATCTCTCCCCGCAGCCGGCCGCTGACCTCCCGGGTTTCCCGCTCCATGGCGGCCTTTTGGGTGCGGGCCTGTTCCAGCAGGGATTCCGCCTGCTGCCGGGCCTGGGCCAGGATTTCCTTTGCCTGGGCATCGGCCTCCTCCGCCGCCTCCTGGCAGCGCGCCAGGTATGCATCCGCCGCCGCCTGGGTCCTGGCGGCAATCTGCTCCGCCGCCACCATGGCCTCGGCAAAGTTTCCGGGGGGAAGCGTGTTCGCATCCGCGGGCAGCGCGCGTTCCTCCGTCGCTTCCGGCTGCGGCAAGCCATAGGCCGATTCACTGGGCGCATAGGGTTGCCGCCCGGCATCCTCCTGCACTCCTCCTCCTTGCCGTAGGGCGGTCAGCTCCCCGTGCAGGGCATCGCACTCCATATTTAACTCATGGTTGCTCAGGGCCAGCTTGGCATTGGCTTCCTCCAGCTGGCGGCAATTGGCCCGCAGGCGGTCATTCTCCTCCGTAACCTCCTGGAGCAGTCCCAGGAGCTCCAGCTTATGCATGCGCATCAGGCGCTTTACTTCTTCATCCATGCCCGGCATCCTCCGCGGTTGATTGGTTTCAGTATAGCAAAAAGGGCGTATCCATGCAAGGCAGAAGAAGGTCGAAGAACTCCGAATATGCGAGAAAGCCCATATTCTTCGGGATACATGTATCTTCCCTGTCTTTCCCTTTACTTTTTCCCTTTGCCCTTGTATAATGAAGCAACCCCTTTTTCCGGGCGCTTCGCAGGGAGCTTCGGCCCTTGACGGTTTTGGGTGCCCGGTGTAAAGAGGAATCTGTATACGTAGGGTATCCCGGTGCGGGAACCTGAACGGAGGTTTCAACCATGGAACGGAAAAAATTAGGGGACTTTGTACTGCTGGCTTTGTTTGTGGCGTTGATCGTGCTGCTGGGCTTTACGCCCCTGGGGCTGATTCCCCTGGGCTTCATCAACGTAACCATCCTGTGCGTGCCGGTGATAGTGGGCGCGCTGTACATGGGCCGGAAAAACGGGTTGTTGTTGGGCCTGGCCTTTGGCCTGACCAGCTTTATCTCCGCACTGATGAAGCCATCCACCCTGGTGAGCACGCTCATGGGCGCGTCTCCCGTGCTGGTGGCGCTGATGAGCATTCTGCCGCGGCTGCTGGTGCCCATGGTTGCCTATGGCGTATATACGCGCCTTCGCAGCAAACGGGAGAACCTGGCCGTTGGGGTGGCGGCGGTATGCGGTTCCTTGACCAATACGATATTTTATCTGGGGCTCATGCTCCTGTTTTATGTGTTGTGCGGCATTGATACCGCTTCTGTGCTCAGCCTGATCGGCGGGACGGCGCTGATTGCCGGCACCTGTGAGGCCATTGCGGCGGCAGTGCTGTGTACGCCCATTTTGATGGCGCTGCGCCGGATCAAGGGCCGGAACTGAAACATGGCTTTGGCAAGGGGATTCCCCCTGCCGGTATACTTCCCTCTTCCCGCGGGCGGAGGGACCATTGGGAGGCAGATCCATGATTTTCACCCTGGACATTGGCAACACCAACATCAAAACAGCCCTTTTCGACGGAGAGCGCATGGTGAAATACTGGCGGGTCTCCACCAGCTCCACCTATACCTCTGACGAATACGGCATTCTCCTGTGCAATCTGTTCGCCCATGAAGGTGTCTCCCCCGCGGATGTGGAGGGCATCGCCATTTCCAGCGTGGTGCCCACCATCAATTTCACCATTGAGCATATGTGTCAGAACTATTTCCACCAGCAGCCCATGATCGTTGCCCCGGGCATCAAGACGGGTATCAACATCAAATACGAAAACCCCCGGGAGCTGGGCAGCGACCGCATCGCCAATGCCGTAGCCGCGTACACGGAGTACGGCGGGCCCTGCATCTATATTGACTTTGGCACAGCGACCACCTTTGGCGTGGTAGACGAAGAAGGGTCATTCCTGGGTGGCTGCATCTGTCCGGGGATCAAGGTAGCCTCGGAGGCATTGGTCTCCGGCACCGCCAAGCTCCCCCGCTTCGCCATTGCCAAGCCGGAAAATGTCATTGGCCGCACCACCCTAACCAACCTGCAATCGGGCATGTATTACGGCTATGTGGGTTTGGTAAGCCACATTGTCCACAAGATCAAGCAGGAACTGGGGCGGCCGGACGCCATTGTGGTGGCCACCGGTGGCATGGCAGTGCTCATCAGCGAGGAATCCAAGGTGATTGATAAGCTGGACGGCCTTTTGACACTCAAGGGGCTGCGGCTGATCTACGAACGCAACCATGGGGAAGGAAGGGACGGAAAATGAAGGAGATCGTCATCGGTTTTTTAGGCTGTGGCAACGTGGGCGGCGGTGTGTGGGAGCTGCTCCAGGGATTCGCGCCGGAGATTGCCCACCGGGATCAGCTGTCCATTCGCGTGAAAAAAGTGCTGGTACGGGATGTGAACAAGGCCCGCAGCTGTTCCGTTTCTCCGTCGCTGTTAACCACCGACCCGGAAGAGGTGCTCTGCGATCCGGAAATCTCCCTGGTGGCAGAGTTCATGGGCGGCGAGCAGCCTGCCACGGAATACATGCTCCGGGCGCTGCAAAACGGGAAAACCGTTGTTACCGCCAACAAAGTGGCGGTGGCCCTGAACTGGCACAAGCTGCAGGCCGCTGCCCAGGCCAACCACGTGGGGCTATACTATGAAGCCAGCGTTTGCGGTGCGATTCCCATCATCAATGCGCTGATGAACCCGCTCCAGGCCAACCGCATTACCAAGCTCATGGGCATTATCAACGGCACCACCAACTACATTCTCAGCCGCATGTCCGCCCAGGGCGAGAGCTATGACACCGTGCTGAAGGACGCGCAGAAGCTGGGCTTGGCGGAGCCGGACCCTTCCAGCGACGTGGAAGGATTGGATGCCGCCTACAAGCTGTCCATCATGGCCTCCCTGGCCTTCCATGCCCGGGTACCCTTTAAGGCGGTGTACCGCGAAGGCATCACGCGGATTACGGCCATGGACATTGCCTGTGGCAAGGAAATGGGCTATGTGCTCAAGCTCCTGGCCATTGCCAAGCGGGATGGCAACACCATTGAGGTGCGGGTGCATCCCACTTTCCTGCCGCAGAATCATCCCCTGTCCTCGGTGAACGGCTCCTTTAACGCGGTCTATCTCCATGGCCACGCCTGTCAGGAGATGATGCTCCAAGGCCGTGGAGCCGGCGATATGCCCACTGCCAGCGCCGTTGTTGGGGACATTCTCCACGCGGCCATGGTGGATGTGCATGTGCATCCCACCTTTGCCAATCAGGCCGAACCTGCCAAGGAACTCACCTTCACCAACAACTGGACCACCAAGTATTACATTCGCGTATCCGCCACGGATGCTCCCGGCGTACTGTCCGCAGTGGCTGGTTGCTTTGCCAAGGAAAATGTCTCCATTGCTTCCATGATGCAAAAGGGTTCCGTGGAGGATGGCCGTGTTCCCCTGGTCTTTATTACCCACGCCGCGTCGGAGCAGTCCATGCAGGCCGCCCTGGCGAGCATGAATCCCGCCGTGTGCCGTTTGGAAAGCATGATCCGGGTGGAAGACTGAGCATCAGCTTCTCATAGGAAACAGGAGGCCATCTTTCTTGGATCTGCCTCCTGTTTCTTTTTGTCTTGAATTGTCAAGTCAAGTGCAACAGCGTATTGAAGAAAACCTCAAAAGGGGAC